>Ga0137307_100284_pt1 | contig 75534 bp, 71 predicted proteins | sample NAcewD2O_March_2_FD_97180 | JGI IMG/M metagenome (GOLD analysis project Ga0137307, IMG submission 97180) | Mouse cecal microbial communities from Vienna, Austria - N-Acetylglucosamine amended D2O_March | ecosystem: Host-associated > Mammals > Digestive system > Large intestine > Cecum | place...
CCTGCCATGCGTGGAACATATCAAACATGGACTGTCGGAACAGATAAAAGAAAACAACAATACAATCCGTAATCTGACCGGGGAATACAAGAAGATAGAGCCGGATTGCCGGGAGGGAGTGCGGGCGCAGTTGGAGCGCATGAAAGAACTCTGCAAAGAGCGGAAATACAGAATAGGAAAATCGTTGGAACGATAAGAAATGTGTGGCGTGGCGGTTGCTATGCCCTATGCTTTTGTGGTAAATGAAAATTGGATATGGTATAATCTAAACAATAATCTGAATTGCATAGGGAGGTTTTATATTTGGACAACTATGTTATTTATAGGCATATAGGAGCTTTGTCTAAATCAAACAATGGCTGGATAAAAGAATTGAATTTTATTTCGTGGAATAATAGAGAGCCTGTTTATGATATAAGAACATGGAACCATGATCATACAAGATATGGCAAGGGTATTATGATTACACCGGAGCAAATGCGTATATTAAAAGAATTGTTAAATGAAGTCGAGATGTTTTAATGATATGGGTAGCAACGAAATTAAAAGGGAATAGGGGCAAATGGTTACATATGATTTTCAAACAATAAAGGAATTGCTGCAAAAGAGTATAGAAAATGGTTGGGAAGCAGAATTGACACTGTGTGTGAGCAATAGAGAGTATATGATTATTATTTATGATGACCATTGCTCTTTTCAAAGATGTGGCTATAAAGATGGGAGCGGAGAATATAATTTTTCATCTTTAGATGAATTATATGCGGCAGAGCAGGTTGATGGAATTATTTTAAAAAGGGATTGGGACAAGATAGAATATTTTGATTGCGTGGATTTTGAAATGCAGGGATTTTGGTAAGAAGATGTATGTTTTATCAAATATTACTTTGGCTATTAAAAGTGTCGATTCTTAATAACTAAAGTAATAATAAATCAGTGTTAATTTATGGGGTGATTCGCATGAAGAGCAGCATTATAGAAGAAAAGCTGATTACATGTATAAAAAGCAACAGTGCGTATCCGGGATTATATGGGGTTCCCTTGACTAAACTAAAAAATAAAATACCTGTCATAGCATATGATGTTGATGCAATATATAAAGGCAATGATATTGATTTGCTGTGTAGAGTAATTGATAAATGTAGCATAGTAAATGTAAATACTTTCCAAATGGATCACTTAGAATATTTTGAGGATGATGATATTCACACACTTCTTTACGAGAAAGATGAAGATGGATATGAGTTTCCGTGTTATGTAGAAACTTTTTATTTTGACGATACAGAAAAATGGCTGATATATGTTTCGCATGAGGGAACAATTTCTTTCACTGGCAGTAAGATAGTGGAAATTGCTGATAAAGTATTTGGAAATATGAAATCCGATAAAAAAAGCGGCATATTTCGATTAGAACATGAAGTGGTCACGCAATGTGGCATATCAAAGGAACGCTTTCGTAAAGTGAGCGGAAGCCAGTGGGAGAATATATACCAGAAGATTGCAGAAAAATATGCCGATAAAACAAAAATATGGAAAAACGGTCTGCATTGGGCTAATACGAATGGTTATAGTCCTGAAAGCATGAAAAACCTTCTCGGATGTTATGCGGTTGATTACTCAACATGGTTTCATTTGTTAGTAAAAGCCCTTGATTTACTAAGTCATACAGCTTTTTTAGACAATGGCTGGTTAGATTATTATATTGTTTCAAAAAAATATCAATGGCTTATTGGTTTCAATCACCACGATATAATTTCATGTATTGGAGAGGGATTAAATCTTGAATGCTTCAAAAATCAATAATTTTGTTTTCAAAGAAGTGGCAGGACAAGATATTATTATCTTTAAGGAGCGGCAACATGAATAATCTACAGAAAAGCTCTATTTTAACGTTGCTGAAAACGGATAAAATGAACAGCAATTATACAAATAATTATTTGTTCTCATATAAAGACTATCTGGATCCGAAAGATGATTTTACGGATTTCTGTTGTGAATGCCTTGAGGGAAAGCATGAATATATTGCCCTAATTGAAAATTTAATCAATAAAGACAAAACGGCAAAAATCTTTGTACAGGTCTATGGATTGGAAGATGAAGACAAGGTTATAACCGCAGATACTTTGATTATTTTCAGTAAATTATCGCTTGCGGAAATAAAGCAGATTTTTAATGAACCAAAAGATATATTTCCGAGTGATATTGGAGAAGAAACAGACTTTTCACAACCAACGTTTCTTGTTGGAGATAATGGAGAGTTGGTTTCAATTACAGAGTTATCCCATGAGGAGCAGTCTGTTTATTATTGTTGGTGGGACTAGCATTTTTGATATTGCATACCCCCTTTTCCTTTTATGACACATCTGCCGTGGGAGTGCTTTCAAGTGCTGTTTTCTTTTAGGAAAGGGTTGGGGAGGGCAAAGGATAAAGAAAAGCCGTTATCCGAAAATGAAAAGTTAAAAAACCGCAGAAAAGTTACAGTATGATTGATTTGATACGACGAATGTGGAAAAGAAAGTTATGATACGGCTGTGTACTAAAATTTGACAGTTGCAGAGAGAAAGTGCTGTAATCGGAGGCATGATTTAAGATTTGGGAGATGAAATAGCATGGAAATAAATATTGAGGATAATTTTTCGCTGTTATTTGATAAAAATAATAATATGGCATACAAAGCATTACAGGCACTACAGAAAGAATGTGAGGAATCGGACAAGGTATATTGTTATATGGATAGGTTAGCCGATATGATGGACAATGACAATTCCTTTATTCGGACAAGAGGGCTTACACGGATTGCCTACAATGCTAAGTGGGATAAAGATAATAAGATTGATGAAATCATAGACAAATCTTGGAAAAAGTTGCGGCATTGCCTGCGAAGAAAGTATTTCCGGCACATCATTCACTGGACATAAAGCCGGAAATTTTAATTCGTATGCGGGAAGCATTTAGAAATCTCAAGGCAGGCGGAAAACTTCATCATGGAAGCGGGACCTTTGATTATGGGGTTTGGGGCGTATGGTTATAGGAAGTATGGCAAGATAATGTTCCTTTTGGTGTCAGTACATGGTGTTGGAACTATGTAACTGAAAGCAGATAAGAGAAATAGAGAAATGGCAGTTTGCAGGTATATGTGAATTGGTGATTTGCAACAATAAAAACAAGATTTGACTAACTGCAAAAACAGCTTTACCCGCTCTATTTCTTTTTCCGCAACTTTAGCACAACCCCTTTTTTATCGGCAGCCTCTTGAAGCAATCTGCATGCGTAAGCAGCCCGCTCTTTTTGTGGAAGGGCGGATGTATTCTCATCCAGTTCGTTAATTATATTTTCCAGATCATCTAATTCAAACAAATTGACTGCAACGCAGAATAGTGTTTTCTTTCGTCCGTCATTATAAGTATTCAGAAGATGGTTTAGCAGGACTTTCTTTCTCTGTTGCTCTGCGGTATAAGGTTCTATTCCCAGTTCTCTGAATTTTTCCATATCCCGCTTTTGATGCTGGTGCGTGATAAAAGAATCAAATTTGTCTATGTTCTCATATCTTTCGCAAGGATAATTTTCGCACTGAAAACAATATTCTAAATTTCCGTGCTGTAAACTGCATTTTGCTATGGAACAGGATTGGTTCCCCTCCCCGCCGCCACAACCGGGGCAGTATTGATTCAGGTTCATAGGGCATAAGCTGCAATGCAATCCACATAGGGAAAACATCAAATTTTCTCTCTTGAAATTTTTCATGGGAAATCCTCTTGTGTCAGGTTTTGGGGATATATTTTAATGGATATACTGGGCAAGCCCTTTCTTTGCTTATAGATGGCAAATCATAAGGTATTCTTCTTCATTCTCCCTTACAATCTCAAAACCAACCGTTTGATACATCTTTGTCGCATAATTGGCTTTTTGCACGGAAAGGGAAACTTGGCTGTACCCATGTGATTTGAGCAGATTAAGAATTTCTTTCATCATGGCTGTTCCAATGCCCAAGCCCCGGTATTCTTTATAAAGTGATATCGCCAAAGAGGGCGTTTCATTGTCGATATGTCCGTAATCATTCATAATGCGGACCCATACAGCGCCCGCAACTTTGCCGTCAACCTCAGCCATGAGTCCCCAGTCGTCTTTTGATTCGCCGAAATGTTCAACATAAACTTGTAATTCGGGAGATGTAATTATGGTTTTGGGCGGAGGCTCGACACCCTCGGGAATAAAGATTGCCTCATATAGAAAATGATCCAATAATAGATATTCTTCTTTTTGCAGTTCCCGTATCGTGATATCCATAGCGGACCTCTTGACTCTGTAATTTTTACTTATTTTAGCATAATTTAGATAGTACAGCGACAAAAACTTTGCAAAATATAAGGAAAAAGTTTACTATATAATTAAGTGGCAGCGGTATATTGTATATGCACAGGCAGCTGTTTAAGGATGAAGTGCGCGCCTGCGGCGTGGAGCTTAGTCTGCCGCACGACATGGTGTACAGGTAGCCGTTCCCGGGTCCCGGTCTGGGCGTGCGGTGCCTCGGGGCGATCACCAGAGACAGGCTGGAAGCGGTCAGAGAGTCAGACGCGATTCTGCGGGAGGAATTTGCCAGGGCAGGGCTGAATAAGAAGGTGTGGCAGTATTTCACAGTCGTTCCGGACTTTAAGTCTGTGGGAATGAAAAATAATGCGAGGGTGTTTGAGTATATGGTCATCATCCGGGCGATCAATACCGTTGACGCGATGACGGCATCGGTTGAGAAGGTTGACTGGAATGTACTGGAGCGGATTACGGAGCGGATTTTGGCTGAGGTAGACAATGTGAACCGGGTCTGCTATGATATGAGCCCGAAGTCTCCGGCGACCATAGAGTTCGAGTGATATAATCAAAAGCAAATACTTGTGGATTTTGAGCAGAAAATATAGAGAAATTAGACTTTATTATGCAGATAAGGAAATGGAGAATATGGATAAGAATATTTATGAAGAAATTAGGCTTATTGATAATATTTTACAGGCTGAGGATTTTATAAGATTACGCATACAAGCAGGATTTGTTGAGATACCGGTGGAGCATGCTCGAAAGGCTTTGCGAAACGGTTTAATTAATGTTTCTGCCATATATAATGGCGAACTTGTTGGAATGGGGAGACTTGTAGGAGATGGTGCTATGTATTGGTATCTTCAAGAAATAATAATTTTGCCCCAATTTCAGCGAAAAGGTATTGGCACAATGATTGTTAATCACCTAGTTGATTATGCAAGAGAAAATTCTGCCACTGGAAAATTTACAACAATCGGAGGCGTTTCAGCCAAAGGAAAAGAACCATTTTATGAGAAATTGGGGTTTGAGGTTATCTCAAATGGGATTATAAAGATGATAGAAATTAAATAAACAAAAAGTGTGGTATATAGTGCCGAAACTTTCTAAGGGAGAAAGTTTAGATGATAAAGAAAATACATGAAAAAGACATTGTAGAATGTGTTAATGTTATAAAAGAAAGCTTTATTACGGTTGCAGACGAACTAGGTTATACGGTCGATAATGCTCCACGTTTTACGGCATTTGCTACAACAGAGGATAGACTATTATATCAATTAAAGAATGAACATAGACCTATGTTTGTATATTATGATAATGAAGAAACTGTTAATATGCGTTTGGGGAATGAAATGACAGATGATATTCAAATTGTAGAAATTGGAGATAGGAGTAAAAAGGCTCTTTATACCAGAGAAATTCTTGAAAAATTGCCGGAGTGGTTTGGAAATAAGCAGGCACTTGATGAATATGTTCAAAAAGTTAAGGAAATTCCATACTATGCTGCATTGGATATTAAGGGAAAATGTATTGGGTTGGGTTTTTTTCTATAAAAATACATTATCAACATACAGGTGATATATTCGTATGCGGTGTCCTTCCAGAGCATCAACACAATGGTGTCGGAAAAGCTCTTTATCATGCTGTAGAAAAACTTTTTATCCAAAATGATTGCAAATATGTTATTGTTAAAACATTAAGTGATGTAGTGAATTTTGAACCATATGCACAAACGCGAAGATTCTATAAAAGTATTGGTTTTGAACCGCTTATTACTTTGACAGAAATGTGGGACGAAGAAAATCCTTGTCTAATTATGTTCAAATCACTTGTGTAGGATATCAAATTTTGTTTATATATGAAATAGGGTATAAAATACATGGTGTTAGCACAATGTAATAAGGTGATTAAGGGAAAATATGGCAGGTGGTCTATGAGATATCCTATATTACCGCAGAAATGGACAATTGGGATTTTCTGGCGTTGTAAGAATTATACAGAATGGAAAGATTTTATTTGAAACTTGTCGAGGATTTTCAAACATCGAATTTGGTATTAAAAATACAATGGAAACAAAATTTACGGTTGTCTCTGCTGCCAAACAGTTTACAGCGTTTGCGATTATGATTTTACATGACAAAGGGTTGCTGCAGCTTGATGAAAAAGCAAACCGGTATCTGCCCCCGGACATGCAGCTTCCTTCGGAAATAACCGTTCATCAACTTTTATCGCATACATCGGGACTGCATAATAATTATAATTTGCTTGCATGGATGATTGAATATGTTTCGGGGTAGACCTACAATGAATTTCTGCAGGAAAACATTTTTGCGGAGATAGGGATGAACAATTTAATGAAGTTTTTGCGGAACTGAGGATTTGCCATGGACAGAGTACCGGGAAAGGGAAAACATGAAATTTCTGCATTTAGGAGATTTACATTTAGGGAAATCATTGTTTGATTTTGATTTGATCGAGGATCAGAAGTATATTCTCCATCAGATTCTTGACATCGCCGACAAAGAATCCGTAGACGGCGTGCTGATCGCCGGGGATGTGTATGATAAATCCGTTCCAAGCGAGGCGGCTACGAGGCTGTTGGATTATTTCTTAATTGAACTGACGAAAAGAAAAATAAAGGTATGTATGGTGAGCGGAAACCATGATTCGGACGATCGTCTGAATTATGGAAGTACGCTGTTTGCAACGAATCAGATTTTCATATCTGCCGTCTTTGACGGTACACTTCACAGGCAGAGCTTTGCTGACGGGGACACAGAGATCGATATTTATATGCTTCCCTTTGTGAAAGCTTCACAGGTAAAACATTATTTCCCGGACGAGAATATAGTGAGTTATGATGACGCTGTACGAACCGTTATAAGAAGTGCAGATATAAACAAAAATAAGAAAAATATTCTGGTGGCGCATCAATTTGTTTCCGGGAGGGGAGAGGACCCTGCGCCTGCAGGCTCGGAGAGCATTGGCACACAGAGCGTAGGTGCGGTTGAAAAAATCGGATATGACTGTTTTGATGTTTTTGACTATGTAGCATTAGGACATATTCACTCGTCCCAGAGGGTTGGAAGAGAAGAGATCCGATATGCAGGTTCCCCGCTCAAATACTCGCTTAGCGAAGTGAACAATGAGAAGTCGGTTACGCTGATCACGGTGACAGCGGAAGAGGGAGTTAAGATAGAGCTTGTTTCTCTGAAACCGATGAGGGATGTGAGGCATATCAAGGGGACGCTGAAAGAACTTCTGGATAAAAAGAACATAAAAGCGCCGGAAGACTTTATTTACGCCACATTGACGGACGAGGATATCGTCAATGACGCGATGGGAATATTCCAGCAGATCTATCCGAATACGGTTCGGATTGACTACGACAATTCACACACAAGACAGATCGAGCAGGTGGATATCAGCAGAATTGCAGAAAATAAAACATTCCCGGAGCTGATCGGGGATTTTTACAGACTGATGTACGGTTGTGAGATGACGGAAGAGGAAATGGACGTCATGCGGACAGCGGCACGGGAAGCGGGGGTTATCAATGAAGCCGGTTAAACTGATCATAAGCGCGATTGGTCCCTATGCGGGGGAGCTACCGCCAATAGAGTTTGGCGCCTTTGAAGAAAAGGGACTGTTTTTGATATCCGGGGATACCGGGGCGGGGAAGACGACGATATTTGACGCGATCTGTTTTGCGCTATATGGGACGACCAGCGGTACATACCGGGACACGAAAAATTTGAGAAGCGAATACGCGAAGGATTCTGCGCAGAGCTATGTGGACTTTTATTTTACACATCAGGGGCGTGCCTTTCACGTCTGGCGGCAGCCCTCTTATGAAAGGCAGAAACAGCGCGGCACCGGCGTGATCACGGAGAAGGAAAAGGCGGTTCTCTATGAGGAGGGACAGGCACCGATAGAGGGGCAGACACAGGTGAACCATGCGGTAAAGGAACTGCTGCACATTGACGAGAAGCAGTTTAAACAGATTGTGATGATCGCGCAGGGGGAGTTCTGGGATTTACTAAATGCGAAAACGGATCAGAGAACGGAGATACTGCGCGCGATCTTTCTGACGAGCGGTTATAAAAATATAGAATACAAGCTGAAAGACCGGATGGACGCGAGCTACAAGGTGAAGGCAAAGGCTGAGGACAGTATGATCCAGCATTTTCAGGACGTGGCGGCAAATGAGGAGGACGAGCTTTTCGACGAACTGGAAGAGCTTAAGGGCAGAGCCGGACGCTCGGGAAGCGCATGGAATCTGGATGAAATCTTAGGTTTGCTGGAACGTCTGAATTTGTCAGACAAAGAACGATTAAATCGCATGAAAGAGGAGCTGAAAAAGGCAGAGGCGGCGCTTGAGAAGAACAAGGAGGCGCTTGCGCTTGCGAAGACCAATAACGGGTTTATCGAGAAAAGGGATAAACTGGAAAAAGAAAAAGCGGAGCTTGCAGGCAGAAAGGCAAAAATTGACGAGATCAGCCTGCTTTTAGACAGACAAAAGAAAGCCACCCGCTATGTACATCCGTCTTATGCCGCGTGGACGAAAAAGTGCGGCGAGGTATCTTTGACCCGGAAACAGATTCAAAATGCGGAATCAGATCTGGAGAAGGCTTTGGTATCTGCAAAGCAGGCGCAGGGCGCACTTGACGACGCTAAAAAGCGGGAGCCGGAGGCGGACAAATGTAAGCAGACGATCAGCAGAATCGACGATGATCAGCAGAAATATCAGCAGAAAGAGGAGCTTATAGGAAAGCGCAAAGAACTGGAAGAACTGGATAAAAAGAGCGGCGCGGAAGAGATTGCTTTGCAGGCGCAAGAGAAATCTTTGAAGGAGAAGATACAAGCACTTAGGGAAACCGTTAAGGAGTTAAAAGATAAGCCGGCTGAATTGGCAGGGGTGCAAAACAGGAGTGAGAAGCTGGCGGGGCTTCTGGCGGATTTCGATGCGGTCATAGACGACCAGATTCCGAATAGGGAAGAAAGGAAGAAGGAGCTGTCCAAAAAGCAGAAAGCGTTTTTAGATGCGCGCGGTAAATACGAAGAGGCGGGCGGCAGAAGGGAAGAGGCAGAGCGTATGCTCGAAGACAGCCGGGCGGGTATTCTGGCGAAAAAACTGGTAGAAGGGGAGAAATGCCCGGTGTGTGGCTCCGTGCATCACCCGGAACCCGCCGGGCTGAAAGAGACTTCCATTTCGGAAGACGAGTTCAAACAATTGCAGGAAGAAGAGTCTGCGCTTCAGGAGAAAAAGAATACGGCGAATACGGAAGCGGAGAAAGCAAAGACCTTGTTGGAGGGATGCGAGGAACAGCTTCGGATAACGATATTGGACTGTCTGGAAAGCCCGCTTCTGGGTATGAATATGACAGGCATGTCACTTGAAGATCTGATCAAGGCGGTAAGGGAGGCAAAGACGCAGGTCGTGGCAATGTCGGAAGAAAATCATAAGAAGTGTATCGTTCTTGAGAAGGATTGCACGACGCTCAAGAAAGCGGAGAAAGATCTCGAAACCGCACAGGGGGATGAGACGGAAAAACTCCATTTGGAAAAAGAGAAACTGTACGAAAACAGGCAGAGGGTGAGCCGTCAGTTGGCGGAAACAAAGGCAGTATTAGAGACTCTTGAGAATTTGAGCTTCCCGGATTGGGAAACGGCAAAAAGAGAGCGGGAACAGGCAGAGACGAGGAAAGACCGCATATTAAATGAGATTGCGAAAGCGGAGGAGGAAAAGAAAAAAGCCGATAACCATGCTGCCGCTGTCACATCCGAGATAAAGACATGGAAGGGCAGTCTGGAACAGCAGGAAAAGGACGAAGCGGATTTGCGGACGAAGCTGGAGCAGGAAGTCGGCGCGCAAGGATTCCTTTCGGTAGAAGAGATGCTGCGATTCGTTGTAAGCGAGGAGGACATCGCGTCATCGGACAAAGTGATTAATGAATATCATCAGACCGTTGCGGCGAATGAAAAACAGCTTGCAGATGCCAGATCGGATGCAGAAGGGAAAAAGGTGACGGACATTGACGGACTAAAGGCTGTATGCGACGGGCAGAGCAAAGAAGTAGATTTGCTCAGAAAGAAATGCAACAATGACGAAAACAGGATAGCCACCAACGAAAAGAAACGAAAGAGGATTCTTGACAGGAGAGGAGAACTGGAAAAGGCACAAAAGGAGAATGCGGTCTGCCAGCGGCTTTACAATCTGGTCAAAGGCACGACCGGAAACGGAAAGATTACACTGGAACAGTACATACAGGCGGCGGGATTTGACGGGATTATCGCCGCCGCAAACAGGCGTCTGCTGCCGATGAGCGACGGACAGTATGAGCTGTACCGACAGGAGGATTCCCTCGGAAAGCGGAGCAATAATTTCCTTGACCTTGAAGTGTTAGATAACTATACGGGACACAGAAGACCTGTGGGAAATCTTTCTGGCGGAGAAAGTTTCAAGGCATCATTGAGCCTCGCACTGGGGCTGTCCGACACCGTGTCATCCAACCTTGGCGGCGTACAGATGGACGCTCTCTTTGTGGATGAGGGCTTTGGGACGTTAGATCGGAAATCCATCGACAGCGCGATGGAAATTCTGGTAAATCTGACCGGGAGCAACAAACTGGTGGGAATCATCAGCCACAGGGAAGAGCTTGTGGAGAACATTCCGCAGCAGATCAAGGTTAAAAAGACGAAGGTCGGGAGCCGGATTACCGTTGAATGCGGGTTGTAGTTTCAGCGATATCCCTCGATCACCCAGTTGTATTCCTTCAGAGCCAGTCCCTGTCCGCAATATTTACATTTACCGCCGTTTTCGTATTTGGTCAGCAGTATCCCCGCTTTGACCTGCAAATGCTGAAAATTGCTATCCGATTGATCATCCATCAAAACGCATTCCAACAGTTTGCAGTTAATCACGCCGCGGGGGCTGGGAAGACGACCACAGTGGCGGCAAAAGTCAAATATCCGGTGGAAAAACAGCAGGTTGATCCGAAGCAGATTCTGATAATTTCTTTTACAAATAAAGCGGTGAATGAACTGCGCGATAAAATTAACAAGGATCTGAATGTTGACTGTCCGATTGCAACATTCCATTCCACAGGGAATGCGATTTTGCATAAAAATAACCCGGAAAAAAATGAATATTATAGACGGCAGTAAGTTGTATTACTGTGTGCAGGGATATTTGAGGGGCACGATACGGATTGAGAAAGGTGGCAGCGGGGTATATAATAAATATAAGTAAACCAAACGTGAATCAATAGGTGTTTTGAAAGGAATTTTTATGGAAGGAAAATCAATGGTGGAAGGCACGCCATGGAGACACATCTTAAAATTCGTGTTTCCCGTGCTTGCGGGTTCTCTGCTGCAACAGCTTTACAGCACGGTGGACACCATTATTGTGGGAAACTTCTCGGGGGAGGCGGCGCTTTCCGCCGTGGGAACGACGGGGAGTTTTATTTTTATGTTTCTCGCGGTGGCAACGGGTTTTTCTGCCGGAAACGGCGTGGTGGTGGCACAATGTTACGGGGCGGGCGACCAGAAACAGGTGAAAGAAAACGCCTCAACGGGCATCCTGCTCCTTTTTGGCATGGGTGTACTGCTTACGCTGGTGGGCATTCTGATATCCCGTCCGGCGTATACCTGTTTTATCGCTGTGCCGGAGGAGATTCTGGATCTGACGCTTCTGTATTTCCGGGTGTATGCGCTCGGGCTGGTTTTCCAGTTTGGCTATAACATTATCGCCGCGATTTTGCGGGCTGTGGGGGACAGTGCCGCCACGCTGTATTTTCTGCTGATCGCATCCGCCGCGAATATTGCACTGGACCTGCTTTTTGTGGCGGGCTTTCGGTGGGGCGTTCTCGGGGCGGCGCTGGCGACGGACATTGCGCAGGCAGGTTCGCTTGCCGCCGCATGGTTTTACATGACGCGCAAGTATGCTGTCTTTTCTTTTGGAAGGAAAGATTTTACGTGGGATTTTTCTCTTGCGAAGAAAACGCTGGCGACGGGGCTGCCGATTGCATCGCAGCTCATTATCGTATCTGTGGGATTGACGCTGATCCAGCGGGCGGTCAATGCGTTCGGACAGTCCATGATTGCCTCCTTTACGGTGGGCAATCGGATTGAGCAGTATATTAATCTGCCCTGCAACGCGTTCCAGACGACGCTGGCGACTTACACCGGGCAGAATATCGGCGCGGGAAAGACGGAACGCGTCAAAAAGGGTGCCAGACAGGCTGTGGCAATCTCTCTCACAATGACGCTTTGCATTTCCGTGCTGCTCTGGCTGTCTGCGGATGTGATTATACAGATGTTCGGGATCGGCAAAGAGGCTGCCGTCTACTGTCGGGCGCATCTGAGGGCGCTTGCGCTGATCAATCTGGTGCTGTCCTCCTATATTCCGCTGTTTGGGGTGTTTCAAGGGACGAACCACGCGGCGCTTCCGATGGTTACAGCCACCTGTGCGCTGAGCACGCGGGTGGCTGTGACATATCTGTTCCGTTACAGCCCCTTTTTGGGGCATACGATTATCTGGTGGAACGGCATTTTCGGTTTTGGGGTTGGTTTTGTGATTACGTGGTCGTATTATCTGAGCGGACGCTGGACAAAGAATGTCACGGAGCCGCAATAGAATATTGATAGCGCAATTCTATTAAGTCTTTTCCTCCCACATTGAGCGTAAGCCGCTCGCCGTTCCATGAAAAGTCATGTTTCTCATAGAATTTTCTGGCGCGGTGGTTATCCTCGAAAACTTTCAGATATAGGTTGGTATAGTGTTGTTCCAAAAGTTTATCCTTGACGAAAGTAAACAGCTGATGACCATAACCCTGACCGATCAGATGCGGAAGTATAAAGATGGAAATAATTTCGCCCCAGCCGTCAAAGGCACTGTCTCTTGCGGGGGCGATGGAAGATGTGCCGAGGATGTTCTTTTCGTCCGTCAACACATAGGCGCCGTTTAACGGCGGCGCCCAGTCATCTAAATTCATGGTGTCAAGGTAAGGCTGTGGGACAATTCCGCGAAAGGCATTCTGCCAGCCCAAAATGTAAACTTGACGTACCTGCTCGATGTCTTCTGTGGTCATTTCACGGATTAAGGTGTTCACAATGTGCTCCTCTCTCAATAATGCCGAATCCGAGCGGGTATGGTCCGGTGTGCACGGCGATGGTTGCCCCGATCTGGTAAAGGGGTATTTCGTCTATGGCATAGCCCTTTTCGCGCAGGACGGAAAGGGCCTGATCGCGGAAGGCAATGCCCTCTTCCCGGTCATAACCGTATCCGACGGCAATGCTGTAACATTCGATTCCGAGAGAACTCTCCTGCAAGTATTCCAGAAGGAGTGACATTACTTTTTTCAGTGTGCGCTTCCGTCCCCGGTCAAGCCCGGAGGGGAAGATTTCCCCCTGTTTTAGTGTAATGATGGGGCGGATATCCAGCGCGCCTCCGGCAAGCGCCGCCACTTTTCCGATTCTGCCGCCGTGTTTTAAGTATTCCATATTTCCTACGGTAAAGAATATCCTGCCGGTGCTCTTGATGGCTTCCAGTCTGGCGACGGTATTCTCGTAGCTGACGCCGCGATCCCGCAGGTCTGCCGCTTCCAGAACATACTGCCCCTGCAGAACGGTATTGATGGTGGCGTCGATGACGGTAATCTGAGCCTGCGGATATTTTTCCAGAATCAGCTCTTTTGCGTTGAGCGCGGACTGCATGGAACCGCTGAATTTCGTGGTGATACAGATACATATGACAGGTGTGTCAGATTCGGCGAAGGGGCGGAAAGCCACCTCGTAATCTTCTATGGACGGCATGGAGGACTTAGGGTATACCCCTTTTTGATCCACCATCATCTGATAGAAATTCCGGACTCCGATGTCCACTTTTTCCTTAAAGGAATGCACATCATCGAAGGACACGTAAAAGGGTACGACGGTAATGTTTTTTTCCTTGACCAGCGCGGTGGGCAGGTCGCAGGAACCGTCGCTGATAATGTGAAATGCTTCTCTCATATCAAATATCTTCCTTGCAGCATATATTTCGGCGGGCAGCCGGATGCCGGCGCGTCGCCTGATTGCTGATATATAGAATACTACGTTTGAAAAGCAAATGCAATCCGCGGAAGGTTACAGCGGGGGATTATCAAATCCGTCCGTAATGCTTTTAGAGTGTATGACAATAAGGCTGTTATTTATGAAGAGAAATGATGGTGGGAGTATGTCTGATATTTTTGTGTGGCAGGAGAAGTGGTGTAATGATATAATTCTGAGAGGGATTATTTGTGTGGCAGCTATAATGGTTGAATGTGAGAATAACATGAGCGACTCTGTAAAGAATGCAAAAAAAGACATTACTGTTATATTATCTATCAGCATTATTTCCGCGGCATTATATCTTACGCTGGAAGGAACAATCATGGACTACGGGCGCGATTTGTCGCATCCCCTGTTCCTGCGGTTTTTGCCGGTTCTGCTGATACAGTTCGGCATGTCCTGTCTGGGTGTACTGATTGTCTTATTGAAAAATAAGGAAAGGCTCCCGGCATACGGTCTGGTTCGGAAACATATCTGGCAGTCTCTGATCGGCTGCCTTCTGGTTTCCATCCCGACGGTGGCGTTTCTTTTTGTCACAAATGACGTACATGGTTTTTTACCGTTTCAAGGCATGTTTTTGACAAAGGAAATTCTGGGTGCGCCTTTGCCCTTTAATGTGACCGGCTATCTGGTGATCGCATTGACGTGGGGATTCGGGGAAGGTCTGTTTTACATAGTTTTGGCGGACAAAATTAACCTGCTGTGCAGGGCGCATAGGTTTTTCAATGTGGGGGCTTTTATCTGTGCAGTCATAGCCATCGCGATTCATGGGATGATCGGATTTGACCTCGTAACTTTGCTGGAGGCGTTTGCAACATTTATACTTATGTACGGTTCTCTGGTGATCCGGCAGAGGACAGGGAATGCGTGGGGAAATATACTGATATTTTTTGTGGTCTGGAATGCTTTATGAGAATGATTATATGCGGGCTGAATGGTGCGGGGAAGAGCACGCTGGGAAAAGATTACAAGTATGGCTCGTTGCGCATATCTTAACAAAATGACAGGCACAGAATCGGAGGAAAGGAACGCATTATTTTTATGGAACGCAGCATAATCTACAGCCGAAAAAACGAAAGCACGGAGTACATTTACTATCGGAAAGCCACCCATACCTATCCCACCCACACCCATGCGAGCCACCATACAATCGGTCTGATTTCAAGCGGCGCGGTCTGTATTGTCTGTGGCGGTGAGAAGAAGATTTACCGCGAGGGACAGATTTTCTATATTCCGCCGGACACGCCTCACGCGATAGAGGCGGTGGAAGGCACGACCTATTCCATGATTGCGATCTGTGTATCAGCGGATGAAATGCCGGAATGGGAAGTAAACGGCGGACATTACATAATGAGGTTAAAAGGACTTATACTGGAAGCGCCGGAGAATGCGTTTTTGATAAAGGATATGGCGCGGACCATAAATGTGAGTCCCTATCATATGATCCGGCAGTTTAAAGCGGTCTGCGGTCTGACGCCGCACCAGTTTCAGATACAGTGCAGGGTCAGAAAAGCGCAGAAACTTCTGGAGGAAGGGAAAAGCGTGACCGAAGCGGCTTATGCCGCAGGATTTTGTGACCAGAGCCACTTCGACCGCTGCTTTCAAAGAATTGTCAGACTGACGCCGGGAGAATATAAGATTCATATCGAGAATGCCGCATTTTAGGTGTGCGATTCTCGGTCTAACATAAGGCGGGTATAAATTTTGCGAAAAGGAACAGCCCTTCCTTATCCGCATTGACTTCATGGGGTACACCGGCGGGCAGGATGGAGATGACGCCGGGCGTGTAAGGAATGGCGGTGCCGTCATTGATGCAGTCACCGGAGCCTGCGATCACCTCGTGGGTTTCCAACTGGGTTTCGTGGATATGATTCTGAATACTTTTGCCCGGCGCGATGCGGACAAGGTGATAGCTGAACTGTCCTGCGGTGTCTTTTGCGGTGACAATGTGTTTGAGTTCCACACCTTCAAAGACGGGGTGCTTTGTCCAGAGAAGGTCAGCAAATGCTGTTGTGGATTCCGGCAGTCTCAGAGAACCGTTGTCAAATGCTTGAAATAATTCATTACTCATCCTTGTGAGCCTCCTTTGTTTTGATAAATAGATTGTAAAACCAGCGGGGAATTTCGGATTGGATAAAATTGCGCTGTTTATGCACACGGCAGGCAGAGGAACGTATAGAGAAACGGACACAGATATGATGCGATATTAATAAGGCGGGAGGAAGCAGGTTATGATACGACGCGCGACAGTTAGTGACGCTTCCAGAATAGCGGAAATTCTGGTGTTTACGAAACGCATGAACTATAGAAAGATTTTCCGGAACGATAAGGTGTCTTTCGGGGAAATACAGGTTTATCCGATTGCAAAGGAATATATTGACAATCCAGAAAAACTGGAAGGTGTCTTTGTTTATGACGATGAGTTTGTCAAGGGTGTGCTGCATATTTCCGGGGACAGAATTGAGGAACTGTATGTGGATACTTTCTTTGAAAACCGCGGGATCGGCGGCGAACTGATGCGGTTTGCCATAGAAAAAAACTGCCGGTATCTCTGGGTTCTTGAGAAAAACATGGACGCCAGAAGGTTTTACGAAAGGTATGGTTTTGTGGTTACGGCAAAGAAACAGTTGCAGGAAGGGACAAGCGAATATATTGTAGAGATGAAGCTTGTAATTTCTCACGCTTATGGTACAATAAATGCAGACTATGCAATTCAGAATTGATATGGGAAAGCGTAGTCAATATTATTATTAAAGATGGAGAAAATATTATGGGAAAAGAACAGACGGTTGAGGGAAAAAAGGGCAGAAGAAAGTTGAAGCGTATCGGAAAAAAAGTCGGCAATGTAGTAGTGATCATGCAGGCGATTTCTGTTGTGCTGGCAGTAACGGTCTGCGTTAGTATGTACAATTCTCTGGTCAGAAGTATGCAGCAGAAGATTTGTACAAACGGCACGAATCTGTTGGCATATGAACTGAGCCGGGTATCGGAGGAGGACGATCTGAATCAGGTGCTGGACGGCTTGAAGAAGCGTCAGGGCTGTGAATTTACCATTTTTGAGGGCGATACGAGGGTTTACAGCACCGTGACGAAGAACGGGGAACGTGTGGTTGGGACAAAACTTGCTTCCAACCTTGTGGATATTGTATTGAATCAGGGGCAGTCGTATGTGGGCGAGGCGGAAATTCTGGACGAAACTTACCTGTGCTCCTACGTTCCCACAAAGGGCGCGGACGGCAAGGTTAACGGTCTGATTTTTGCGGGTATATCCATCGCTGAGGCGGAGGAGGAAACTGCCAGAATTATCGACTATGCCATAGTGATCAGTCTGGGAGTAATAATCGTCTGCATCATTTTCCTGACGGGATATCTGAAAAAGAGTGTGTCCGGGCCCCTCAGAAAGATCACAGAGGCGGCTGAGAAATTGGAAAAGGGTGATCTGGGACTGGCGGATGGAAAGCAGGTTCAGATCGGCGTGCGTTCTAACGACGAGATCGGCCTTTTGGGAGAGATATTTGAGGGGACGATCAGCAGCCTGCGCGCATACATAGGTGAGATCTCAGAAGTGCTTGGCGCGATTGCGAAGGGCGACCTGACGCAGGAGACACAGCAGAATTATACGGGAGACTTTCTGGCAATTAAAAAGTCTTTGGACAGCATTCTGGGCGCATTGAATCAGACGATGGGTCAGTTTGCGGCAAGCGCCGGACATGTGTCCGACGGGGCGGATCAGGTATCCGCCAGCGCGCAGACGCTTGCGCAGGGCGCGACCGAACAGGCGAGTGCCGTTACGGAAATTTCGACCACGATTGCGGACATTTCGGCGGGTGCAAGAGAGACTTCCAATGCGGCGGAAGAAGTGGGTCAGTTTGTCAATCAGGCGGGCGCACAGCTTGGCGTCAGCATAGAGAACGTAAAAGAACTGAGCGTGTCGATGGATCGTATTTCCGAGGAATCCAAGCAGATCGGTACCATTATTGCGACGATAGAAAACATTGCGTTCCAGATCAATATTCTTTCGCTGAACGCAGCCGTGGAGGCAGCGAGAGCCGGCGCCGCGGGCAGAGGATTTGCCGTGGTGGCTGAGGAGATCAGCAGTCTGGCGTCGAAATCGGATGAAGCCGCAAAAGCGACGAAAGAGCTGATAGAGAGTTCTGCCGCGACGATCGTGGAAGGCGGCAAGGCGATGAACAGAGTGACGGAGGCGCTTGGGCGGACAGGCGAACTTGCCGGAAATGTGACGGTCAAGATGGAGCAGGTTGTGGACGCGGTGGAGAAACAGACTGTGGCGATGGAGCAGGTTTCTACCGGCGTCGAGCAGATTTCCGCCGTGGTGGAAAACAACTCCGCGACCAGTCAGGAGTGTGCGGCGGCGAGCGAGGAGCTGTCGTCCCAGTCCAGTATGCTGATGGAACTGATCAGCTCCTTCCAGCTGAAAAATGGCCGCCGGTAATAGCTTTGCCGTCTGTCAGTTGACCCATGCAATTTGCGGATCTGTCACCAGAGGATACGTTTTCAGCGTATCCGCATCCAGATTTTCGTGGCGCAGGTCAATGGCGGTAAGCTGGGAGTTGCCGTAGGTTTTATAGTAGTATCTGCCCTTTGTGGCATTCATGCAGCAGACATAGGTGGTGGTGTCGTAAAGTTCCTGTCTGGTTACGACACTACCCTTGATCATGGACACGGAATCCAGAATGTGGAATAATTGGGAGACGCTGCTAAGCTCATCTTTTTCGCAGACGGAGTTCATGGAAAGATAAGCCGCCTTGACAAAGCGCGAGGCGGGAGAATAATCACCCGGCAGACCGAAGCTGCCTAAGCCTTGTCCGAATGGGACGAGGCTTTTTATATTGCTGAAACAGTTTTGCGGACATGCCGTGGTCAGATTCATATATTGGCAGAGATTTGTAGTCTGGAAATGGAATCCCGGGTTGTTTGTCAGTACACCGACAGGGTTGTCATATATTTCCATGCCGCTTTTGGTGGATTCCAGCACAATGGAGCGTTCCCGGTCTGCGATATGCCAGTGCAGCGGCGCCAGCGGCAGAGAGTCGTTAAAGGGAATATCTACCAGATGCGTGGCGGACAGAAGTTCTTTTACGTCAGTGATGGAGGCGCATTTGGCGCACAGCCACAGGAGCAGTTCAAAGGGGGACACATTCTGTTTCAGGGGATCTTCCTTCGGGGGATAGTAGGCGCTGTCGGGAAAATTCAGAGCCGCAATACAAAGTCCCCGCTCATTTACCGCTTCCGCATAGAGGGGGTAATCGTCCCTCACACTTGCCATGCCAAGCAGGGCGTAATGTCTGTGAAGGGTATCGTTTCTGCGGAAAGACAGGGGATAGTTTCTGGGTGTAAAGACAACGGTTTCACCAAAAGAATATTCGATATCCATGGTGCGCCCGAAGTAAAAATCCTCGGTTTTCATGGCAATACTCGTACACATAGCGATTCCTCTTTTCTATCGTTAGTATGAGTGTATGCAGACGTTTGCGGTTATATACGGCATATGGGCAGGCGTCAGTTTTTCTTATAATTTTATTAATTTTGGGGGAAAGGTATTATAAAAAATTGAATTTCTGGTATACTTTTAATAGTTTACAGCGGATTGTCGGTTTATAGGGAAATCGACTGTGTAAGAGCCAAGCTTTTAGGGGAGGCGTTTTTGCGCGTCAGGCAGACTACATGCGGATGCGGAAATTCATTTCCTGTGAGAAGACAGGCGACAGAAAAGCGGACGGAACTTTAAAAGATTATTTGGAGGAATCAGTTTGTTTATATCAAAATTTTTCCTGCTTTTGCTGGGGATCACTGTGCCGGCTTTTTTTGTGTTACCTGTAAGATGGCGCGCAGGAGTGCTTTTGGCGGCAAGTTACGCATTCTGCGCATATGTGGAGCCGAGAGCGCTGCTTATTCTTGTTGCAGTTACTGCATCAGTCTATTTCGCGGCGCTTTCTATTGAAAAGTACCGGGACAGGGGCAGCGGAGGAACGGAGAGAAAAATTACACTTGCAGCGGTATGTGGTCTGTCATTTCTGCTGGTGATGTATAAGTACGCGGCATATTTGGCACGAAGCTTTGGCTGTGCAGACAGACTCTCAGCGAGCGTGATAGACAATCTTCTGATGCCGGTTGGCTTGTCTTTTTACTCGTTTCAGGCGATTGGATATCTGGTAGATGTATATCGGGGCAAAAGTGCGGTGGAAAAAAGCTTTTGTCACTTTGCCCTGTATCTGTCCTTTTTCCCCAAGCTTGTCAGCGGACCCATAGAGCGGGGAGAACGGTTTTTCCCTCAGATAAAAAGGCTGGGAGAGGTCAGATTCCGAAACAGAGGAAGGATGTCCGCTGCATTTACCTATATGCTTTGGGGCTATTTTATGAAGCTGGTGGTGGCGGACAGGCTCGGGGGAATAGTCGGTCCCTTGTTTGGAAATCCAGAGGAATTTGACAGCTTATGGCTCCTGCTTGGCGTCATGTTGTATTCGGTTCAGATATATTGTGACTTTGCCGGATATTCCTATATTGCAATCGGCTGCGCGAAGGTGTTTGGGATAGAACTTAAGGAGAATTTCAGAGCGCCCTACAGGGCGGTAAACATGCAGGAATTTTGGCGCAGATGGCATATTTCCCTGAGCGAATGGCTCAGAGATTATATTTATATCCCTCTCGGAGGAAACAGGAAGGGAGCGGTAAGGAAGAACTGTAATATTCTGCTTGTGTTTTTGGTATGTGGCGCGTGGCACGGAGCGGGGCAGCATTTTCTGGTCTGGGGACTTCTGCACGGCATTTACCTTCTCATTGATTCTGTGACGGGACAGAGAATGAAAAGCAGAATACTTACCTTCTGGATGGCGGGATTTGCGTGGATCTTTTTCCGGGCGGACAGTCTGGGAGGTGCGTTTCGATATATCAGACAGATGGCGACGGCAGGATTTAGACCGGAACGTTTTAGACAAGCTGTGGAAAGCCTGCAGCTAAACACAGTGGAGATTGGCGTTACAGCGATCGGCATTTTTATCGTCTGGCTGATAGACTGGCTGTGTGAACGCGAAAAAATGCAGCTCCCGGTATTCATTCAACAAAAGTCAAACGGAAAAAGATATTTGGTTTTTTATCTGCTTCTGATGACAATTTTTATTTTTGGGGTGTATGGGGCAGGATATCACACGGAACAGTTTATCTATATGCGTTTTTAGAAAAAGGGATTAAATGGAATGAAAACAAGGATGAAAAAGAATATGCTCAGAGCCGGATTCCTGCTGTTGCTTATTGCGACGTTTTATCTTGCGTCGAGTATTTTGCGGGTAAAGTCCGGGCACGGGATCAATCAGCTTGAGGGACTGTACTGGCAGCCGGAGCATTCGATTGATGTGATGATGATGGGCAGCAGTCACATTCACTGTAATGTGAACACGGCGCTGCTCTGGGAAAAGTATGGGATAGCTGCATATGATTACAGCGGGGCGGAGCAGCCTCTCTGGATGTCCTATTACTATCTGAAAGAGTTGTATAAATACCAGTCTCCGGAAGTGATTGTACTGGATCTATATGTGCCCGCGAGGTACAAGTCTGATTATCAGTACGACTGGATATCGGAAAACATTCTGGGAATGCGTTTCTCTGCCAATAAACTGAAAATGATGGCTGTCAGTGTGGAAAAATCCAGATATTTTCAATACTTTCCGTCCTTTACCATTTACCACAGCAGATATGACGATCTGGAGAAAGACGATTTCAACGATTTTTTCTGGAACAGTGGTGAAAAGGAGGATTTCAAAGGATATACGCCCTATTGGCAGCGGACGCCGCAGACAAAGCCGGAGATTTCGGAGAACGGAAAAGGCGGACTGACAGAGAAATCGGAGAAGTATCTGCGTAAGATCATTGCCTATACGAAGGAAAAGGGCAGCAAACTTGTCTTGATGGCAGCGCCCTATGTGCTGACGGCGGAGGATAAGCTTACCTATAATCAGGTGGCGGAAATCGCGGAGTCGGAAGGGATTGTCTTCGTTGATTTTAACGAGTATTATGATGAAATGGAACTTGATTTTGCACAGGATTTTAACGATGCTTCTCATTTGAATTACTGGGGCGGGTGCAAGTTTTCCGATTATCTGGGAGAATTTCTTGTGGCACGATTTGAGCTGTCGGACCGAAGAGGGCAGGCGGGCTATGAATCATGGGACGATCATGTCGTCTTGATTGCGAAAGAGCTGCAAAATTATCAGAACGGTATGATGGGACAGCAGGAAGATGCACAATAAATACAGGAGTGGAAGGGAATAAACAGCATATGAAACGTATCTTTTTTGTGGAGGATGATCTGAGTCTGATAAACGGTATGACCTACGCGCTGAAAAAAGAGGGCTATGAGGTGGAGACGGCGCGCACGGCGGCGGAGGCGGAAACGCTTTGGGCGGAAGGGAAATATGATCTTGTCATACTGGATGTAGCTCTGCCGGACGGCACGGGCTTTGACCTGTGTGAAAAAATAAGACAGACTTCCAAATTGCCGATCATGTTCCTGACAGCGGCGGATGAGGAGACGGACATGATTATGGGGCTTGATATCGGTGCTGATGACTACATAACGAAGCCTTTTAAGCTTGCCGTATTTTTGTCCAGAATCCACGCGCTGCTCAGGAGGAGCGAAAATTTTATGCAGGCTGGGGAAACGCTGTCCATGAACGGCATTACGCTTGACATGCGGAGAGGAGAGGCGCGAAAGGACGGGAAAACGCTGGACTTGACTTCCGGGGAATATAAGCTGCTTCGGATGTTTATGGAAAACCCGGACAGGGTGCTCTCGGCGGAGCAGATTCTTGGCGGGCTGTGGGACTGCGATGAGAATTTTATCGAGAACAAAACGCTGGCGGTGTATATCCGCAGACTGCGCATGAAGATAGAGGACGATCCCGGCACGCCGGAAAAGATCGTGACCGTCCGTGGGATGGGATATAAGTGGAGTACGGGGAGCAGAAATTGACAGATATTTGGAAAAGCGATGAGGGAACGGTGTGAAAATGAGAGTGTTAGTGAATTCTAAGATAAGAAAGCTGTTTGTACAGATCGGGATGTGCATGGCGGTGATTGTCATGGTATCCGCGCTGCCGGCGCTGTGGAGGATCGGTGCGGTGGCTCCGCGTCGGAATAATCTGACGGCAGAAAATATGACATTCGTGTCAGAAGTCCTTATGTTGTCTGCGCCGTTCTGCGCCATCATTATGGGAGGGGTAGCGCTTTTTTTCTGCTATCGGTATTTCAGGCAGCAGGACAGGCAGATGGAGGAGGCAGTCTTACAGATCCGGGCGTTTATTTCCGGCGACAAAGACGCCCGCATCGACTGCGACGAGGAGGGGGAGCTTTGCCGGCTTTTCCATGAAATCAATTCACTGGCGGCGATCTTAAACGCGCAGGCACAGAAGGAAGGGCAGTCGCGGGCGTTTCTCAAGAACACGATCTCGGACATTTCCCACCAGTTGAAAACGCCCCTTGCCGCACTGAATATTTATAACGGCATCGTGCAGACGGAGGCGGAGTCGGGCGGGCTTGCGACGATCCGGGAATTTGCCGGGCTGTCGGAACAGGAGCTGGACCGAATCGAGACGCTTGTGCAGAATCTGCTAAAGATCACGAAATTTGACGCGGGCACCATGGTAATTGAAAAACAGCAGGAAAGTATTTGTGAAATTATGACGGAAGTGGAAAAGCATTTTGCGTTCCGCGCGGGGCAGGAGGAAAAACAGATTGTGCTGTCGGGAAGTGATTCCGCTTTCTTTTCGTGCGATCGAAGCTGGATTCTGGAGGCGCTTGACAATCTGGTGAAAAATGCCCTCGACCATACAAAGGGCGGGGACAGCATTTGGTTGACGTGGGAGAAATCCCCGTCCGCCGTCCGCATTACGGTAAAAGACAACGGAAGCGGCATCCACCCGGAAGATCTGCATCACATTTTCAAACGGTTTTATCGCAGCCGGTATTCTCAGGACACGCAGGGAATCGGACTGGGACTTTCCCTCGTGAAGTCGGTGGCGCAGGCGCACGGAGGCGCCGTCTCGGTGGACAGCAGGCTGGGGGAGGGGACGAGTTTCGTGCTGCTGTTCCCGATTATAACAAAATTGTAATATAGGCGAAGTCTGGCGGTAGTATTTGCGTGCTATTCTTGGTACCATAATAAACAATCTGGAAAGAGGTGCTTAGAATGAATTTACTGGAAGTGAGCAAAATCTGCAAAACTTACGGCAGCGGCGAGGCGGCGGTGCAGGCGCTCAAAAACGTCAGCTTTTCCATTCCAAAGGGAGAGTATGTGGCGGTGGTCGGGGAGTCCGGCTCGGGCAAGAGCACGCTGCTCAACATGATCGGGGCGTTGGATACACCCACGTCGGGCAAGGTGCTGATTGACGGCAGGGACACCTTTGCGATGAAGGAGAGAAACCTTACCGTTTTCCGCAGGAGAAACATCGGCTTTATTTTTCAGGCGTTTAACCTGATCCCGGAACTGACGGTGGAGCAGAATATGATTTTTCCGCTGCTGCTCGATTACCAGAAGCCGGACAGGAATTATCTGGAAGAACTGCTTTCCGTGCTCAATCTGAGGGAACGGCGGAACCATCTGCCGGGACAGCTCTCCGGCGGGCAGCAGCAGAGGGTGGCGATCGGGCGCGCGCTGATTACAAGACCTTCTCTGATTCTGGCGGACGAGCCGACGGGAAATCTGGACACCCAGAACAGCAACGAGGTGATTGCGCTGCTTCGGGAGGCGTCCCGCAAATATGAGCAGACCATTATTATGATTACCCACAACCGCATGATCGCCCAGACGGCGGACCGGGTGTTAGAGGTGTCGGACGGTGTGCTGACGGATCTTGGGGGGTGTAAGGAATGAAAAGTTATCTGAGTCTGATTTCTATTTCTGAAAAAACCCGCAGAAAACAGAACCGTCTGATTCTGCTCTGCATTATCTTCGCGGTGTTTCTCGTGACCACGGTCTTTTCCTGTGCGGAAATTATGACGAAGGGGCAGGCGGAGGGTCTGATTCGCCACCACGGCAGTCATCATATTGTAATCAATGGGCTTTCCGGAGCGGCGGCGCGGGAAATTGCGGCGAGGGAGGACGTGTCTGCGGCGGCGTGGTGCAAGGCGCTTGGAGAGGACGTCTACGAGGGATATTATATAAATGACGTGCGTGTCATATTGTACGGCGCGGAAGAGAAGTATATCGACGATATTAGGGCATATGAGCGGGAAGGCGCGTTTCCCCGGAATGACAGGGAAGTGATGCTGAATACGGGCGCGAAAGAGCGGCTCGGCGTGCAGGCGGGAGACAGTGTCACCATCCATGTTCCGGCAGGGGACTTCACGTTTACGGTGAGCGGGTTCTGTGCCGACGAGTGGGAAAAGTATGACAGCAAGTTTGAGGACGTGACGGCATATATGAGCGTAGGAGCGCTGGATGCCATCTGTGATGCGAAACGAATCGGCAAAAATTCTGACATGAATGTCACAGACAGCGGTAAAAAAAGTGACGGACACAGGGAGAATACAGGCAGTTCTGATGCTGAGATGGAAAAGGAGGCGTATTATGTCCGCTTTGCAAGCGGCATCCATTTGCAAACAGCGCTCGCAGATCTAAAGCTTCAGTACGGTCTGTCTGACGGGGATATCGAAGAAAATCTGGCTGTTATGGGCGTGTCGGGAGAAAGCAGCAATCTGGCAATGCAGAGTTTCTATTTGCTTGCCGTCATCGTATTTGTGTTGATTATGACTGCGGGTGTGCTGATGATTGCAAGCTGCCTGAACAGCACGGTGGCACAGCGGACAAAGTTTTTCGGGATGATGCGTTGTATCGGTGCAAGCAAAGAGCAGGTGATGCGCTTTGTGCGGCTGGAGGCGCTGAACTGGTGTAAGACGGCGATACCTGTTGGGCTGGTTGTCAGCGAGGCATTTACGTTTGGGTTGTCCATGATTTTACAGTACAAGGTGGGCGGTGAGTTCGATGACTTCCGTTATCGGTTCAGTGTGATCGGTATTGTGTCCGGCATTCTGGTGGGCGTGCTGTCGGTGCAGTTTGCAGCCCATGCTCCCGCGAAACGGGCGGCGGCGGTGTCTCCCGTGGCGGCGGTATCGGGCAATGCGGAGACGGGCAGGGCTGTCGCTCATGCGGCGGACACCCGCATCTTTAAGGTGGAGCACGCGCTGGGCGTCCACCATGCCGTTGCGGCGAAGAAGAATCTGGTTCTGATGTCTCTGTCCTTTGCCTTTACGGTCGCTTTGTTTCTGGTGTTTTCCGCCGGGCTCGATCTGTTTAAGCGGTTTATGCCTTCGGAGAACGATTTAAGCCCGGAAATCAGCATTGCTGCGGCGGACAATTCTCTCGACAGGGGAATGAAAGAGGAGATGGGCGCTTTGCCCGGTGTGGAAACGGCGTTTGGCTGCGCCATATGTTATGATACGCCCGCGGAGATTAACGGGGTTTCCGGCAGCGTGGATCTGATTTCCTATGACGACTGGATGTTTGAATGGTCAAAGAAATCTGTCGCCAGCGGCGATTTGAAAAAAGTTGCCGGTGATGCGGACTATGTGATGACGATTTTTAACATGGACAGCCGTCTGAATACCGGGGATATCGTCAGAGTCGGTGATACGGAGCTCACCATTGCCAGCGTGTGCTCGGAGGGAATCGGGACGGAGAGCCGTCCGGCAATTGTCTGCACGGAAGAGACATTTATGCGTCTGACAGGCGAGACAGGTTATCAGATACTCGGATTTGGACTTGCAAAGGATGCGCCGGAAGAGACGGTGGAGACGATCCGGAGGATGGCGGGTGAAAATGCTTTTGTGGACAGACGGGAGGATGACCAGACGAGCAATTCCAGTTTCTGGGTTTTCCGCATTGCGGCTTACGGGTTTCTGGCGGTCATTGCCTTGATTACGGTCTTTAACATTATGAACAATATTTCCATGAGCGTGTCTGCCAGAATGAAGCAGTACGGCGCCATGCGTGCCGTGGGGATGAGCGCAGAACAGATGACCCGGATGATTGCGGCTGAGGCGGTAACCTATGCGGTCTGTGGTCTGGCTCTCGGCTATATTGCCGGACTGTATTTGCACCGGCTGTTTATGGTGAAGGTTGTCTTCACACATTTCGGCGGGTCGTGGAAGGTTCCCTTTGATGCGCTTGCGGTCATTACGATCATCGTTTCGCTCTCCTGTGTGGCTGCCGTGTACGCGCCTGCGAGAAGAATCCGGGAGATGGCGATCACGGAGACGATCAATGAGCTGTGACAAACCCGGATTGCACGTCGCAGATGCGTGCTATTATTTTATGATATAGAAAAGTTACCTTGCGGGTATTTACCGCGGTTCGGGCAGCGGCAGATACAGAAACAGATCGAAAACCCCGTCCTCGGTTTTGATCTCCAGTCTGCCGTGATACCGTTTTACAATCTCCCGTATACTCTGCAGACCGAAACCATGATTTGTTTTATCGGGCTTGGAAGTGGGCAGAAGCGGGCTGTGTTCCGATCTTTTTTCAGATAAGGAACCGGCTCGCTTTTTTGACTGCTTTACGGAGCCGCTTTCTCCCGCGCCGGGCTCCGGGTTGCTGATTTCCAGACAGAACACCCCTTTTCGCGCCTTGCTTTTCAGAAAAATTTCCCTCTGCGCTTCGTTCAGCTTCATACACGCTTCCATGGCGTTGTCAAGCGCGTTGGCGTACAAGGCGCAGAGGTCAGTCCTGTCGTAGGGGAGCGGCGATGGAATATCTATCTCCGCCTTCAGACGGATATGGCACCGCTCCATCGCGCTTTTCTTGACGGTCAGCACGGCGTTGACTGTGGAATCCCCACAGTAAGCAAAGGAATGGGAGAGGGCGGCATTGCCGGAAAGCTCTGCGGCGTATGCCGCCCTTTTTTCTTCGGGCAGGGCGGACAGGATCTGTATGTGGTTTGCCAGATCGTGCTTTAACCGCCGTACTTCAAAATGCTGCTGCTCCATTGCCTCGTAATACTTGCGGTTGATTTCCGCAAACATACCCTGCTGTTCCAGTTTCCTCTGTTTTGCCAGAACCGTGACGCACCAGAGCAGACTGATGAAGGCGAGCAGGGTGATCAGCAGCAAAACAACATATTCTATATGAATCCGAAGGTTGATGGTTTCATATTCGTTGATGGGAAATAAGGCGACCACATCAAGCACGATTCCAAAAGGAATGACCGTGAGAAAAAGAAGCAGCCGCCACATGCTGTCTGAGAGGGAATATTCCTTATCGGGCGCATTTTTTCTCGTATAAAGGAAGAGGATCAGCGCAAAGGGCAGCGTGAACAGGTAGGAAACGTGATAACCGAGCCCGGACTGTATCCATGTCTCTGTGAGAAGCGTGTCGGTATTGCTGTTCCCAAAGAAGATTACAACGAATCCGTCCGACTTTGCGGGAAATATAAGATCGTGGATATAATTATCCCGCAAGGCGCTGAAAGAAATGATCGTGCTGGAAAACATCAGCGCGATGGCAGTCTTCTGCCAGAAACTGCCCTCGCATGTAAAAAGGACGATCGCCAGAAAGACCGGGGTGATTGCCAGAATATTATAGGGGTCTCCGATAAAAATGACCGTGGAGCAGAGCAGGGAACAGTCGAAAAACAGCAGGAGATGTCTGAACCGTTTTTCGGAAATTTTGAGCAGATGCGACATGGCAAGCATGACAAGCCACCCGGAAAAAAAGATGGCGGCAAAATGCAGGGTTTTAATTAAAGTTATCATGTTAATATTCCTCTTCCAATTAATGTGGAGAATGCCGCATTTCTCACATCAAAGAGCGTGCAATTTTTGGAAGGGCGGTTTCCCGGTACCTTCTGCTGCAGGGAAGTTCCCGCCCGTTTATTGTGACTGACTCGCTGCCAAGATACTCCACGCCTGCGGGATTGATCAGATAGCGTTGGTGAATGCGCACGAAATCGGGAGAGAGCTGATGCTCGATCTCATCCAGTCTGGCATAAAAGGGATACTCGCCTCTGGCGGTCACCAGAATGACCTTCCGCCTGTCGGAATAAAAAAAGAGAATGTCACAGAGCCGGAAACGCCATGTGCCGTTCGTGTTTTTCAGCGAGAACATGCGGGACGCCTCCTGCGCGGACCGGGTGCGCACCCGTCCAATCAACTGCCGCAGTTTTTTTTCCGCGACAGGCTTCATCAGATAATCCAGCGCGCCGACAAGGTAGCCGTCAAAGACATAATCGGAATACCCGGTCACAAAGACGATGAGAATCTGATTGTCAAAGGTTCTGATCTTTTCCGCGGTTTCCATGCCGTTTAAGCCCTTCATTTCCACGTCCAGAAAAAGAAGGTCGATTTCGCCCGGATGGTTTGCAAGCCATGAGGCGGCGTTCGTGCCCGAGGAAAATTCGTAGACGATCTCCTCGGCATCCTCGATCAGTATTTTTTCTAACTGGAAGCGCAGGGCGTCCCTTGCGTCTGTCTCGTCGTCACAGATTGCGATTCGTAACATGGAAAGAATCCTTTCACTAACTATTTATGGATTAGGTAAGCGTTGAGATGCGTTTCGCAATTACCTAGTTATAGGTTGAGTATATCATATTTTTGAGGGTGTAGTCTCACCCAGTGTTTCCAAACTTTACATTTCAGCTGCCTAAACTTTACATTCCTTGCAGCTTCCTTCCAAACGTTACATGTGGTTTGTCAGAAATGACAGCCGTTTTTTGCAGGCGGCGTATTTGTGGTATGGTTAATTTGCGTTAAAAAATTGAGTGGACGATACGCCGGAGGGAAAAGATCGGTTCCCGCACCGGCAGTAAAAGGAGGAAACGGATATGCTTTATGTGAAAGAACTCTACAAATCTTATGAGGCGGGCAAAAATAAGTATGAAGTGTTAAAAGGGATTGGTTTCCATGTGGCGCAGGGGGAGTTTGTGGCGGTCATGGGTCCGTCTGGCTCCGGCAAGACGACGCTGTTAAACTGCATTTCCTGCTATATTCCCTTTGATAAGGGGAATATCAAGCTGGGCGGCGTGGAGCTTGCGGGCATGGACGAGGAGGAGCTGGCAAGGGTCAGAAATACGAAGATCGGGTTTGTGTTTCAGGATTTTATGCTCTTGGACGGGCTGACCATCCGGGAAAATATTCTGGTGCCGCGCATTGTGCAGGGAGAGGTCCCGGGGGAAGCGGAAAAGCTGGCGGATCAGCTTGCGGCAATGTTTGGGATCGGGCACATCTTAAACAAATACCCGGCGGAAATTTCCGGCGGCGAGAAACAGCGGGCGGCGGTGGCGCGGAGCCTGATCAACAATCCGCTGATCATTCTTGCCGACGAACCCACCGGGAATCTGGATTCCAAGTCCAGCCGGGCGGTGATCGAGACGTTTATCCATGCGAAACAGAAAGTGAATGCCACCATCTTTATGGTGACCCACGACAGCTTTGCGGCGTCCTTCTGTGACCGGGTGATTCTGTTAAAGGACGGGACGATTTACCGCCAGCTTGAAAAGTGGGAGGATCGAAGCGTATTTCAGGATCAACTGCTAGATGCCATAAAGGAGATGAGCGAGACGTAGAAAAATGTCTGGCGGGATAAATGACGTTTCGAGATGAAGGAAAGAATGAAAAGAGCAGGAGGACGTATTATGGGTCAGGTAATCAATATGAGACAGATGGAACAGAAATTGCAGCGGGCGGACAGGAAACAGTCGCGGCTCTATCTGTTCTGCAATTTTATGGCACTGATGATCATTTCGGCGTATTCTGCGCTGATGCTCTCGCCAACGGTGCAGAAGGTATTCCCGGAGGGCGGCGACAGCCGGAAACAAATGTACATGATCTTTGTGATGACGCTGCTGGGGTGCGTGGTTTTTACGATCTATGCACTTGGGTTGTTTTTCCGGCATAAGTCGAGGCAGCTCGGCGTTCTGATGGCGCTGGGCGCGTCCAGAAAGCGGCTTGCGCCGGGGTTGTATCGGGAAGTGATTTTGTTGAGCGGTGTGTCCGCTATATTGGGAACGGCAGCAGGCTTTCCCTTTGTGTGGGGCATCTGGCACGCGTTCCGGCTGTTCCTTGTGGACAGTTCAGATATGGTGCTCACCTTTGATTTCAGATGCCTGTTTATCTCCCTGCTGTTTTTGCTTCTGGTGGTTGGATTCGCCGGTCTGACGGCATGGCGGTATCTGAAAAAAACGAACATTATGGAAGTGATCAGAGAGGAGCATATCAACGAGCCTGTGAAGGAGCTTGGCAGATGGTGTGGTCCTGTGGGTTTTCTGGTACTGCTGACAGGCGCTGTGCTGGGGTACGGCGCGCCTTTGGCGTGTGATAAGTGGTTTTCCATGTTCCCGCCGGTCTGGGTGAGTGTGTTCTATGCACCCGTGTTTGTCGGACTTTACATGATCATGCTGCACACGGTGGTACACGGCTGGAAAAGTCATCGCAAGAATCCTTATAAGAATATCATATCCCGCAGCATGATGAAATTTCAGGGGAAACAGACGGTCAACAACCTGCTGGTGGTCACGCTGTTAATTGCAGGCGGATGCTTTGCGGTTTTCTATCTGCCGACCAACGGTATTTCGGCGGTATTGCGCTATGCGTCTCTGCCCTATGATTATTTCTATAAATATCAGGCGGATCAGGACATGCCGGACAGGACAGAGATCGAAGCTCTTGGCAGAGAATATGACCTTTCCTTAAAAGACTGGAACGAGTGCGATTATGTCACTGTGGGAATGGGCGGAATGGCTAAAATTTATGAAGAAGACGGTCTGCGGTATCATATCGAATATGTCCCTATGCAGCAGGAGGCAATGGTACTTTCCGAAGACGCTTATCAGATGATTACCGGACAGGAAGTGGACGTTGAGCCGGGCACTTACTGGTGTCTGAATGATAAGGCGGAAACTTCCCTCTATGTCAATGACTCCGCAAAGGAGATCACCAATATGACGACGAGGAAGGTGCTTGCCACAGAGTTTGCAGGATTCCTGCACTATGATCATCTCGCGGAGACGATACCTTGCTGCGTGCTTGACAATGCGGACTATGCCTTGATATCCGAAGGACTGACGGACGACTGGCGGGGGCGTTTTGTGGCATTTAATGTGGACGGAAAGGATTCCTATCCCTTTGCCAATGCCTTTTTTCGTCTCTTCGTATCGTCCTTTGATGAATCCTGCGAGCGCCCTTCCTACTATGACCGGGTACAGAAAATCAGGGAAAACGAGGAGGGAAAAGAATATTGGGGAGACACGGATGATATGACGACGATTCGTTATGAAATGGCGGACTCCTTTATGTTCAGAAACTTTTGGGTTTACATGCCGAGTTTTCGGATCTTGAGTCAGAATGATTATCTGCGCAACATGGCGGTAATGTTTATGATGTTCCTCTTTATCTTCATCGTGTGCATGATCACGGCGCTGGTGGTGTGCTATACCCGCTGTCAGAGCATTGCCCTCAATAACCGCTACATTTTTGACGATCTGAAAAAACTGGGGGCGTCGCCCGTCTTTCTGGACAGGGAAGTGCACAGCCAGTGCGGCAATGTATTCAAGGTGCCTTCTATGGTTGGTACGACAGCAATGTTTTTGCTGTTTTCCATGATTCTGTACGCTAATGACGGCAGGATGTTAAAGACGGAATGGATGGCTATGGGTGTATGCCTTTGTATCATTGCGGCGATCGGCGGGGTGATTTACGCGGTATACCGCTCTTCGGTGCGGGCGATTAAGGCGCAGCTTCAGATTTGAGAGTTCGGTTTCTGTATTCCCGCGGCGTACAGTTATAAAACCGCTTGAACATTTTGGCAAAATGGCTCTGGCTGTCAAAGCCGCAGAGTGTCCCGATCTCTGAAATGCTGGCGGACGGATTTGTAAGTAACAGTTCGGCTCCCTGCATCACCCGGTATTTCAATAAATACTGGATGGGCGGGAGCTGGATTGTTTTTTGAAAACAGCGCAGACATTCCCTCTCGCTGATGCCGGCTTCCCTTGCGATATCCGACACGGAAATGGGTTCGGCAAAATGCTTGTGGATATAAGCGAGCAGCCTGCTGAGGCGGAGGTTGTCCTGATTGGGCGATGCCTCCGGCAAATCCATCTGCGGCGAAAATTTCTGATACAGAAAAAGACAGATGCGGGACAGGTTTTCCCGCACGGTAAATTCAAAACCGTAGTGATCCCCGGCAAGCGCCTCAAAAGCGCGGCGAAACAGACATGCTACCTCTTCACCGGAATCTGCGCTTATGTAATAGCCGGAAAAGGCGGGGCAGGCTATGAGGGGGGATATATATTTTTTGGAAAAGACAGAATCCTCTTTTCCGCTGATGAGCGCCGGGCTGAAAACGAGGGAATGCAGGGAACCCTCCGGGACTGCTGTCGCGTAATGGACGATATTGGCATTGATGACAAGGCAGTCCCCTTTTTTTAACAGAAAGGATTGGGAGGGGATTTTTACCTCGATCTGCCCGTTTTCTATGTATATGATTTCTATTTCTTCATGCCAGTGCCACGGAATACTGTCTTCCGGCCTGTCTGTGTGGCGGGATGCGTACCCGGCGCAGGGGAACGCAAGGCTGCCGTGGGGCTGCAGCTCTTTTGACACGCTGTTTAAGTTTAGTCCGCATTCTTGTAATGCCATTTGGCTGTCCTCCTGGTTTTATTCCCGTGTGCCATGTTCTGATTATGCGCTGTGCAATCGGAAAATGGAGCGCCAGATATACATCTGACATTATAGGTATCAGTATGTCTGGCGGTTTTGTTATATTATATGTCTGAAAATGAGTTGTATCAAGTGCCTGTTGACGGTATTCTTTTAATAAGGAAAAACAGGAGGGCGATACGATGTTTCAACTATTGCTTGTGATTATTTATCTGGCTTTTATCAGTCTGGGGCTTCCGGACTCTCTTTTGGGCGCTGCGTGGCCGGTCATGTATCGGGAATTTTCCGTGCCGGTTTCCTATGCGGGCGGCATTTCCATGATTATCGCGGCAGGAACCATTGTTTCCAGCTTACAGAGCGACCGTCTGACGAAAAAGCTGGGAACGGGAAAAGTGACGGCTTTCAGCGTGCTTATGACGGCGGCGGCGCTGTTCGGATTTTCCGTCAGTCACAGTTATGCGGCGTTATGCCTTTGGGCAATTCCTTACGGGCTGGGCGCCGGGAGCGTGGACGCGTCCTTAAACAATTATGTGGCGCTTCACTATGCGAGCAGGCATATGAGCTGGCTTCACTGCATGTGGGGCGTGGGGGCGTCCCTTGGTCCGTATATTATGGGATATGCGCTGACGGGCGGACATGGCTGGAACATGGGGTACCGCTATATTGCCATTCTTCAGATCGTTTTGACGGCGGTCCTGCTTTTCAGCCTGCCTCTGTGGAAAAAGCGGACGGCGGAGGGGGCAGATTCATCCGGGGAGGCAAATGCAAAACCGCTTTCCCTGTGGCAGATTTTCCGCATACCGGGAGCGAAGGAAATCATGGTGACATTTTTTTGTTACTGTGCGTTAGAGCAGACGGCAGGACTGTGGGCGAGCAGCTACCTTGTACTGCAGCGCGGGCTTTCGGCGGAAACAGCGGCAGGGTTTGCAGGTCTGTTTTATATCGGGATTACAGCGGGGAGAGCCGCTGGCGGATTTTTGACAATGAAGTTAAACGATACGCAGATGATTCGGCTTGGACAGGGGCTGATCCTGTGCGGCATCGTGTGCCTGCTCCTTCCTTTTGGAGAGACAACTGCTTTGACCGGTCTGGTCATTACGGGTCTGGGATGTGCGCCCATTTACCCATCCGTCATACATTCCACGCCGGCGCATTTCGGGGCGGACAAATCGCAGGCGGTGATCGGGGTGCAGATGGCGTCCGCCTATGTGGGAACCTGCCTTATGCCGCCTGTGTTCGGTTTTCTGGCAAACCATATCGGCGCGTTTCTGTACCCGGTATTTTTGCTGGCAATTCTGCTGCTTATGGTTGTCATGCATGAAAAGATGCTGTCTGTGGTACGGCGGGAATGCTAAATGAATTTTTTGACAAGCAAATGATTCCATCTGGAATTTGTGACGATTCGGAATGGAAGAAGGAATGCGTGCGGTGACAGTGTGAAAAGATATTTCAGAGAGGCCAGGACAGGGGAAATAAGATGCACAGAACAGGAGGACAGCATGATTGATTTGCATATGCACAGCAGATACAGCGATGACGGGGAGTACACCCCGTCTGAGCTGGTGGAGAAATGTGAAAGAGCGGGCGTCCGCCTGATGTCGGTGACGGACCATAACTGCGCGAAAGCAAATGAGGAGGCGCAGAGGGCGGCGGAGGAAAGGGGCATACGGTATATTCCGGGCATCGAGATTGACTGCACCTATGAGAACATAAATTTCCATGTGCTAGGATATGGTATTGACTATCGGGACAGCGGCTTTGAGGCAGTCGAAAAGAATGTGGCGGATCAGAGCGCGCAGGCTTCTCTGGAAAGGCTGGAAAAAACGCAGGCGTTAGGGTTTTCCCGTATTACGGAAGGGGACATGCTGGCATTATCAAAAAACAGTTACTGGCAGAGGTGCTGGACGGGGGAAATGTTTGCGGAGGTTTTGCTGGCAATGCCGGAGTATGCGGAACATCCGCTTTTGAAGCCCTACCGTCCCGGCGGGGAAAGAAGCGACAACCCTTTCGTCAATTTTTATTGGGACTATTATGCGCAGGGGAAACCGTGCTATGCGAAAACGGATTTTCCGGCGATGGAGGAAATCATTGACACGGTTCACGCTGGTCACGGCGTGGCGGTTCTCGCGCACCCCGGTGTAAATCTGAAGGGGAAAGAGGAACTGCTGGAAGATATTTTTAAGCTGGGAATTGACGGGATCGAGGCGTTTTCCAGCTATCACAGCCCGGAGCAGGCGGAAAAGTTTTACCGCGCGGCAAAAGAACATCATGTATTTGCCACCTGCGGCAGCGACTACCACGGGAAAACAAAACCGTCCATTGTGATCGGGCAGCATGGGTGCACGGTGTCGGAGGGGGAAGTGGAAAAGGCGCTGGAGCGGATGGGTTTGTAACAGTAGTTTTGGTGTGGTAGAATGTAAGGTAAACGCAAGGTTTCCACAAGGCGCACGTAAGGGCGGCATGATATCTTATCTTGTAAAGACAGACAGGAGGATATCATTATGAAGAAAAACGTGTTAGTGGGAATCGGAATTGCTGTAGCGGTTGTGGCGGCTCTGCTCAGTCTTGGCGCGTGGCTCTACTCGGGGAGTGGAAGTATTTATTATTACACGCAGATTGACAATAGCAGGATCGCAGACGGCAAGCCGCGGGACGGTGTGATTGATATGCAGGGCGGCATGAGCTATTCCTATACGCTGCCTGCTTACAATGAAAAAGGCGTGGAAAAAGAAATTACCTTCGGGGCATCCCGGGAACTGCGGGAGGGTGCTTTTTTGAGACTGACCGTCAGCCCGATTCGCGGCGTGGTAGAATGGAGCGAGGTGCAGTATGAGGAACTGCCGGAGGCGGTGCAGGAGTGCTATGACGAGGGAAAACGCATTTGATTGTGTGCGGCAGCCCGGTGGGAAAACCTTTGCTAGTTTTTCACGGCGGCAATGCGACGACTGCGTACAATCTGAAGTATTGCGGCTTCCTGCTCGAAGAGTTTCATATTTTTGCTGTGGATACAATCGGGCATCCCGGTAAGAGCGCGGAGGTCTCACTGTCGCCCCGGAATCGGGATTACGGGAAGTGGGCGGTTGAAGTCATCAAAGGTCTGGGGTTTTGGAAGATGGCATGTTTCGGCGGTTCGTTTGGGGCGGGAATCTTAGTGAAAGCCATGTGTGTGGCGCCAGAGGCTGTTGAACGAAGTGTACTGCTGGTGCCGTCCGCGATTCAGAATGCGCCTGCCCTTAAGAGCATCAATATGGCGTTCCCGATGCTCATGTACTGGCTTACCCACAAAGAAAAATGGTTTGTGAAGTGCCTTCTTCCGATGGCGGTAACAGAAGACAATATCACAAAGGATATTTTGCAAACCGCCCGCTGCAGTATTGACCATGCAAAGATTAAGTCTGTCATGCCGCAAAATGAGAGCTGTGAGGCGCTTGGCAAATATCAAAATCCCGTGCTTGTCATGGCGGCGGAGAAGGACTGCCTGTTTCCGGCTAAAAAGGTTCTTCGGAAGGCGCGAAAAGTCTGGAAACAAAGCGTTTGTTACCTGCTAAAGGACAGAGGACATATACACAAACTGACGGATCGGGAGAAGAAAATGATTGTTGACTTTTTGATTGTGGAATGAAGCGGGTGAGGGTATAATAAAATCATAAAATATGTGTTTAGTACGGAATATTTGTGGAGGTGAGACGGATGCTGTCTGAGGGTATAAAGAAAGAACTGGTGAGTGGATTAACAGAAATCTTTCAAAATAACATGTCTATGATTATATTGTATGGATCAGTTGCGAGGGGTGAGGCAACTGACGACAGCGACGTTGATATAGCCATTATTGTAAAAGAACAGATGGACAGTAATACAAAGAAACGGCTTGTCGGTTGGGCAGCGCACATGGATATCTGTTATGAAAGAGTGTTTTCCATTGTGGATATACAAGAAAGGAATATGGAGAAGTGGGGACATATTCTGCCTTTTTATCAGAACGTGCGAAAGGAAGGAATTGTCTTATGGAAGGCGGCGTAAAAGAACTTGCGGGATATCGTCTGGCAAGAGCAAGAGAAATGTTGTCAGCATCGAAGGGAAATCTGGAAATCGGGGAATTTAAGACTTCATTAAATAGGTCATATTACGCTGTTTTTCATGCAATGCGCTCAGCGAATGCGTTAAAGGGATTTGATTCTTCAAAACATTCAGGCGTAATTGCCTTCTTTACCAGAGAGTATTTGAAAACAGAAATTTTGGATAGGAAACTGGCTGACATTATAAAGGACAGCTCGTTTTGCAGAGAGAAATCCGATTATGACGATTTTTATGTTGCTGGTCGGGCAGAGGCGGAGGAACAGCTAAAAAATGCGGAACGCTTTGTCAAACAGATAGAGGATTATGTTGAAGGTTATAGAGTATAAAGGAGCCCCAGATGCTTTCCCACCCCATCCCACCGCTCTACGACGAGCATTCCAAAATTTTGATACTTGGCAGTTTTCCCTCGGTGAAATCGAGGGAGCAGCAGTTCTTCTACGGTCATAAGCAGAACCGCTTCTGGCGGGTGATGGCGCAGGTACTGGACTGTGCGGTGCCGGAGACTGTCGAACAGAAAAGGGAGATGCTTTTGTCCCACCATATCGCGGTCTGGGATGTGATTGCGAGCTGCGAGATCACAGGCTCCTCGGATGCCAGCATCCGGGATGTGACGCCCAACGATTTATCACAGATTTTAAACTGTGCGGACATCCATGCCATTTACACCAACGGCGGGAAAGCGCAGCAGCTGTACCAGAAATATATTTTCCCGGTGACGGGGCGGGAGGCGGTTGCCCTGCCGTCCACGAGCCCGGCGAACGCGGGGTATTCGCTGGAACGGCTGGTGGCGGCATGGCGAATGATACGGGAAGAACTGTAAAATATTCCGGGTTTAGAAATACATTTTTATGAGATGGGAAACTGTGGTAGCAGTTCCAAAATAAAAGGAGGTAGCAGAATGCCGTTAGTATTGTGCATTGCAGACGCTCCATGCAAGGGATGAGGACATTGCATGGAGGAAAGCCGTAAGGCATCGTCCTCAGCCTTTGCCTTCTGATTCATATTACAAATCAAAGGAGCAAAGGAAAATGAAAAATAACATAAAGGAATTAAAAACGTTTCTGATTCTTTGGAGCACCCAGTCGCTGTCACAGCTTGGCAGCGCCATGACGGGGTTCGCGCTCACGCTGTGGCTCTATGAGAAGACGGGATCTGCGCTGCAGACAGCGCTTCTTGCGGTGTGCAGTTACGCGCCTTACGTGGTGATGAGTATTTTCGCAGGCGCATTGAGCGACAGGTGGGACAAGAAAAAGGTGATGCTTGTCTGCGATACGCTGGCGGCATGTTGTTCCGTAACGGTTTTGATTTTGCTGAAAGCGGATTTGCTGCTGCCTGTCCATATGTATCTTCTGAATGCCCTGACAGGTTTGATGAATACGGTGCAGCAGCCCGCAAGCGACGTGGCGATGACTATGATCACGCCGAAAAAGTATTATCAGAAGACGAGCGGTCTGCGGTCTTTTTCTTCGTCGCTTGTGACGATCCTGAATCCTGTCTTTGCCACGGCGCTGTATGCCTTTGCGGGGATGGACATTGTCATTTATGTGGATCTGATCACTTTCACAATCGCTTTTTTTGCCTTGCTGTTCGGGGTAAAGCTGTCCATGCCGGAACAGAGAGAAGAGGCAGGGCAGGAATCTTTTCTGGAAACGGTCAAAGCGGGGCTTGTCTGCCTTAAGGACAATGAGCTGGTGTTTGTACTGATTCTGTTTCTGGCGGGAGTCAATTTCGTGGCGTCGGCGTTTGACGCAGTGCTTCCGGCACTGATTCTGCCGAGGGAAAACGGCGGGGAGACGGTTCTTGGAATTGTGACTTCCTGCGCGGGAATAGCCATGTTATTTGGCAGTCTGATTGTGACGGCGCTGCCCGCGCCGAAAAACCGTGTCCGGGTAATCTATCTGACGATGCTGTTTTCGCTTGGCACGGAAAATTTTCTGCTGGCATTTACAGAGCTGCCTGTATTGTGGTGCGTGGGGCAGATCATCGGCTGGCTGTTAGTGCCTGTGATGAGCGCAAATCTGGACGTGATATTGCGGACGACGATTCCGATAGACATGCAGGGACGGGTGTATTCCTGTAGAAACACGCTGCAGTTTTTTACCATTCCGATCGGGCTGTCTCTGGGTGGTTTTATGGTAGATCATTTCTGTGAACCGGTGATGGCGGCATCGCCCGCGCAGGGTATGCTGGTCAGATTGTTTGGCGAGGGGAAAGGATCGGGCGCGGCGATGATGATGTTTATTCTCGGTGTGCTCGGGGTGGTGATCTGTCTGGGATTCGGACGGATTTTGCGAAGATACAGATATACAGAATAATTACATAAACAGGTTATACGACAAAGAGCCTGTAAACACAAAACCGACAGATGTTTTCGTGAGAAAAACCTGTCGGTTTTATTACGCGAACAATGAGTCAAGCCAGGTGCCGTGCTTGCATGAGCATTTGTGGAGCACAGAATTTACACCTGTGCACAGAATGCAAAATACCCCTTCCCCTCCGCGCCAAGAAGCAGGCTGTAGGGCGGATATTCCTTGTCGAATGTGCGGACAAACTGTTCAAAGGTCAGCATGTCGTTCCGCTCGAGGGTGCCGCATTCTGTAAGCGGGAAGTGCGTTTTCAGCCGGTTGATAAACTGTTCCGACAGAAGTTTCATGGCGGTGATGACTGTCTGGTCAATCCTGTGAATATCTTTCCCGAGGATTTCGCTGAGCGTGTGCAGGACAAGGGATTCTTCATAAACCAGATAGATGCGGATGGGTTTCTTTTCCTCTGTGCGGTATGTCAGGCGGAAGCAGAGTGTCTTTTCGGTGGAAAATTCCTCCCCGCTGTAGCGGCGGCTGATGACATCGACATCCGCCTGCGACAAACTTTCCAGCGCCTGTGAAAGCGCTTTTTCCAGATTTTCCAGTTCGTTGTCGTCCGGCTGGTGCACCCATTTGTGCGGGTTCTTGCCTGTGATGGCGCGGTCTTCGACCATGATATGACCGTTCAGCCATCCCACGCAGATTCCCAGAAAATGCCCTACCGATTCGGTGGAATAGTCGTTCGCCTCCATCTCCGCCTCCAGAGCCGGGAGCGTCTTATCCCGCAGGCTGTCGTGCAGACTTTTGTGCACGGCAAGACCCGGATAGCCGATGGACTGCATGTAGGCTTCCTCGTCTGCAAAATGCTTCATGGTATAGCTCTTGAAATATTTTATGCCCTCACGACATGCGTGCTGCTGCTTATTCTCGTCCTCGTTGAGGGCAATCAGTTTTCCCACGATGGAAAACAGTTTCCGATGGGCGGTATCGATGCTTTCCACGCCGATGTTAAACCGCTCGTTCCACTTGATTTCTTTGACCATAATACAATCATCTCCCTGATACTTGATAGGAATATGTTACCATATCCGATGCGGTGTCTCAACCGGCAAAGAGAGTTTCCGAAAATTAATAGTGCAAGAACGATAAAGTTTTGCTATGATCTATCTATGAAGAGGTTATATAAAGTACGGAGGGGGAGTAAAGAGTATGAAGTATAAGGTGCTGCTGACGGGAAACAACAAGATGGTGATCAATGAGTTTTTCACTTATATGGATTTCAGTTTTGAGTGTTTCAGCACTTCGGATCGGTATGATGATATCATAAACCATGTAAAGTACATACACCCGGATGCGCTTGTCTACTGTCTGTACGGGGAACACCCGGATGACTTGAAACGGTTTGTGAATGTGGAGCGGAAAATTTCCAGGGAAGGCATTCCCATTATTATTGTGGGGGATGCCGATGAGTGTGACCAGTTTGAGCGAGTTGCACCTTTGATGGATGTCAGTATTTTCCGCAGGCCGATCTCGTCCCAAAAGCTGGAGGAGGCTGTCATCAGTCTTTTGAAAGAAAAACGGCCGGAGCCTGCCCGGGGAAGACGGTCAGTGACCGTGACTGAGAGCACGCTCAAGACAGAGGATGTTATGCGGGTGGCAGAGGAGCTTCTTGCCCAGCTTGCGAAGGAAGAAGAAAAAGAGAAGAAGCAAAAGGAAGAGGAAGCGAGAAAGAAGCATATTCTCGTTGTGGACGATGACAGCAGCGTGTTGAAACTGCTGAAAGGGTATCTGGTGGAGCGTTATGATGTGGCAACTGCGATCAATGGCAAGATTGCCTTAAAGTTTCTGGAGACGAAGACAACGGATCTGGTGCTTCTGGACTATGAGATGCCGGCGGAAAACGGGGCTGTGGTGCTCGGAAAAATCCGGGAGAATCCTGCGACAAAGAATCTGCCGGTCGTATTTCTTACAGGTGTGACAGACAGAAAGAAGGTGATGGAGGTTCTTGCGATGAAACCGCAGGGCTATCTCTCCAAGCCGATTGATATGGAAAAACTGTCCTCCACGATTAAGGGCGTGCTGGGATAACAGAAAACAGTGCAGAAATGGGGTAAAAATGGCGATCAGAGAAGGCGAAATCAGACTGACGGATTTGATAGATGTGGAGTCTTTACAGAAAATACAGGATGCTTTCTCGGAAATGACGGGCATTGCATCCTTCATTACAGATGCCCGCGGCGTGATACAGACAAAACCTTCCGGGTTTACGGAATTTTGTCAAAAATATGTCAGAGGTACGGAAGAAGGCAGGAGGCGGTGCGAGGAATGCGATCAGATAGGCGCGGCGAAAGCGGCTAAGTCTGGCTCCGCCTGTGCCTATTTCTGCCATGCGGGACTGGTGGAGTTTGCGGCGCCGATTATGGCTCAAGACCGTATGGCTGGGTGCTTCATAGGCGGACAGATGCTGCCTGTACCGCCCGATGCGGAGAAAAAGCGGAAGGTGGCGATGGAGATCGGGGTGGACCCGGAGGAATTGATGAACGCCGCGTGGGATGTGCGGATTGTGGATGAGGAGACGATTGAAAAGGTATCAAATTCCATATACACAATCGCCAATGTTCTGTCGGACATTGCCTACAGCAGGTATCAGGTCAGTTTAAAAAATATGGAGCTGCGCAAGAACTCCAATATGAAATCGGATTTTCTCGCGAATATGAGCCATGAAATCCGCACCCCGATGAATGCAGTGATTGGCATGGCGGAGATGGCGCTCAGAGAGGAGCTGACGCCTGCGGCGAGGGAATATATCGGGCAGATTAAATCCTCGGGACAGACACTTCTTACGATTATCAATGATATCCTTGACTTTTCCAAGATTGAGTCCGGCAAGATGGATATCTGTGATGTGGAATATGAGCCGATGACCCTGATCAATGATGTCTCTAACATTATTATGACGCGTATCGGGAGCAAATCGCTGGAACTGACACTGGACGTCAACCCGGATCTCCCGGTGGGACTCTACGGCGACAACGTGCGGATCAAGCAGATTATGCTGAATCTGGCCAACAATGCAGTCAAGTTTACTAAAGAGGGAAACGTACATATATTGGTGGACTATCTGCGCACAGAGGAGAGCATGATCGAGCTTTATGTGTCGGTCACAGATACGGGAAGCGGCATCAAAGAGAGTGATATGACGAAGATTTTCCAGTCTTTCCAGCAGTTAGACAGCAAGAGGAATCGAAATGTCGAGGGAACAGGACTGGGGCTTGCGATCTGTAAACAGCTCGTATCTCTGATGGGCGGAATCATCCATGTGGACAGCGAAGTCGGAAAGGGCTCCGTTTTCACATTTGTGATTCCGCAGAAGATAACGAATGATAAGCCCTCTGTGGAGAAACTGCAGAAGAGGAAGACGGCGGCTGGACTGATGCAGAATAGTTATGCCGCGCGGGAACTGGCGATAGATATGAAAAAGCTGGATGTCGCCTACGAGCGGCTTGCGTCTGAGGAGGAGCTGGGCCGGATGAAGGAGGAACAGATAGAGTATCTGTTCGTGGAGCAGCCCCTGTTTACAGAGGGCGTGCAGCATTTTCTGCGGCTGCACCCGGAAATTCAGGTGGTACTTCTGACAAATTATCATTCGATGGGATCCTATGACCAGACGAATCTGCAGATTGTCAAAAAGCCGCTCTACGTCATGGGGCTGGCTAATATACTGAATGGAAAAGAAGACAATGCAGCATTTTCCCTGATGGAGGCGGAAGATTTTGATTTTGTAGCTCCAAGCGCGGAAATTCTGGTCGTTGACGACAATACCATCAATCTGACGGTGGCGAAGGGATTGATGAATCCCCTGCAGATGAAGATAGATGCGGCGTTGAGCGGCAAGGAAGCCGTTCTGATGGTTACGGATAAACGCTATGATATCATTTTTATGGATCATATGATGCCGGAGATGGACGGCGTGGAGACAACCAGAGTCATCCGCCGGCTTCTTGGAGAAAACGGGCAGGTGCCGATCATCGCTCTCACGGCAAACGCGGTGGGAGGAACGGAGGAGATGTTCCTACGCGAGGGCATGAACGATTATGTGACGAAACCGATTGAGATGAGGGACATTACCGCCAAGCTCCGCAAATGGCTGCCGGCTGAAAAGATTGAGAGGAAAAGTAAGAATAATGCGCCCGCCCGCAATGTACAACGGAGCGAGGGGGCAGAGCAGACGACCACGGATATTGTCATCGAAGGGCTGGATGTGCAGAGCGCGATGGGATTCCTCGGAAACGAAGAGCTTTTCTGGTCCGTGCTGAAGGAATACTACCGGGTAATCGACAGAAAATGCAGTCTGATACAGGAATATGAAAAGAAAGAGCTGTGGAAGGAGTACACAGTGGAGGTGCACGCGCTAAAGAGCGCCTCAAGGCAGATCGGCGCCCTTGACCTGGCGCAGACCGCAGAGCAGATGGAGGCGGCCGGGAATGCCGGAAATGCGGCGCTGATCCATAAAATTACGCCGGGAATGCTGGAAGAGTATATGTTCTATAAGGGCATTCTGGCGCCTTACTTTATAAAAGAGGAGGCCGAGCAGAGCGGAAGAGCTGCGGAGTCGGAAGAGATGGCGGCGCTTTTTGCGCAGATGGAGGAGGCGATGGAGAACCTGGATATGGATGCGATGGAGCAGGCAGTCCGGGATATGGGCCAGTATTCCTACGGGGATGCGCAGCGCAGTATTTTTGAAAAGCTGAAAAATGCGGTGGAAGATATCGACACGGAACGGTGCGAGGAAATTATCGCAGAGTGGAAGAGAGAACTGAACGGTTAAATATAAGCAGAAAAGTGCATAATATGCATTTTTTCTGCTTTTCTTTCGGGAGGGGTTGTGGTATGATAAAGCGGGCACGGGTTCAGAAGATAGAAAGGACGAAAGACGGATGTCAGAGTGGGCAGCGAATTTCAGTGATGAGTTCTATAAATGTTTTATTAGGGAAGAACGTTACAAGCTTCTTCTGAGCGGTATCGGCGTGACGATCAAGGTGTCGCTTCTCGCCATCATTATCGGTATTCTGATCGGTATGATGATTGCCATGTGCAATCTGTCAAAGAAAAAACTGCTCCGGTTTATCGGCGGCGTCTATACGGATGTGATCCGGAGCACGCCATCGGTGACGCAGCTTATGATTATCTATTTCGTCATCTTCCCGATGATACCGCTTGATATTGATAAATGGATCATCGCAGCGATTGCCTTCGGCGTCAATTCCGGCGCATATGTGTCCGAGATTGTCCGGGCGGGCATCCTGTCGATCGACAAGGGGCAGACGGAGGCGGGAAGGTCTCTGGGGCTCTCCGCGTTTCAGACCATGAGCAGGATTGTCGTGCCGCAGGCGGTCAAAAACATTTTCCCCGCGCTGTGCAACGAGTTTATCGTGCTGATCAAGGAAACCGCCATCGTCGGGTATGTGGGACTGATGGATATCCAGAAGGCGGGAGACTTCATCAAGAGCGCGACCTTTATTGCGTTCATGCCGTTAATCGGAACGGCGGTTATCTATTATGTGCTGGTTAAGATACTGACTCTGGCGCTTCGCCGGGTGGAGATGCGGCTGCGGCGGGCGGATGCACGCTGACAACGCGATTGGAGAAGACATGATAAGAGTGAATAACCTACATAAAAAATTTGAAGATCTGGAGGTGCTTTGCGGGATCGACGAGCACATCACGCAGGGCGAGGTTGTGGTCGTAATCGGCCCTTCGGGTTCTGGTAAGAGTACCTTTTTGCGCTGTCTGAATTTATTAGAGACAGTTACAGAAGGGGAAATCTATGTGGACGACGAGCTGATCACGGCGCCGAAGGTGAATGTGAACCGTGTGCGGCAGAAGATGGGTATGGTGTTCCAGCAGTTTAACCTGTTTCCCCATCTGACCATTATGGACAACATCACGCTTGCGCCCGTACTCCTCAAGAAAATGACGAAGGAGGAGGCGGTGAAGCGGGGGCAGGAGCTTTTGGAGCGGGTGAATCTGGGCGAGAAGGCGAACGCTTATCCGGCGCAGCTTTCAGGAGGGCAGAAGCAGCGCGTGGCGATAGCGCGGGCGCTGGCGATGGACCCGGAGATCATGCTTTTTGACGAGCCTACCTCGGCCCTTGACCCGGAGATGGTGGGTGAGGTGCTGGACGTGATGAAGGATCTGGCGAGGTTAGGCATGACCATGGTGATCGTGACGCATGAGATGGGATTCGCCAGAGAGGTGGCGTCCCGGGTGCTTTTTATCGATCAGGGCGTGGTGATGGAGAGTGGCACGCCGGATGAGATTTTCAACAATCCGCAGAATGAGAGGACGAAGAATTTCCTGTCGAAAGTTCTGTAGCCGCGGAGTGGGCGGTTTATAAAGCAATGTCTGTGTGGTGGGAATATGTGGCTTATGCGGATGCAAAAATCTGCTGGGTTTATATATTATTTAGGAAACAGAGAAATGAGGAGGATAACATTATGAAAAAAGCAACGAAGTTTCTGACAATGACGCTTGCCATGGTGATGACGGTGTGCACGCTGACGGCGTGTGGCGGCGGCGCGGCGAAAGGCAACACGATCACGTTCGGTACAAACGCGGAGTTCCCGCCTTTTGAGTATGTCACCTCAAGCGGTGTGATCGGCGAGTACGACGGCATCGACATGGCGATTGCGAAGCAGATCGCGGAGTCGAACGGCATGACGGCGACGATGGAGAATATGGAGTTTGACTCTCTTCTGGTGGCGCTGCAGAACGGGCAGATCGACGCGGTGATCGCGGGCATGACTGCTACGGATGAGAGAAGGGAAACCGTAGATTTCTCTACCCCTTACTACACAGCTACGCAGGTTATGATTGTGAGAGAAGACTCCGATATAACGGCGGCTACAGATATGGCTGACAAGAAAATCTGCGTGATACAGGGCTATACCGGAGAAATCTGTGTGCAGGATATGGGCTACAGCTACGAGGCTTTCAAGAAAGGCACGGAGGCTGTCATGGAGCTGGTAAACGGCAAGTGTGACGTGGTAGTGATTGACTCCGCGACGGCGCAGAAGTATGTGGGTGACAACGAGGGTTTAAAGATCGTGGAGGATCCGGGCGCATTTGAGTCCGAGGAGTATGCGATTGCGGTGCAGAAGGGAAATACGGAGCTGCTCGACAAGATCAACAGCGCCATCGACAAGATGCTGGCGGACGGCACGATCAATGAGCTGGCGGTGAAGTATACGGAAGAAGTGACGGCGGAATAATACATACAAATAATCTGGATTTACAGAAATGAGGAAAACATGAAAAATGTGTGGGAGAAGTGGACAGGCATAAGCCTTGTCAAGAGGATTGTTGTGGGGCTGGTGATCGGTGTGATTCTGGCTCTCGTGGTGCCGGGAGCGTCGGGCATCAGCGTGCTGGGAGATGTGTTTGTGGGCGCGCTCAAAGGTATTGCGCCGCTGCTGGTATTCTTTCTGGTGATGAGCTCGCTCTGCAATGCGGGCAAGTCCCACGGCGGGGTGATCAGAACGGTCATCATTCTGTATATGTTCAGCACCGTGCTTGCGGCGGTGATCGCCGTGTTTGCCAGCATGGTATTTCCCGTGGAGATGGTGCTTGTGGATGCTGCGTCGGATGCGGCGGCTGCTCCAAGCGGTATCGTTGAGGTGCTTAGCACGCTTCTGATGAATGTGGTGAAGAACCCGGTGGATTCTCTGGTGAACGCGAACTATGTCGGTATTCTGTCATGGGCGGTGCTTTTGGGTGTGGCATTCCGAAACGCGGGCGACGCGACGAAAAAGATGCTCGGCGACATTTCGGAGGCGATTTCAAGGGTGGTTGTGGTGATCATTAACTTTGCGCCCTTCGGTGTGCTGGGACTGGTTTTTGCAAGTGTGACGGCAAGCGGTCTGGAAGCCTTCAGGGATTATGGGAAGCTGCTGATCCTGCTGGTGGGCTGTATGTTGTTTATCTACTTTGTGACGAACCCGATTCTGGTGTACTGGTGCATCCGCAAGAATCCCTACCCGCTCATCTTTAAGTGTCTGAAACAGAGCGCGATTACGGCTTTCTTTACCAGAAGTTCGGCGGCGAACATTCCTGTCAACATGAAGATCTGCGAGGAGATGGGACTGGATAAGGACACATACTCCGTGACGATTCCGCTCGGTGCGACCATAAATATGGACGGCGCGGCGATTACCATTACGGTTATGACCATGGCTACCGCGTTTACGCTCGGCATCAACGTGGATATCCCGACGGCGATTATCTTAAGTCTGCTGGCTGCGCTCTCGGCATGTGGCGCGTCCGGCGTAGCCGGCGGTTCCCTGTTGCTGATACCGCTTGCGTGCTCGCTGTTCGGTATCCCGGATTCCGTATCCATGCAGGTGGTGGCGGTAGGTTTTATCATCGGCGTGATTCAGGATTCCGTGGAGACGGCGCTCAACTCTTCATCCGACCTGCTTTTGTCGGCTTCGGCAGAGTTCAGACAGTGGCGGTTAGAGGGGAAAGAAATCAAATATTAGGCCGGATGGAAAATTTCGGTAAAATACGAGGGAGTGCCTGTGCAGGGCGCTCTCTCGGTTTCTGGAAGAAAGACAGGCTGGAGTGAGGGAAGAATGAAGAGAACATGCAAACAGTGCGGCGCAGAGTTTACGTTATCAGAGCAGGAGATTGCCTTTTACCGGAGTAAAAATCTGCATCTGCCGAAACGATGTGAAAAGTGCCGCAGGGAGAACAGGGCGAAAGCGAACGGCAATACGGTGAAGCAGGTGGTCAGACCATACCATGAAAAGAGAGACGGCTCAGTCAGATGGTATGTGGCGGCAGCGCTGGTTTTTGTGCTGCTGACGCTTGGCATCGGTGCATTTCGTGCAGTATGGCTGCAGGAAGGAACCCAGCCGGATGCGGAAATCACGGAGGATTCTGCCAGCGCGGATTTGCAGACGGAAATTCCAGAGGATACGCAGGCGGAGATATCTGATGGAACAGGCAGGGTTCCGATGGATATGTCGCAGGATAATCAGGAGGCGGTTTCCGGGAAGACAGATGATGTTGTGGCAGATACGCCGCAGCAGACACCGGAGGACACGCAGACTGCCAAGACGGCGCCGTCGGAGTATGCGTACTCTTTCCGCAAGGCAGAATATCTGCAGGAACATTTTGAAAAACATGGGGCAGAGTTTGGCTACGCGTCGGCGGAAGAGTATCTGGCGGGGGCAAACCGGGTAGTCGCGTCGCCGGATGTATTACATAAACTGGAGGCGGAGGACGGAGACGACGTGTATTATCTGGAATCCAGCAATGAGTTTGTGATTGTCTCCACAGATGGACATATTCGGACATACTTTAAACCGGACGACGGGAAGGCATATTTTGACAGACAATAGCAACTTTTTGTTTTGTCCATTTACTTTACTATACTGCTATGATAAAATACAAAAGTGTTTGAGATTTTTTGAGAAAAGAGGAGAAAACTTATGAAAAAGAAATTGGTAACGGTACTTGTGGCAGCGGTGGCTGTCTGTGGAACTCTCACGGGCTGTGGCGGCGCGAAGGACGGCAAAAACATGGTGTATGCCGTGGAGGCAGGTTCTGCCGGGGAAGCGGTCGCGGGGGAGAAAGGGTTTCAGACGAACGCGGTGGCGTCTCAGGCGGATGCGCTGATGGAGGTGGCTTCCGGCACTTCGGACGCGGCGATCATCGACCTTTTGATGGCGGGCGCCATGATCGGGGAAGGGACGAGCTACCCGGATCTGGTACATACGGATGAACTGACCACGGAGGAGTACGGCGTAGGCTGCAGGAAGGGATCTGATCTGGCTTCTTATATCAATTCCGTGTTTGCGCAGAGCTACGCGGACGGTTCCATGAAGGCGACGGCGGAGACTTACGGTGTGCAGGAGGCTCTGGTGGAGCAGAAGGCGAGCGAGTATACGGACAATGGCTCCGGCGATGTGGCTTATATTCAGGGCAAGGGTACGCTGATCGTGGGTATCACGGAGTTTGAGCCTATGGATTACAAGGATGATTCCGGCGAGTGGATTGGCTTTGACGCGGATATGGCGCGCATGGTAGCTGAGCAGCTCGGTGTGGAGGCGCAGTTTGTGGTGATTGACTGGGATAACAAGATCATGGAGCTGGAATCCAATAATATCGACGTTGTGTGGAACGGCATGACATTGACGGACGAAGTCACAAATGCCATGGAGTGTACCAACGCGTACTGTAACAACGCGCAGGTGATTGTGGTTCCCGGCAAGTAAAACGGGCGGCGCGGTAACAGGAAGATGCGGGCATTTTCTGCATGAATTTGAGATCTTAGGAGAGTAAGGCATGTTTTTAAGTGTGACACAATCGCTGTTGGATGGTCTTTGGACTACCTTTCAGATATTTCTTTTTACGCTGCTCTTTTCATTGCCCTTTGGGCTGGTGCTCGCTTTCGGCGCGATGAGCAGATGGAAAGCCCTGCGGGGGCTGATCCAGACACTTGTGTGGATCATACGCGGCACGCCACTGATGTTGCAGTTGATTATCATTTTTTACGGTCCCGGACTGTGGCTTGGGCATAACATATGGAGCGGCAGCGAGGCGGGGCGGATTACCGCCACGGTGGTTGCTTTCAGCCTCAACTATGCCTGCTACTTTTCCGTGATCTTCCGGGGCGGCATCGAGGGCGTTCCTGTGGGACAGCGGGAGGCGGGCGAGGTGCTGGGCATGACGAAATGGCAGATCTTCTTTAAGGTCACGCTTCTGCAGATGGTAAAGCGGGTGGTGCCTCCCATGTCCAACGAGATTATCACACTGGTGAAGGACACGTCGCTTGCGCGGATTATCGCGGCGTATGAGCTTACCTTTGCGGGCTACTCCTTTATGAAGAGCAACGGGCTTACATGGCCGCTCTTCTATACGGGTGTGTTTTACCTTTTGTTTGTGGGCATTTTGACACTTTTGTTTAACTATATCGAGCGCAGGCTGGACTATTTCAGATAAGCGGCAGATTTTGGACATGTGCAGCTATTCTGTCGGTGGATGGACAAGGACAGGGTGGTCTGGAACGGAGGAATAAATGGCAGTTTTAGAAGTGAAACATATCGGAAAACATTTCGACTCTACAAGAGTGCTTGACGACGTGAGTTTTGATCTGGAGGAAGGAAGCGCGCTGGCGATCATCGGTTCCTCCGGCTCCGGGAAAACGACGCTGCTTCGCTGTCTGAATTTTCTGGAGACGCCGGATCACGGTTCCATCACGGTGCGGGGGGAGACCCTGTTTGACGCGGACCATCCCGTTGCCGGGCAGGAGAAGGACCTGCGGACGAAGAGACTGCATTTCGGCATGGTCTTTCAGGCGTTTCACCTGTTCCCACAGTACACGGCGCTTGAAAATGTGACGCTGGCGGAGAAGCTTCTGGCACAGGAGAAACCCGGTTTTAAGCAGAAGAAAAAGGAAATTCTGGAGGGGATTGAGGCACATGGCAGATCGCTTCTGGATCAGATGGGGCTTTCGGAGCGCATGGACCATTATCCGCATCAGCTTTCCGGCGGGCAGCAGCAGAGAGTCGCCATAGCCAGAGCGCTGGCGCTAAAGCCGGATATTCTCTGTTTTGATGAGCCGACGTCGGCGCTTGACCCTGAACTGACGGGGGAGGTGCTGAAGGTGATCAGAGGGCTTGCCGAGCAGAATACGACCATGATTATTGTGACCCACGAGATGAGTTTCGCGAGGGACGTGGCGGATCAGATCATTTTTATGGACGAGGGCGTGATCGTGGAGCAGGGGGATGCGAAACAGGTGATTGACCATCCGAGAGAGGAGCGCACGAGACAGTTTTTGACAAAATATTGAGAAAGGAGTAGTGAAGAAGCGAATGATTAGAACAAATATCAAAGGGAATGTGAAGATGCTGTGCAAAGCATTGAAAACAGTACATTTTAGAGTAAAAAGAAAAATTTTTTTTATGGAAAGAAAAAAGGGCTTAAAAGAAAAGGAAATAAAAACAGAGCCGAAAAAATTTGCGGAAGAAAATTATTATTATATATATGGGAAACACATAGATTGGAAAAATCCGGTGCTTTTTGATGAAAAGCTGACGATATTAAAAACGGGGCTCTATTTCAACAATGAGCTGGTCATACAATGTGCGGATAAGTACAGAGTGAGACAGTATGTGGAAGAGTGTGGTCTGAAGAATATACTAAACGAATTATATGGTGTCTGGACGGACTATAAAGAAATTGATATTTCAAAAATCCCTGATAAATTCGCGCTAAAACGTAATAATGATGCGGGGGGGGGGTTAATCGTAAAAGACAAAAAAAGGGAAACGCAGCTTAAAGAAAAAATAGAAAAACTGGGAGAAGGGACAGTACGAAATTACGGATTGATTTTTGCTGAGTATCACTATCAGCATATTGAACCCTGCTATATATGTGAAAAATATATTGAAGATGAATCAGGAGGGTATCCGCATGATTACAAGTTTTTTGTGATGAACGGGAAAGTCAGATATATTCTTGTCTGTGTAGGAAGAGATGACAAGAATAATATGCTGCGGTTTATGACAGACAGAGATTTTAGATTGTTTCCTGTTATGCCGGAGGAAAGGCAGGTTACGGATGAGGAGATTCAACAGTACCGTCCACAGGTCTTAAATGAAATGATCTCTGTTGCTGAGCGCTTGGCTGAGCCGTTTCCTTTTGTCCGGGTAGATTTATATCAATATGAAGAAAAGGTTTTGTTTGGAGAATTGACATTTACTCCCATGGGTGCGCTTAATACGTACATTAATTCAATAGGACAGTGGATCATGGGAAGTTATTTGGATATATCGGAAGGGGCATATTCTACCAGAATCGTATCTGCAGATCGAAGGAGGAAACGATAATGGGAGTTATGTCAGCCTTTGGATTTGCAAGTGTTATGCTTTGCCTTGGAATGTTTTTCAGGGCAAAAATATCCGTATTTAGAAATATGCTGATGCCGGCATCTGTTATTGCCGGAGTCATAGGATTTATTTTTATGAATGTATTAGCTGAGACGGGAGCAGAAATTGGTTTTCAATCTGAAACGTATACGGAAATTGTGAATCAGCTATTTATTATATCATTTATATCTATCAGCCTGACAACAAACACAGCGCAGAAGGAAGGCGGCGATGTAAAAAATTTTGCCAAGGGAACATTTGCAATGGGGATTATATGGTGTCTCTTGTACGCCGTTACTCCGTTGGTTGGCACGGGGATTGTCGCTTTATTAGGCGGGAAGGTAGGAATGGATGCCGTTTATGGTATGCTGGTGCAGTTCGCGTTTTGTCAAGGACCGGGGCAGGCAGCGGCATATGGTATGATTTTTGAACAATATGGCTGGGAACAGGCAACTATGACAGCGGTTACTTTTTCAGCCATCGGATTTATAGTGGCGTTTGGTATGGGGGTTCCGGCGGCTAAATTGGGAATTAAAAGGGGGCTTGCCAGATATTGTGGAAAGATAGATGAGAAAACATTAAAAGGTTATCTTAATAGAAATGAGCAGTCGGAATATATGATGAAAGATACGACTTGCGGCAGTAATATAGAAACGTTATCTTTTCACTTTGCGCTGATCGGGGTCAGCTATCTGTTAGCGGTTCTTATTGGCAGGATATTTTCGTATCTGCCGGGATTTTTAGGGACATCCATGAGTTCCATGATGTTTATGAACGGCATGTATGCAGCGTACATTGTAAGATACATTATAAAAAAACTACATATAGATTTTCTGCAGGAGACTATTTTACAAAATAAAATTACCAGTTGGACAGCGGATTATTTAGTGGTATGCTCATTCATGGCTATAGCGGTTAAAATGCTGAAGGATTGGCTGCCGCTGATATTAATTGTCAGTATTTTTATTACATTAATCACATTTGCCGTTTGTTTCTATTTTGGACAGCGTATTGGTGGACAAAATGATTTTGAAAGGACACTGGGTTTATATGGAATGTGTACCGGAACGGTGCCTACGGGAGTAGCGATTGTGAGGATTGTGGATCCGGACTTTAAAACGACGACAAGCTTGGAATTAGGCGCATGCAACTTGATCATGTTGGCGTCAACGCCAGTTTATTTGATTATACTTGCATTGGCTGCGGGCAGCATTAAAATGACAGTAGCGGTCTATGGGTTGCTGATATGCGTGATAATATATCTAGTTATATTAAAGCTGACAAAGTGCTGGGGAAAAGCAACATTTCGATGGGAGCGGTGACACATGAAAGAAATTTTTTATAATGGCAATATAATTACCATGGAAGAGCCGGATGTGGAGTCTGCGAAAAGAAATGCACCAGAAGCAGTATTAGTAGAAGGCGGTATCATAAAACGGGTAGGAGCGTTGAGGGAGCTTACAGCAGCGGCCGGACGCGGGGTAAAATATTATGATTTGAATGGGCGTTGCCTTATGCCTTCATTTATAGATTCACACAGCCATTATGTGATGAATGCCCAGATGTCTATGTGTGCGGATTTATCAGGTTGTAATTCATTTGAGGATATTGTTGAAACGCTGACGCAGTATATTAAGCAAAATAATATCAAGGCAAAGCATGCGGTATTAGGATTTGGGTATGACCATAATTTTTTGGCGGAAGAAAAACATCCCGATAAAAATGTTCTGGATAAGGTCAGTAAAACGATTCCCATTTTTATACTGCATGTTTCAGCTCATTTAGCATGTGCTAACAGTGCCGCATTGGAATTGGGAAACATTAATTCTGAGACAGCAGACCCGGCAGGGGGACATATTGGGCGTTTAGAGGATGGAAAAGAGCCTTCGGGGTATTTGGAAGAATCAGCGCTTATGCTTATTCAGAAAGCAATTGCCGCCAGAGTAAAACGTGATATAAAGAAAATAGTGAAAGATGCGCAGACGATATATTTGCAGCATGGCATTACAACTGTACAGGATGGCGCAACAGATATGCAGGGTTTCAGACTATTGAAAATTTTTTCGATGCTGCATTTGCTGAAACTGGATGTAGTGGCATATCCGCTGATGACGGCTGACGGCTGTGACGTTATGCATAAATATGGAGATACCTATCAAAATTACCGCGGTCATTTAAAAATAGGGGGATATAAATTAGTTTTGGATGGCTCTCCGCAGGGAAAGACGGCATGGCTTAGCAGACCTTATGAAAATTCTGGAGATTACAGGGGCTATGAATGGCTGCCCGATGAGGAAGTGGAAAAAAATATTTGGATAGCGCTTGATGAGGGCAGGCAGATATTGGCACATTGTAATGGTGACGCGGCAAGTGAGCAGTTTCTGAATGCGTATGAACGTGCATCTACAGCAACAAATGGAAAAAAGGATGTTCGTCCGGTGATGATCCATTGTCAGACAGTACGAAATGATCAGATCGACAGAATGGCAGAATGGGGGATGCTGGCATCTGTTTTTGTTGGGCATGTATGGTTCTGGGGGGATGTGCATATGCGTAACTTCGGAGTAGAACGAGGAAATCATATCAGCCCTGTTCAAGATATGATAAAGAGGGGTGTTGTGGTGAACTTCCATCAAGATACACCTGTAACTAAACCGGATATGCTTCATAGCGTCTGGTGTGCGGCAAATCGTATCAGCCGGAGCGGAAAAGTGATTGGCGAAGAGCAGAAAATTTCTGTTTATGATGGATTGAAAGCGATAACTGTTAACGCTGCATACCAATATTTTGAAGAGAGAGAAAAAGGCTCAATAAAAGAAGGAAAAAGGGCAGACTTTGTTGTACTAGATAGATCGCCGCTTGAAGCGGATCGGATGGAACTTAAGAGTATTAAAGTAATGAAGACTATTAAAAATGGTAAAGTATTGTACGATGCGGAAACTGCACACAGTTTTTAGCATGATATTTTGACAGAGTTATTGAAAAAGCAGGGAGTCTGCCTTTGGCGGACTCTCTTTTTACTACTTTTTTCGCAAAAAGTACCATAGAAACCGACAGGCGTGCATGGTATGGTGGAAGTAGAAAAAGGAAAAGATTTCTGGAGGAGGGCAAGTGTTATGATTATGGAGATTATCAGTATTATTCTGGGGGTGATCCTGTTAGGCGCGGCGCAGTATGGATATGGGGGAGGCGGATTTGATTTTTCAAGGCTTATCTATCTGATAGACATACCGTCCCTTATCATCCTTCTGATATTTACGGTGCCGATGTTACTCAGAGGGGGCGCATGGCGGGATTTTATGCGTGCGTGGAAACTGCTGCGCAAAGAGTATTCCTGTCATCTGAGTGAAGTGCGGCGTGCGCTGGATGTGGTGGAGATGATGCAGAGGCAGGTGATCTATGCAGGGGTAATCAGCGCATTGCTGACGTTCATTACTGTTTTACACAATCTGTCCGATCTGGAAAGTCTGGGCCCGAGTCTGGCTGTGGCGATTCTGACGGTACTCTACGCCATGATTTTTGAGATGCTGCTTCTGCCTTTGCAGTTGGAGGCAAAACGCAGGATTATTGATTACATGGGAGTGGATACGGATGTGGAGGGAACGGCTGGCACAGGGGAAGGGCAGATATGAGGAAACGTGTGCGCCGGCTTTTTCTGGGAACAGGGTATGTGATTCTTCTGACAACATTGCTTTTGTATCAGGCGGGTGTGTTCGGCGAAGGGCGACAGTGGATTGCGGTGCTTGGGACACTGATCCTTGGTGCGGCGCTGGCGGTGGTTCTGGCGCTTTATCTGCGCGTGAATAACCGGCTTATGCAGGCACAGAGAAATGCAGGTGCAGGCAAGGCGGCGGGTGACATTGGGACGGATACGATTACGGCAGAAGCAGATGGGGAACAGCACGCATCTGGCGAAGGGACGGGTCAAGGCGGACGCGGAAATACATTTGTCAATGAGAGCAGACCGCCGGCGCCGCAGAGCTACGAGGAAATCTATGCGCATTTTCTGGCTGTGATGGAGGAATGCGGTCTCTCCGAGCGTGAACTGGAGGTGGCATGGCTCCTCTACAGAGGATACACCAACCGGCAGATCGGGGAGGAACTTTATATCGCGGAAACGACGGTTAAGAAGCACGTGTCCCATATTTATCAGAAGATGGACGTGTGCAGCAGAAAGGAGTTTCGCGCGAAAGTGCGGGAAGGTTCTGCGGCGGGATTATGTTCCGGCGGATGAGCCGCCCGCGTTTTCCTGTGCAAACAGATCCTCTCTGGTAATGTTTTTCAGCCATTTGCCGCTGCGGTAATGTCTGATGACCCATGGCCATTTCACGAACTCGTCGGTGCACAGCAGAAAATATACCCAGAGAACGGGGAGCTTACATACGAAAGCCGCGAGAAATCCAAGGGGCACCGCATAGCCCCACATGTCGATTACGTCGCAGATCAGACCGAAACGGCTGTCACCACCTGCGCGGAATACCCCTGCGATCAGCGTCGTGTTGATGGCAGCGCCCATGATGTAGTAGGTGTTGATAAGCAGCATATATTTCAGGTAATGCATGGCTGTCTCAGAAAGCTTCGCGAAATGCAGCACAAAAGGAGTGGCGAGCAGTACAAGCACGCCGCCGATTGCGCCGGTGATGATGGTCAGTTTCATCAGCTTGGAGGCATATTCTTTTGCGCGCTCCATGTCCCCTTCGCCCATCACGTTTCCGAGCAGTACGCCGCCCGCGCTGGCGGTGCCGAAACAGAGTACGGTACCGAAATTCCTGACAACGACCACGAGAGAGTTTGCGGCAACCGCATCGGATCCCATATGCCCGAGAATCACAGAGTACATGGAGAAAGCGACGCTCCATGCGATGTCGTTGCACAGGGCAGGCAGGGAGAGTCTGACAAAATCCTGAAACAGCAGTTTATTGCGCAGGAACATATAGCCAAACTTCAGCTTGATATCCTTGCTGAAAACGGATACCACAATACAGCCGGCCAGCTCGATGATGCGGGACAGGGCTGTGGCGATTGCCACGCCGGTGGCGCCGAGCTGCGGCGCGCCGAAAAGCCCGAAGATAAACACGGCGTTCAGAAAGATGTTTAAGCTGAAAGCCATGACATTTAAAACCATGCACACGGTGACCCGTCCGATGCTCCGAAGGATCGCCAGATACACTTCTATGATACCCCAGCACAGATAGGTAACTGCCATCACCCGCAGATACCCCGCGCCGATTCTGATCAGTTCCGCCTCGTTGGTGAAAAGTTTCATCATAAGTTCCGGCGCAAAGAAGGCGAAGCCGGAGAAACCGAAGGAGATCACGAGGGAAAACCGCATGGCGATACCCTGAATGGCACGGATCGGCTGCAGATCGCCCTTCCCCCAATACTGCGCGCTCAGCATGGAAGCGCCCGTCCCGAGACCGTAATAGATCATAAAGAGAACGTTGGCGTAGTTTGCCGCAAGCGACACAGCTGAGATGGAGGACTGCCCCACATAGTTTAACATAACCACGTCCGCTGAGCTCACAGCCGCGCTTAAGAGGTTCTGGATCACAATCGGAACAACCAGCTTTAAAATTTTCTGATAAAAGTTATCTTTTGCAGCCGTGCTTTGCATGGAAAAATCCTCCGTTTTTGCGTAAAGTGATAACATCTTAATACATTCCTTTTGCGCTGTCAATTGGTTTTCCAAACTTTAAAATTTTTTTGTTTTTTCTAAAATAAATGCTTGTGTTTTTCGGGCATTGTGATACAATCGTCGCAAATGGGGAGAAAATAGGGAGGAGTTTTATTATGGAAAAAGATATGACGAAGGGAAGTCCCATGAAGCTGATTCTGGGCTTTGCCGTTCCCCTCTTGTTCGGGCTTGTTTTTCAGCAGTTCTACAGCATGATGGACGCGGTGATTGTGGGGCATTATCTGGGAGTGGACGCCTTGGCGGCGGTGGGAGCGACAGGCTCCGTCAACTTTCTGATTATTGGTTTCTGCATGGGTGTCTGCAGCGGCTTTGCGATTCCGATTGCGCAGGAGTTCGGCGCGAAACACGAGAGCGAACTGAAACGGTTTGTGGCGAACAGCGTGTGGCTGTCCGTGATCTTTGCGGTTGCCATCACGATTGTGGTGTCGCTTTTGTGCCGCCAGATCCTGCAGGTGATGCGCACGCCGGCGAACATCATTGACGGGTCTTACAGTTACATAATTATTATATTTCTGGGCATACCCGTGGTGTTTCTCTACAATATGACTGCGGCTATCCTGCGGTCTCTGGGGGACAGCAGAACGCCTGTGGTGTTTCTCGTGACAGCGGCGGTGCTGAATATTTTCCTCGACGTATTCTGCATCGTGGTGCTGCATATGAACGTGGACGGCGCAGCGGTAGCTACGGTGATATCGCAGGCGGTCGCGGGGTTTGCCTGTCTGATTTATATGCGCAAAAAATTTGCGATACTGAAACTGACCCCGGATGAGCGCAGATGGGACAGGGATTACGCGGCGAAGCTTTGCAATATGGGTATTCCCATGGGATTGCAGTATTCGATCACGGCGATCGGCAGCGTGATTTTGCAGAGTGCGGTGAACAGCATTGACTCCAATGCGGTGGCGGCAGTCACGGCGGGCGGTAAGGTGAGTATGCTTCTGGTATGTCCCTTTGACGCGATGGGTTCCACCATGGCGACTTACGGCGGACAGAATGTGGGCGCAGGGGATCTGGACCGCGTGGACAGGGGACTTAAGAGCTGTACGCTGTTAGGGCTGATTTATTCCCTGATTGCGCTGGGGGCGGTGTTTCTGTTTGGAAAACAGCTCTTGCTTTTGTTTCTGGATGCGGGCGAGACGCAGATCATCGCCAACGCCTATTCCTTTATACGGATGAATGCGGTGTTCTATTTCCCGCTTGCGCTTGTGAATATTGTCCGTTTTCTGATCCAGGGGATGGGTTTCAGCAGGCTGGCTGTTTTTGCAGGGGCATTTGAGATGCTGGCGAGAGCGCTGGCAGGATTCCTGCTTGTACCTCAGTTTGGATTCAGCGCGGTGCAGTTTGCGAACCCGCTGGCATGGATTTTTGCAGATATTTTCCTGATTCCGGCATTTTTCCATGTGAGGAAGAAGATGGAAGGGATGTTAAATGCCAGGGCAGGCGGCGCGGAAACGACACAGCAGGCGTGACAGGAATGTTCGGAAATCTGAACGATACGTCAGAGACTGCCCGGAGTATGGACATTTTACATGCGGACTTGAAACCGGGGAATTTATATCATAGTTTTAGCGGAGAACATAATATGAGTGTAACGATTTTCACCATGACGCACAAAAAATTTCCGACACCCGGCGATCCCGTCTATGTGCCTTTGCAGGTGGGGCGCGCCGTGGCGCGGAATCTCGGGTATATAGGAGATGACACGGGTGTCAGTATATCAGAGAAAAACTGCTATTACGGGGAGCTGACGGGCGTTTACTGGGTGTGGAAAAATATAAAAACTTCTGGCTATGTGGGGATATGCCATTACCGCAGATACTTCTGCACGGAGGAAGGAAGGATTCTCACGGAGAGGGAGTATGAGGAAATCCTTTCGGATTATGATATCATTACATCGAAACTGCTGAAGTTAAACTTTACTTATTATGAAGGATATGCCAGCGACTACAATATCCATGATCTGGAAGCCGTGGGAGAGGTGATCCGGCAGTTTTATCCCGCGTACCATGAGACGTTTGAGAGACTGGTGCACAGTAAAGGCACTTACTTCGGAAACATGATGGTCTGCAGAAAGGAAATTTACGACGCTTACTGTGAGTGGCTTTTCGGCATCTTTGAGAAGGCGGAAGAAAAGATTGACGCTTCCGGGTACGATGACTACCACAAACGGGTCTACGGTTTTATCTCAGAATTTCTGCTCTATGTCTGGACACAGGTGCAGGGGCTTAAGGTTCGCGAGTGCAAGGTAGGCATGACTGATGAGAAGCGGGAGACAGCGGAGATCAAGGAGAGACTGGCGGCGTATTTTGCCAAAAAGGACATTGCCGGAGCGAAAGCGTATATGCTGGCGTGTCTGGAGAAGCGCCCGGATGTGTTGATGGAAGCCTCTGACATTACGGGAGAGTTAAAAATGTCCATGCAGGTCATTGCGGTATGTGAACTGGAAAAACAGGTTTACGGCAGCAGTACCATCGACCGAATACAGGATTTTGGCGCGCTGATGGCGCATTTCCAGAAGCTGAACGACCTGATTCAGACATGGAGAGAGAGGGAGCGTGAAATGTCTCCCTCTGAAGTAGAGTTTTATTTGAAAAAGGAAAGTATTACCGACATTGCGTTGGAAGCCTCGGCGCGGCTGTTTTATCCGGCGCAGGAGGCTTGTGAGATCGCGGAGGCGGTGAAAGCCTGCAGGGGTTAGTGCGGCATCGGATTTCGTGACGGCAGGCGTGAGTTTGCGAACCAGAGAAAGCGGAGGTCAGTCCACCCGCCGCATCGGTCTGACGTACTTAAAAAACCGCTGCGGGTCATGGTAGATATCGCTGCCATTCACACATGTTGACCTCCCTGTCTGAGCAAGGGTACACATATCGCAGCGTTACGGCTGCCTTGGCAGCGTCACAAACCCCTCATCCCAATACATATAATACAGTCCTTTCTCCTTCGTGTAGCCGAAAATGAAGGAGAGCGGCTGTGAGACGGGATTTCCGTCACTGTCTGTTTCTTCTCTGAACTCCGTGAACAGCACGGCGATCGCCGGAACGCCGCCGTCCGGGGCATCCGCGTGATACAGCGCGTAAGTGCTTTCCATATAGCCGTTGCCTTTTATATTCTGCAGTTCGTCATTGATGACATCGCCGTAATCTTTCCCGTCGATATAAAAAGCATAGCTGCTTTCCCCGGTTTCCGGGTCAACGACCTGACCGTAGAAGGCGAGTCCTTCTTCCGTGCCGTCCCCGTCCAGATCAAAATAGCAGTCGGGCGTGCCGTCCACAATTGGCTCAAAAGTTTCCGGGTCAGATTTGTAGATATAGTAGCGTTCATCCACAAAATTGCCGTTGTAACGGTAGTCTTCTTTTAATCCCAGATCATACGCCTTTTCGTAGGGAAGCATAAAGGCAATTTCCCCGGAGGCATAAGGACCGAGTGAATAGGGGGCAGCTAAAAAGCTGATGCCGCTCCGGGTAAATACCCAGTTGTCCCCGTCAAACAGCGTGCTGTCCAGATCATCCTTGGAGGGGGGACCGAACAGTTTATCTTTGTAGGCGGGTGTCTCTGCCAGATTGACCATGTAATCCAGAACCGTGGCGTGAAAGGCTTCGTAGTCGTCTGCAATCTCATCGAAGGAGAGCAGCTCACCTGTTTTCGCACTGTAGTTTCTCCCGCCGGAGCCGTAGTTGCCGTGGGCGCCGCCGGTGTAATCGTAGAGGGTGATCTGGAAGGAGATTACGGTGTCGTCCAAGCGGGTCACTTTCACGCTGACATCCGTACTGTAGGCGAGAAAATCCCAGCCGTCTTCCCCGAGGCTTGCCGCATAGTCTTCCTGCGCTATTTCCACAGTCCCGTTATTGCCCGTGGAAAAGGTTTTATAGTATGCTTCCAGATCGGCGTTGATTTTTTCCGCGATATCCTCGGCGCCCTTGATGCGCACCACGGGCATCTGCACGCTGTTTGTGCATATCACCGTGCCGTCGTCGCTTTTCACTTCGTCAATGGATTTCTCAAAAGTGACGGAGACGGGATTTTCCGGGTTTCCCTGCTGTTCTGCGCCGGAAACATCGGATGTGACATCTGTGTCAGAATTTTCACCGATATTCTCAGCGCCGTCTCCTGTCTGCGAAGCGTCCTGTGGATTTTCGGTTTCTGACCCGGTGGATGCTCCGTCATCGGTAATCGGTGAAATTTCCAGTCTGGTGTCCGTATCGGTATTGTTTTCTGTGCCACATGCGCCCACGCTTCCCGCAAGGAAAGCGGCAGCAAGCAGTATGGCTGATTTTTGGAGGGAGAGCGGTTTCCTTTTCATGTTGTGGTCCTCTTTTCTTAGTTCGTTGTTTTGTATGTCCAGTAACCGTCATACGCGTAACCTGTTTTCCCGACCAGATATTGTGCTGACTTGGTATACCCTGCTTTCTGCATGGCTTTTGCTCGTTCCACCGCATAGATGGGAACTTTGGTAATGATGCCGTTGCAGTTCAGCATTTCTGGAAGATGCGGCGTGATCAGTGTTGTAATGTCGTACAGCGCGTCTTCCTTTTCATAGTCGCTGCGAACGTCGATCCGCAGGATTCCCATATTATGATAGACATCTTCGGAAACTCTTAAACACAGTTCAACGGTTCCGATTACCGTCGAGGACGCTTTGTCAATAATGGAGAGCCTTGCGAACCAGCCGTTTTGATAGGAGGATTTCCAAAAAGCAAGCGCTTCCGCCATCCGTTCCTTTGTCGCGTAATAAAAATTGTCGCCGTCGCAGTTATCGCTGTTAAAAAACGGCAGGGCGTTTTTGTCGCTGTAAACTTTTAAAAGATCGTCGCAGTCTTCCTCTTGAAATAGCCGCAGCACAAATTTATCGCTTTCAAGCGTAGGACAGAACTCGTAAATACTCATAGGGCACCTCCATGAAATGTTTTTTAAATTGTATCATATAACCGGCGGGGTCACAATGCTGTCTTGGGCGATGAGAATAGCGGTTAAAAAACGTTGGAGTGAGATATTGCAGGCTTGGTTTTGGATGTGTACAATGAAATAATCAGACAGATTTGGAAAGAAGGGTATTATGGGAAATGTGTTAACTTTGTTTGAAAAGCAGACGGCAGACTGGTTTGCCGATACGCTGGGGGAGCCTACTCCCGTACAGAAGGAAAGCTGGCCTGTCATCGCGGAGGGAAGCCATGCGCTGATTTCCGCGCCCACGGGTACGGGGAAAACCTTGTCGGCTTTCTTTGTGTTTCTGGAGCGGATGAAGCGACAGGCGACAGCCGGGATGCTGCCGCAGGAATTACAGCTCATCTATGTTTCTCCGCTCAAGTCTTTGGCGGCGGATATCCGGGAGAACCTAAAGCGTCCCTTAGAGGGGATTGGTGCGCAGGAAATCATATCGGTGGGAATCCGCACGGGAGATACTTCCCAGCGGGACAGGCAGAGAATGGTCAGAAAACCGCCGCATATTCTGATCATCACGCCGGAATCTCTGTATCTGATGCTCACCAGCAAGACGGGGCAGAACGTGCTGGCGACAGCCGGTGCGGTGATTATCGACGAGCTGCACGCTCTGATCGATACAAAAAGGGGCGCGCATTTGATGCTTTCTCTGGCAAGGCTGGATCATCTGTGCGGAAAACCCCTGCAGCGCATCGGACTGTCCGCCACCATAGAGCCGTTGGAGATAGCGGCGCAGTATCTGGCGCCCGAGGAGGTAAAAATCATTGCGCCAAACATGAAAAAACAGGTGCGGCTGGAAATTTTAAGCCCCTATCCGGATGCGACCAAGGGTCCCCGAAAGGATCCTGTGTGGGAGGAGTTGGGGAAGCTGGTCTATCAGTACTGTCAAGGCAGCCGCAGCGTGATTGCCTTTGTGGAGGGAAGGAGATATGCGGAGAAACTTGCGTATTATGTAAACCAACTGGGCGGAGACGGATTTGCCAGGGTACACCACGGAAGCCTTTCCAAAGAGCAGCGAATGGAGACGGAATTACAGTTGCGGGACGGGAAGCTGAGACTGCTGTGTGCCACATCTTCTATGGAACTGGGAATCGATGTGGGAGAGATCGATCAGGTACTGCAGGTGGGCTGTCCCCGCACGATTTCGGGAACGATGCAGCGGCTGGGGCGTGCAGGTCATAACCCGGGCCGCGTCAGCGTGATGTATCTGTTTCCCAGAATGGCCGCGGAGTGTGTGTCCTGCGGCATGACGGCGCAGCTTGCAAGGGAAGGTGGCGTGGAACACGTCAAACCACCCACACAGTGTCTGGATGTGCTGGCGCAGCATCTGGTGTCCATGGCAGCATTTCGGAGTTATGAGATCGATGAGGTGATGGAAATTCTGCCCCGCGCATGGTCTTTTTGCAAGATCACCAGAGAGGATGTGAAGGCGGTCCTTTCCATGTTGGCGGGAGATTATGAGCATGAGAGGGATATTCCCGTGCGGCCGAGGATCCTTTATGACAGGATCCATGAGAAGGTGGAGGGAGACGGCTACAGCAGGATGTTAGCCGTGTCGGCGGGCGGAACGATTCCCGACAAAGGATTATATACGGTAAAGAACGAGGAAGGAGTCAGGCTGGGCGAGGTGGATGAGGAATTTATCTATGAGTCCCAAAGAGGGGATCGATTTATCCTCGGTTCTTTTGCGTGGAAGATTACGAATATCAGCCGCGACACCGTGACGGTGACGCAGGCAAAGATGGAAGGCGCGAGGCTTCCTTTTTGGCATGGGGAGATCAAAGGGAGGGACAAGCGGACGGGGGAAGCGTTTGGGCGTATTTTTCGTTCGCTGCAGGGCGCTTACGAGGAGGACAGATTACAGGAGGCGCTTGGCGAATTAGGGCTTGACGAGACGGCGGTGTCCTTGGCGTCCGGCTATCTGGAGCGTCAGATTAAGGCGGCAGGCAGCCTGCCGGATTATGAGACGATCATTGTGGAACACTTTAAGGATACGGTGGGAAACAGCCAGATGATGGTGCACTCTGTCTTTGGCAGGCGGATCAATGCGCCCCTGTCCCTGCTTGCGGCGCAGACAGCCAGAGAAGAATTGCAGATGGAGATCGGCAGTGTGGACGAGGAGGACGGCTTTCTGCTCTATTCCTATGGCGATCAGAAGCTGCCCGAGGGACTGCTGCAGAGAGTGGATGCGGATGCGTGCCTGCGGAAGCTGGAAATCTTACTGCCCGCCACACCCCTGTTTAATATGGCGTTTCGCTACAACAGCGGCAGGGCTTTGATGATGGGCGTGCGGAAAAACGGCAGGCAGCCCCTGTGGATGCAGAGATTAAAGAGTGCGGAAATGCTGGAGCGGTTGGTCAGGGAGAAGGAGCACCCGCTGATCCGGGAGACAAGGCGGGAGTGTATGCAGGAGCTGTGGGACGCGGAAGGGGTGCAGACGCTTCTCTATGATATCCGCAGCGGTGCGGTCAAGGTGCGGGAAATTTATACGGACATACCGTCCCCCATGTCGCTGCCTCTGCAGTGGAGTCAGGAAGCGGCGGTGATGTATGACTATGCGCCCACGCCGCGGGGAATTCACGGTGCGGTGGAGGAGGCTTTAACAAAGGAAAAGCATCTGATTCGACCGGGGGACCGAGAACTTTCAGAGGTGCAGGAGAGAAACCGCCTGCCCAAAGACGAGAAACAGCTGCATTCCCTTCTTATGGCCGAAGGCGATCTGGCGGCGGGGGAACTGGATATCCCGGTGGAATGGCTGGACAGTCTGGCAAAGGAAGGCAGAGTGCTGTATTTGGAGCAGGGGTTGTGGATTGCCGCGGAGCAGGAGGCGGAGTATGATGCAGCGCTGCGTGAGACGGAAGTGGCAAAAGCGGCATTGCAGGATTGCCCGGGTTCTGGCAGCAGGCAGACGGAAGAAACTGCGGGACGGCAAACGGCGGAGCAGGAAGGCGGACAGGTTTTAGAAACACAGCTTCACATTGTCAGGCGGATGCTGCGTTACAGGGGTGCGGCGGACGCCGAACAGACGGCGGAGCGCTATGGGTGGTCTGCGGCATTGGCGGAGGAAATTCTGGAAGAATTGTGTCGGCAGCAGGCGGCAGTCAAACAGGATGGCAGATATTACCACGGGGAGTTATATAAGCGCGCCAGAGTGCGGACGTTGAAAAATCGACGGGAAGAGATACAGACCTGCCCGGCTGAAAATTATGCGGCTCTTATGCTGTCGAGACTGGAATCCGGCGCGCCGCCTGTGGAATGCCTGCGGGATACGCTCAGACAGTACGCAGGGATGTCGTTTCCCGCCGCCTTCTGGGAAAAGATTTTGCTGCCCGGTCATGTGAGAAATTACAAACCTTCCCTGCTGGATGCTTATCTGGCGGAGGGCGAGTTGTTCTGGCATATGGAGGAGAAGGACGGTCTGCGCTTCGATTTTCAGTCGGATGTTGACTGGGAGGCGGGCAGTCCGCAGGAGGATTTGACAGGGGAGGAGCTGACGGAGGAAGAACGCGTCATCTATGAAGCGGTGGTTAGGCGCGGCGCCTGCTTTATGCAGTCGTTAAATAACCTGTTACCTGACAGGTCTCCCTATGATATTTTGCTTTCTCTGATGGAAAAGGGTCTTGTCTATGCGGACAGTTTTCTGCCGGTGCGGCAGTGGATTGACCGCGAAAAGACGAAAAAAGCGGTGGCAAGACAGCGTGTCAATCTGCGCGTAAAGGCACTGCAGGCGGGAAGGTGGGACATTGTCAGACCTGTGCGGGAGAAAACCATCGAGGATAAGCTGAAAGCCTGCTTCCAAGTCAGTCCCATTCTCAGCAAAGAGACGGCGGCTGCCTGCGGGCTGTCATGGCAGGAGGCGCTGTCGGTGCTTCGCGTATGGGAATATACGGGTCAGGCAAGGCGGGGGTATTTTGTGAAAGATCTTTCCGGCGCACAGTTTATTTTGGGAAAAGATTATGAGAGCGTGGTGCGCAGACTGCAGGCGCCGCAGAAAGAACTGGTCTGGATCAACGCGGCGGATCCGGCGCAGTGCTGGGGTAAGGTATTGCCGCATAAGGAGGGGCGCAGCTTTATCAATGTGCCGGGAACGGCGGTTGTCTGTTACGGCGGGCTGCCGGTTGCCGTGATGGAGCGGCAGGGAAAGATTCTGCGGGTCTGGGAGGAGGAATTGCAGGAGGAGTGCCTGCGGTTGTTTGTGGAGAAATTCAGGCAGGGCAGTATTTTTTCGGATAGGAAACGGATCGTGGTGAAAGAATATCCTGATGCAGCGGCAGAAGCCATGCGTCATGCAGGATTTAGGAAAGAAATGCAGGATTATGTGCTGTATCTGTAATAGGAAATCCTTATTTGCTTCCATAAAAGGTGGTGTATTAGATTTTCGGATTGAGTCTGCCGCCGCCTCGTGTTAGAATGGGGAAAAAGAGAAATACTGGCAGGGGAGCCGTGTCGTCGCGCATCGGACACGGAAATCCCAAAAGAAAGCGGGCGCGGGAAAAGAGGACGTCATGAACTATCAGGAGGCATACAAAAAACTGGAGAAATACGGGCAGCTTCATGTGCTGAAATACTATGATGAACTGGGGGAGGAAGAGAGGGAGGCGCTGCTTACCCAGATCGAGCAGACGGATTTTGACGTGCTGTCGCTGTGCGAAAAGAAGGAAACCTTAAATCCCAGAGGGAAGATTGAGCCGATTGCGGTCATGCAGCTTCCCGAGATTGCGAAGAAAAAGGAAGAATACACAAAAGCAGGTCTGGAGGCGATCCGGGCGGGCAAGGTAGGCGCGGTGCTGCTTGCGGGCGGCATGGGCACCAGACTTGGCTCAGACGCGCCCAAGGGCGTTTACAATATCGGATTGACAAAGGACGTCTTTATCTTCCAGCGTCTTGTCGAAAATCTGATGGACGTGGTGCATCAGGCGGGCGCGTGGATTCCCCTCTATGTGATGACCAGCGATAAAAACCATGACGCTACTGTCAGTTTTTTTGAGGAAAAGAAGTTTTTCGGCTACAATGCGGATTATGTGACCTTTTTCATGCAGGATATGGCTCCGGCGTCCGATTATACGGGGAAGGTATATATGGAAGCAAAGAACAAAATGTCCACCTCCCCCAACGGCAACGGCGGCTGGTTTTTATCCATGATGAAATGGGGCGTGGCGGAGAAAATGCGGCAGGCAGGTGTGGAGTGGCTCAATGTGTTTGCCGTGGACAATGTGCTGCAGCGCATTGCCGACCCCTGTTTCGTTGGGGCGACGATTGCCACGGACAGCGCGGTGGGCGCGAAGGTGGTGGCGAAGAACGCGCCGGACGAGAAGGTGGGCGCGATGTGTCTGGAGGATGGCAGACCGTCCATCGTGGAATATTATGATATGACGCCGGAGCTGATGGAGGCGAAGCTCGTGGACGGCACGCCGGCTTATCATTTCGGCGTAATCTTAAACTATCTGTTCCGGGTAAAAGACTTGGAGGAGATTGTGGCGCGGAAACTCCCGCTTCATATCGTGGAGAAGAAGATTCCTTATCTGGATGAAAAGGGAGAGCTGGTGAAGCCCGAGGCGCCAAACGGCTACAAGTTTGAGCAGCTTGTGCTCGACATGATCCATGAGCTGGATTCCTGTCTGCCCTACGAGGTGGTTCGGAATAAGGAGTTTGCGCCCATCAAGAATAAGACGGGGATTGACTCGGTGGAGAGCGCGCGGGAACTGTGTAAGGAGAATGGGATTGAGTTGTAGGATGTTAACAAAATGACAGGTTTAAATAACATTCCTGTATTGAATATACAGGTAAAACAGTATAGACTGGAATCACCTTAAGAACAAAAAACACAGTTTCCGAAAAGAAAGGCAGGGTGCGGTTATGGCAATTTTGGTGACAGGCGGTGCGGGGTATATCGGTTCCCACACGGTAGTGGAATTACAGAACGCGGGCTATGATGTGGTGGTAGTGGACAATCTGGCAAATTCCAGTGAAAAGTCTCTTGACAGGGTAGAGAAGATTACGGGAAAGCCCGTGAAATTTTATAAGGCGGACATTCTGGACAGGGACGCACTGGAGCAGGTATTCGCGAAAGAGCAGATTGACTCCTGCATCCATTTCGCAGGGCTTAAGGCGGTGGGTGAGTCCGTGCAGAAGCCTTGGGAATATTACGAGAACAATATCGCCGGCACATTGACGCTGGTGGATGTGATGAGAAAGCACAATGTGAAGAATATCATTTTCTCTTCATCGGCGACGGTTTACGGCGATCCGGCGATGATTCCGATCACGGAGGAGTGCCCGAAAGGACAGTGCACCAACCCTTACGGCTGGACAAAATCCATGCTGGAGCAGATTCTCATGGATATCCAGAAAGCGGATCCCGAGTGGAATGTGATCCTGCTCCGTTATTTCAATCCCATCGGCGCACACAAGAGCGGCACCATGGGCGAGAACCCCAACGGCATTCCCAACAACCTGATGCCTTACATCACACAGGTAGCGGTGGGCAAGCTGAAAGAGCTGGGCGTTTTCGGCAACGATTACGACACGCCGGACGGTACGGGTGTGCGCGACTACATCCATGTGGTTGATCTGGCGGTCGGTCACGTGAAAGCGTTGAAAAAGATCGAGGAAAAAGCGGGACTGTGTATCTACAATCTGGGAACCGGCGTGGGCTACAGCGTGCTTGATATCGTGAAGAATTTCGAGGAGGCGACCGGCGTGAAGATCCCTTATGTGATCAAGGAGAGAAGAGCGGGCGATATTGCAACCTGCTACTCCAACGCGGACAAGGCGAAGAGGGAGCTCGGCTGGGAGGCGCAGTACGGCATCAAGGAGATGTGTGCGGATTCATGGAGATGGCAGAGCAATAACCCGAACGGGTATGAGGACTGAAAAAATATTGCATTGTAACGGAAAGCGGGCGGCAGTCCCGCTTTCTTTGTAGGAAGATTAATCACGGTATTTTCCCGGCGTCGTCCCGGTAAATAGGCGGAAAGCATAGGTAAACGCGCTCTGGGAGCAGTACCCGAGCGACGCGGCAATTTCGGAACAGCTCAGATCGCTGTATTTCAGCAGATTCTGGGCTGTGTCCATTTTTGCCGCGGTAACGTATTCTTTGATTGTCTTCCCGGTTTCCTGCTTAAACAGTTTGCAGAGATAGGAAACGTTTAGATTTGTCAGATCGGCAAGCTCTTTCACGGACAAGTCCGCGCCCAGATCCTCATAAATATGGTCGATACATGCTCGGATGTGCGCTGATACCACGTTTTCCTTTTCAATTTCCCGGATTCGCTTTGCGAAGTCCAGACACATATCTTTCAGCAAAACCTGCAGATCGCCGCAAGTGGCGGCTCTGTCCGCTTTCCGGCTGTAAATATCGGCGATCGTGTAAGATTCGTCGTGGCTGAGCCCCGCGCCTATGCCGGATTCCGCAAGAAATGCCGCCGCGATCACGAAGTGGTATTTCCCGTTTTTTAATTCATTTTTTGTCAAAATGCGCATTCCGGCAGACAGCGACACCGCGCCGGATGCAGTTAGGGATTTCAATGTTTCGACATCCCCGCCAAGGATTGCGTTCAACACCGTTTCGTCAAAATAGTGAGGCTTTTTTTCGTAGCCGTATGCCTTCTGCCTATATAATTGTCTGTTGAGTTCTTTTCTGATTTTCATGGAATTTCCTTTTGTCTTTCCGCACAGTGCGCCGAAAATTTACGGTTATTATCACTGTCCATAGAATACCATAAATTTGATAAAATAGCGAATGATTTGATATAACTTCTGATCCGCATATGATAAAAAGGTTACGGAAGGAGAATCACAGAATGAAGCAAAAGGATTTTACCAAAGGACCAATAGCGCAATCCCTTTTATCCTTTTTCTTTTCCATGCTGCTTGCCAATATCTTACAGCAGTTTTATTCCTTTGCGGATATGGTCATTATCGGAAAAGGGTTGGGTGATACAGCCGTGGCCGCGGTCGGGAATTTTACGACGTTTTCCTTTTTTGTCACAGGTTTTGTCATGGGCGTGACAAACGGTTTTTCTGTTGTCATATCGCAGGTATACGGAGAAAAAGATTATGAAGCTCTGCGCAGGGCGGCGGCATCCTCCGTGAAATTATGTGCGCTGTCAGCACTGATTCTGACAGGCATCGGATTATGGTGTCTGCACCCTGTTTTGCATCTCATGCAGACGGGACAGACGCTTATAAAGGACTGTTTATCTTATGGATACGTGTGTTTCGGCGGTCTGGCAATCACAATATTTTATAATTTGCTTTCGGCTGTCTTAAGGGCAGTCGGGGACAGCAGAACGCCTCTGCTTGCGATCGCCGTCGCTTCCGGCGTGAACATTGGGTTGGATTTGTTGTTTCTCTATGTGCTTGATACCGGCGTTGCGGGACCGGCTTTGGCAACGGTTCTGGCGCAGTTTGTATCCGTGGCAATTTGTGGCGGCAGATTATATAAAATGGAGGAGTTTCGTCTGGGAAAATGTGATTTTATTTGTGATCGGAAACTGGAGTGGGAACTACTCAGAAATGGTGTGCCAATGGCGCTTATGAATGCCGTTACTTCCGTGGGGTGTATCTTTGTGCAGGGCTGTATCAACGGTTATGGTGTCGCATATACTTCCGCCTATTCTGCCTGCAATAAGTATGTGAATCTTTTCATGCTGCCGGGAATTACGCTTGGCTTTGCCGTGTCTGCATTTACCGGGCAGAATTTCGGAGCCGGGGAATTGGGGAGGATTTGCGGTGGAATGAGAGCCGCGGGCATCATGGCGCTGGTCTCATCACTGATTCTTGGCACGATTCTGTTTTTCTTTTCTGAGCCGTTGGCGGGACTGATGCTTGCCGGGCGGGAAGCAGCCGGATATACTGCCCTTTTTCTGAAATTTCTTGCGGTATTTCTCGTCCTGCTCAATCTCCTTTTCGTGTCCAGAAGCTGTGTGCAGGGGATGGGAAAACCCGCCGTTCCCATGTGCTCGGGCATCGTGGAGATGGCGTTCCGCATAGGCGTTATTTTCTTCGGGCTGCCGGTGTTTGGCTTTACGGCGGCAATCTATGCGGAAGGGGCGGCGTGGGCTGGTGCGTTGTTTCTTAACTTAGCTTCCTGCCTGCATTTTCTCAGGCACAAACTTTCTACATGCAAATTGTAATGTATGATCAACAATAATGAAATGCTCATGTACGGTAAAGAAGCCTCTATTCACAGCACATATATCTTTCTTGACTGATAAATAGTATTTTCAATTTTGTTTGAAGTTGACAGCCACACATAGTATAATACCAAAAAAGCCGAGGTGATATAGCCCATGAAAAATAAAATGCTTTCACAGAGTATCGCAGACACATTATTGTCTATGATAACAATAGAAAAACGCTTTTCAGCCGGGGATAAATTACCCAATGAGAATGAATTGTCAGAAGAATTGAATGTCAGCCGGACAACCCTAAGAGAAGCCATACGGATTTTAGTAGCTTATAATGTGCTTGAAATTCAGAGGGGAAAAGGAACTTTTGTCACCCAAGCAGCATTTGAGCAGCAATCCAACTTAGGGCAGCTATCGGATATAAAAGTAAATGCAAAAGACCTTTACGAAATGCGTTTGATTTTTGAGCCGGAAGCCGCCTATTTAGCAGCTATCCGGGGTACAGACGCTGAAATAAAAAGGATTTTGGATTTCGGTGAGAAGATTGAGCAGGAAATTAAATCCGGGCAAGACCGTACAGACAATGAACATTCATTCCACAAGGCGATTGCGCAGGCAACGCATAATGAATTTATGAATCAGCTTATGCCCATTCTTTATCAAGCGATTGCAAAGGGCGTTATCCTATCGGCTATGAGCCAAAAAGCCGTTACAAATACAGTGGGCGACCACCGCATGATTATGGATTTTTTGGAGCAGAGAAATGCGGAGGGAGCAAAAAATGCCATGAAAATTCATATCATGCACGCTATACGGGAATTGGGAATAGAATAGTTTCCTACTTATCAGGGCTTACAAATGTGTAAGCTCTCGTTTTTATCCATAGACATCATACAACTTATTGACGTCATACAACAACGGAGATATAATAACCACAGGGAAAATGTGTGAAGAAAAAGAATACACATTTACCCATATTACGACAGGAGGAATATTCTATGAGAGAAATTGATTTAGCGACATGGAACCGGGCTATGCACTGTCAGATTTTCAGAAACAGTGTGCAGCCACAGTATTGTGTAACCTTTGAGCTGGATATTACAAATTTTTTGCGGAGAATCAAAGAACGGGGCTATTCCTTTACATTTTCTTTTGTATTCGCCGTGACAAAGTGTGCGAATGAAATTGAGGAATTTCGTTGCCGTTTTTGGGAGGGAAAGCCCGTTATCTATGACAAAATCAACACATCATTTACCTACCTTGATAATGGCAGCGAGCTTTTCAAAGTAGTCAATGTTGAAATGCAGGACACCATAGAGGAATATGTTTCACTTGCAGCCAATATCGTAAGGGAACAAAAAGAATGCTTTACCGCACCTATGGGGAATGACGTTTATCAGTTTTCTTCCTTTCCGTGGGTTTCATTTACCCATATTTCACATACGGAATCCGGGAAAAAGGATAACGCTACCCCAATGATAGACTGGGGGAAATATTTTATCCGTGACGAAAAAGTAATGCTTCCGTTTTCAGTACAAGTACATCATTCTTTTGTTGACGGTGTGCATATCGGGAAGTTGGCAAATTTATTACAAAACTATCTTAATGAGTTTGAGTGAGTAATGAGCAGTTAAGGGGCAGTATGCTAAATGCTGCTACCCCTTTTCAGCATAGCAACTATAAACCATGCACCGCCCCATGTGGTAGAAGGGGGGAAGCATCTATGTCTTGCACAGAAGCATACAAGGAACATATTATGTATACTTTCAATGGCTATTGCAAGACCGTCATACGCTTTGCTGCTATCAACGCATGGCGTGACAAGAGCAGACGGCGACAAAAAGAAATATCCCTTGAATACCTCACAAAAGAACAGTTTTACCCTTTAGGCACGCCTATATAATTTGCTATTGCTTCCGGCGGTATTTTGAAGTATTGTGTAAGGCTTTCAAGCTGTGCCCTGTAATACCCATCATTATCTGGCTTTTTACAACAAATCTGCAGCAAGAATACCACAAGGTATTTCTCTTTATCCTTATCCTGTAATCTGTAATTTTTATCACTGTATAACTGCCTCAATTCTTCTTCCGGTATTTGTGTTGCTACGCTGATGGAATCAAAGTTAAATCCCCATTCCATATATTGTTTTAACAATTCCTGTAAGGAATATGTCTGCATAAAACCTCCGACTTCAAAGAAAACATTATCCCTGCTCCCCGATTCCCCAATCTGCCGGAAAGCCAGAGATGCCCGCCCTGCCTTGTCATGCTGTGGCTTATTTGGGATATGCGTCTATTAGAATTTATTTCTTGTTCATAAAATCCCAATACGCCTGCATACTGTACTGGTAATATGCCGCCGTCTTTTTCTGGAGCAGCAACTTCATGTCGCCTATC
>Ga0137307_100286_pt1 | contig 75285 bp, 66 predicted proteins | sample NAcewD2O_March_2_FD_97180 | JGI IMG/M metagenome (GOLD analysis project Ga0137307, IMG submission 97180) | Mouse cecal microbial communities from Vienna, Austria - N-Acetylglucosamine amended D2O_March | ecosystem: Host-associated > Mammals > Digestive system > Large intestine > Cecum | place...
TTTTACAATGTGAAAGACGATTCCTAATTCATGCATTCCTTCTCCCCGCTTCCTGCGCCGCGTCTGTCACTAAGAAACTGCGGGAAAATATCCCGCGCAATCTGCACATGTTATTTTCCTGCAGTTTCTGAACCGACAGCCGCGGCACTGACATAATCTTCCCTTTATTTTCTGCCGTTTTTACCGGAAGCTCTGGCCTGCTTGACTTTCTTTACCGTTACCCCGGACGGCCTTCTCACGATCGGCTTCTTCGCCCCAGCCGACGTTTTCACCGCTGGTCTTTTTCCCTCCGGTTTTTTCGCAAACACAGACTTAAATGCTTTCCCCGCGGCATAAGCCCCGATTTCTTTAAATTTATCCTCAGACCTGCACATTTTGGAGCATTCCGGATGATCCCGGTGCAGTTTGATAGCATCGAACTCACACTTGGTCGTACAGATCCCGCAGCCGATACATTTGTTCTCATCCACAACCGAGGCGCCGCAGCTTAGACACCGTCCCGCTTCCAGATGTACCTGCTCCTCTGTCAGCAGCTTCCTTGCGTCCCGGAAGGAATGCCTGTGGTCGATCTGATGGTCCATGCCGGCCTCCTGCCGGCCGATGGTATCGTATCCGTCCAGTCGGATGTTGTCCTTGTCCAGCTCCCGGAAATCCCTCCGGTTGCGACCGATGGTCAGGCTTGTCCCCGGATGGACGTAACGGTGCAGAGATTCTGCCGCGTTCTTACCGGCCTCGATGGCATCGATCACAAACTTTGGTCCGCTGTAGACGTCTCCGCCTACGAAGATATCCGGCTCCTTCGTCTGATAGGTCAGGGCGTCCGCCACCGGATAATTGCCGTGCCAGAACTCTACCCTGGAGCCTTCCAGCAGATTTCCCCATTCAATGCTCTGCCCCACGGCAAAGATCACATTTTCGCATTCCACTGTCATCAGATCGTCTTTTGCATACTGGGGATCAAACTTTCCGTCCTTGTCAAATACAGACGTACATTTCTGAAATACAACGGCCCATACCTTTCCTTTGTCATCCTTGAGGATTTCCTTCGGGCCCCAGCCGTTATGGATCGCGATCTCCTCATCCAGCGTCTCCCGGATCTCTTCCTCCGAAGCAGGCATGGTCTCTCTGGATTCCAGACAGAACATAGCTACATTCTTCCCGCCCAGACGGGAAGCCGTCCTTGCACAGTCCACCGCCACATTTCCGCCGCCCACTACAACGACACGTCCGTTCAGCTTCTGCCCGTGGTTCTCCGATGCATGGTGCAGGAAACGGACTGCAATGTCAATTCCTTTGGCGTCATTGCCTGGAATGTCCGGAATCTTGCCGCCCTGGCATCCGATGGCAAGGTAAAATGCCTGATATCCCTGTTCCCGGAGTTCCCCGATGGTGACGTCACTGCCGACCTCCACGCCACACCGGATCTCCACGCCAAGCTCCCGGAGCACCTGGATCTCCGCCTCGATCACATCCTTCTCCAGCTTGTAAGACGGGATCCCATAAGTCATCATCCCGCCCGGGCGGGCATGCTTCTCAAATACCACCGGCTTATAACCCTTCACCGCAAGATAGTACGCGCAGGACAGGCCTGCCGGTCCGGCTCCGATCACCGCGATCTTCTGCTCCCATTCCGTCAGGCGGTTGGACGCGATGACCACCGGCGGAACGTATCGGGTCGCCTCGTGAAGATCCTGCTCCGCAATAAACTTTTTGATGTCGTCGATCGCCACTGCCTGATCCACGGTTCCCCGGGTACAGGCGATCTCACAGCGCCGGTTGCAGACCCGGCCGCAGACTGCCGGAAATGGATTGTCCTTCTTGATCAGCGCCAGCGCCTCCCGGTACTTTCCTTCCTTCGCCTTGCGGATATAGCCCTGGACCGCGATATGGGCCGGACAGGCCGCCTTGCAGGGCGATGTGCCGGTCTCATAGCAGTTGATCCGGTTGTTGTCCCGGTAGTCCTCGTCGTATTTATCCCTGCCCCAGACCAGCCGGTCGGGAAGCTCATGCTTCGGGTACTGTACCTCCCGCCCGTCCTTCGCGCAAAGTTTCTGCCCAAGCTTCACCGCACCTGCCGGACAGTATTCCACGCACTTTCCACAGGCAACGCATTTATCCCGTTCCACCCTGGCGGTAAACGCGCTGCGGCTCATGTTGGGTGTGTTAAAAAGCTGGGACGTCCGAAGCGCGTTGCAGACGTTCACATTGCAGTTACAGATTCCAAAGATTTTATTCTCCCCGTCGATATTCGTGATCTGATGGACAAATCCGTTATCCTCCGCTTTCCGGAAGATCTCCATGGCTTCCTCATAGGTGATGTCATGGCCCTTGCCTGTCTCCCGGCAATAGTCCGCAAAATCCCCCACGCCGATGCACCAGTTCATCTCATCATCCCCACAGCCTTCCCCCAGCACCTCCCGGCTGACACGGCAGGAGCACTGGCCCACGCCGATATGCCCCTCATACTTTTTCAGCCAGTAGGAAATGTGTTCCAGATCGATGGTCCCGTTTTCCATGGAGATCGCTTTTTCCACCGGGATCACATGCATCCCGATCCCGGCCCCTCCCGGCGGTACCATGTGCGTAATGCCGTCCAGAGGAATGAAGGTCATACGCTCGAAAAAGCTGGCCAGCGCCGGATGTTCTTTCAGACGCTTGTTCCCCTCCGGCGTCTCTTCCATGTTAAAAAGCTCTGCAGAGCCTGGCACGAACATGGGCAGGCAGTACCTGCGGTCCGTGGGTCCCGGTATAGCCCCGTTGTGGTCATAATTGTTGCCGTAATCATATTCCAGAAGCCCGATGTAGCTCATCTCATCCAGCACCTTCTGGAAATGGGCCTTCTGATGCTCCTCGATCTTGTTCATTTTCCAGAGCTCTTCGATCTTGTAGTGACGGCGCACCTTCATCTTCAGCGCAATATCCGCCATCTCCTCGGTCACGATCTCAGCCAGCCCCCAATACTCCGGGTCGTTCACTGTGACCCCCTTCAGCTTATGCGCTGCAACATCTGTAATTTTTTTCCCAAGCTTTAAGATTTTTTCACTTGGCCTCTTATCCCCCATGTGCGGCGGGATGACCGCTTTGCTCATTTCCGGCATCACATTTTCTCCTTTCTATACTTTCACATCTTTTATATATCCCGGAGGCCGCGTCAATTTCGGATATTTCCGGTTCCGAAGTGCAGCTCCTTCATTCCTTCTACTTCATCGCAGATCTGTTTCAGGCTGCAGGCTTTGCAGTCCATCGTCAGATTTTTAAAAATATGGTCGATCGCTTTTGTGATCTGCTCGGATCTTTTTACAAGCCCTTCCAGTTCCCGGTACGGAAAATCCGGCAGGGTCATGAAGATCAGCCTGACTGCTTCTGTTCCCGGATTCCTGTGAAAGGCTTCCAGAAACATCTTCCCGGCTGCTTGAAAATTCAGCCCCCTGACAAGCGCGGCTCTGCTGACCCGCACCATTTCCCGCTCGCTGGCGGCCGAGATCCGCATCATAAAGCCCTCCGGAAATACATGGTATCTGGTATATTCCATCCTTCGGATCTCTTCATACAGGGCATTTCCCTCCCCCAGGCAGTCCTCCCTGACCCGGACAAATGCCAGCCGGGCATATGCCGTGTCTCTTTGAATCCTCCCCAGGTCCTTCCCATACAGCAGGATCTCATCCTCCGGTACCAGGCTGCTTTCCGTGGTAAGCAGCGTACCTCCGACGGCAGGCAGGCCGCTTCCTCCCAGCTCATATGCCATATCTCCGCGCAGGACCAGGCTGCCGCCGCCTGCATCCTTCCAGCTGCTTTTGGGGGCGGCTGCGATCTTCCTGCAAGGGTATGGGCTTAACAGCGCGTATATTTCCTTTATCACATCATCATACAGTTTCATCATGACAGTCAATCTCACTCAGATACTTTCTTTCAATGTTAATTACTGTTCACACCCTCGCCGGGTGCTCACAGCAGCGAATCCGGCCTATTGAAAGTTGCCTTACGGCAAGAGGCCGGATTCCAGCCCCAGTACTGTACTGCCTGTGACCGTGCAGCGTAGTGCACGGTCCAGGAGTGAACAATAACTAATGTTACAGCCTGCGCTCCCTCTTCACACGGTCATGCCATTTTTCCAGCCAGGGTTCCAGCGCGGCAGCCAGTTTCATATCCAGGTTGAAAAAATAGACCGTAAAGGAGACCACAAAGAAAACCGCCGCCGATATCCCGGCTAGCTTCAACACTTTCCAGACTGCTCTTCTTATCTTCCTCATTGCCGCATCCTCCTTAATGCCTTCCCTTCTGCCTCGCAAATTCCGCCGCCCCAAGGGCCCCGATCAGCTGGGGATCCACCGGAAGCTCAATGACTTTCAGCTTCAGCACCTTTTCAATCGCCGCTTTCAGGCCGGCGTTCTTGGCGCATCCTCCGGTCAGGGTGATGTGGTCTGCCGCCCCGGCCTTCTTGGCCATGACAAAGCAGCGTTTTGCCACCGACAGCTCGATCCCCGCGGCGATCTCATCCATAGGCTTGCCTTCCCCCACCAGGGAAATAACCTCGCTCTCGGCAAATACCGTGCACTGGGACGTGATCGGGATCACATTTTTCGCCTTCAGCGCGAGCGTGGAAAATTCCGTCAGGTCCATTTCAAATGCTTTTGCCATGGCTTCGAAAAACCGTCCTGTCCCTGCGGCGCATTTATCATTCATGGCAAAATTCAGCACCGTCCCGTCGGTGTCTACCGCGATCCCCTTTACGTCCTGGCCGCCGATGTCGATGATGGACCTGACCTTCGGATCCGCTGTATGCACACCCATGGCGTGGCAGCTGATCTCCGAAATGTTTTCGTCCGCAAAGGGCACCTTATTCCTGCCATACCCGGTTCCCACCAGGTAGGCCAGATCCCGGGCGCTTTTGAGCTCCGGCACCTGAGCCACGGTCTGCTCCAGGGCATCCTGGGCGCTCAGCACGGAATTGATGCGGCTTCTCAGCGTGACATCCGCCGCGATCCTTCCGTGCTCATCTATGATCACACATTTTGTATAGGTACTTCCTGAATCGCATCCTCCATAATATCTCATCCTGATTCCCTTCCTTCTTTACCGGGCATTCCCATAAACTCCCCTGCACCTGTCTCTGCGCCTGAGTTTCCGGGAATGCTCTTACTTTACCTGTCCGCGTCTGCATCACCACGAAGCCCCGTCGTCGATTTCCTCCAGACTTGGATCCAGTGGCTCTTCCCTGAGCACGCTCCGCATATAGCGGTTCACATCCTGCCTCAGCGCCGCCCTTGGGACTACCCGGGGATCCATCAGGTCATGGACCGCCCATATCAGGCGGATCCCGTGCTCCCTGGCCTGTTCCTCAAACAGGCCGTGCATCCCGTCCAGAGCCTTGCAGCTCATATGCTCCCACAAAATGACCATATCCGCACGGAACTGCTCGCAGAATCTCCACAGGTCATCCAGAAGCACCTTATAGCCTCCGTGGGTACGATTTCTCATGATCATGTTTTCATACAGATGCGCCATGTCATAGATGGCCTGTTCCGGATCGTCCTCTGAGATCATCCGGGTAGATACCAGACTCAGCATATCCACCAGGGGCAGGATTCCCCAGCAGTTCTGCAGCCACGGCAGGAAATCCGTATAATACTGGGACTGTACGCCCCAGACAATGGCACGGTGCCGATATTCCGGTACGATCATTTCCTTCTTTTTATAAGATTTTGCAGCCAGCCTGGTAATCTTCTGATCCGCCTTCAAAAATGCCGGAACCTTGCCTCCGATGGCCATATAAACGGTCTCCGTATAGAGGGCCAGGTTGGCCCCGATCACCTGGGGGTAGTCTGTCGCGCTCATATCCAGCCACTCCATACGTTCCCGTGTCTCCGCATTGAACCGCCTGGCGCATTCAAAATAGGCGTCCCAGTCCCAGGTTTCCCCGGTACAGTCTTCGATGAACTTAATGGCGTTGCGGATCTCCTGAGCCGCGTATTCCTGTACGCCGTCCTCCGTATGACGCATGGGGGCGGCAAGCTGGAAGCAGGGAATCCCATGCTCCCCTTCCAGCCGCCTGGAGATGACTCCATTTCCCATCAGGCTGCCGTCACAGGTGGTATTGCACTGGATCGCACAGGCGCCGAATACAGGGTAATCATCCTCGATGGAGACCCCAACCTCCGCCTCCGGCATGGGACATACATCCCCTGACAGACCGTATTCCTGAGCAATGTCGATATACGGGCAGACCGCGTCCTGCTGCAGCAATACGCTGACATACACCGCCGGGATCTCCCGCCCCACGCCGATCAGGTTTGGAAACCCGCAGAGCAGATGGGACATTTCATTTTCATCCAGTATGACAAGCTTTTTCGAAAATTCCTGGTCATTTCCCGTATTCTGATCCGCCCGGAACATATTTGCCATCAGCTTGGCTATGTCCTCCACTACCAGGTCATATTCCGTGTGCGCGATCCGCAGATGGCTGCCCCGCAGCCCTGCCGTGTGCCGGTCCACCATCATCGGGACTGCCAGGTAATTCAGCATCCACCGGTAGCGGAAAAATGCCTTTATATTGTTTTTATTGAGCATGAATTTTCCCAGGATTCCCATCGTATGAAGCCACCGGCTGTAATCGTACAGAGTATCCCGCACGCCTCTCCATTCCCTGCGTTTCCACACTTTTTTTCCGGGCCGGTACAAATCCCCAAGGCGCCCGCTTCCGATCTTTTTTCCCATTAAACTGCACCTCCCTGCTTCTTCTGCAGCTTCTTGATCTCAATGCTTTCCACAAATGCCTGTACACGGGTCCGGATCTGCCCGGAAGATCCGACCGCGTAGGGGCGGTCTATAGAAAGCACCGGATATCCGTATTCCTCCCGCAGGACATGGGAGCCTACCATCCGCTCATAGGCCCAGTAATCACAGAATTTCATCTGTTCGTAGATGATGCCGTCCGCATGGTACTCCTTTGCCAGCCTGTCCACATAGGTCCGGCGCCCTTCGATCTTCTCACGGTTCATATAACGGGCGCATTCGCTGGCGTACATGTAATGGCGGCAGACCTGAGTCAGCACATCCTCTCTGTCGTTCAGCTGGATCACCTCGCGCCCCGGAAGCGCCCCGAAGCAGAAACGGTCCGCCACGACCAGAGCCCCTGCTTCCTCCACCAGCCGGATCATATCTACATCATCGATCTCCGAACCCACCATGACTACCCTTGCCCGGTATGGAAGTTTTTCATCCGGCCTGCGCTGCTGTACCTCCTCCAGAGTCTCCCGCAGCTTTTCCACCAGCAGATCCTTGGGGCAGACATAAGATGCCATGGTGATCATATGATATTCGTAACCCGTAATCCGGGGATGCTCCTCCTTCCGAAATTCTCCGATCCGGGTGATCAGGTCGCAGACCTGATTGTGATCCTCCACTGCTTTTCGCAGTGCATCTTCTGAAATGCCGATGCCGTAGACCTGATGCAGCGGCTCCAGTATCTTGCGCCTGCATTCGGAGACATAGACGGACAGGCCGTTATCGTCTGCTTTCATGGGGATCTCCATATTCTGATAATAAAATTTTTCCCCGGGCATGGTCTTTAAGAGTTCCATATTCTCCACCGCGCGATTGATCATGGAACAGGCGTCCGGCGCGATCAGGCAGTCCAGGAACTGATAGCCGCCCTCGATAGCCCGCTCCAAAAGCGCCCTGCTGTATTCGCAGAGGAAGCTGGTCATATAGTAGGTCCCCATCTCCATGGAACCGGTGCGGGGAGCTCTCAGCCGCACAGTAAAGGTTCCCGGAAGGTCGAGAAGCACTTCCGGCACCAGGCTGCATACATTTCCCACGCAGATCCTCCCTTCCTGCCGGGCCCTGCGGACCAGTTCGTTATTGGCCTCGTCCAGCAGTTTTTCAAAATAATATAAGTGTTTTAAATCCCTCATATGCGTTCCTTTCCTTTCATATGATGCCTATATTTTCCAGCGCCTCCCTTGCCCCCTGTACGATCGCCGCATCCTCTGCCAGATAAAAGATATTTTCCCCTTTCATGTCAAATTCGGCCAGCGAAGGATCCGCCGGAATCTGCGCCAGCACCGGAAGTCCTCCCAGGTCCATGTATGCCGTCACCCCCGGATCCGGCAGGCGGTTCAGGATCACACCTGTCTTTTCATACATGACCAGTTCTTTTGCTACCCTCCGGATCGTCTGCACGACCTGAGTCCCTTTTCTGCTGGAATCCGTGACCAGGAGCAGGTGCGTGACCTTCTCCATGACCCGGCGGTTGATCTGTTCGATCCCCGCCTCCCCGTCGATCACAATATAGTCAAAATTGCCTGCCAGGATCCGGATCACTTCCTTTAGATAGCTGTTGACCTTGCAGTAACAGCCCGCCGTTTCCGGCCTTCCAACCGCCAGAAAGGAAAACCCGTCCTGCTCCGCAAGCGCATCGAAAATACGGTATCTGGCCTCTCCCAGAAGTTCAACGGCGGCCCTGGCATTGCCTTCCTCTGCATTGGCCACGACTTCTTTCCGGATATCATCCACCGTCATCTCCACATCGATCCCAAGGGCCGTAGACAGCCCCACTGCAGGGTCGGCGTCGATTGCCAGGATCTTTTTACCCGGAAGATCGGACACCAGCACCTTCACCATGGACGCAGCCAGCGAAGTTTTCCCGACTCCCCCCTTGCCCGCTACGGCGATCACTTTTGTATCCATCTTTATTCCCTCCTTTTGCCGGGTGCAAGGCACCGTGATCATAAACTGATACCTACATTTTCCGACAATTTCCCCAAATTGTAAATTGACACAATTCCCAAAGTTAGAATGATCTTTTTTATGGTCCTGGTCAGACCACGTTTTTATTGACAACGGAGAGATTCTGGAATATAGTAGGAATCAGATAACTGTTCTAGTACTCCATCCAGTCAGGAATTGAACTAATGAACTGTCTGGTTCGCACCAGTGCTAGGCAAAAGTTCGACGGCGATGTAGGTGCATCGGCTAGAACTTTTAACGACGCAATGGTGCGGAACAGGCAGTTTAGGAGTTCAATTTCTGGCCGGATGGAGTACTAGTACAGCATTGCGTAATTAACGCTGTACTAGCCTGATGCAGAAGTAAGGAAGTGAAGCCCCTGTGAAGTTTAAAAAGATCAACACACTGTCTATCAAGGAATTGTTCATTTCCCAGATCGAGGAAATGATCCTCTCGGGAGAATTAGAGCCTGGCGAAAAGCTGCCTACCGAACGGGAGATTGCCGATGAGATGAATATCAGCAAGACGATCGTCCACGAGGGGATCCGGGAATTATCCCGCATTGGTTTTCTGGATGTTGTTTCCCGTCAGGGCGTCTATGTCGCGGACTACACTAGCACCGGAAATCTGGACACCCTGTTTGCGATCATCCGCTACCGTGGAGGGATGCCGGACCGGAAGATGATCGTAAGCCTCCTGGATGTCCGGCTTTATCTGGAATGTCCTGCTCTGGAGATCCTGGCAAAAACTCATACGAAAAAAGAGATTTTACTGCTGGAAAAGCTGCAGGAGGAAGTAAAACAGGCATTTGACGCAGATATTGAGACCTTCGCTTCCGCCTTGTTTCTCTATCGCAGGACCATTGTGGCGCTGAGCAGGAATTGTATCTCTCCTCTCGTCATGAACGCATTTTTTACATCCACGATCCCTGCTTGGACAAATTTTTCAGAATTTATCGGGAAGAAAGCGATCTATAAAAATCTGGTCCGGACTACGGAATGCATCCGTGCCGGGGATGCCGAAACTGCAAAGGAGCTCTTCCGGGCGCATATTGAGCGGTTCCGGGCGCATATACTGGAGCTTTGAATGATAAAAAAAAGCCATTTTCCCTATGCACGTAGTGCGGCATCTGCCTTGATCTTTTACTCCCCCCGCTTCATCCGGGGCAGATTCCAGTGATAATGTGCCGCCAGGAACCGGATCAGCACTACCAGCGCAGAGGACGCCACCATGGCCGGAATCTGTCCGAATCCGCGGTAGATCCAGACGCAGCTCAAAGCCCCTGCCACAGACGCGCAGGCATAGATATGCTTTACAAAAATGTAGGGCGGCATGCCCGCCATCATGTCGCGCAGGAGCCCGCCTCCGACTCCTGTCAGAGTCCCCAGGAATGTCAGCAGGAAGGTATTTTCCAGATAACCATGGCTGATCCCGGTGGTCACGCCCACCACGGTAAAGATCCCGAGTCCCACCGAATCCATGATCAGCATGGCCCTGTCGTACAGCTCCCCCGGCTTCCCCTGGAGCGCATTTCTTTTAAAATACAGTGCCAGAAATACTGCCAGGGCTGTAAAGACCGCAACCAGCACATAGACCGGACGGATCAGGGCTCCGGGCACATTTCCCAGGATCATGTCCCGCGTCATCCCGCCGCCTACAGCTGTGACCACGCCCAGTACACATACCCCGAAAATGTCCATCCCCTGGTTGATTCCTACCATGGCTCCTGATGCGGCAAATGCAACGGTTCCGATCAGTTCCATACAAAATACGATAATCGTCTGTATATCCATTGTCTTTTCTCCTGAATATTCCTATAGAACAAAAGTGCGCTTCGCACTCTCCCGCGCTGTTACATTTTTAGCAGCGCAGCTTTTGTTCCGCGCGCGTAGCTGCGCATCCCCCGGAGGGTTGTTCTTCTATAGGAAAATTCGGAGAAGTTTCCTATAGAAGAATAAAGAAAATCACCGCAGGCACAAATCCTTACGGTGATTTAAGATATAAAACTTTCCACCTGTACGGTTGGATGCTCTAAAGAGCCTCCAACCGACTCATCCATTCGCAAAAACCGTGCTAACGCACTCTTACGTCTGCTGACGCAGCCGCTTTTTGCTCATTCATGAGTAGGTTGCTAATCCATAATCTCAGTTTTATTGCAATAAATTGCATAAAACTGAGATTCCGGATTGCAACCGTACAGGTGGAAAATTTTCGGCCCTACTCAAATCGAACTTTAATATAAGCCTTGATCTCTTCCACGCATTTTTCGAATCCAAGCTTCCCGCTGTTCAGACACAGGTCATAATTCCTCGCGTCCGTCCATTCCCTGCCGGTATAGTGCTTATAAAAATCAGAACGGTACTTATCCGTCGAGGAAATGAATTTCTCCATCTCCGCCGTAGTCATACTGTTGCGTTCCATGGCGCGGGCCAGGTTAAATTCCGGCGACGCATGGACAAATACGCTGACCACATTCGGATGATCCCTGAGCACAAAATCCGCCGCGCGCCCGATGATCACGCAGGTCTCAGTCTTTGCCAGACGCTTGATGACCTCTGCCTGCCAGTTGAACAGGTTTTTCGCAGATACGAAATCCTTATGCCCCGGCGGGATGACCTTCCCGTCATAGAGATCTGTCGTCATGCGCAGCAGCAGGCTGTTCCTCAGCTTCTCGTCAAACTGCATGAAGAGCTGTTCATTGATACCGCTCTCCTCCGAAGCCATCTTCAGGAGATTCATCCCATAGCACGGAATCCCCAGCTCCTTCGCGTACATTTCTCCTACGGTCTTTCCGCCGCTTCCATACTGCCTGGCAATTGTTACTACAATATTTTCCATATCCGCTGCCCTCCTCTTTATTCTCCAAGATACGCCTTCTTGATGGAATCGTCATTCATCAGTTCCTTCGCGTCCCCGTCCAGCACGATCTTCCCGGTTTCCAGCACATACGCGCGGTCTGCGATGGACAGCGCCTTTTTCGCGTTCTGCTCCACCAGCAGCACGGTAGTCCCGCTTGCGCTGACCTCCTGGATGATATCAAAGATCTCATTGACCAGGATCGGAGACAATCCCATGGAAGGCTCGTCCATCACGATGATCTTCGGATGAGACATCAGCGCCCGGCCCATGGCCAGCATCTGCTGTTCCCCGCCGCTCAATGTCCCGGCCAGCTGGCTCTTCCGTTCCTCCAGACGCGGGAACCGCTTATAGACCATTTCCAGAGTCCGGGCGATCTCCGCCTTGTCCTTTCTCGTATAGGCCCCCATCTTCAGATTCTGGTAGACCGACAGTTCCGCAAATACACGCCGCCCTTCAGGCACATGGGCCATCCCCAGGGACACGATCTTGTGGGCAGGAACCTTCGTGATATCCTTTCCCTCGAAGATCACGGAACCCTTTTTCGGAGACAAGAGACCTGTGATGGTGTGCAGGATCGTCGTCTTTCCCGCGCCGTTGGCGCCGATCAGGGCGATGACCTCCCCTTCGTTGACCTCAAAGGAAATGCCCTTGATGGCCTGGATCACACCGTAAAATACCTCGATATCTTTGATTTCAAGCATTGCCATGATCTCACCCCCCTATTCTCCCAGATATGCCTTGATGACTTCCGGATTGTTCAGCACATCGCTTGTCTTGCCCTCGGCCAGTACCTGTCCGAAGTTCAGTACGGTCAGTTCCTCGCAGATCCCGGACACCAGCTTCATATCGTGCTCGATCAAAAGCACCGTCATGTCAAAGGTATCCCGCACGAAACGGATCGTCTCCATCAGTTCCTTGGTCTCGTTGGGATTCATGCCCGCCGCAGGCTCGTCCAGGAGCAGGAGCTTGGGCTCCGTCGCCAGCGCCCGGGTGATCTCCAGCTTCCTCTGCTTTCCGTAAGGAAGGTTGGAGGCCAGAGTCCGGGACTCCTGGTCCAGGTCAAAGACCTTCAAGAGCTCCATGGCCTTTTCGTCCATTTCCTTTTCTACCTTATAGTATCTGGGCAGGCGCAGGATGCCTTCCAGTGTGGAATACGGATGATGGTTATGCAGGCCTGCTTTTACGTTGTCCAGCACGGTCAGGTCCTTGAACAGACGGATATTCTGAAATGTCCTTGCAATGCCTGCTTTGTTGATATCAATAGTTTTCTTTCCGACGATATTCTCCCCGTCCAGCATAATGATCCCTTCATCAGGCCGGTATACCCCGGTCAGCAGGTTGAATACTGTGGTCTTGCCCGCGCCGTTGGGCCCGATCAGGCCGTAGAGACAACCCTTCTCAATATGCAGGTGAAATTCATTCACCGCGCGCAGTCCGCCAAAGGAGATTCCCAGATTTTTCACTTCCAGTAATGCCATGATTCTTAAACCTCCTCTGCCTTTGCTTTTTTCTTTGCACGGAATTTTTCCGCATACTTCTCTCTCCACTCAACAGCCTTGGGGCTCCAGTTGAAGAGCATCATCACGATCAGGACCACCGCATAGATCAGCATCCGGTAGTCGCTTAAGCTCCGCAGTAATTCCGGAAGCAGCGTCAGCACGACAGCCGCGATGATGGATCCACGGATATTTCCAATGCCGCCCAGCACGACGAATACCAGGATCATGATGGACATGTTGTATCCGAAGTTCTTCGGCTGGGCCGTCAGGGTCGCCAGATTGTGGGCATAGATCACGCCCGCCACGCCGGCCAGCGCCGCTGAAATAGAAAATGCCATGAGTTTGTATTTGGTCACATTGATCCCGATGGACTCCGCCGCGATCCGGTTGTCACGGATTGCCATGATGGCGCGGCCGCTCCGGGAATGGATCAGGTTCAGTACGATAAACAGCGTCAGGAGGATCAGGAGCACTCCCACCGTAAAGGTAGAATCTTTGGGCGTTCCTGTGATCCCCTGCGGCCCGTTGATGATGACCACCCCGTCAGGCTCCATGTTCAGCGCCATTACGTCCTTTGTGGAAAAATGAAATCCGTTAGCGTCTTTGCCGATAAACAGGATGTTCATGATGTTTTTGATGATCTCGCCAAAGGCCAGCGTTACGATGGCCAGGTAATCTCCTTTCAGGCGCAGCACCGGGATTCCGATCAGGATGCCACATATCCCCGCAGCTGCCGCCCCGATCAGAAGGGCGATAAAATACCGCAGGCCCGCAACCGGAATGGCCGCTGCCGTGCATTTTGAGAAAAAGGCGCTGAAAAAGGCTCCCACACACATGAATCCGGCATGTCCCAGGCTCAGCTCTCCCAGGATCCCTACGGTCAGGTTCAGGGAGACTGCCAGGATCACATAGGCGCACAACGGCACCAGAAGTCCCTGCATGAGGCTGGAAAGGCTGCCAGACATGGTCATGGCCTGCACGATGATATAAAGGACGACTACCATCACATAAGTGATCAGATTATTTCTTGTAATTTTATTCATCTTTTTCATCCCGTTCACCTACACTTTCTCCTGAATATTCTTACCGAGGATTCCGGCAGGCTTTACAAGGAGCACCACGATCAGCACGCCGAATACGATGGCGTCCGCCATCTGGGAGGAAATGTATGCCTTTCCGAAGATCTCAATGATACCCAGCAATATGCCGCCGATCATGGCCCCCGGAATGGAGCCGATCCCGCCGAATACCGCCGCCACAAATGCCTTGATTCCGGGCATAGCGCCTGTATACGGGGTCAGAGTCGGATAAGCCGAACAGAGCAGCACGCCTGCAATGGCCGCGAGCGCGGAACCGATGGCAAAGGTCAGCGCAATGGTTCCATTTACATTGATCCCCATGAGCTGAGCCGCGCCTTTGTCCTCAGATACTGCCCGCATAGCCTGTCCTGCCTTGGACCGGTTGATGAATAAGGTCAGTCCCACCATGATCACGATACATGCCCCGATGGTCATGATGGTCTCCCCGGAAATGGTCAGATCGCCTCCTGCAAGTACCACCGGAGGGACCGGAACAACAGAGGTAAAAGATTTTGTGTTGGCGCCGAAGATCAGAAGCGCCAGGTTCTGCAGCAGATAGCTGACACCGATCGCGGTGATCAGAACTGCCAGAGGGGAGGCCGCATTCCGCAGGGGCTTATACGCCACCCGCTCGATCAGCATTCCCAGCACGGTACAGAAAATAACCGCTGCCAGCACCGCCGCGGCGGGAGGAAGCCCTGCGCCGGTCATGGCAGTCAATACTACATAAGCACCGATCATGATGACATCGCCGTGCGCAAAATTCAGCATCTTCGCGATACCATATACCATCGTATAGCCCAGCGCAATGATCGCATATACGCTTCCCAGGCTGATACCATTAATCAAATAAGATATAAAACTCATAGACCCGTCCACCTGTCTCTCATAGAATAACTAACATGATACAAATAGAAGGCTATCCCGAAAGATAACCCTCTAACATATCCTACACCCTTCCGATGGCATGGAAGCCATCTTTTGAAATGTGTCTTTTACTCAACTACCGCATAATCGCCGTCCGCGATCTTTACTACCATAGGCTCTTTACTCGGCTCGCCGCTTGCTTCCCAGGTCAGTGCCTTTGCAGTCACACCGTCGATGGTGATCTCTGTCATAGCGGTCTTCATGGCATCGCAGATATCGGATGCGCTCATGTCTGCGGTCACGCCTGCTTTTTCCATAGCTGCCTTGATGGCGTAGATCCCGTCATACGCATCTGCCGCAAACTGGTTCGGTGTTCCGCCGTAAGCTTCTGTGAAATCTGTTACAAAGGTCTTGATCGCCTCATCCTCAGAAGTCGGTGTAAACGGACTCAGGAACATCAGATCCTGTGCCATATCCGCATCGAATCCGTCCACGCCCAGGATACCGTCCATGCCGTCGCATCCGAAGAAGATCGGCTCATAGTTGATGCCTGCTGCCTGCTGCAGTACAAGCGCTGCCTCGGAATAGTAGAATGGAAGGAATACCAGCTCTGCGCCTGCATCCTTTGCCTTCTGGAGCTGTACGGAGAAATCAGTCTTGCTTTCTGCCGTAAATGCCTCTGTGGCTACCAGTTCCAGTCCCTGGTTCTTTGCTTCTGCCGCAAATGCCTGATAGATTCCTGTGGAGTATACGTCGGAGCTGTCATAGATGACCGCAACCTTCGCCGCCAGCTTATTCTCTCCAATATATTTTGCAGATTCCAGTCCCTGCATCGGGTCGGAAAAGCATACACGGAATGCATTGTCATACTGTACGCATTCTACAGCAGTTCCGGACGGTGTGAGAAGGAACATGTTGTCGCCCTGCGCCACATCACCGACTGCCACACAAGGAGCGGAGGTCACGGTTCCAAGCAGAGCCTGCATGCCCCAGTCCTTCAGGGTGTTGTAAGCATTGACTGCCTTCTCCGCGTCATTCTCGTCGTCCTGGAAATTAAATTCGATCTGGATGCCGCCTATGCCGCCGTCTGCATTGATCTCGTTTACTGCCAGTTCCGCACCGTTCTTGACTGCCTCGCCGTAGATCGCTGCCCCGCCGGTGGTAGGTCCGATCCCGCCGATCTTCAATACCGCATCGCTGCTTCCTGTATCGCTGCTTCCCGCATCGCTGCTGCTCTCGCTGCCGCTGTCATTGCTGCTTCCGCTGCTGTCACTGCCGCTGTTACCGCTGCCGCATCCGGCAATCATTCCAACCGTCATGGCTGTTACCATTGCGGCTGACAAAAATTTCTTCCAATTTCTCATCTCATCTTTCCTCCCAAAATAACAGAGTACGCTCTGTTCTTCTTTTCTCACAAATGATATCGTGGATCGAGGCTTTTGTCAAGTGTTTAATTTATCCATTCTCAGTTACTATGTTACTATTTGTTACTATTCACGGTGCCTTGCACCATGCTGCAAGGCATCCGGCCGGTAAAATAGCGGTTGCATGCATCCAGCCCCTCGCCGTCAGGCGACTTTTTAATGGGCTGGATGCGTTACAGTTCGCGGCCGGTCAGGCCGTGAACTGTAACTACTATTTTAACCGGCAACCATCTGATGGATATACATCCTCGACAACTCCGGCCCGCCGTCTTCCCCGACCATACACAAGAAGGTCCAGCCGTAACGCTCATAAAAAGAGGTATGATCCGTGACGAGATAAAGCGTGTCGACTCCTTTTTTCTCCATGTCTGTACAGACGAAGTTCAGCATTTCACCGGCAATGCCCTGGCGCCGGTATTTTTCCTCAACATATACGGCGCAGACATTGGGTGCCAGATCTTTCCGGTCATGGAAATCATCTTCTATGACGCCGAGCCCGGCTATGATCTTCTCATCGTCCATCACGAAATACCATTGAGGAACTGCATTTTGTTTTCCAAGGCATTCCTCCATGCTTTCGAGATATGCTTCCATGGGGATCCCCCACTTTTCATGAAACCACCGCGCGGCCTGCTCTTTCATTTTGGGCTGCTCGATCAAACGAGTTATTTTATATTTCATTTTAAATCCTTTCTTATCCTCAGCAGACAATCTGCAGCGTACTGCACTGAATCGTTACTTTATTACAATATCGATCTGATACTCCTCATCTATGAGAATATAATCAGCATGATAAGCCCGACACCGCTCCAAAAATCTGGCATTGTCCCTGCAAACGCTTTCTATCGTACAGCTTTCGTCATCCAGCCGCTTTTCCACGGCATCCGCATATTTTCTGATCTCCCGAAAATGCTTTTCTATGTAGCGGCGGCTCATGACCAGACAGTAAAATTGGATATGCTTCAGGTATTCCGGTGCCAAACCTTTTTGCCAGTCAAAGGGAATATAACATCCTTCCACGATCAGGTTCTGCTGATTCTCCACCGCCGTTTTGATCATTTCCCGGACGACCGGCCACAGATAGTCTGTCAGGGCATCGTCCTCGCTCTCAGGCGTAAGCGTTGTATAGCCGCTGCGGATCAGCCCCATCTTCAGATGATCAATGGAAAGGTATGGAAAATGATATTGCTCCAGAAGTTTCTGTGCAAGCACTGTTTTTCCTGTGTGGGATGCTCCCGTGATTAAAACGATCATTTCTGCTCCTCCGTCTGTTCCCAATCCTCTGCTCTTTAGCTGTAACAGTTCACGTCCTGGCCGGATGCCTTGCAGACTCAATTTCCCGTATATTTTTCCTTATCCGATCCCTTCTTTTGGGGTTCTACAAAAATCTGCCCTCCCCCAAAGCGGTAGCCAACACCCCTGACTGTCTGTATTATCCTGGGAAATTCCATTCTTCAGCACAGTATTCCTCCGAATCTGGGAAGCAACCCTCGCCAGCAGCTCCTCCATATTAAAGGGCTTCGTTACATAATCATCTGCACCGATTCCCAGACCATTTATCTTATCTGATGGGGAATTTTTTGTGGTCAGCATAATCACAGGAACCGTATACAGTTTCCGTATTTTCCCTAAGACCTCAAAACCATTTTCGCCGAACAGCATCACGTCCGGAAGCACAAGATCATATTTTGCCTGTGACAGCTTATCAAGCCCCTGCTTCCCATTCCATGCTGTATCCACTTCATATAAGTCATGCATACAGTTTTGCAGCAGTTCCAAAAGAGATTTATCATCATCTATCACCAAGATTTTGTTCATGATTCACATTGCGCCCTTCTGGGCGCACTTACTATTCACCGCCATGTAAAAAACAGCGGACCGATTCGTCAAATACCGCTTGTGAGAGGCTGTGAATAGTAATACCTTCCTCTGTTTTTTCAAATCTCACACTGTACACAGTCCATACAGCCACATTGCAATTATATATAGAAATTCGGACTATCGCAAGTATTTTAAATGCAACTAAGAAAAGCTGTGCAGCAAGAGTTACTATTCACGGTGCCTTGCACCATGCTGCAAGGCATCCGGCCGGTAAAATAGCGGTTGCATGCATCCAGCCCCTCGCCGTCAGGCGACTTTTTAATGGGCTGGATGCGTTACAGTTCGCGGCCGGTCAGGCCGTGAACTGTAACGGCTTTTAGTTTCCTAACAGTTGATTTTATATCGCAAAGTATCTTTTCGCTCTCTTGTATATCCGCCCCTTCCTTTGGTACAATAATAACACTTCGAAGTCAACATTTATCCAGCTGTTGCTATGGGCAGACCGTAAATATTGTTACTGTTCACACCCTTTGGGTGCTCCAGTAACAATAGCCAGCCCATTTTAAGTCGCCTGGCGGCGGTCCTAAGCGCCAGCGACGCTTGTTTAGGACGGACCGGAACGGAGTGTAGACGGGCTGGATATTATGGCAAATGTTACTTTATTGGCCGGACGCCGTGCAGCATGTACACGACATCGTGTGAACGGTAACTAAATAGTAACATCCAAGGAGGTACACAGCCATGAACCAATTACATTTATCAGAAAATATCATCCGCCTGCGGCGGGAACGAAAACTTACCCAGGAGGAGCTTGCGGATTTTCTCGGCGTCACCAAGGCGGCGGTTTCCAAATGGGAAAACGGACAGACCTCGCCGGATATCCTGCTGCTCCCCCAATTAGCCTGCTTTTTCGATGTCACCATCGATCAGCTGCTGGGCTATGAAGCGCAGCTCTCCGGAGAGCAGATCCGGCGGTGCTACATGGAACTCTGTCAGGATTTTGTAAACCTTCCCTTTCAGGAGGTTTATGAAAAGGCACGTTCCCTGGCCCACCGGTATTATTCCTGCTATCCGTTTTTGCTGCAGCTATGTACGCTGTATCTGAATCATTTTATGCTGGCGGAAAGAGCAGAGGATAGACGGCAGATGCTGAAGGACGCTCTGCAGCTCTGCGCCCGGATCCTGGACAGCTGCAGGGACGTGGGAGTCTGTGCCGACGCCTCTGTCATGAAGGCCATGCTCCATCTGCAGCTTGGCGCCCCCGCAGAGGCAGTCGGAATCCTGGAGCCTTCGGCGAACCTGAACCATATTTCGCTGCAGAGCAGCATGGGCGCGGTGCTGGTCCAGGCGTACCTGATGTCAGGCGAAAATGAAAAAGCAAAAGATTATGCCCAGATAAAGCAGTATATCACCCTGCTGAGCCTGATCAGCAATATGATCCAGCTTCTGCCCATGTATGGGCAGGACTTCAAGCGCTGTAAAGAGATCATGCGCCGCGCCCAGGGTATCCTGGGGTTCTTTGACCTGGAACAGCTCCATCCAAACCTAGCCGCACAGTATTACTTCCAGGCCGCCCTCGTTTATGCAGAACATCAAGATACCAAACATGCCCTGCATATGCTGCAGAGCTTTGAGCGGTGTGTCACCGGCCTTCTGAACCAGGAGCGCATCTCGCTTCATGGAGATTCCTATTTTGACCGCCTGGATGTCTTGGTCGACCAGCTCCCCCTGGGCGATATGGCTCCCCGTGATAAATCCTTTGTAACGCAAAATGCATTGGATGCATTGAACCATCCCGTCTTTTCCTGCTTAAAAGAGACCGAAGATTTCCGGAAGCTTTATGAGCGCATCTCCGGAAATCCAAATATCCCGGGGAAAGCTGACGGCGCAGCAACATAAGACAACGACTCAGATTTTTAGAAAGGAGGCAGTCAATATGCCTGACATTTATGAAATATTACCATTTTTAATCCCTTTAGCCGTCGTACAGATGGCCCTGCTGGCCTATACCATTTACCATATCCTGACCCACAGGACTTATAAGAGGGGAAGCCGCGCCCTGTGGCTGGCAGTGGCGCTGATCGGGATGCAGTTCATCGGACCGATCCTGTATTTCCTCCTGGGAAAGGAGGACGCCTGATATGGAAATGCTGACACTCTCCCATGTAGAAAAGCATTTCGGGGAAAAACAGGTTCTCCGGGATGTCAGTTTTTCCGTGCCTGAGCATACTGTATTCGGCTTTGTGGGGCAAAACGGCGCCGGCAAGACGACGGCTATGAAGCTGATCCTGGGGCTTCTCCCTTTGAACAGCGGACAGATCACGGTCAACGGGTCGGCCGTCTCCTACGGGAATACCGATACCAACCGTTTCATCGGATACCTGCCGGACGTTCCGGAATTTTATTCCTACATGACGCCGGCAGAATATCTCTCCTTCTGCGGTGAGATCACGGGAATGCCGAAACAGGAGGTCAAAAAACGAAGCCATGAGCTGCTCTCCCTGGTCGGCCTGGAAAATGAAAACCACCGGATCAAGGGGTTTTCCCGGGGGATGAAGCAGCGTCTCGGCGTGGCGCAGGCGCTTCTGAACCGTCCCAGGCTCTTGATCTGTGACGAGCCCACTTCCGCCCTGGATCCTGCCGGACGGAAGGAACTGCTGGATATCCTGACAGCGGCAAAAAAACAGACGACAGTGCTCTTCTCCACCCACATCCTTTCCGATGTGGAGCACATCTGCGACAAACTGGCATTTCTCCATGATGGGCGGATCGTACTCCAGGGAACTCTGAAGGAGGTCCGGAAGCTTCGCAGGGCATCCAATGTGGAATTGGAAATGGAGTATGCCCGGGATGCAGAACTTCTGCTGTCTGATTTTCCATTTCTCCGGCGTCAGGGTCAAAACCTGCTTTTCTTAGAAGAAGGGAAAGCTCTCCCGGAGATCCTTGGCCGGATCGCAGAAGAAAAACTCCCAATCCGCCGGGTAGAGCGGATGGAGCCTACGCTGGAAGATTTATTTATGGAGGTGATCGCAAAATGACGGCTTTTCTGAAAAAAGAATGGATGGAACTGGTCCGCACCGGGCGGTTGTGGATCCTGCTGCTCTTGTTTATTTTATTCGGGATCATGAATCCGGCGTCTGCCAAGCTCACTCCCTGGATGACTGATATCATGGCGGAGCAGCTGGCCGAATCCGGTTTCGTCGTGAATGCGGTGACTGTGGACGCCATGACCTCGTGGACCCAGTTTTACAAGAATATTCCCATGGCTCTGATCGTATTTGTTCTGCTGAGCAGCGGGATCTTTACGGCAGAATACCAGAGAGGAACATTGATCCCTGTGGTGACCAAGGGGCTGTCCCGCCGCCGGATCCTGGCCGCCAAAGCAAGCCTGCTGTTTGGAACCTGGACAGCTTTGTATTTTCTGTGCTATGGGATCACTTACGGGTATAACGCCTATTTCTGGGATAACGGCATCGCGGAATATCCTCTGCTGGGCGCCTTGTACTGGTGGCTGTTCGGAGTGTGGGTGCTCTCCTGGTTCCTGCTCTTTTCCACGGTCGCGGCCAGCAGTACGCAGGTGCTGTTTGGAACAGGTGCGGTCTCTCTCGCAGCATACTTGCTGGGGCTGTTTCCGAAAGCAGGAACGTATCTTCCAGTGAAACTGATGGATGGGATGAACCTGCTGGCCGGGAATACAGCACCCGGGGATTATTCTGTAAGTGTGGGGACCGCCTGCGGGACGGCGGTGGTCTGCATGCTTCTGGCGGTCGTCTGCTTTGACCGGAAACAATTATAATAGCAAAATGCAGGCCATCTGAAAAATCGCGGCAGATGGCCTGCATTCTCTGTGTCCGTCAAATATCCATATATCGCATCCCATGGCACAAGTCTGTTTTTAATGCTCTGTATCTACGATCGCAATACTGGAATCTCCCATGCGGGCCTGTTCCAGTACAGCCTGGGACAGAATCTGAAACGACCCATGAGAAGAGGTCGCTCCTGAGAGCGCGTCGATGCCTTCCTCTCCCTGACCCTCCAGAAGCTGGTTTGCGTAATATCGGGTATACTCATTGGGGTAGGTCCCGGAGACTTGAAGCATGTTCTGCATATATGTGTTATCCCAGCTCTTGATGAATCCGCTGGCATTCTCCGCGTTGTATTCTACGGAGACAATGCTCCCGCCTTTCACCAAAATAGTGATATATTCCTTCCAGCCATGGCTAAATTCAGATGCCTGAGCAGTATAATATCCGTCCTGAAGCCCTTCCTGATCCCCGCACGCTGTCAGTAGCGGCGTCATCAGCAGCAGGCTTATAAGCATGACAAAAATCCGTTTCATCTGCCGCTTTTCTCCTTTAAAATAAATTTTTGCACGTGGGACTGAAGCGCCTCCGCTTCTTTCGCCAGCGATCCGCTGGACTGCTCCGTTTCCCCTGCGTTTTGCAGATTGCGGTCTGCGATGGAAGAGATCGTGTCAATCCGCTCCTCCATTACGCTCAGTGCAAGCTCCTGTCCCTGCACCGCCGCTGCCAGCTGATCCGAAATCGTGCTGATCTGTGCGGAAACATCTGAGATCGCACGGAGAGAGCCAGCAGTATCCGCTGTCAGCACCACACCGTTCTGGATGATCGCTTTGGTATTGTCGACCATCTTCGTAGCTCTCTGTGCGGCCTCGGCACTCTTGGCTGCCAGCTGCTTTACCTCATCGGCTACAACCGCAAAGCCTTTTCCGGCTTCTCCGGAACGGGCCGCCTCCACAGAGGCATTGAGAGACAAAATATTGGTCTGGAACGCAATGTCCTCAATGTCCTTTGCGATCTTTGTGATCTGCTGCGCGTTATCGCTGATGTCATCCATGGCGTTAGACAGGGAGGACATCTGTTCATTGGCGCTTTGAACGCGCCGGGTAATCTCTTCCGTCTGGGAACGGGTCTGACCGCTGCTCTTAGCAACATCAGCCAGCTGCTCTTTCACGTGGGTCACCTCATGGACCAGTTCTTCGGTAGACTGGTTCTGTTCCAGGGATGCATGGTGCAGCTGTGCGGACTGCCCGCTCAGCTGCTCTGCCATTGCGGTGAGCCGGTCTGCGGCGGCGCGGAATCCCAGGAGTGTTTCGTTCATCGACCGGGTAATGGTACTCAGGCTGCCGCGGATCAGCACAAAATCGCCTTTGTAGTCCACCTGCGGCCCGGTCCGAAGATCTCCGTCCGCAACACGGGTCAATACCTGCTCGATATCGGATATGTATCGGTTTACGCTTTCCAGCGTAGCATCCAGAGTCTGTGTCATGACCTCCAGCTCATCTCCTGTACTGACGGGGGTCACTTCCGTATGCAGGTCTCCGTTGGACAGGGCCACCATCCGGTCCGTTACGCACTTCACCGGATGGGAAATGGAACGTGCAAATCGCAGGATCAGCACGATGGAGATCACGAGCCCCGCCAGGGTGGCCAAAATTGATACCAGCATGGCCCCGTTAATGAACTGGCCGTAATCTGACTTTGGAATCTGGATGACCAGTGACCACTGAGTTCCCCGGATAGGAGAAAAGGCCACCAGCATCTTTTCTCCGTCGATGGAAAATTCTGCCGCTCCTGTTTCTCCGGTAGTGACCCGTTCCACCGCATCCCCGTTGCCGCCGCTTAACTGAACCAGCGAACTTTGATCGAGGACAAGAGACTGGTCCGGGTGGCCGGTCACGATTCCCTCCCCGTTGACCATATAGGCCATGCCGCTTCTTCCAAGGTTGATGCTGCTGATCACATCGTTGAGCAAGTCATATTTGTAGGTGCCCATCACATAAAGAACGGTCTCACCGTCCTCTTTCACCGGCATTCCCATAGTAATGCCCAGACTGCCCTGGAAGATCGTGGATGCATCGATCGTCAGATTATCTGTTTCTTTTAAAAGTGCAAAAAAACCACTGTCCAGACTTTCCGGCGCATCGTCGATCCCCTGTTCCAGCCGCCCGTCCAAGTCATACAGGGCGATCGTGTAAAGCTCGTAAATCTCTGCAGCTTCTTCCAGCAGCGCCGCCCGGTTTTCCCTCGTTGCCGCAGTGTCCGGGGAAGCTGTCCCGCCTTCGTCTGGTTGATCATCGGCGGTTACACTGCTCATTCGAGGATCACCGGCAATGCCCATCATACGATCGGCAAGCATATGGATGTTGGCCTCTACCGTCTTAGCCGACTGCCGGGCCATCGGCTGAAGGCTGTCCAACAATATGTTGTTGGCAAGCGACTGCAAGGAAAGCGCCATGATCACACAGCATACGACCACCAAGATCAGGATATTAAATGTAGTGTTTCTCAATATCCGCCTGTTCAGGCTCCGTTTTGTTCCTCGGCCGGCGAGGAAGCCCGCTTCTTTTCCTTTCACGTTTCTGCCGCTCCTTTTCTGAGTAATTTTTGTGTCAATAGACAGAATAAAAAGCCGCTCAATCCGTCAGTCGTATATTGTGTGCTACATCGACTGACAGGCGATAGACTTTGCGCTTAGTATAGCACAGATTATCTGGGAAAGAAAGTTCTTTCTATCATTTTGCCTGATGTTTTTGAATGTCGGTTACAGTTCACGGCCCAACCGGCCGTGAACTGTAATAATGTTGAATTTGAATCTCCGTATGATCCTGTCATGATCCGCTCAGAGATGCCTTAAAAAATCCTCCGGCCCATACGCACAGGCCGGAGGACTTTTTCATCCGTTGTGATAAGAAATGCTGCCAGCGGCAGATTTTCCGTATTATCCCCATGTATCAACATGAGTTCCCATTGCTTCGTCAAGGGAGGGTCCGAAAGTTCTTTTTTCTGTTTCCTCCCCGGGCGTTCCTTTTTTCTGCTGTTCCTTTTGCTCCAGCTTCCGCTTCTGCTCCTCCAGGCGTTTGATCTGTTCCTCTAATTTCTGAATCTTTTTCTGCTTCTCTTCGGGAGGCAGTTTTTCGTCTTCCTTCACCTTTTTCAGCTGCTCCTGCAGCTTTTGGATCTTTTGCTCAATCGACTGCAGATCCGCAGAAGGAGCCTTATTTTGAATACCGCCGGCCGAACCGATTCCTGAGACCGTCATATCTGTTCACCTCCATTTCTCCGACAGGGAATCTCCCTAGTATATCCCGCGATAATTACCACTACCTTACGCGCAGGATAAATTTCCATGTGCAAGGAAGCTGAATGAGACGATGCCGGTAGCTGTTGTCACAAGGAGGGACCCGCTTGCGGGAGGATTCCTTATGACCTAATCGTCGATTGAAGCTGACGCGGCAGATGGAAATTTAGACAAGCGAAAGGTGTGGATGATTATCGTGGGTTATACTAGGATATAGTAACATTTTAGTGCTTCCTTCTATAAATTTTCAATGGTTTTGTCATGAACTGTCATTGAAATGTATTGAAATGGTTACTGTCCACACGGCGTCCAGATTACGGACCCCGATGATCAGTACTACCCCGGCCGTTGACATCACAAAGCAGAGCGCCTGCTTTTTGGTCAGATTTCCGGATTCCCCGCACAAACATTCCGATCGTGCCGAATACGGTCATGGAACATATCGGCTCCATACGGGCTTTTTTGAATTGCTTCCTGCTTTTTTCACCTTTTGCCATCCCCTCTGATAATCTTGATCTTCTATTCATCCCCTGTGGTTTCCCCCAAGCCTCGCACCGCTCTGCACAGCCGCAGGACGGCACGGCAGCGGGACAGTATCATTTCGTCAGCGTTACCGCATATCCTGACAGCATTTCTGTATACAGCTCCAGTTCAGATCCAGGCACTGCCACCTGGATTCCATTTCCTCTGGAATCTCCAAAGACATTTTGTCCAAAGGAAAGCCCGGTACAATCCCGGATATCCAGCCTGTAGATCGAAGTTCCATCAAATGCCTGGTCTGCGATCCTTGTGACGCATGGCGGCACCGCGTAAATGTCCATCCACGCGGCGGGAAATGCCAGCAGCACGGACATGGTACTGTCAAACAAAACACCACCGTCACTGACGCATCCGGGGTTTCCGCTTTCCACGCCGATCCACTCCAGAGATACCAGGCCGGAGAACGCGCCTTCTTCGATCACAGCCGCCCCGGCCGGAATATATAGTTCCAGTATGCCTGCACCGCATCCGGTAAACGCCCCTCTGCGAATCCCGGTACATTCTGCCGGAAGTGTCAGACATCCATCGGAGATTTCCGCATATTCCGGCAAAAAACCGCAGAGCATTCCCACTTCGTCTAATACGAAGCAGGAAGCCGCGCCCTGCTCTCCGTTTCCCTCATCTCCATTGTCCTGATCCGTATCCTCGTTCCCGGCTGACCCGGACCCCCACTGATCTGCATCATCTGTCCCATCACCGCCAGGATTTTCCGGGACGATCGGTTCTGCTTCTGTTCCGGCATCTGGCTGTCTCTCTGGCGCGATCGGTTCTGCTTCTATTCCAGCATCCGACGGTCCCTCCGGAACGATCGCTTCTCCCTCTGTTCCGGCATTCGGTGGATCCTCCGGCTTGATCGGATCCGCTTCTGGTCCGGCGCCGGATGAATGCCCCGGCGTGATCGGATTTGTTTCCACACCTGCTCCGATCGGCTCCTCTGGTTCAACCGGAGGAACTTCTGCCCCGGCACGATCCGTATCTTTCGGCAAAGTCTGATTCCACATTTCATTCCCTGCCCCGGATTGCCCCTGACTGATCTCCTCCCGGATACGCTCTTTGGATTCAATCCAGACTGCATTTCCAACTCCTGCTGCCGCATCCGGTTCTTCCGGCTGCACCGCATCCCACATATTCCCGTCTGAAATATCCGGCAATATCAGGCATCCTTCCGGTACCGCCTTTTCTGTCAGAACCAATTCTTTCTTAACACGTTCCTGTAAAAGCAGCGTTCTGAAAACCAGCATTTCTGCGTCTGTCCCTTCCCGGCTTCCTGCCTTCACTTTATTACCGACAATCTCCAATTCCGTAATATCCTGCCAGTTCGGTTTCTTTTCCTCGGTTCCATCGGAAACCGGATTCAGAAGCAACGCCATTCCCAGCAAAGCGCAGAAGCCTGCCGCTGATTTCAAAAAATGTTTTCCAGCCCCGCTGTACCCTAATCTGATCGTTTCTTCCATTCATAGTTCACCTGTCCTTTCTTTCGTAACTCAAAACGCCCACTCATTTCATATCTCCATTTTACATAATAAAAAGAATTTCTACAATTCCATTTCGTAATTCTTTACTGTTTACTTTCCAGAATATATGCGGTAAAGGTGTTACTGTTCACACCGTGACCGGGTGCTTACGTATCGACAAGGTACAAATAACCAACTTTTTCCATTTTTTTCCGTACATTATGACCATTCATTTCCCTCTCATTTCCGTGCTATACTATGATTGCAAAAAACGAAAGCCACAGAATATAAAACGCCGGACCGCATGGGAGCTTGTTTAAAAATGTGTTCCGAAGGGAATGCATTTTCAGAAACACTCCGGGAACGGATGTTGAATCGTTGTAACAGGAGGTCAACCATGTCTATTATTTTCAATGAACAGACAAAAACATTTACTCTGCATACCAGGCATACAACATACCAGATGAAGATCGGGAATCTGGATTATCTGCTGCATCTTTACTATGGGCCGACCATGCATGATGCAGATTTGAGCTACCAGATCATGCAGTATGACCGTGGATTTTCCGGAAATCCTTATGAATCAAGGGACGCCAGGACATTTTCCCTGGACGCCCAGCCGCAGGAATTCAGCACACAGCAGCAGGGAGATTTCCGAACCACGAGTATCGAGGTTGTCAACGCAAACGGAAGTTATTCCTTTAATGGAAAAGTCTCGCGCTTCACGATACGGGAAGAAAAATATCAGCTGGACACCCTGCCCTGTACCTATGCAAAAGAGGGCGAGCAGGTGGACACGCTGGAGATCGTACTTTCCGACAATATCAGCGACGTAGAAGTCATTTTATTATACAGCGTATTTGAAGAGGCTGATATCATCACCCGCGCCGTAAAGGTATTTAACAGAGGAACTTCGTCCATCCAGTTAAAAAAGATCATGTCCGTGTGTCTGGACTTTTTAAACGGCCTGAATATGGATCTGGTCAGCCTGCCGGGCAGATACGGGCAGGAGCGGCAGGTCGAACGCCAGAAAATGACCCATCACATCCACACCATCGGAAGCGTGCGTGGCTCCTCCAGCCACCAGCAGAACCCCTTTGTGATCCTGTGTGACAGGGAGGCCTCCGAGGATTATGGAAAATGCTATGGCTTCTCGCTGGTCTACAGCGGCAATTTTCTCGTCGAAGCGGAACTGGATCAGTATGACCAGCTCCGCCTTGTGATGGGGATCAACCCCAAACAGTTTGTGTACGAGATCAAACCTGACGAGGCTTTTGAAGGCCCTGAAGTGGTCATGGCGTTTACCGAGCACGGTTTCACCGGACTGACCCATCTATACCATGATTTTTACCGGACCAACCTGTGCAGGAGTAAATTCGTATCCGAAGTGCAGCGTCCGGTCCTGATCAACAGCTGGGAGGCCGCTTTCATGGACTTTGATGATGAAAAGCTGATAGAAATCGCAAAAGCCGCAAAAAATATGGGCGTAGATATGCTGGTCATGGACGACGGATGGTTTGGAAAACGTGATGATGACAACAGCGGCCTGGGAGACTGGGTAGTCAATGAGGAGAAGATCAAAGGAGGGCTCCACAAGCTGGTAGAGCAGATCAATGGCCTGGGAATGAAATTCGGAATCTGGTTTGAGCCGGAAATGGTTTCTGAGGACAGCGACCTGTACCGCGCCCATCCTGAATGGGCCATGCAGATCCCCGGCCGGCACGCAGTCCGCAGCCGGAACCAGATGGCTCTGGACATGAGCCGCAGGGAGGTACAGGATTATCTCATCCAAAGTGTCAACGCCATTCTGGATGATGCCAATATCTACTATGTAAAATGGGATATCAACCGCTCCCTTGCAGACATCTGGTCCAACGTGCTCTCTGCTGATAAACAGGGAGAAGTGTACCATCGTTATATCCTGGGTCTGTACCGGGTAATGAATAAGATCATCCTGACTCATCCGGATATCCTCTTTGAAGGCTGCAGCGGGGGAGGCGGAAGGTATGACCCCGGCATGCTGCATTACTATCCGCAGTATTGGGTCAGCGATAACAACAATCCCATTGACCGCTTAAAGCTTCACTATGGAACCTCTTTTGTATACCCGGTTTCCACCATGGGAGCGCACATCTCTGAGAGCGGGCGTTTTGTACCGCTTCAGACAAAAGCGGTCGTTGCCATGTGCGGGAGCTTCGGATATGAGCTGGACGCGTCAAAGCTGTCCGAAGAGGAGCAGGAAATCTGCCGGGAACAGAGCGATCTCTTCCGGAAATATTATCCCATCATCTTCGGCGGGGACTATTACCGGCTGAGCAATCCTTTTGAGGCGGGAAATATGACGGCATGGCAGCATGTGACGAAGGATAAGACAGAATCGCTGCTGAGTGTGGTCGTGACAAACCTGACCTGCAACGGGCCCCAGGAATATGTGAAGGCCAAAGGGCTGATCCCTGACGCCGTGTATCGGATCAACGACGGGGAACAGGTGCTTTCCGGAGCGGCGCTGATGCACGCGGGGCTGCCCATTGACCGGGAAGTGCCGGAATACAGTTCGTTCCAGTTTTATCTGAAACGGATATAGAAATGAGGCTTCTGCCGGATTGAATGTTTAAATCTTGAATATTATTTCAGGCCTGTGGGAAATACTGCTTAATTTTCCACAGGCCTTTGTGCCTCACATTCGCTCACAGCCCATTCGCTTCCAGATTCTTCTTATAAGATCCCAGCTCCGTATAGATTGCTTCCTTCAGAGGATTGCGCTTCGTCTGCCGGATGATCCGCACCTCGTACACCAGCACACCGATGTTGAATGCCAGCGCCGCTATGCTCAGCAAGAGCTTAGGAAGGTCGGACTGGGTGGATGTGATGGCAAAATATTCTTCTGCCGCGGAATAATCCACCGTCAGGGAGAACATGGCCCACAATGCCAGCGTCTGCGCCCTGTGCTGCAGCCAGGCCCCCCGCCGGATAAAGAACTCTGCCGCCGTGCAGGATACCAGAAGCAAAAATCCTGCATAGAAGGAACGGTTGGAAATGCAGTTGTAACAGTACGACAGATTCCAAAGGTCATAGGCAATGATCCAGAACCAGAGCTGATCCGCCCACACCATATCCTGGGATTTTGTCTTTCCGATCTGAATGCCAAGCCATCCCGTGATGGTGATGATATTCAGGATGCCTGCAACGGCGTTGATCACATTCCAGGGGCCGCCGATCATCTGCAGCCCGGCTTCGATCTGTCCGGTCTTGGGCAGGCATTCCAGATCCGCGTATACCGCCTCCAGGATATTTACTGCCAGGATCAGAGCCGGATAGGTCAGCATAAATTTGTTTTTCTGAAGCTTGGGAATATACCGCAGCAGCATGAATCCGATCACGCCGGCCAGCGCGGAATAGGTTTTGACCCAGGCGAACCAGGTGCCGCCTACATTTCCGCCCGCAGTCTTTGGCCAGATGAAAAAAGTTGCGATGACCGGGATGATGACATACATCCCGATCCCTGCCCATTTAAAACGCCGGGTGACTTCATTCAGCCCCACCAGAGCCGCGGTCAGCCCGATAAATACCAGTACACTTGTAAATGTATAGCCTGTAAAAAAGAACATCAAAAACCCCCTTTATTCTCATAGCCTCCCGGAACCCCGTTTTATCCGGATCCGCTCCGGGCCTCTGCAGTCATTTCAGAACCTGAGTTCCAGATCGCTGACCGGATATGCCTTGCAGGAATGGATATACCCGAACAGTTCGTCCGCATGCCGCAGCAGTGCGCCCTGGGCGGTAAATACTTTCCCGGATACAAGCTGTACCCGGCACAGGCTGCATTCGCCGGAGCGGCAGCATACATTGACCCGAAGGCCGCTGCGTTCCAGTGCAGTGAGCACGCTTTCTCCGCTTTTCGCCTCGATGTTCTGATCTCCCACCTTGATCTGAAACATTTCATCTCCCGTCATCCCTTCCGGCCAGCCTGGTTCATTCCAGATATCCCGTCTTGTCCCGAATACCTCTCTTCGGATCGATCGTCCCGGAATCTGCAGCTCTTCCAGCGCTTTGCGGCAAAATTCCATCATCACCGCCGGACCGCACATATAATAGGTACAGTCCAGGATATCCGGAACATGTGCCCGAATCCGCTCTGCATCGATGAATCCGTGTTCCATTCCTTCTTTTTCTTCATCCGACAGGACCAGGGTATAATGAAAATTCGGATGCCTTTCGGCAAATGCGGACAGCTCCCTGTGGTACATAGCCAATTCTTCCGTGCGGCTCCCGTACAGCAGGGTAATGTCCCGGTCCTCCCCGCTCTCCAGCGCGGTTCTGATCATGCTGACAAAAGGCGTGATGCCGCTGCCGCCCCCCAAAAATACGGACTTTTTGGAATGAAAGACGGGCTGGTAGCGGAATACCCCTGCAGGTCCATTGGCTTCCAGGTGGTCTCCGGGTTTCAGGTGCTGCAGCAGATGACCGGAAACAAAGCCATTTTCCACCGCTGCCACGGTGATCTCATAATAAGCCCGCTGCTTTGCCGAGGAAGAGAGGCTGTATGGCCTGGAGGTGCGCACCCCGCCGATCTCGCAGAATACGTTGATATACTGCCCGGCCTCAAAGGGCGGAAGATACCCATTGTCTGATACCAGGCGGATCCGGCTGGCAATGGGACTGACCGGTTCGATCTCGCTGACCGTCAGGTGCAGGATGGACGGATGATACTGCGCCACCTTCTTCTGGACCTCCCCCCGCTCCAGAGAGATATCCTTTCCCGTCTTTTTCGCCATTTCCAGTTCCTTCAAGGTTTCCGGGCCGTTCTGCATGGTACTGATGATCATATCTTTGATTGGTTTTCCGCTCATCTTATCTGCCCTCCTTCAAAATAGACTGTGCGATCTTGTCCCCGTAGGCATAATTGGGACCGAAGCCGCATGTATTGACCCAGCCGCCTGAGAAGGTCAGGCCGGGGATAAATTCATCCTGGGGGAAGAAGAATACGCTGGATTTCAGATCCTGCTCATAACCGTAAATGGCTCCTCCCGGATGGCCCAGATACCGCATATGGGTCAGCGGCGTCGCCACCTCCATCTCCTCGATGTGCCCCCGCAGACCCGGGAAACGGGTTTCCAAACGGCTGACGATCTCATCCGCAGCCGCGTACTTCGTCCGGTGGTACTCCTCGGGCGACAGTTTTTCCCATGCCCCGCCGTATTTCAGAGTGCCTGCGGTGATAATGGACGTCCCCGGCGGCGAGACGCAGGGATCGTCAATGGTATAGCAGGTGGCTACGATGGGGTCTGTCTTTGTATCGGTAAAATATGCATTTTTGAAATCCTTGTTTGCATCCAGGCTGTCATAGATCAGATTGAATGAATCGGTAAATCCGATCTCCTCCGGCGGACAGTCCAGGCCGATGAAACAGGTCAGCGCGGAGATTCCTGTAGTATAACTCTTAAAATACTGCCGGCAGGCATCCGGTACCTCCTCGTCCTTCAAAAGTCCCGCATAGGTTATAGTGGGAGATACGTTGGAGATGATCTTATGGGCATAGTAATGCTTGCCGTTTTCATCCTCCACTCCCACAGCACGGCCGTTTTTCATCAGGATCCGCTTCACACCGCAGTTCAGAAATACGTCGCTCCCATGTCTGCGGATGGTGTCCATCAGAGCCTGGCTCATGACCTGGCTTCCGCCCCGCACATAGTAGGGTTTGTCCACCGTATACAGATACATACACCTGGCAAGGATGGAGAACGGAAACCGCTCCGGCGGCATTCCCATAAAGCACCAGTAAGCAGACAGACAGAGCTGAAGCTCCCTGCTTTTGAAAAATTCATCCAGCACGTCCTGGGTACTCCGGACGCCGTACTTTGCCAGTACCTTGTAGATCTTCGGAAATCCGGTCTTGGTGATAAACTTCTTCAGTTCCGACGGATCTGCCGGACTTGCGGCGCTCTTTGCCAGAAAATCCGCGATCTCCTCGTTGAATTTCCAGACGATGTGGAAATAACGCCGGATGGATTCCGCCTCTTCCGGAAATTCCCTGCACAGCAGATGGCAGGCCTTCTTCTTGTCTGCCGGAAGCGCCACTCCCCGGCCTCCCGGAAGATTGATCTTGTATAAGGTTTCTATGGGGATCCACTCTATGGCCTCCTCGATCCCCCATTTGCGGAAGAGCTGCCTGGTCGGGCCAGGATTGTCTTTCGTGTTCATCCCGTTGAGCTGATGCAGCGCCACTTCAAATTCGAACCGCCCCCTGCGGAATGAAGTGCCGCAGCCTCCGGGAATATTGTGCTTCTCAAATACTGCTGTCTTTTTGTGATTCACCGCCAGGGTGGCCGCACTCGAGAGCCCCCCGTTCCCCGCGCCGATCACGATCACATCATAATTTGCCATATACTTTTCCTTTCTGTTTTCCGATCAGATGATCCCGAAATAGATTCCCACCGGAACCGCAATGAGTATCAGGTTTATGATCATCAATCCAATCTGTACCGGCGGAGTTTTTACTTTTTCAATAAAGGCCGCCAGCTTTTCATTTTCCAGTTTCTTTTCGATATTGTCCTTGCAGTAGATCTGGAATACCCCGCCGCAGGTCAGGCTGTTGGCACGGAATACCAGCCAGTAGCCGGGATTCATCGTCAGCAGGATGCTGAGGATCGGGGACGACAGGATCCCGATATGCAGATATCCGATGGAGGGGCTGAACTCCCCGATCACAAACAGCCAGTTCCAGATCGTATAGGCAATCAGCCAGCAGACCGTACCGGCCACCACCACCTGATCGGACACGAATATTACGTCTGTGCGCGGGCCTGCATTGGCCGTGTAGATCCCGGTAAAGGGGCCTGCCGCCCCCGGGAACCATTTTCCGGCGAGGGTCAGCACAGACAGGCTCAGTACCAGTCCGGTAACAAAATTATAGGGCTGGTGGTTCTTCAGCAAGTCTGTCATCGTGGCTTCCATACAGTTGATCACCAGGAATACCAGCACGATCTTGACAAACAGCTCCCCGCTCATGATCCCGAAGATCGGGAGCAGGATCAGCGCCCGCATCAGCACCAGTGTGGACAGCTTCAGCTTCTCGAACATCACCATTTTTAATTTCAGAAGCACCAGCACCGGCAGCAATACATTGACGATCACATTGACCCATAACGGAAAATAGGACGCCAGCATCGATACGATGCAGATCAAAGCCGTCCAGATCAGGAAGGTCGGAAACTGCCCGATCCTGTCAAAAAAACTCCAGAATGCATTTCTTTTTGTGTTACTCATCATCACCCCATCCTTTCTCTCTTGTGTTTGGTCTGACCACAGCTCTTTTGATTACTATAACATCAAATCCAAGAAATAGCAATTAATATTTTATAGATATATGACAGAATCATTTTGAAAAGAATATTTCTTTTGTTGAAAATATACAAATATTGTGATAGAATAACAAAAGATGGTCTGACCAAGTATGATGTAAAACTGCGACGGGCGCAATACTTACGGCAGATTTTATCGGCCGTGAGTATCACTTGTGTATTTGTGCAGTTATTTATTATTCGTTGTACTAGTACAGTATTCACCATTAATTACGCAATTCTGTACTAGATTGAAAAACAAGTAGGAGGAATATCCATGCCGTTTCAGAAGATCGTAATGCCTACGATGAAAGAATTGTTTGTACGCCAGATGGAGTCCATGATCCTGTCCGGCGAGCTCTCTGCCGGAGAGCAGCTCCCCAATGAACGGGATCTTGCCGCCCAGATGAACATCAGCAGGACGGTGGTCAATTCGGGAATCCAGGAGCTTGCAAAGAATGGGTTTGTATGTATCGTCCCAAGAAAAGGGACTTTTGTCAATGATTTTCTGCGGCAGGGAAATCTTGGGACCCTGACTTCTATCTTCCACCACAGCGGCGGGCAGTTTGATATGTCTATGCTGACTGCGTTGATGGAATACCGGTCTATTAACGAACAGAAGTGCGCCCGGCTTGCAGCGGAACGCCATACGGCGGAAGATCTGAAGCGGATGTTTGAATTGCTGGAGCAGATGGAATCCTGCCATGCCCCGGAGGAATGCGCGGAGATCAGTACCCAGTTCCATCATGCCATTTTCCTTGCCACGCAAAATCTGATCTTTCCCCTGATGTACAATTCCTTTCAGGAAATGAGCATGGCGGTGACGCGGATCTTGTTCCGCCACCTCCCGCTTCCCCAGGTCTGCATCGCCATGCGCAGCGTAGCAGAGGCCATTGCAGCACAGGACGCGGATCTGGCGGAAGCCCTTATGGCAGAGCATACGGTACGGTGCAGCCAGATCCTGCTGGAACAGTATCCCTTCGGGCAGACAGCGACTGAGGCGGGCAGGGAGCCGTAAGGATGAGTCCAGGTTTTTATTTGGAAATTTCTGGCATTTTTTCGGCCGGATATCTTGCAGAAGGCTTCCTGGATCTCAACCATGATGATGGTTATGCCGGTGCCTTCTGTACCCTTTATTGCTGTCGTTTTCCTGTCCATTTTCCCGGCTGCCGTTCGTTTCTGTCTGACTGTCCTTATTTTCCATTTCCTGACTCCCGGCATTTCCGCTGTCCTGCCCGTTCTGGTTTTCTATTCCCGTTCCGCCCGCATTCCCATTTCCCTGACCGGCATTTTCCATGCACTTCCGGCAGTGTCTTCCGTTCGCATGATAGACGTCCGTCTGCTCAGCATCCTCCTGCCCCTGATATGCCCGGATCAATGTCTGGATCTCGCCCATACACATCCCGCTCACCTCATTCAGGGTAATGGACGGATCTAATTCCTGCAACACCAGAAATGCCTCATATTTTCCAAGCGAAACCCCTGCCTCGCTGGCTGCCTGCCGGTCTGATACGTTTCCCCCGTGACAGCTGACGTTCCTGCAGTGCTCTCCGGCACATTCCGCAGCCCGGCCCTGCATCCGGATGCTACGGGCCTCGTCCTCTGCAGCCACAGAAATGCTGACTGCGGCATCTTCCGCCAGATAAGCGGACATCTCCCTGCTGGTAAGTAATGCGGTGATCGCTTCGTCATATTTTCTGTGCTTTAGATGCAGTTTTTCCGCCACATGTTCCGCTTCTTTGTTGTAGCAGATAACGGAGACCACCCGGTCCAGACGGTTCACCTCCCATTCCATCGACGGATTGACGTCAATGCTGATGGCTGCAACGGGAGTCATATAAAGCGCATAGCCTCCTACTCCCAGCAATGCAGACAGGATGCATGCCGCCGCTGCAGCGTAGCGGGTGAAGCTGGACTGTCTGCGGCCTGGCTTCTGAGAGAGATATGCTTTTGTCTTTTCCTTTAGTTTTTGACCTGCATAGACAGAATCAAATGCATCATAAATCCGGTTACTCAAATTCCTCACCTCCAAGCTGCTCCTTTAACATCGCCTTGGCACGGGCAAGAAGCGTATATACCGTGTTCACATTTTTTCCAAGAAGTCTGCTGATCTCCACAGCTGAATACTGTTCATAAAAATAAAGGTAGATCACTGTTTTGTATTTTGGAGGAAGGGAAAGGACGGCTTCCAGAACATCGCTGTGGTCCTCGGGAACATCTGCAATGACCTCTTCGATCTCATCGAGAGAAACCGTATGGCTTCTGAAAAAACTCTTCATGAAGTCCTTGCAGGCATTGAGCGTCACGCGGATCAGCCATGCTTTCTCATGCTCCTCGTTTTCAAACGCACCCGAATAAAGGACATACTTCAGAAATACTGTCTGAAATATGTCCTCCGTATCAGAATCGCTTTTTAAATGTAACATGCAGATCCTGCGGACCGTATCCGCATACAGCTCAATCGCTCTCGCCGCCTCCTGTTCACTTCGCATAGCAACTCCCTTATCCCGGCCGGCAGTGGTCAAAGCCCTCACAGCAGCCGCCAAATATCTATGCAGGCATGTCTGCCTGGCTTGTTGCTTCGCGGGAATAAAACGTACCGATCAGTAGCACCCACGCCCGTGATGTCCGCCGCCGTGGCCGTAATTATGATGTCCACCGCCATAGCCGCCCTGATAGCCGTAACCGCCTGAATAATTGTAGTCTGTTCCCGCATTATTCGTATATGTGTTGTTGTTGACATAGCAATAGCTGTTGGGGCAGTCCGCATAACCGCACATATTTCCAGAGCAGATCGGATGTCCGTTGGGGCACAGCGGCTGATATACAGGTTCTGTATTCACTGCCGGCTCTACAGGAGCCACATTATAAGTCTCAACCGGCGCTGCAGTCTGCACGGTACTCTGCGCTGCCGCTGCTGCCTCCGCCTGTCTCTGTGCTTCCGCAGCTGCTGCCGCCGCTTCCTCTTCGGCTTTTTTCTGAGCTGCTGCTTCCTCTTCGGCCTTTTTCTTCGCAGCCGCTTCCTCTTCCGCCTTTTTCTTTGCAGCCGCTTCTTCTTCGGCTTTCTTTTTCGCTGCTTCCGCCTGTTCCTTTGCCTCTTCTGCCGCCTCGGTCTTCCTCTGTATAGATGCCAGTTCAGCCTTTAGCTCTGCCACTTCCTTTTCCGCTTTTGCTTTTTCCACGGCTTCCGTCTCAGCTGCTCTCTGAGCTTCGCCCGATGCATATACCGTCACGCCGCCGATCACAAGGGCAGCTGCTATGACAACGGAAACAATTGACTTTTTCATTTTCACATACCTCCATTGCTTTTCTAATAGGAACCCCTTTATAAGTAATACGAATGATCCTGGCAAATCCTTTCATAAAAATATAAAAAATTGTTGCTATTCACAGTTGGAAAATTTGTCCCGGATCTTTAATCTATATGGTATGAGTATAGCATCAGCCGGCTGAAATCACAAGTCCCTATTCACCGCGTTATTGTTCACGCCCTGACCGGGGTTACAGTTCACGGCCCAACCGGCCGCGAACTGTAACGCATCCAGCCCATTAAAAAGTCGCCTGACGGCGAGGGGCTGGATGCCCGCCCCATCACTGTATTGGCCGGATGCCGTGCAGCAAGTGCACGACACCGCGTGAACAGTAACACGGACCCGGAAAGGAAATTTTCCATTAGAGAAAAAGGAATTGCCAGTCTTTGTAGATAAGGTTATGATGATATTAGAAAATGAACTGGAAGAAGAGTATCTGACAAAACAGGAATATGACGACTGCATGAACCTCTTCCGTCGTGCTGCGGAAAAGATGTTTGAGAAACATGCTGATTTTATAGAGGAGGTGGACCGTACGACAAAACCAATGATCGAACTGCCCAGCGTTCTCCAGAAACGACTGTGGGCGGAGATTGACACCCTGGCTGCTGACCGTGACGCACTCATTGCTGAAGCAGTATCATATTCCGGTGACCGCCTGATCTCCTTCTTTACGGCTTGGAGTATCCTGTAAAAATACTAAAAAGGCTGTTGCAGAATACAGACAATATACAATATATGATTGACGCACTTCAAACTCCATATGTTGTATATTACAGCTATTTTGCAGCAGCCCTTTTTCTATGCGGTCTTTCACAAAAATATGATTCTATCCCGCAGCCTGCAGCCATTTCAGGATATCTTGAAGCACACTTGCCGCCAAAACGCGACTGCTGCGGCCTCATTGCTCAGTATCCTTCCGCCCGCCTCTGCTTCCGCAGCAGATACCTTTTTTCACCGCCGGCCCATTCTGCATGCTCAGTTTCTGATTCCATCAGAAGACCCGGCACCTCCACCGGAATCCCCTCTTCATCCACCGCCACCATGACAAGATACGCCCGGTTGATGCTCCTGCGGTTTCCCCGGTAATCCTCAACATAGGTATCTACCCGTACCTCCATAGAGGTACGGCCCACATAGGTCATCCGCCCAACCAGAACGACCATGTCATTCTGATAGGCCCCTGCCTTAAAATTCAGGTTGTCAATGGAGGCTGTTGTCACCATTTTCCCACAGTGACGCCTGCTGACGATCCCGGCCATCTCATCGATCCACTGCATCAGGTAGCCGCCGAACAGCCTGCCCTGAGGATTGATATGCTGGGAGCGGATCACATAGACCTGCTCGGTCCTGGAATCCTCCACTTTTTTCATTGCTTTTCTCTGTTCCTTGCCTGTTTCATCTGATATAGCACCCATCTTTTAACTCCTTTACTCATATGCATAACCACCGTCTGATAAAGTATTCCCAAAGAGCAGCACGCCATACATTCCCGTCAGGGACAGCAGACGGCTGACTTTGTCCGGTCAGGTTTCCCCAATAAGCAGCCCGTAACTCATACTCCGGCATGGCGGACAGACTTCGGCCGGTCAGTTTTTCTGCGCACCATAAACTAACAGGCAGGTTCTATCCTTTTCGTGGAATAAGCCTGCCTGTTTTTATCATTTATAAAGCTATACCGCATTACCTTCTGCAGAAAACAGCCTGCTCACAGCGCTTTAAACGTGCTGTCCGGCTTCTGTAAAGTCCCGTTTTATTTTATGGTGACCAGTTCGTATTCTTTCGTCCCCAGCCCAATCTTCTCAGCATGTGCTAGGCATGTCTTATACTCGGAATTGGGCGTCGTATTTTCAAAATGATCGTGATGGTCGCAGAACCCGCTGCCCGCCATCTGGTCTGTCAGCTGAGTATTCGGCAGAGGCGTCTGGCGCAGGCATGCATCCACACAGGCATGATCCAGAGCAAGCGGATCCGCAGAAGCAAACATTCCAAGATCCGGAAGGATCGGAACGTCATTTCCCGAATGGCAGTCGCAGTTGGGTGACACATCGCATACCAGGGAAATATGAAAACATTCTCTGCCTGAAACTACCGCCTTCGTATATTCTGCCATACGGCAGTTCAACTCCTTGACCGCCGCATCCTGTCCAAAATGAATGGCGTCGAAGTTGCATCCTCCGATACAGCGTCCGCAGCCCACGCAATTTTCTTCGTCAATGGTCATGACCTTTTTATCCGTGTCAAATACCAGTCCGTTGTTCGCACATTCCCGCATACAACGTTTGCAGCCCCGGCAGTTCTCCGGGGCAATGACCGGCTTTCCGTTGTGATGCTGGTCCTTCTTTCCTGCCCTGGAACCGCAGCCCATACCGATGTTTTTGATCGCGCCTCCAAAACCTGTCAGTTCATGACCCTTGAAATGAGTCAGCGAGATAAATACATCTGCATCCATGACCGCACGCCCAATCTTTGCTTCTTTGATATATTCGCCGCCTTCCACCGGCACCGCAATATCGTCCGTGCCCTTAAGCCCGTCGCCGATGATGACCGGACATCCCACCGTCATCGGTGTGAATCCATTCTCCCACGCACAGTACAGATGTTCAATGGCATTTTTCCTGCTGCCAGGATAGAGGGTGTTGCAGTCTGTCAAAAACGGCTTGCCGCCGCATTCCTTTACCAGGTCCACTACTGCCTTCGCATAATTGGGCCGGAGATAGCTCATATTTCCCAGCTCTCCGAAATGCATTTTGATGGCGACAAATTTGCCGTCCATGTCCATCTTCGTCATCCCGGCTGACTTCAGGAGTCTCTTCAGCTTTTCCACCGGACTCTCGTCCATCTCACACCGAAAATCTGTAAAATATACGTTTGCTTTTTTAGTATCACTCATGATCTTTCTCCTCTCTTATCACAGGATCTACTGTACTTCTGCAGAATAATCTTTTGTATATCCTCTAAGCTTTATTGTAACTACTTCCTGCTCCATCCGGTTGATACACTACGCTAAGCCCATGAACTGTCAGCAGACAATAACACATTATTTTTATAAGTCTACCATATTTATAAAATAGTTTCTACAAAATATTTTAATTTCTATACAATATTCATTACTACATCGCCCTTTCCACCCTGGAGCGTTACTGGTGGGGCGAAGGCGAAGTAACATTCTATATCGACGGCGACCGGGAATTTCCTACGATCTGCGGAACAGGAATGGAAGATTACTTCGGGAGCTCCCGGACGTGAGGCCCGCAGACCCAGATAAAAAGAGGCTGTCGATTCGGCAGCCCCTTTTTTTACTTTTATTCCACCCGGACCGCATTGGGGTAAATCCGCTCCACCCTTGCGTCCCCATAGTGCTCGTCTGTCCAGACCTGCCATCCTTCTTCCGCCGGAATGCCTTCCTGCCGCTCTCCATAGCGCACCAGTGCCATACAAGACACCGCGATATTGCAGCACATGAACACGATCAGCACCCATGTTGTGATCTTCCCAAAGATCACCGGCAGCTTTTCGATCATCCGGGAGATAAACGGATAACAGCATTTAAACCAGACTACTGCCGCGATCCCCCAGAAAAAGCAGTACAGCAGATTGATCCTCCCGCCCAGATTGAATGGGATCTCGCTATAGTCCCAGAACACTGTACCGAATACCATTTCCGTAAAGACACTGCAGAAGTATTCATAAGCGCCGCCCAGAAAAGTACCTGCAAGAAACAGAAAGCCGTCTGACCGGTTCCGGTATTTATAAAGCATGGCTGTCACCAGTGCAATGGCAAGCCCCCAGACGATGCTGAACGGCCCCCAGACCACGCTGCTGCGGCTCATCCAGACTCCCGCCGCGATCCGGCAGAAGATGGTTTCCGTGATATCCCCAAGAAATGCACCCGCAAAGAAGAGCCATACTACTTTATAAAAGCCGCAGCCTTCTGCAAACGTTCCGAATACTTCTTCCAGTTCCATCTGTTCCACAACATGATATGCGTTGTGGATCCGTTTTTTTACTTGCCCCGAAATCCATTTTCCCAGCCGTGCGGATACCTGTTCGAACTGGTTATCCGCCGCCTCCCAGCGATCCAGGCGGGCGCTTTTTCCTGTCAGCAGGATGTACGTTGCCAGGACGTCCACGACCAGTGCGGCTGCCAAAAACCAGATCAGGATATTTCGGAGCAGCACCGGCATTATTTCAAAGATCCTGATCAGGATCCGGTTTCCCCATTTGACACAGAGAAATCCCAACGCTCCCCAGAGCAGGGACATGCGAAGACAGATATATCCGTCCAGGTTCCAGCGGATCCCGGAATAATCCCACCATCTCTCATGATAATACTTTTCGATCAAATGACCTGCAATCCATTCCAGCGATACTGCATAGATGATGCTTCCGAGAAACAGCCAGATCCCAGCCACCTCATGAAGGCCGATGCTCATAAGGACCGCCGCCGTACCGTAGATGATACAGAACGGCCCGTTGATCATCCCTCTGTTGACAAATTTTTTCTGCTTCACTGCCGCAGCCGCCGTTTCCAGTACCCACCCCAAAAATGAGTATGCCAGAAAAATCCAGAGCAGCTCGTATCCTATGTATTGCATCGTGCTTCTCCTCTATTCATGAATACAGATCCTCATACATCCAGATCTGTTATGAAATTCTTCACTTCCTCAGCTCTCTCAAAGGAGCGGATCACCGGATACGGCAGTCCCTCCTCCGGTTCTGCTCCCTGGCTGTACCAGATTCCATGCATCCCGGCAGCAATCGAACCCTGCACATCCTTTTTCACATTATCTCCGATAAATGCACATTCCTCTGCCGAACATCCGGCTTTTTCCGCACACAATCCAAAAAACTTCGTATCTGGCTTCTCCACCCCTGCTTCCTCGCTGGTCACTACCAGATCCACATAAGGAGATACCCCCAGTTCTTCCAACTTCCGGTACTGGATATAAGCTGTCATATCCGTGCCGATCCCAATCCGGATCTGATCCTCGTGCAGAGTCTGGAACAGCTGTATGATGCCGGGATAGGGCTTCATCTGCTCCAGCACAGTATCCCAGTAGGCGCAGGCCAATGTCTTCACATGCGGAAATAAAGGCCGGCCCAACAACTCCATCATACATTGGAACCGAAGCATCCGGTTGTGGATCGCAGCCGTGTCCGCCCCCACCCGCTCCTCTGCCATACGCCACGCTTTTCGGTAATATTCACGAAAATGCGGTTCTTCCAATCCGAAGGAACGCCTGCAGTATTCCCGCACCGCCTCCATTCCAAATCGGTTGGCCCTGTCAAAATCATAGAGTGTGTTGTCAATATCAAAAATAACTGTTTTAATCATCTGTCAATCCTCTCTTTTTCTCCCGCTGTGCATCAGGCACAGTACATTATAACACATGTCACCCATTTTGGATAGAATGTTTAAAGGGCTGCCGATCGGCAGCCCCCTTTTCGTTGGAACCAATATCATCTATTCTATTTCCCGCAGCATCCGGTCAAGTTTCTCCCGCTTCTCCTTCGTAACACCGTATCCGGTAAACGGCGCCCAGGTAAGCTCCTCCAATGTACACAATTCTTTCTCAAACGGAATCCTGTCGATATGGTATTCCTGATCCAGGACCGCCCGGGTCTTGGGATTTTCTTTCAATTCCTCCCATGTAGAATCCAGGCTGTAGGTCTTCCGGTACGGTGCGGCCGGCTCGTAGCAAAATTCATAGCTTCCTGCTCCTGCAAGAAATACTACATTCTTTCCTTCCTGCCGGATTGCATCTGCCGCTCCTTCTGCCTGCTGCCGGATCACCTCCGCCTGCACGTCCGGAAGCACGATCTCCGCCTGTGTATCAAAAGGAACCTTGAACCGGAATTTCAGCGTCTTCCCGTCAATCTCCCACGCCGACTCAATAAGCCCCGACGCAGCCCGCAGCCTGACATCGGATTTTCCGATCTGGTAATTCGGCATAGGTGCAATGCGGAACTTCTTAAAGCCCGGATGTTCCTCACAGGGATTGATCCCAGCCATGTTCCGGAACATCCATTCCACGATCGAACCATAGGAATAATGGTTCAGAGAGTTCATCTCCGTCCCGCTGATCTTACCGTCCGGCTCTACAGAATTCCACCGTTCCCAGATGGTGGTAGCGCCCATCAGCACTTCATACAGCCATCCCGGATAGCCCTTCTCCTGAAGCAGATGGTAAGCCAGATCGTTCATCCCGTTCTCGGACAGCATCCTGCACAGGTAAGGCGTTCCCACAAAACCTGTATCCAGATGGTAGAAATTCTTTTTCAGCCGGTTCAGAAGCCCCTTGCACACCTTTTCATAGGCAAAGTCCGGTGTCAGCCCCATGTACAGCACCACCACATAAGCCGTCGTAGTATCTACCGCCAGCTTACCCGAAGGTGTGAAATATTCTTTTACAAATGCATCATAAATCTGCCGCGCCAGTGTTTCATAGTTGTTGGCATCCTCATCGTTCCCCAGCACCTTTGCTGATTTTGCCACAATATTTGCAGAATAGTAATAGTAAGCGGAGGCGATCATATCCGGGTCCGTCGCACCATAGACGCCGCCTGCATAGTTTCCGTCCAGCGCCAGCCAGTCCGCGTAATGGGTTCCCGTCTGCCACAGCCGCTTTGCGCCGTCCCCGTCGTCTTCCCGCTTCATATAATCGACCCACGCTTTCATGCTGTCATACTGGCGGCGCAGGATATTTTTGTCGCCGTAATGCAGGTACACATTCCAGGGAATGACCGTCGCAGCGTCCGCCCAGGCGGTAGAAGCGTCTCCCGGGAAATTTGCAACCGGCACTACATCGGGCACGCTGCCTCCTAACTTCACCTGCTCCGCATAGAGATCCCGCCCGTACTTCGTGTAAAATGCACAGGTATCCATAAAGTAGCTGGCCGTCCCGGAGAAGATCTGCGCGTCCCCGGTCCATCCGTACCGCTCGTCGCGCTGGGGGCAGTCTGTGGGCACATCCACAAAATTCCCTTTCATGCCCCATTTCGCATTCAGGACCAGACGGTTCACCAGCGGGTCGGAGGTGGTGATCTCGCCCAGTTCCTCCATATCCGAATGGATCACCAGTCCCCGGAAATCTTCCGGATCCAGTCTGCCTTCCCAGCCTTCCACTTTCACGAACCGGAACCCGTAGAAGGTAAAATATTGACGCACCCAGCGCTCCGCCCCGTCTGAAATATAAGTATACTCCGCTTTTGCGGTACGCAGGTTTTCATTATAAAAATTCCCGTCCTGGAGGATCTCCCCAAACTGGAAGTGAAGCTTCGTTCCGGCAGGCGCTTTGCACCGGAATGTCAGCCAGCCTACCATATTCTGTCCCAGATCCAGGACCGTCTCTCCGGCCAGCGTATGGATGACTTCCACAGGCCTGATCTGCTCATGCACTGTGATAGGCGGGGACAGTCTCGGAGAAAGACGGTCATATCCCAATTCAACCTGCTCGGTTCCGAAGGTCTCGCTTACATCCAGTGTTGCGTCATATACTTCTCCGGAATAGATCCCGCTGTCCACGATCCGGCTCTTTCTCGACTTCCAGCTCGCATCTGTGGCAAACACCTCTTCCGTGCCGTCTTCATACCAGACATGGATCTCCGCCAATGCAGCCAGACGGTCGCCGTAATTCTCATATTTCACCCGCATTCCATAGCGGCCCTTGTACCAGCCGTCTCCCAACAGCAGCTCCACATGGTTCTTTCCTGCTTCCAGGCTCAGATCATAGGTCTGATACTGGATCCAGCTGTCGTAATCACAGAAGCCCGGAAGGAGACATTCCTCTCCCTGCTTCTCTCCATTTACATAGAACTCATAGAGGCCGAGACCAGTCACGTATGCCCTGGACTTTATCACCGGTTTTGTAATCTCGATATCCTGCCATACTGCCGCCTGGACATGCTTCTCCAGCCGAGGGGTGATCCACTTTGCCTGCCAGGCGTTGTCCTGTGCATCCTGGCTGCCGGCTCCGCTTTGCCAGGTCACCGCTTTTGCCGTCTCAAACCACTGCACGTCGCTCCACGCACTGTCTCCCGTCTCATCCGTCACACGGACTTTCCAGTAATATCTGGTCATAGGGCTTATGGTGACAGGCAGCTCAAACCCGGTGCTGACAACCGCGTCACTCTCCCCGCTGTCATACAGGAGCTCTGAAAAATCCTCTTGCAAAGAAACCTGCACCTGCGCGGCAGCCTGCCGTTTTCCAGCAGCCTCTGTCACCACATAGGATATGGTCGGGTTTGCCAGGTCATACCCCAGCGGATTGGTCAGATGGTTCACTTTTAAATGTTTAATCTTCATAGTCGATTCCTTCCTTTATTAAAATATGGTCCGATGTAACAATTCACACGGTATCGTGTATCCGCTCCGCCGCATACGTCTCTTTTCCTACGGCTTTCGGCTTCTTCTGCCCTACAGTTACCGCAAAGCCCCCGCCGTCCGTCACATTTTCCATTTCAAAAATGCAGTCCTCAAAATACAGCAGCAGGCATCTGGCATAGGTATTCACGATCCCCATACCGCCGATCTCCATTTGTGCGGGCTTAGCCCTCTCCAGGATATCCTTCCGCGCTTCCTCCACCCTTTTTTGCAGATCCAGAAGTTTTTCCTCATGTACGCCGCAGCCATTGTCCTGCACCCGGATCGTCCAGCGGTCCGCCAGCACCTTTCCCGTAACAGAAATGTGCCTGCCGACGTCCATATTTCCGAATCCATGCTTTACACAATTTTCCACAAGCTGCTGCAGCGTCATCTTCGGGATGCTCTGCCGCCGGATCTCCCGGTCCACATCGATACTCACTTCCAGGGAATTTTCGTGTCGGGCTTTCAGCAGATAAAAATAGCTGTCCAGGTATTCCAGTTCCTTCTCCACAGAAGCATACCGCTCCTTGTTATTTGTGGAATAACGCAGCATAGTTCCCAGGGAGCCGCACATCTCGCAGATGGCCTCGTCATTGTCCAGGATCGCGCGGGACGAGATCGTATTGAGCACGTTGTATATAAAATGCGGGTTTACCTGCGCCTGCAGGGTATCAAACTGTGCCTGCAGCTGCAGCTTCGCCGCCCGCTTCTCATTCTGCAGCGCTTCGTCCAGCCGTGCCATCATGGCCTGGTAGGACCGGATCAGCCCCTGAAATTCATCCAGCACCCCCGGTACCTTCAGGTGCTGATTATCCTGCAGATTTTCGATATTCGTATTTTCCACAGTCTCCTGGAGCTGCCGGATCGGCCGGCTCAAAATCCCTGCCCAGAAAATGACCATCATCAGACTGATGCCGAAGGTCACCAACGTTGCCGCAAAGGAGATGGAAAAAAGCTGCCCTCTTTCTTTTTCAAGCAGCACATTCTTTTTGTAAGCCAGTACCGTAAGGTCAAAATCCCTGGAGGATGCTTTCGTATAGATCGAACCGTTTTCCGTCAGAATCTGATTTTCCTGCTGGTTCTTGAGCCGTTCGCGGTCCTCCGCGGACAATTCCGTTCCGTATTTCCCGTTGCTGGCATAGAGGATCTCGCCCCCGTTGACAATAATCAGGAACTCAATATCCGGATCCGAAGTTTCCAGAGTTTTCAGACTATCCATCCGATTCTCCACCTCCAGAAACCCCATCCCGTCCCCACGCAACGCTTTCATCATGGAGTAGACCGGAATATTGTCATTGGCCCCCCAGTAATCCAGATGGGAGATAACGATCACAGATTCTCCGTCCGCCTCAGACACCGGATCCAGATAGGGGATCTCCTCCACCTCAAATTCCGAGATCAGCCGCTGTTTCGGCAGAACACCCGCACCTGTCGTATAGGTGGCGCTGCTGGCCAGAAACGATGCCTGATTAAAAAATACGGTCCGGTAGGAATTTTTCATAATATATTCCGTAGTCAGCCTGGTGCCCAGATTGGATTTTGCATCCAGGACGTAACGGTTCGGAATATCTCCGTACTGGTTTTCTGCCAGCCAGGTAATGCTCTCCAGCATGACGGTGTCCGACAGGATGTATTTCATGATCGCGTCCATCCTGCTCAGACGTTCATCCATCTGGGTCACATAAGACTTTGCGGTGACCCGGAGATTATTTTTCTGGCTGTTCATCTCATATTGAAGACTGATCCTGGCCACCGCAATGCCCAGGATCAGACTGACTAATAGTGCAACAGTGGTGTATGCAAGCACCATCTTACTGCGAAATTTCATAATTGTTACCTTAACCTTTGACTGAGCCGGCCACCATACCATCTACGATCTTCTTATTGAAGATAATGAAGAGAATCAGCATCGGAAGCGTAATCACGATGATATCGGCAAACAGCAGGTTGAAGCTGCTGGCCAGCTGGCCCTGATAGCTGTAAAGTGTCAGCTGGACCGTCGTATTCTCGGAACCCGGCAGGAAATACAGCGGATTCGTAAAGTCGTTGAATGTCTGCACGCCGACCAGGATGATGAGTGTCGCCTGGATGGGCTTAAGCAGCGGAAAGATCACCTTCCAGAAAATCTGCCATTTGCTGCAGCCGTCGATCCGGGCCGCTTCCTCCAGCTCCTTCGGGATGGATGCCATATATCCCCGGTACAGCATGATCGCAAAGGGCGTCTGCAGGGCGATCTCGATCATCACCATAGAAAACATAGTCTTGTAAATGTGCATGCTCTGCAGCAGGTGGATCGTAGGAAGGATCGCCGCCGGGATCATCAGCCCCAGCATGATCATAGCCTGGATGCCGGTCATCAGCTTATCCCGGCGTCTCTGGATCACATAAGCCGCCATGGCTGCGGTCACCAGAAGCCCCAGTACGGTAAAGAATGTCAGGATCCCGCTGTTCTTGAAGGCGGTCACCAGCTGATAGTTTCCATGCTTAAACACTTCGATATAATTTTCAAAATGGAGCTCACTGGGCCAGCTGATGGACAGCTTGTTTGCCTCTGCCTTTGATTTCAGTGACTGCACCAGCATAAAATAAAACGGGATCAGGAAGATGACACAGGTCACCAGCACACCCAGGATATCTCCCAGGAGCAGAAGTCTCTTTTTCTTTTTCATCCCTGGATCGCCTCCTCTCTCTTATTCAGGAAATGCTGCAGCGGGAATGCGATCACGGAGATCAATATCAGCATGACCACGTTGCCTGCCGTAGAAAGTCCATAGAATCCGGCCGCGTACTGCTTGTAGATCACAGATGCCAGAACATCCGTGGAAAATCCGGGGCCGCCGCCTGTCATCGCCCAGATCAGATCGAAGGAACGAAGCCCGCCGATCAGGGAAAGGATGATGATGGAATTTTGTGAGGGCGCCACCAGCGGAAGGGTAATGTGCTTTAACTGCTGCCATCCGGTTGCCCCGTCGATGGAGGCCGCTTCATAATACGTCTTGTCTATAGACTGGATGCCCGCGATATAAATGACGACGGAAATGGAAAGCCCCTTCCACACGTCAGTCAGGATGATGCTCAGTAGCGCGGTTTTGGGATCTCCCAGGAAATCAATGGGTGTCCCGCCCAATGCTTGGATCGGCATGTTTAAAAGTCCCTTTGTGGGATGCATCATGTAGGAAAAGGCCAGGCCCACCGCCATCATGGACACCAGGTTCGGGAAAAATACCGCCGAACGGATGAAGCCCTTGGATCTGATCTTGCTGGTCAGAAAAATGGCGATAAAAAATGCAAGGATAACTTTTAACGCGCTAGTTCCGAATGCATAGATCAGGGTATGTATCACAGAGGAGCTCATGGAATGTTCGGAAAAGAAAAGTTTATAGTTGTCAAGTCCGCAAAATTTTGCAGTCTCAAAGTTCCATACGGTCAGACTGTAATACAGAGAAGAAACGATCGGCCACAGGAAAAAGACCACAAAAATGATCAGGGACGGAAGGACAAACCAGACAGGATACATGCTCCGTTCTTTTTTTGTCTTCATAGTCAAACCTCCTAGTATTTGAATTATAATGCCCCCTCACCCGGGAGGTGACGGCATGTCTTCGAAAAAATACTCTCTTCTAATATATTTAGCGGCAGATTTATCCGGCGCTCAGTACAGATGTCGTTACTGTGAGCGGTCGGTCAGGCCGTAAATAGGGCCGCCCGGCACATCCAGGCGGCCAAGAATCGTCGCAATTCACGGCCTGACCGGCCGTGAACAGGAACCAGGAATCGTCACTTTTTATTCCCAATCGTAGCCAAGCTGTACAGCGGACTTCTTGCAGTCATCGTCATACATCGCAGCTGCTTCCTCTCCGGACATCTGTCCAAGGCCGACTGCCGTAGTCATCTGCTCGCAGGTCGTTCCTTTGATCGGGGACTGGTATTCCAGAGCCGGTACGGTCTTTCCTTCGTCAAAATACTGCTGCATGTCTACACGTACCGCATTGCATACGGATTCGGGCAGCTCATAGCCTTTGATACAGGAAGGTCCGTTTGCTCCGTAGGTTCCGAAGTAGAGGTCCAGTGCTTCCTCAGAATAGTAGAACTCAAAGAATGCCTTGATCGCGTCCACATTCTCGGTATCTTTGTTCACATACCAGCTCATCGGCTCCCATACAGTCAGGCCGTGATCATCCGCATCGTCTCCGGGAACCCCGAATACACCGATGTCGTCCGGATTTTCCACATTTTCCAGGATCAGCGGAAGCTGCTGGGTCAGGATGAACCAGTGGGTCGCTTCGCCGGTGCCGATCGCAAAGTTTCCATCTGTAACGGTTGCCGCGGATTTGTCAGCGTTCAGATAGTCTACCAGATCTTCATACTTGGTCCAGCTTCTGGTTGCCTCTGGAACATCCGCATATTTTGCTTTTCCTTCTGTGTAGTCGTCTGCAAAGGTCGGATTTGCAGACGCAATGTTGTAGTAATCGCCCAGGAACAGAACCTGTGTCGCCCAGGTCTCGCCGCCAGTGAAGTATACCGGTGTCTTTCCTGCGTCTGAGAGCGCCTTACAGTTGTCTACAAATTCATCCCATGTATGGGGAACTTCCAATTCCAGCTCTGCATAGTCAGGCTTGTAATAGATCACTGCGCCTGCCTGCGTGGAGGACTGAGGAGCGCCGTAAACAACGCCGTCAATGGTTACGGAGCTTAAGAACGCATCGTCAAACTTGTCCACAATGTCCCAATCTGAAATGTCCATAAATCCGCGGGACGGGTTCAGGTCATACAGCTTGGAGCCGGAATTGTAAGCCATAAAATCCGGAAGGTCGCCTGATGCCATCCTCGTTTTGATGATGTTATCTCCCTCGGATCCGCCCGGGTTAACTTCTACTTCAAACTCCATACCCAGCTTCTCGGTAGCGGCTTCCATAACCGCCTGTGTGCCCGGGTTGTTCTCCGCGTTTCCTGCCCACCATTTCAGGGTGACCCCTTCGTAAGGCTTATCTCCGCTGTCTCCGGAGCCCTCGTCAGAGCCGGCATCTTTTTCCGTCGCCGGCGTCCCTTCGCCGGATCCGCCTTCATCAGAACCACCGCTGCACCCGGTCAGGGCCAGGCCCAGTGTCATCGTACCTGCAAGAATCAGTGACAAAACTTTCTTCTTCATAAATTGAATCCTCCTTGTTCATTTTCTTGTTTCAACATGGGTCTATTGTACCTGCTGAAAATCGAAAAGTACATGGAGGATTCAAAACAATGCTATTGAAAATATGAAACTTTTATTTAATGTAGTCCGCCGGACTCTTTCCCGTATAGGAGTGGAAGATCCTGCTGAAATAAAACTGGTCCCGGTAGCCCACCATTTCCGCAATGTCCTTGACAAAGAGCTCACAGTTCTCTTCCATGAGCTGCTTTGCCCGCTCCATGCGTATCCCGGTCAGATACTGATTGTAGGACTGCCTGGTATACTTGCGGAACAGTTTGCTCATGTACGCCTGGGAAATGGCGAACAGATTGGAGATAGCCTGGAGGGACAGCGGTTCGGAAATGTGGTCGCTGAGGTAGACCTTAATCTTTTCAAAAAACTCCGGGGAGTCCACCTTATAGTTTTCTTTTTCCTTTTCCGTCAGATGATGAAACGGCGTATACAGGTTCTGCCGCAGCATCTCCATGTTTGTGGAATAATAGAAGGCGTCCTCAAACTGGTACTCGCTCTCGATCAGGGATTCCTCGCTCCGTGCCTGCATCCGGATAAAATTCAGGGTCCGCCTGGCCGCCTGCTCCAGCCAGATCTGCGGCCGCTTCTCCTCCTCCCACCTGGAAAATGCTTTCGCAATGCATTTTTGGATCTGGTCGTATCTGCCGGTCTTGGCATACTGCTCCATCTCCTGCAGAATAGCGGAAAGTTCCGACGTATCCGGGGAGGGTATCCGTTCCATCAGAAGCTGCTTTTTATCCAGGTCCACCACCTGGGAAAGCCCGACCGTGCTGAGCGTATTCAGCCAGTAATACAGATCCCGGATCTTTTCGGAGATCTCCGGTCCGGAAAATGCCTCCCCGTAATATAACAGGGTGGTATAAGAGCCTTCCGTCTTCTGCCGCCGCTCTACCCTGGTCATATAATCAATCAGAGGCTGCTGTCCCAACACCTCTTTGGGAATCAAAAACAGCTCTTCCATGTTGTCCCGGCCATACACCATATAAGCCTCGTCGATAGTACCGTACAATTCCGGCTCCTTGGCCGGGGAATACCTTCTGGGAAGGCCGTTTTCCCGCAGGAGCGCAGCATAAAACTCTTTATATGGAAAGAACGCCTGGATCTCTTCCAGGGCGATGGTCTCCCCCACGCAGATCTTCCGGAAGATCCCGACCCTTCTGTCGTAATAGAACTTCCTCAGCTTTTCTTCTACATTTTTCATGGTACGAAGCATCTGAGAGGGAACAATAGGCTTGGTCAGGTAATCCAACACCCCGCCCCGGAAGGCGTCCCTGGCATACTCAAAATCCTGGTAACCACTGATGATGCAGAAACACAGATCCGGCCTCATCCTGCTGGCCTCCCGGACGAGCTCCAGCCCGTTCAGCACCGGCATCTCCACATCCGTGAGCACCAGGTCCGGGGAAGTCTTCATGATCATCTTAAGCGCTTCGCTTCCGTTCCCGGCCGTGCCCACCACCTCAAACTCCGGGCATTGATTTTCTATGATGCAGCAGATAGCCTTTACTGCCATGACCTCGTCATCCACTACGACGACCTTGTATCGGTTTCCATTTGGTTTCATTGTGTTCACCCCCTGCATTTGTAACCAATTTGCGCAGCAAATTGATTGCCTGCTGAATGCAACCACTTGCACAGCAAGTGATTGTTTGCCCGCCATCTGCGAAGCAGATTTTTAATTCGGACAATACCCGTATCATTTTTTCATACGATACTTTACACTACCATGATTCAATAGAGCTCTCATTGCGGCGCCGCTTTTACTCCGCCCGCCGCAGAATATCATACCTCACGGCCTTCCCTTCCAGATCCACATACACGATCTGCTTCGCATGGGGCGCGCTCTCCTGCTCTTCTCCGTCCTCGTTGACAATCCGGCACACCCGGACCTCCACATTCCGTCCGTCCGGTTTCATAATCTCAATCTGTTCCCCCACAGAGAATTTATTCCTCTGCTCGATCCGGAAGAGCCCGTCCCGCTCCTCCCCCACGGTTCCCAGATAAGTATACTCCTTTACATACGTGCTCTCATTATAGATCTGAGTATTCTCGTCCGGCCTTCCAAAGAAAAATCCGGTGGTAAACTGCCGGTACGTACAATTCGAGATCTGCTCCCGATACCAGGGCATATGCTCCTTATATTTTTCCGGACTCTCCCGGTAGTCATCCAGCGCCTTCCGATACGTCCTGGCCACAGTAGCCACATACAGCGCTGTCTTCATGCGTCCTTCGATCTTTAAACTGTCCATCCCTGCTTCCACCAGTTCCGGGATATGCTCGATCATACACAGATCCTTCGAGTTAAAAATATAGGTTCCCCGGTCATTCTCATAGACTGGCAGATATTCCCCAGGCCTGGATTCCTCCACCACCGCATACTTCCAGCGGCAGGGATGTGTACAGGCCCCCTGGTTGGCGTCCCGCCCTGTAAAATAATTGCTCAGAAGGCACCTTCCAGAATAAGAGATGCACATGGACCCGTGAATAAATACCTCGATCTCCAGCTCTTCCGGGATCTGCCTGCGCAGCTCCCGCAGTTCCTCCAGCGAAAGCTCCCGTGCCGCCACCACGCGGCTGGCCCCCTGCCGATGCCAGAACCGGTACGTTCCATAGTTCGTATTGTTGGCCTGGGTACTGATATGCCGCTCGATCTCCGGACAGACTTCCGCCGCAATATCATAGACCCCAGGGTCCGCAATGATCAGAGCGTCCGGCCGAAGTTCCTTCAGTTCCTGAAAATATTCCCGCACCCCGTCCAGGTCCCGGTTATGTGCAAGGATGTTTGCAGTCACATAAACTTTGACGCCGTAGGCATGTGCAAAGTCAATTCCCGCTCTCATATCGTTTACAGAGAAATTTTTTGCTTTCGCGCGCAACCCAAAAGTTTCTCCCCCGATATAAACCGCATCCGCTCCAAATATCACCGCTGTTTTCAATACCTCCAGGCTGGCCGCCGGGATCAATAATTCCGGATAATCTCTCATGTCATGATTCCTTTCTTTTCACACTGACTGCCACCCCGTCCCCAAGCGGCAGGATGGATGTCACAAGCGCCTCATTGTGCTTGATCTCATACAGATACTCCCGCATCCTTGCATGGATCGTCCGGTCCCGCCGCTCCACAGCAAACCGGGATTCAAACACATCCCCGTCCTGCATTACATTGTCAGAGACCAGGACCCCGCCCTCTTCCAGAAGCCGGAGTACCTCCGGCAGATAGTGGATATACTGTGCCTTCGCCGCATCCATAAACACAAGATCAAACTTTCCTTCCAGCCCTCTCAGCACTTTCAGGGCATCCCCTTCCATCAGGCTGATCTGCCCTTCCCGTCCGGCGCGGCGGAAGTTTTCTCTGGCCGCGATGATCCGTTTTTCATAATTTTCGATTGTAACAAGCCGGCAGTTCTCCGGTGCATACTCGCACATCAGCAGCGCAGAAAATCCTGTCGCCGTTCCAATTTCAAGAACTTTTTCAGGTCTTTGTAAACTGATTAGTGTCTTTAAAAAGCTCTGCGTTTCCTTTTTGATGATAGGGACTCCATTTTCCAAAGCCTCTCTTTCCATCTCCTCCAGCATCGGACACTCCTCTGTCTCCAATGATCGGATATACGTAACCACTCTCTCCTCTGCGATCGCCATTTGGCCCCCCCTTGCATGATGAATCCTTCCGCCTGCTGCTGATCTGGTTAAACCGCTTTCAGACTGCAGCCGTACTGGCGGAAAAAGTTCAGACAGACCAGAATCCGGCCTGCCTGAAATCATTTTTACATTATCTTTTTGTAATGAGCCGGATCATACATCCATAATGATCGGAATGATCATCGGCCGTCTCTTGGTCTTCTTCCAGATAAAATCATTCATGGTATCCCGGATTGACGTCTTGATCTTGTTCCAATCTGTCCTTCGGCCTGACAGACATTTATCCAGACTGTCAGAGATCGCATGTCTCGCTTCCTCCATCAGTCCTTCTGACTCCCGCACATACACAAATCCTCGGGATACAATATCAGGACCAGCAAGCAGGCGGTTGCTTCCGCGCTCCAGGGTCAATACTACGATAATGATGCCATCCTCCGCCAGATGCTGCCTGTCGCGGAGTACAATATTACCTACGTCTCCGACGCCAAGACCGTCTACCAGAATCGCCCCTGTATGCACCTTGTCCACAATCTTCGCAGATTCACCGGTCAGCTCCAGTACATCGCCGGACTGAATGATAAATACATTCTCCCTGGGAATCCCAAGGGACATTGCCACCTCTGAATTTGCCTTCAGATGTCGATACTCTCCATGTACCGGAATCGCGTATTTCGGTTTTACCAGGGAGTAGATCAGCTTCAGTTCTTCCTGGCAGGCATGTCCAGATACATGTGCCTCCTGGAATATCACATTCGCTCCCTTTGCAGACAGTTCATTGATAACGCGGGAAACCGACTTCTCATTCCCCGGAATCGGATTGGAACTGAAAATGATCGTATCCGTAGGCTGGATCGTTACCTTCCGGTGTACATCCGCCGCCATACGGGACAGCGCCGCCATGGATTCCCCCTGGCTTCCTGTAGTGATCATGACCATCTTTTCCGGGGGATAATTGCGCATCTCATCAATCTCGATCAGCGTATTTTCCGGCACGTTCAGATACCCCAGCTCGGATGCGGTGGAAATGATATTCACCATGCTCCGTCCTTCCACCACGACCTTCCGTCCGTATTTATACGCAGAATTAATGATCTGCTGCACGCGGTCTACATTGGACGCAAATGTGGCAATGATGATCCTCGTATTTTGGTGCTCCGCAAAAATATGATCAAATGTAATCCCTACCGTCCGTTCCGACTGGGTAAATCCCTTACGCTCCGCATTGGTACTGTCTGACATCAGCGCCAGTACGCCTTTTTTTCCGATCTCCGCAAAGCGCTGCAGGTCAATGGCATCTCCGAATACCGGCGTATAGTCTACTTTAAAGTCTCCCGTATGGACTACGGTCCCCGCCGGGGAATAGATTGCCAGAGCCGACGCATCCTGGATACTGTGGTTCGTCTTTATGAACTCGATACGGAACTGTCCCAGGTTGATGGACTGTCCGTGATGGACCACCCTTCTCCTTGTCGTCCGCAACAGATTATGCTCTTTGAGCTTATTCTCTATAATTCCCATTGTCAGCTTCGTCGTATAGATTGGAAGGTTCATCTCCTTCAATACATACGGAAGCGCGCCGATATGATCCTCATGTCCATGAGTGATCACAAAACCTTTCACTTTTTCAATATGATCCTTCAGATAACTTACATCTGGTATCACCAGATCAATCCCCAGCATATCATCCTCGGGAAAGGCCAGGCCGCAGTCCACAACAATAATACTGTCTTCATACTCAAAGGCAGTAATATTCATCCCGATCTGCTCCAGTCCTCCAAGAGGAATGATACGCAGCTTTCCAATATTCTCTTTCTTCAAAAATGCACCTCCATTTTTTATTATGTATCACGTATCTGCTCGGTACACTCTCAGGATGCCTCCGAAACTCCATTCCTTCGGCAGCACCATCCTGTACCGGACAGCTACTATATTACTTCAATCCCGTCTGCATGTTTCCGTGCAGGATTCTTCCGGCCATTACACTAATCCTGTAAACAGCAGCAGGATATTTGTCTCACATCATTATATCTGTATTCTCCAGCAGTTCCTCAAACACGCCGGAGACAGCCTTCAGTTCCGTGTCTTCCTCCACGATCTCATAAATGCAGTTTCCTTCTTCCCCGTTGAGGGACTCCCGCAGAATCAGACATTCCGCATCGTCCTCTTCAGAATCCGTAACAAGTATATATGTAGAGCCATTGATCTTCGTCTGCTCCAATACAAAAAATTCAACCGATTCGTCCGTATCATCAAAAGTAAATTCAATCTTTTCCATTCTGATTCCCCTTATTGCCGTGAAAGCATACTCTTTTCACTGCAGCGGCACGGCACGTCTTATCTGGATGCTTCCCCCGTCCGCAGGGAATCCAGATATCCCTGCAGGATAAAAACTGCCGCGATCTTATCGATATATTTCTTCCTGTCCTCACGCCTGACCTGACTTTCGATCAGCGTGCGTTCAGCAGCCACGGTCGTCAGACGCTCATCCCACATGACCACCTCCAGGCCGGTCCGCCTCATGAGCATCTGCTGAAACTCCAGAGACTTCTGTGCCCGTTCCCCGATATCATGATTCATGTGCCTGGGCAGCCCCAATACGATTCTGCCCACTTCATATTCCCTGATCAGCTCTTCCAGCCTTGCACATGTCCGTCTGAGCTTATTCTCTTCTTTTCGTTCTATTGTTTCAATCCCCTGGGCAGTCAGAAGCAAAGCGTCACTGATCGCAACGCCTACCGTCTTCTCCCCATAGTCCAATCCCATGATCCTCATAACAGATTATGCCCAGGAATTGTGCTCAATATACGCTTTTAATAGTTCTTCTACCAGTTCGTCCCGCTCCACCTTCATGACCAGGCTTCTCGCCCCGTTATAGCTGGTAATATAGGTCGGATCGCCAGACATCACATACCCTACGATCTGATTCACCGGGTTATATCCCTTTTCCTTCAAAGCCTTGAACACGATCTCCAGGATATCCCTTGCAGAGATCTGCGGACCGGGTTCCACCTGAAAGAATTGGGTATTACTTAAATCGCTCATGTTTTTTCCCTCCATTTCACTTCTGTTCTTTCTGCCAGTCCTCAAAACGAAAAAACTGCAAAGCTCTATTTTCCATTTTGCATATGCTGTCTGCCAAAACTGAAAATCAGTCTCCGGGCGCCCACAGCCACTGACACTTCCTGCTGCATATTGTAGTTTCAATCCCCAAGGGGGAGATAGTTCAAACACACTCTATCTACTATTCTAATATAAACCATTGCAAAATTCAATGAATAATTTGTAAATCATCATTTATCCTGATTTTTCTGATCTGATTCTGGAGATCTTCCTCCGCGTCCAGCGCGATTTTCAAGTATTCCCGGGTATGTCCCACCTGGTATTCCCTGCCGCTCTCAGTCATGCGTTCCTCCACCAGCACTTCCACTTCCTCCCCCAGAAAGCTTCTCTCATACGCCGCCTGCTTCTTTTTCCCCAGCTCGATCATCCTCTGGCTCCGTTCCGCCTTCACATGCTCCGGCACCTGATCCGCCATCGCGGCCGCCCTGGTTCCCTCACGTCTGGAATATTTGAAAATGTGAGTCTCATAAAAATCAATTTTATCCACAAATTCCATAGAAGCGGCAAATTCCTCCTCCGTCTCTCCTGGAAATCCTACGATAATATCCGTGGTCAATGCCGGATTCCGGAAATATTTCCGGAGAAGGGTACATTTTTCATAATATTCCCCGGCAGTATAACGCCGGTTCATCCGCTTCAGAGTGGCATCGCAGCCGCTCTGCAGCGAGAGATGGAAATGTGGACACAGCTTCGGAAGCCCGGCCGCCGTCCGGACAAATTCCTCTGTAATGATCCGGGGTTCCAGAGATCCGAGCCGGATCCGCAGGATTCCGTCTACCTCATGGACCGCCTGGATCAGGGAGAGAAGATCCGTCCATTCCTGCCCGCTCTGGCAACATTTTGCTTCTTTGGATCTCCCCCCGGGCTGTTCTGTACTTTCTACACTCTGATCCTTTCCGCGAAAATCTGCTCCATAGGAACTCAGATGAATCCCGGTAAGCACCACTTCCCGGTAGCCGTTTTCTGCCAGCCCCCGTACCTCTTCCACGACGCTCTCCATGCTCCGGCTGCGCACCCGCCCGCGTGCAAACGGAATGATGCAGTAAGAGCAAAACTGGTTGCACCCGTCCTGTACTTTGATATAGGCGCGGGTATGCTCCCCTGGCTTCGTCAGATGCAGATCCTCATATTCCCCGGTGTGGTTGATATCGATCACCCGGCTCAGCGGGGCATTTCTCCTTTGTACCGATGCCCGGACACCGCTCCTTTGTTCCTTTTCAAGCTGTTCCCCTGCTTCAGCGGTTCCGCCCTGCAAAATCTCCGCCTGCCCTTTTTTGTCCCCCATGCCCGCTGCCTGCCCGCCTGCATCTGCACTGTCCTTCAGATACTCTTCCAGGATCTGTACCAGATCCTTCTTCCGGTTATTCCCGATCACAATGTCTACCGACGGGTCCGCCACATGAAGTCCCTCTTGAGCCTGCACATAGCATCCAGCCGCGACCACCACCGCCGCCGGATTCATTTTCCTGGCACGGTGGAGCATCTGCCTGGACTTCCTGTCCGCAATGTTGGTCACGGTGCAGGTATTGATGATATAAACATCCGCCTGCTCCTGAAAAGGCACGATCTCATATCCCGCCCTTTCCAACAGCTCCTGCATCGCCGCCGTCTCATATGCATTTACCTTACATCCCAGATTATGCAGTGCCGCCTTTCTCATAACTTCCCCCTGAATTTTATTTTATCTCACTGTAAGTTACTGTTCACGGTGCCTTGCACCCTGCTGCAAGGCACCGTGAACAGTAACCAATAGTAACATGCAACAAATATTTTTTTCATCACTTTCTTGACTTTTAAAGGACTATCCCGTAGAATGAATGCAGGGCATAAAGGCCCTTTACACTCATCATCCAAAGGAGGGATATTTCATGATGAAAACAGTGCAGATTTCATTAAACTCTATCGACAAAGTAAAGTCATTTGTTAATGAGATCACAAAGTATGATAATGACTTTGATTTAGTATCCGGAAGATATGTTATAGATGCCAAATCCATCATGGGCATTTTCAGTCTGGATCTGTCCAAGCCGATAGACCTTAACATCCACGCCGATGGAGAGCTGGAGGACATCTTAGCTGCCCTGGATGCGTACATTATCAAATAAGTTTTCCCGTCACCAGGCTGTCTCACACAGGAGACAGCCCTTTTTTATTTTGAATCTAATACACCATTATATACGCAATGCTGTACTAGCGGATCTCGATCACTTCCGCAGTCTCAACCGCTGTCTTCACAAGCTCCTCGATCTTTTCCTCCAGATTCCGTTCCGACTTTTCAATCCGCGCCAGATCCGGCCGTGTCACCGGATGTTTTGCCACAAAGATCGTACAGCAGTCCTCAAAAGGCTGGATAGATGTCTCATAGGTATCGATCTTCTGCGAGATCTCCACGATCTCTCTCTTGTCAAATCCAATCAACGGGCGATAGACCGGAAGGCTGCATACCGCATTGGTCGCCGCAAGGCTCTGCATGGTCTGGCTGGCGACCTGTCCGATGCTCTCTCCAGTGATCATCCCCAGGCAGCCGTCCTTCTTCGCAAAATGCTCCGCAATCTTCATCATATAACGGCGCATGATGATAGTCAGCTCCTCGTGAGGACATTTTTCATATATAGAAAGCTGGATATCCGTAAAATTCACCACATGCAGCCGGATAGGCCCAGAATATCTGGCCACCAGCTTTGCCAGGTCCACCACCTTTTCTTTGGCACGCTCACTGGTATATGGAGGCGCATGGAAATAAACAGCCTCCAGTGCGACCCCCCGTTTCGCGATCATATACCCCGCGACCGGACTGTCGATCCCACCGGAAAGCAAAAGCATGGCGCTCCCGTTGGTTCCCACCGGCATCCCTCCCGGCCCTGAAATGATCTCAGAATAGACATAGACCTCCTCACGTATCTCCACATTCAGCAGGATATCCGGCGTATGGACATCCACCCGCATCTCCGGAAATGCCTCCAGGACGGCTTCCCCCAGAGCACAGTTGATCTCCATGGAATTGAACGGATAATGCTTGTTGCTCCTGCGCGATTCTACCTTGAAGGTCTGGTTTTTCTCCGGATACCGTTCTGCCACATAGGCAATGATATCCTGTTTGAGCTGATCGAAGCCTGCATTTGCCAGACGGACTACCGGGCAGATACCCACGATTCCGAATACACGGCTCAGCGCATCTGCCGCATCCTCTTGATCGTACTCTCCTTCACAGTCTACATAGACCCTGCCGTGGGTCTTACGGACAGAAAATGTTCCGTCCACATCCTTCAAGGCATACCGGATCTGACGCACCAGGGCGTCCTCAAACATATACCGGTTCTTCCCCTTGATCCCAATCTCACCGTACTTAATTAAAAATGAATGAAACTTCATGTTGTTCTCCTTTTAATTTCCAGAGGGCAGATGGCCGCTCTGCTTTGGATTGACCGGCGGCCCCCGCTGTTCTTTTCACTCCGCAGGGAACCACTGTCTTACCGGCCATACCGCACGGCAGCATAAAGCAGAGTCCCTCCACCCATATCCGTCTCAACGCCTGGTAAACTTCCTCAGTACCGGTACACAATTATATAATGTTTCCAGTGTATAGTCAATTTCTTCTTTTGTGGTAAACTCTGACATGCTGAACCGAAGCGTAGCATCCAGGTATTCCCTTGCCGCGCCGATTCCCTTCAATACGCCGCTCACAGCGGGATGGTTGGAAGCGCAGGCGGAACCGGAGGACACATAGATCCCCTTCTCCTCTAGCGCATGGAGCAGCACCTCACTGCGTACACCCGCAAAGCCCACACTGATGATGTGGGGCGCGCTGTTCTCATCCGTCAGCCCATGGATCGTCGTATTGGGAATCTTCATGACGCCTTCCAGGAAATGCTCCTTCAACTCCCGCATGAGCGCCACCTTCATGTCCAGATCCTGATAGATCATCTTCGACGCCAGGCCGATCCCTGCGATCCCCGGTACATTTTCCGTGCCGGAACGGATATTTTTCTGCTGCTCTCCGCCGTACACGATGGGTGTGATCTTCACCCTCTCATTAATATAGATGAAGCCAATCCCTTTCGGTCCATGAATCTTGTGCCCGCTGGCAGACAACAGGTCCACGCCCAGCCGCTTCGGATATATCCTATATTTCCCGAAGCCCTGGACCGCATCCGTATGAAATAAGATTCTCGGATTGTAGCTTTTTACGATCCTTACCGCCTGTTCGATAGGCTGCACGGCTCCCACCTCGTTATTCACATACATGACCGACACCAGGATCGTTTCCTTGCACAAAGCTTCCCGCAGGGCATTCAACTTGATCTGCCCGTTGGCATCCACCGGAAGGTAAGTGACCCGAAAACCTTCTTCCTCCTCCAGATGGCGCATCGTATTGAGGATCGCCGGATGCTCTATGGCGGACGTGATCAGATGATTTCCCGACCTGCGCGCCGCCCTTGCAGTCCCGATCAGTGCCAGGTTATCACTCTCCGTCCCTCCCGACGTAAAGAAGATTTCCTTCGAATTGACCTTCAAAAGCCTGGCAAGAATCTCTTTTGATTCCTTTACATAGTGCTCTGCCTCCACACCCTTCCGGTGCATGGAGGAAGGATTGCCGTAATCCCTGCACATCACTTTATAAACCAGTTCGCCGACCTCCGGATAGCACCGGGTGGTCGCCGAATTATCCAAGTATACTTCCATGATATCTTTCCTTTTTTTATTTCTTACCTACAAAATATGATAGAACCCGGAGAGTCGTGCCTGATTCCTGACACAGCTACTCCAAATGGTACAGCAGCATGGACAGCACGACAAATCCGGCCGTTTCTGTCCGCAGTATCCGCCTGCCCAATGTCACCGGCAGCGCACCGCATGCCATAGCCTGCTCCACTTCCGCTTCTTCGAATCCGCCCTCCGGCCCGATAAAGATTCCCACCGACTGACCCGGACGTATTCCTTCAACCGCCTGCCGGGTGGCATCCATTCCCTCCGCCTTTTCATAAGGGATCAGAAGCACATCCAGGTCCCCGGCATACGCAAGCGCCTCAGAAAAGGTCATGATCTCCCGGACCTGCGGGATCCGGCTGCGTCCCGACTGCTTCGCCGCAGACTCTGCGATGGCGTTCCACCGAGCGGTTTTCTTCTGCGCCTTCTTTTCATCCAGCTTTACGACTGTCCGGCCCGTCACCGCCGGAATCAGTTCATATACCCCAAGCTCCGTAGCCTTCTGGATGATCAGCTCCATCTTATCGCTCTTCGGAAGCCCCTGAAACAGATATAGCTTGGATGGAAGCTCCCGGTTTTCCTTCCAGGCATCTACAATCTCAAACCACACCAGCCCGGATTCAAATGCTTCCAGGGTGCAGAGGTACTGCATCCCCTCCCCGTCGCTGATCATCACTTGATCCCCGTGCTTCATACGGAGGACATTTTTGATGTGGTTCACATCCGCGCCTTCCACATAGAGCCTTTTTTCCTGTATCTGTGAATGTTGTATAAAAAAACGATGCATTTCATTTCTCCTGGTATGCCCATGGGCATAAATAACCTTTATGTTTCACACATGATAACTTTGCAGGAGCATTTTTTACTGCTTCCCCGCCGTCACGGACACCCACTCGCCCTGGTAAGTCACCTCCAGGACTTCCAGCCCGGCCCGCTCCACTGCTTCCACGACCGTCTGTTCCTTGTCATCAATGATCCCGCTGGTGATATAGATCCCGCCCGGTTTCAGCCGGGATACGATCACCGGAGTCAGCTCCACGAGTACGTCTGCAAGGATATTGGCCGCCACGATGTCATATTTCTCATATCCCACCTTATCCTGAATCTCCGGATCATTGATGATATTGCCGATCATGACCTCGTACTGGTCCGGCCGGATGCCGTTTACCTGCATATTTTCATGGGTAGCCTCCACAGCACAGGGATCCAGGTCCGTCTCCACCGAATAGGCCGCCCCGAATTTGAGTGCCAACATACCTAAGATTCCGCTGCCGCAGCCCACGTCCAGGATCCGTGTCTGATCGGTCACATATTTGCGGATCTGGCGGATACACAGCTGGGTCGTCTCATGCATCCCCGTGCCGAATGCCGTACCCGGATCGATGTGGATGACCATCTTCTCGCTGTCCTCGGGCTTCACATCCTCCCATGACGGGATGATCAGGATATCGTCCACATAAAATTGATGAAAATACTGCTTCCAGTTGTTCATCCAGTCCAGATCCTCGGTCTGGGATTCCTCAATGACGCCTTCCCCTACGTCCGTCCAGGCAGAAAGCTCCGCAAGCCCGCCGCGCACATCCGCAAGGATCTTCTCCGCGTCCTCTTCTTCGTCCAGGTAAAAGCTCAGATACGCCACCCCGTCGTCCGCTCCGGTCTCCGGCAGGATGTCCACAAACATCTGCTCCTTGTCCGCCGCAGTCAGCGGAACCTTGTCCTCGATCTCCACCCCCTGTATCCCGATATCCATCAGCATGCTGCTGACGATATCCTCTGCTTCGGTTGTTGTTTTTAAACGAAATTTATTCCATTTCATAGCGTTCCTCCTGATCCATTGTACTGTCTCCATCTGCTCTGTTTCATCAGACGTCTGACGCCATACCTTTTTATATGCTGCCTTTCCATCCGGCTGCCGCCCCTGCCCTACCAGAGATGCAGTTCTTTCGCCTTCTGTGCAGTATTCTGATGGTTCTCATTCCGGATCTCTCCGCTTTTTCCGCCGGTCTTCCGGCAGAGGTAGATCTCCCCGATCTCCATGGACTTGTCCAGCGCCTTGCACATGTCATAGATCGTCAGAAGGGCCACACTCACCCCGGTCAGCGCCTCCATCTCCACCCCGGTCTTGCCCGTGGTCTTCACGGTACAGTAACAGTAGATCGTGGATTCCTCAGGCGCCATCTCAAACCGTACCCGGCAGTTTGTCAAAGGCAGGATATGGCACATCGGGATCAGCTCCGACGTCCGCTTGGCCCCCATGATCCCCGCCGTGGATGCCACGCCCAGCACATCGCCCTTTCCTACAGTGCCGGCCCGGATCGCCTCATACACCTCAGGGCTCACCTGAATCTTCCCGGTGGCCGCCGCCTCCCGGACCGTATCTTCCTTATTCGTCACATCTACCATGACCGCCTTTCCCTCTTCGTCAAAATGCGTCAGCCCCATTTCCATCTCCCTTTCCTCCGATCTATTTTATGCGCTCTTTTTTCTCACCCTATATTCTTTCGTCCTCTGCTCCGCAAAAAACGGCTGTTTTCCTCCGTTTATCATTGTTTCGATTATACTGAAAACTGCCTGCCCTGTCAATATTTTAGAAAATTACAGGGCCGGATTCCAGCCCGGGAGTGAACAGCAGCAAAAATTGAATTTATAGAACAAAATGTGTGTCTTGCCGCACATCGCACTGAAGCGCGGCTGCGGCAGCAGCCGTTTTCCTTATACGCACAGCGCGCATCCCCCGGAGGTTTTTTGTTCTATAAAGAATAAAAAATACCCGCCGCCCAATTTCCTTCAGGCAGCGGGTAATCTTTCGCTACAGGATGATGGTCAACCCGTAACCCATAGCAAACTTTATTGTTTCACCAGCAGCTTCTTCGTCAGCTTCTTCACCTTTTTCTTACATTTCCCGCAGCCCTTCCCGGCCTTGGTCATCTTTTTCACTTCCTTAAATGAAGAAGCCCCTTTTTCCACAGCGTCCGCCACGTCCCCCTTGGTCACATGATAGCAGGGACAGATCACTTTCCGCCGGTTCATGGCTACAGTGTCAGAGAAGGTGCGGAATAGACACGCGCACCCAGCTCATTGTCCAACATGTACAGGCTCTTCGGATCGTTTCCGAACAGTTCGAATTTTTTTACAAGCGTCTCCGCGTTATTTTCCTCCTCGCCCTGCTCCTTCACAAACCAATCCAGGAACTGCATGGTGCGGAAATCTTTTACGGAATGCGCCGCCTCATAGATCGTATGAATCAGTCCGGTCACATATTGCTCATGCTTCAATCCCGCTTCTAAAACCGACTTCGCATCGGTGATCTCAACAGACGGCTTGTCAATAGCCTCCAGGACTACCTTTTCCCCATTGTTCTGCAGATACTGCAGCATCAGCATCGCATGGTCACGCTCCTCCTGGGCCTGGATCCTGTACCAGTTGCCGAATCCATCCAAACCTTCGTCATAATAATAATTCGAAAAATCCAGATACAGGTACGCGGAATAAAATTCCTTGTTCACCTGCTGATTTAGTAATTCTACTACTTTCTTGTCCAACATCTCTATGTTCCTCCTCCTGTACTTTAAAAATCTCTTGTTTATTTATTTCCGCCTTCTATTATATACTCCTGTCTTCGTTCTGTAAATATGAAGTTCCTGCTCATGTTACCATTCACAGCAACGGCGGTTACAGATCACACGGCGTCGTGCACCCTGCTGCACGTCGTCCGGCCAGTCAAAGGCGACTTAAAATGGGATCGATACTGTTACTGGAGCACCCAAAGGGTGTGAACAGCAGCTAGCAAAAATGCATTGACAAAAAATTTCAGGACTTTTATAATGAAGCAAAAATATATGGACAGAGGTTTCCTATGAAACGATTATTGATCACAGGCGCGTCCGGCTTTCTCGGCAGGCGGACCGCAGCATTTTACCACGAAGCATACGACGTCTTTGCACCTGCGCGCACTGAACTGGATATCACTGACCGCGAACATGTATATGAAGTGTTCCGGCAATTTCAGCCCCACTGTGTCATCCACTGCGCCGCTGTTTCCGAGCTTGGCAAGTGCGAAAAAGACCCTGAAGGCTCCTGGTCGGTCAACGTGGACGGCAGCAGATACATGGCCGCGGCGGCGGCAGAATTTTCCGCAAAGTGTCTGCTCTGCGGATCCGACCAGGTTTATCTGGGAAATGAAAAGAAAGGCCCGCACAGCGAGGATGAGCCTATCGCCCCTCCCACCGTTTACGGCGTGGAAAAGAAAACAGCGGAAAAGGAATGCCTGGCCGTGAATCCGGACTGCGTCATCCTGCGGCTGTCCTGGATGTACGATACCAGAACTTTCTTCCCGCAGGAGCACGGCGATTTTTTCCGGACACTGGCATCCGGGCTGCAGGCTGCAGCTCCTCTCAGCTATCCTATTCACGATATACGCGGGCTCACCGATGTAAATGAAGTGATCCGCAATTTCGAAAGCGCTCTCGAATTAAAAGGCGGAATTTATAATTTCGGATCTCCGAATCATATGAACACCTATGAGACCGTCCAGGCTATGTTCACAGCTCTTGGATGGGATCCTCACCGTCTCTCAAAAAATGAAGAAGACTTCGCTGAAAATCCCAGGGACATCAGTATGGACCTCAGAAAATCAAGCGACAGCGGAATCGAATTTTCCTCTACTCTGGACGCTCTGGTCAGAAATGGCCGGACACTTTCTTCATGACCTTATGGTTTCTTCCGGGCGGATTCTCCATTTCGCCCGGAAGAACGCTGTTTTTCAGGTATCTTTTCCGCCGGCTCAGTCCATTTTTCAGCAATCCCCATCAGCCGCCTGTTTAAGCTCCTCCTGTCTTCCTGCGCAGCATCCTTTCCCGCGCATGTCCTCCGGCCACCAGGAAAAGCAGCAGCACCGCCCCCGAGACAGAGCAGCAGGCTCCGGCCTTTCTCCCCGGGGCATGGTAAACCAGTTCCACATCATGCTCCCCCTTCCCGATCGAAAAGCCAAGAAAAGCCGTATTTACCTTCTCCGTTTCCACAGCCTTCCCATCCATCCTGACTTCAAAATTCGGATCATACGGTATCGAGGTCACGAAATACCCCTCCCTTTCCACATCGACAGAACCCGCGATCACATTTCCCTTTGTCCGTTCCCTGTCCAGATGCAACTCCGACTGGTACAGCCTGCCGCTTTGTTCTTCCTTCGTTTGTTTCGCCCAGTTCCCCAGAAATCCTGTAATCCCCGTAATCTCATAATCCCCTTTTCCCAGCGAAAGCTCTGCCTGCTGTTCCCCCTGTTCCAGCAGGACCGCAAAAGAAAATCTGGTATTTCCGTTATAGTAAAAATGATTCCTGGCCGTCAGTTTATTCCGCTCTCCTTTCAGCCGCACCGCAACATCCTGTGACGGATGATTATTTTTCACCTGAAACTGCAGGAACAGAATCCGATCCGCTTCTGACGCGTCCATGTCTCCAATACCAGAGATATCTACCTGGACCGTCCCCGTCTTATCCGCCCGGATCCGATAACCCGTCTCCGTCTTAACGATCTGCAGTGAATCCGTCTTCTCCGTCGGAAGTACGATCTCCGCCGGTCTCAGCGCCTGTCGAACTTCCTCCAATATCTGCCGCTCCATTTTTATCTCATTTTCTGCTTTCCCGTCTCCTGCGCTTCCGCCGCCCGCTTGTCTGTCTCCTGCGCTTCGCCCGCCTGCTTTCCTGTCTTCCGCACTTCCGCCGCCCGCTTGTCTGTCTTCTGCGCTTCGCCCGCCTGCTTTCCTGTCTTCCGCGCTTCCGCTTCCCGCCGTCCCGCCGTCTGAACTGCCGGATTCCGGGCTCTCCTTTTCCTCAGGCCGCACCGCTCCATAGGCCAGCGCCATCTGGTTATAAGGAAATCCCAACTCATCATATGTATCTTCCGAGATCAACCGGTCCGTCACATAAGCCACCGGTGCCGCACACCTATTTTCATACATATCCATCCCATCCCCGTTTCTCACAAGTTCATATCCAGGAACCTCCTCCTTAGAGATCAGGTACCGAACCCCCATCAGCTGCAAAAAGACCGGATTTTTTGAAGCAGACTGCATCAGGTCATTGCGGAACGGCTCCTCCACCTCAAACGTATTTTTCCGGAACTCATGGTATTCCTTATTATAGGAGGAAGAATACACCGATGAGATATACTGCCCCATATCCCAGATACGGTTCAGATCCGCCGCGTTTTCTGACTCGCTTCCTACCTGCTCCAGCCGGTAAAATCCCCTGTCTTCCTCCAGAATTTCCCCTATAGCCTGTCCGATCGCCGGATCCGTCACCTTTTCATAAAACTCCCGGCTTTCAATCCGGCCCGCCCTCTCATGAAGCACGCTCCCGTACAGAATCAGAAACGCCGCCGGAGGCGCCATCAAAAGCATCAGCCCTTTTTTCCGCCAGAACAGCAGAAAGCATCCCGCCATGATCGCCCCATCCGTCAAAAAGAGTGTTCCGTACTGTGAAAATTCCGAATTTCTCTGCCCTGCTGCCAGAAGCCCAATGGTCATCAGGAAAGGAATCCCTCCTGCTGCAAACGAAATCTCTTTGTTCTCGAGCTTTTTAAAATAGCATGCTATCAAATAACAGAGCAGCGGAAGGCATGGGATCAACGACTTGTCCCGGACATACAGCCCCCCGTTGAGCGCCCATGCGAAAAAGGGGATCATCAGAATTGCCGTGCATCCCCAAGACAGCACACGTTCCTCCGCCCTTTTATACGTGAATCCCGTAAGCAGGACCGTGATCATCAAGGTCGGAAGTCCGATTCCATAGGGTGTATAGATCAGCCGGTCCACCTGTAGGTTCGGGATCAGCAAAGACGCCAGGCTGATTCCGGCCGCCGTCTCTTCCCGCCCTGTCAGGGCCGCGGCCGTGGGAATCAGGAGGATCCCGCTCAGCAGCACGGAAATCAGCATGGGCCATAAAAACCGGATCCCGTCCCATAAAAAACCCGCAATCGTAATCCTCTGTCTCTCCTCATCCGGCACATTGTAAACTATATACTTTCCTGCCGATTTTCTTCTGATTCCATTAGATTTTATATTGCATACTATATTTTCCCAAACAAGAAACCCCTTTATTTCTCTTAACTGATCATCCCCATGTTTATAGCATGCTATATTTTTATAAAAAGAATCTTTTTTATTTCCCCGTCCACTCATATAGCATACTATGTTTTTCAAGAATCCATTTTTACTGTTCCTCGGTTTATTTAGATCGCATGCTATATTCCCAATATCCAAAATCGTCTTTCCGTCTCTTCCGATCTGACCTTTGCACTCCACATACCGATATATCCCATACAGCACCAGCACCAGCATCCCCCCGATGCTGAAATAAAAGCTGGTCAATATCATCAGAAGCACACCGCATGTATAAAGCAGCTTCCCGCCTTTTTCAAAATACCGGTCCACTCCCAAAAATGCCATGCACAAAAAGGGCATATAATTGACAAACATAATCTGACAATAGGAGTGAAAGATCATCGGCCCCGCCAGCAGATACATCAGCGCTGTCATGAAACTGATCCTGCCGGAAAAGCCGCGCTTCAGCAGCCACATGTAAAGCAGCTCCACCGACGCCGCCAGGCTCACAGCCGAAGCCCCCATCAGATAATCTCCCATTTTAATAAAAGGAAATAGGTAAGAGATCAGGATCACCGGGCTGAACAGCCCGTAGTAAGAAAAATGATAGATATTCTGCCCTCCTCCGATGTTTGCCGCAAATTCCGGAAACAATTCCCCCGTCTCATAGAACTGCTGCCGGAAATAATCCGGAATCACGCTGTGCTGGCTGATCCAGTCCACATTCGAGCCAAAAATACCCAGTCTCCCGGCAAAAAGCCAGCAGAATAACAGGGTTGAGACCCCCAGCAGAAGGAAGGGCAGAAGCTGTCCGTACTTCTGCATTTTTTTCTGTCTGTTCCTCATATATCCGCTCTTCATCCTTTTCTACCTCTTCATGACTGCTTTACTGCCTGTAACCGCTTAAAACTCCGCCCGATACCTTTTTTTCCTCCCGGCTGTTCTGCATTGGGATTACGTTCTTATCATCCCGGTTCCTCTTTTTCAGCATAGCCGCCGCTTCTTCCCGGCTGTTTTCTTTCAATATGAATACCGGCCTGCGCTTTGTCTCCAGATAAGTCTTCGACAGGTACTGCCCCACGATCCCTGTACAGAACAGCTGGATCCCGCCGACCAGAAAGATAATGCATACAAGCGACGGCCAGCCGGACACCGGATCCCCCCACACCAGCGTGCGCACGATGATAAACAGGATCATGAAAAAGGACAGCCCGCAGAACACCATTCCCATGACCGACGCCAGCGAAAGAGGCGCCACCGAAAATCCTGTGATCCCTTCCATTGAATACCAGAAAAGCTTGCGTACAGACCATTTTGTCTCCCCTGCGGAACGCTCTACATTCTCGTATTCCAGCCACTTCGTCTCAAAGCCGATCCACTCAAAGATTCCCTTCGAAAAACGGTTATATTCACTCATTTCCAGCACTGCGTCCACCATCCTGCGGCTCATCAGCCGGTAGTCTCTGGCCCCGCTCACAAGTCGGATCTTGGAAATGTGATTGACAAAGTCATAAAACTTTTCCGACAGGAAGGAACGGATCTTCGGTTCTCCGGTCCTGGTCGAACGTTTTGCCGCCACACACTCGTATCCCTCTTCCGTCACGATCCTGTACATTTCGGGCAGAAGCTCCGGCGGATCCTGCAGGTCTACATCCATCACCGCCGCAAAATCTCCCGTCACATTTTTCAGCCCCGCATAGATCGCAGCCTCTTTTCCGAAATTTCTGGAAAATGACAGGAAACAGCAGCGTCCGTCCTGTTCACTCAGCTTTCTCATGAGTTCAAGCGTTCTGTCCGTCGAACCGTCGTCCACAAACAATAATTCAAATTCCACCTCCGGCATCCCGTCCATTACGGCCGACATTTTTTCATAATATACCGGCAAAGCCTCCTCTTCATTCAGACAAGGAACTATAATGCTAATCTTTTTCATGTCTTTTCCTCTCCTTTACAGATTATCTGCCTTTTACACACCTGTTCTTCTCGAACAACTACACTTTATCCCATATTATTAAAAATCCGGGAAAAAATATCTTAAATTTTCTTAAGAACCAAACAAACAATTTCTTAAGAGCATAACAGGCATTTTCTAAATGCTTGTTTTATTAGCAGATACTGTTCGCAGTAACTATTGATATTCTATAGTATATCCCAAAAAAATCACAAAACATTCACAATCCGGAATTATCACAAACTTGTGATAAAGCAATTATGAAAAATATATTGATTTTTATCAAAAAAAATGGTTATCTATATATAGGGTTGTCTTGCTGGGACAGAGTTTTTTTGTCCCCGGCTTTTCCATCCCAGATTACTGAAAATAAAAAGAGTGAGGTGCACAAGATGAAACCGATAAAAGAAGGAAAGGTCCGCGAGATCTATGACAACGGCGACAGCCTGATCATGGTTGCAACAGACCGGATCAGCTGTTTTGATGTGATCCTGAAAAATGACGTGACCAAAAAAGGAACTGTATTGACACAGATGTCCCGTTTCTGGTTTGATATGACAAAAGATATCCTGCCCAACCACATGATCTCCACCGATGTGGCCGACATGCCGGAATACTTCCGGCAGCCTCAGTTTGACGGCAGCAGCATGATGTGCAGGAAGCTGAACATGCTCCCCATCGAATGTATTGTCCGGGGATACATCACTGGAAGCGGCTGGGCCAGCTATCAGAAGAACGGTACGGTATGCGGCATCACACTGCCGGAAGGACTTCAGGAATCCGACCAGCTTCCCGAACCGATCTACACACCTTCTACCAAGGCCGAGATCGGAGACCATGATGAGAACATTTCATATGAACAGAGCATTGCCCATCTGGAAAAATATTTTCCGGGCAAGGGCGAAGAATACGCGTCCAGCCTCCGCGATTATACCATCGCTCTCTATAAGAAATGCGCGGATTATGCAAGAAGCAGGGGAATCATCATCGCAGACACGAAGTTTGAATTTGGTCTGGATGGGGACGGCAATATCGTCCTCGGTGACGAGATGCTCACACCGGACAGCTCCCGCTTCTGGCCTGCCGATGAGTATGAGCCGGGACACGGCCAGCCCTCCTTTGACAAGCAGTTTGCCCGGGACTGGCTCAAGGCAAACCCTGGAAATGACTGGACACTGCCGGAGGAGATCGTAGAAAAGACGATCGGCAAATATCTGCAGGGATATGAGATGCTGACCGGGGAGAAACTCTAAAGAATTGTCCTGCAGTTCTAAGCTGCAAATACAGAGGCGCCGGCCTGCATCAGTGATACGGAAGATGCACACAGCCGCACAAGGAAATATGCGGCTTCGGCCGGCGCCTTTATATTTTTCATTGTTAACGTCAGCACATTCTCTTTGTTATTTTGACGTTTTTACTCATCAAATTCCAGCACAACAATATCGAACTTGTCCGTAGACTTGATCTCCCTTACAATCCCCTTCCGGGATTTCAGCCGCTCATAGCTCCGGAAGTTCGCACTCATCCCGAGCATATGCTCCAGTATATAATAATAGGAAGAAGGGAGCACTCCCTCCGTAATACTCATCTCCTGCCCGATCTGAAAGGCATCCTTATCTTCGATCGTAAACTCCATCAGCCTCATGATATCTCCTCACTTTACAAACTGCCTTTTTGCAAAAGCGCTTCTCCCTGCCGTGCATCATTCATCCGTCTCCTGAATATTCTCCGGCCTCCTGATCGTCCGCACATTGATCCCGTTCACTTCGATATGGTCGTCCACCGCGATCACCAGGCACTGTCTGCCGTCGATCACCCGGGTCTCCACCAGGTCCGCCCGGTCCGGGTTTACCTTGATCACCACATCCGGAGTCTCGATATTGAACTTCCGCGTCTCCGCAATATTTTCCGCCAGAAGAGAGTTCTTCTCCCCCGCCGCCGCGTCATAGTTCTGCTCAAACAGTTCCATATTTTCCGCAGGGACCCCGCTGTTCTCGAACACCTTTTTCATATCCGTCCTGTCCAGTTCCAGCGGCTCGGGCTCCTCCTTGTGCTCCGCGATCATGTCATTGAGCGTATCATGGATATTGCGGATGATCTCATAATTGCCGTCCTCCCCCAGTGTATCCTCGATCAACAGCTGGAACGCCTCCTTCTGGGTGTCCGCGGACATGGGGCTTTTAGCCCCCAGCACCTGGTCGATGAGCTCCGGCTGGAGATCCTGGGTCTTCTTCGTATAATACAGGATCCCGTGAAGATCCGTATTCCGGTCATTGAACGCCGGGAACAAAAATCCCTTGTCCGGTGCCTCCACGATCCAGTCCCGGATCCGGTCCTGAATCCGGTTATCCTCCGCATTGTAGGACAGCCCCGCCTTGGAGAGCGTCACCGGGCAGATACTGCACATCAGGTATTCATACACATAATCCGACGAGTCATACATCTCCAGGTTATCCGACGCCTTTCCCGGGATATCATACATGGCATGGATCAGAATGATATAGTAATTTCCTTCATATATGTAATTCTCGATGATCTTGTCATAAAATTCTTCCAGAAGTATGTCGTCTTCCAGCTTACTGTTCTTCAGCTTCATCAAAAATTCCTGTGTCCCGCCGGGCATCTCCTGTTCCAGAGGGAACTCCATGTTCAGCATATTCCGCCCGATCCCGCCGGAAAGCGTTTTCTTGAAAATGTCAAAATACTTGAACGCCTCCTCCTCCGGCAGCGAGAGGAACGCGTCCTTCGTCTCCATCTGCTTGTTCTTCTCATGGTCCACATAGCACCCGCAGATCCGCGTGATCGCGCAGTTTGCCGGTGTAAACTGTTTTCTGATCTCCAAAACTTCCTTTTTATTCATTTTACTTCCCTCCATATCGTTACGATTCACAGACAATGACCGCATTGCACGGTCAAAGACCCCGCAGCAAGCTGACGGGGCATCAAAATTCTATCGCAGCAAGCTGCGGGGTATTTGGTCTACACTCCGTTTCGGTCGTTGCTGAACAAGTGCCACTGGCACTTAGCAACCCTCGCAGCAGTCGCCAAATATCCATGCAAGCATGGCTGCTTGACTCGTTGCTTCGCGGGAATAAAACAGATAGCACTCTGCATCGGAACACTATCTGTGCATTTTATTTTCTATTCAATCATAACATTCTTTCACCAAAATATCTAT
>Ga0137307_100289_pt1 | contig 74442 bp, 59 predicted proteins | sample NAcewD2O_March_2_FD_97180 | JGI IMG/M metagenome (GOLD analysis project Ga0137307, IMG submission 97180) | Mouse cecal microbial communities from Vienna, Austria - N-Acetylglucosamine amended D2O_March | ecosystem: Host-associated > Mammals > Digestive system > Large intestine > Cecum | place...
CAATGATACATTCTTAATTGTTGTGCCTGTAGCTAAATGTGTTATTGTATCTTTAAATTGTTGCGAGGCAATAACATAATATATAAAATTCAGGTCGAAATTATCTGCCACATTAAAGTAACAAGCACTTTTACCTAAAATGCATGCTTCTCCCTTATATTTTGCAACATTGCCGATTGTACCATTAATAGAAACCAATATAGTTCGCGGGGTTAGATTTTTTCTATACTTATTAGCTTCATATTCTGAAACACGCTTTGTTGAATCCTTTATCTCAATTTTTCCATCAACAAGATTATTCCCATTGATAAAAAACACAGTTCCATTTTCGTCATATTTTGGAGTTCCATGTAAACCATCACCCAAAATGGTAGTTACATCCTTTAATTGGTATTCTTTCCACTCTTCCATAAATGAGAATTTAGCTGTTTGTTTGACCATCTAATGTGGCTTCTATCTCTTTGATTGATGGCATTGTTCCTTCAACCTTTTCAGGATAGAGTTTTTCAAGCTCATATTCGGATATTCCGAGAGGCTGACTACTTGATTCTAACGCATATTGAGCCAACGTATTGCTTTTCTGCTTGCAAATGAGTAATCCTATTGTCGGATTATCGCGCCCCTCCTTGCGAAGAAGATGATTGCAAGCAACAACATAACCGCCTAATTGACCGGCATCAGCAAAGTCAAACTCTCCGATTTTTACCTCTACTACCACATAGCAAGACAATTTAAGATTGTAGAAAAGCAAGTCTATAAACTTCTCTTTCTCTGCTATTTGCAAGCGATATTCTTTGCCTACATAGGCGAAACCTGTGCCAAGCTCCAACAGAAAGTTTGTGATATTGGTGAGCAATGTATCTTTTAGTAGTCGTTCATTATATTTTCCTCGTAATCCCGTGAATGAGAAATCGTAGGGGTCGCGTGTTAGTTCCTGCGCCAAATCGCTATCCACATCAGGGAGCGTACTCTTGAAATTTGTGAGAGCCTTTCCGCTGCGCTCATACAGATTTGTGCCTAATACATTGAGTAATATATCCCTGCTCCATCCATTCTCTAATGTTTGGCGGACATAGAACAAAGCCTTGTCTGAATCAGTCGAACATTTGTCTATGATATAACGATGATGTCCCCAAGGAATAGAGAATAAATCAGAATATAATCTTTCCACAAGCTGTGGAAGATTTTCTTTCTCAGATTCTTCCACAATTTGTGGAAGAATCGCAATCTGTTGTTTATAAAGAGTATAGAAACGTTTTGCGTAACGGATTGATGTTTCAGATAATCCTTCCACATCAGGCATTTCATGGCGCAAGTCACGGCTTAATGTAGCGTAAAACTTACTGCCATACTTGTTATCTGCTTGCTTTTCTTCAATATCTTTACCAAGTTCCCAATAATAGCGAAGCAATTCTCTATTCACTTTTATAGCCGCCTTGATTTGGCTGCCACGATAACGCTTTACAAGCTCTTTAACCCATAAAGTGTAATCCTTATCTAATATGCCGATAGATTTAACCATTTTATTTCTCCGTTTTTATTCACTAATTTTTAGTTCACCAGACATTAGCTGTGGGAGAAGCGTGTCACGCATCTTTGCCAACCTTGCATTTTCAAGACTGTTAGAAAGTATCGTTTTGATAAAAGGAAGAACTATGTCTCCATACCTTTTTACATACGGACTTTCATTTGAGTATATTGGAAGACACTCAATATCTTTTGTATTTATACCGGGGATTGCAGCCTTTCCTCCAATTGAATTTAATTGGTTCATAATGTATGGTGTACGCATATAAAAATATGCAAACGCATTATAAGCGTTATCCATTAAGTCCAAGATGAAGACATGCTCATTGATATACATTTCGTTGAAAGGAAATCCTTCTCCAAAGATAGAGAAATTTGGAATAAAATATCCCGGTTTGCCTCCGTCTTTGTAAATCAATAGCTCATATCCATTTATCTTTCCCTTTTTTATAGTTTGAGCATATTCTTTTGGAATGTACTTTGTCTTAGAATAGTCATAATACCCCAATCCTTTGATATTTTCCGCCCCAATGCTTGGAACGCCTTCAAAGGTTGCACCACCTTTGGGTCTTTTTCCACTTTCTATATTGTGAGGTATATCTTCGATGTAAACTATTGGTAACTCTTTGGGGGTACTACCGAGAGCTGAATCTACAAATTCACCGCCTCTGAATGGCTCGAAGTCTACGAACCACGACTTGAACAACGCCTGCGCCTGCTGCTCTAAATTATCATTTCCTTGTCTGTTTTTCAGGAAAGATGAGCCACTGTTATGTGTCAAACAATACCACATGCTAATTTATGAATTTACGGTGTGAGAGTTTGACATTGTTTTGATTCACCATTGCATAGTGCATGGTAGTATCAATCTTGACATGACCAAGTAAGCGTTGCACTTGTTCCACAGGCATACCTTTGTCGATAGCCATTGTTGCCAATGTACGGCGAAACTTGTGAGGATGAACACGCACGATCTTTGCAGAGCGGCCAATTTTGCGCAGACGAGTTTCTACCCCCGAAATCTCCAAGCGTTTATGCGGTTTAGCTAAAGAGACAAAAAGAGCCTTATTTCTGTCTTTGCGAGAAGCTAAGTATTGTTGTAGATGAATCTTTGCACGGGCATTGAAGTAAACGATGCGTTCCTTGTTACCCTTGCCAAATACGATACATTCACGCTCTGTGAAGTTGATGTCTTCTCGATTGAGTTTTACCAATTCGCCTACACGCATACCAGTTGAAGCTAGTAAGTCGATAATGGCAAGATCGCGGATTTTAGTACAATTGTCACGGAGCTGTTCGATATTCTCATCACTCAATACCTCTTTTACCTGTGTACCTGTTTTTACTTTGTGTATTCTGCGGACGGGACTTTTGATAATGTAGTCCTCTTCTTCGAGCCAAGAAAAAAATGAGGAAAATATCCGACGGATATTGTCAATAGTCACTTTACTTGATTTGTTTTTTCGCTGGAATACGGCAAGGTAGGCTCTAATGTCCTCGGTCGTGTAGTCAGTCACCTTTTTAGGCATCTTCTTGAATAGCTGTCGAATGGTAGAGCCATAGTATTTGATTGTCGGGGTAGTGCAACCCTCCACTTGTTTTGCAGACAGAAATATGTCAAGCAGGCGGTCGTTAGACGCTGCATTTTCGTGCAGTGTCTCGCCGTCTTCGGTAATAGTGTATTGGCTTACAATTTGAAGCAATACGCTATTAAGGTGAGTTACTTGTTCAAAACTTAACACTTCTGTCATTGCGGTGCTGATTTCCTGAATTAATTTTTCTTTCATATTCTTCGTTATTATATGGTGAACCTAACGAAGAGTAGAAGCTATATCACTTGACGGTGAAGCCGATTTTTGCCAATTGCTTGCGGATTTCGTCTTCGAGCGTGTGCGACTGGGCGAATAAATCAGACAGTTCGGAAGTGAGGCGTTCCATTTTTTCTTGAAATGGTTCGCCGTCTTCCTCCACTTCGGCTATGCCGACATAACGTCCGGGGGTGAGGATAAAATCTTGCTTCTCTATATCCTTGATTGTTGCAATGGCTGAAAATCCCTTTTCGGTTTCAAGCGTTCCAGCACGGAACTGCTCAAAAGTATCTGCGATACGTGCGATGTCATTGCCATGCTCCTCCGTTTCTTCTCCACAAGAGAGTTCACGGTGTGTGCGGTCTTTCATATAGCCCATGTTACGAGCATCTATGAAAAGCGTTTTGCCCGGTTGTGCTTTCTTTTTTGTCAAAAACCACAAGCAACAAGGTATCTGCACATTGTAGAACAGTTGGGATGGCATGGCGATAATACCTTCCACCAAATCGGCTTTGACAATGTTTTCACGAATATCTCCCTCTGTTCCCTGTTGTGAGGATAGCGAGCCATTGGCAAGAACCAAGCCGATGCGTCCATTGTCTGCCAAGTGATACAACATGTGTTGCATCCATGCAAAGTTGGCATTTCCCTCCGGTGGTATACCGTATTGCCAACGTGGGTCGTCACGTAACTGGTCACCACCCCATTTGGAAATATTAAACGGTGGATTTGCCATTACGAAATCCGCTTTCAAGAATGGATGTTTGTCATCGTGAAAGGAATCCCCGAAACTATCGCCAAAATTGGCTTCAATTCCACAAATGGCAAGGTTCATTTGCGCTAATTTCCACGTATTGCTGTTAAGCTCCTGGCCATAAACGGATATTTTATTGATATTACCCTGATGGCGTTCAATAAACTTACTACTCTGCACAAACATACCGCCCGAACCACAAGCAGGGTCAAAGATTTTTCCCTTATAAGGCTGAATAACTTCAACTATGGTACGGACTACACATGAAGGGGTGTAGAACTCACCACCTTTCTTGCCTTCTTCACGGGCAAATTCTCCAAGAAAATATTCATATACGCGTCCAAGCACATCACGAGCTTCCGAACCTGTAAAGTGGAGGTTGTTTTCAAAAATATCAATTACGTTACCCAAGCGGCGTTTATCTAGTTCTGGACGAGCATAGTTCTTGGGAAGAATGCCTTTGAGCTGCTTGTTTTCTTTCTCCAATGCTTCCATTGCCGCATCAACGACAGCTCCGATTTCGGCAGTAAGTGAGGCATTGACAACTTTCTCCCAACGAGCATCGACAGGAACAAAGAATATGTTATCGCCAATATATTCGTCTGGGTCTTCCTCAAAGCCTTCACCTTCAGCAACAAGTTCGTCATGCTTAACTTTGAAGCAGTCGTTGATATATTTTAGGAACACAAGTCCAAGTACCACACTTTTATACTCGGCTGCATCAAGATTGCCACGTAATTCGTTTGCCGAATCCCACAATGTTTGCTCGATGGTTTTCTTTACTACGTCCTTTGTTTTTGTCTTTTTTGCCATTGTCGTATATAAAAGCGGAAAACTCCGCCGCTATCCCTGCGAGGCTGACCAAAGCCCATAAGACAGCGAAGGAGTTTCATATGTTGCTTTATCGTTTTTATTCTTCAGGTCATTAGCGCAGTTGAATTTTGATTGCAAAGTTAACACCTTTTTCCCGATTTTCCTTGCGTAATTCAAGAAAATGTGTACATGCATGTGAAAAATACGAAGGTTTTGTGTGCTATAAATACAAAGACAAAATAGTGATACTAAAATGGTACTAAATTGCAAACTTTTGCTTCGATTTCGTTTATAAAAGAATGAATATCAATTTGTTGTAAAAATGTGTGTTTTGTTGCCCAGTGTATGTGGCGTTTGCTTCTCTTCCCTATTTATTTCCGTTTTTCTGTTTTTGTATCTTTCTTTGTCTTATGTTTCAATAATTTTTCTTTTCTTTGCAAAGGAGCAGTTTGGGAAGTGGAGAGGGAGCTCTCAATTCTCTACTTACTAATAGTGTGATCTGTAATTTTGGTATACATAACAGTAATTTGTTTATAAGAAATAAGGGATACAATTCCTATTTTTGTGACCTAAATTAATAGTATTAGGTAAGAACGTTTTCAGTAAAGATGAGAAAAGAAAGAATGATACTGTGTGCTTGCTGTCTGTTGGGGGCAGTAAGCATGCATGCACAGACAAATAGAGACAGCCTGCAGATAGCCGGCAGTTATGCAATCAATGAAGTAGTAGTGACAGGAGCACGCAGCGAGACGGACGTGCGCCATTTGCCTATGACCGTCTCGGTAGTGGGGCGCCCGCAACTCGAAGCCGGCAAACAAAGCTCCGTACTTCCGGTGCTGAATGCACAGGTTCCCGGATTCTTTTCCACTTCGCGTGGTGTATTGGGCTATGGAGTATCCACCGGAGCATCAGGTCAGATGTCACTGCGCGGAATCGGAGGTCCTGCCCAAGCCGGACTGCCTACTACCGGATTGCTGGTCCTGATCGACGGACATCCCCAGTACATGGGCTTGATGGGGCATCCCATTGCCGATGCCTGCCAGTCGATGATGGCTGAGCGTGTGGAGGTGCTTCGAGGTCCGGCATCGGTGCTCTATGGCTCCAATGCGATGGGAGGTGTCATCAACATCGTTACACGTAAGATGCAGGGAGACGGGGTGAACACAAATATCCACCTCGGTGCCGGTTCGTACGGAACCATACAGACCGAAGCGACCAACCGCGTCCGGAAAGGACGCTTCAGTAGTGCGGTGACCGCCTCCTATAACCGCACGGACGGGCATCGCGCCAATATGGCTTTTGAACAGTACGGCGGATATCTCAAGCTGGGATATGACTTCACGGACAACTGGAAACTGTGGGGAGACGTCAACATCACCCGCTTCAATGCCACCAATCCGGGAACAGTAGATCGCCCATACCTCGACAACGACCAGCGTATCACCCGCGGAATGACATCCTTCGCCTTAGAGAACCATTACAAACGGACGTCGGGAGCGCTGACCTTCTTCTACAATTGGGGTGACCATTGGATAAACGATGGATATCAGCCCGGCAGCAATCCGCTGGACTATCGCTTCAACTCCAATGACCAGATGCTCGGTCTGTCGTGGCATCAGAGTGTGCAACTTTTCCAAGGAAACCGCGTGACCGTAGGTGTCGATTATTTTCATTTTGGCGGCGAAGCATGGAACCGGTTCTCCGACGGGCACCGCGAGACTTCGGCAGATAAGTCGCTGGACGAAGTAGCGGGTTACGTAGATTTCCGGCAAGACCTTGCCTCCTGGCTCACGTTCGATGCCGGCGCACGTGTGGACCATCATTCGCAGACGGGAACGGAGTTTGTACCGCAGGTAGGATTGGCTTTCCACCTCCCGCAGGACGCCGAAGTCAAGGCTATGGCAAGCAAAGGATTCCGTAATCCTACCATTCGCGAGATGTATATGTTTCCCCCGCAAAATCCGGACTTGAAGCCCGAGAAACTGTGGAACTATGAGCTTTCCTTCTCGCAACATCTCATGGAACACCGTCTGTCGTATGGTGTAAACCTCTTCTACATCAATGGAGACAACCTCATTCTGCGCCTTCCCAATCCGGCAGGCAGCGGAATGCTCAATCAGAACTCAGGCAAGATAGAGAACTGGGGAGCGGAAGCGAACATCGGATACCGCCTCAATCCGATGTGGAGCCTCACGGCAAACTACAGCTGGCTCCACATGGAGCATCCGGTGCTGGCTTCTCCCGAACATAAACTCTACGGAGGCGTGAACTTTAAGAGAGGGCGTTGGAGCGCATCTACCGGTATCCAGTACGTGAAAGGGCTTTACACCGAACTGGATTCGGACGTCAAAGAGGACTTCGTACTGTGGGACGTACAGGCGGACTTCAAGGCAAGCCGCCTCCTGTCGTTCTATGTGCGCGGCGAGAACCTGCTGGCACAACGTTACGAGATCATAGCCGGCTATCCGATGCCGAAAGCCACATTCATGGGGGGAATAAACATAAGTTTTTAAGCAAGTATTTGGTTTATATAGTCAAACGGAATTGAACGGTGAAAAGAGGAGTTATCGGAGTAAACGGGAGTTCTCGACCGATAGATACCTTTATAAGTTGATACCTTTGTAAGTATGTGATTTGATAAATATATGATTTGATAAGTTTGTGAGTTGATGAACTACATATATAGATTGTTTGTGAAACTTAAATAAATAATATTCATAAGAAAAGAAGTATGTTACGAAAAATCAGACTAACGTTTGCCATCTTCTTCTTCGTGCTGATCACGCTTCTGTTCCTCGATTTTACGGGGACGTTGCACGGTTGGTTCGGTTGGATGGCTAAGATTCAGTTCCTGCCTGCGGTGTTGGCACTGAATGTAGGGGTTGTGATCGCCCTGATTGTATTGACGCTGCTCTTGGGACGTGTGTATTGTTCGGTGATATGCCCCTTGGGTGTCTTTCAGGACGTGGCGGCATGGCTGGGTAAAAAACAGAAGAAGAACCGCTACTCCTATTCGCCTGCGCTCAATTGGTTGCGCTACGGGGTGTTGGCTGTGTTTGCATTGGCTTTGGTAGGGGGCGTAGGCTCTTTGGCTGCGCTGCTTGCGCCATACAGTGCGTACGGACGCATCGCCTCCAATCTTTTCGTCCCTCTCTATCAGTGGGGAAACAATCTGCTTGCCTATCTGGCAGAACGTGCGGACAGCTATATGTTCTATTCCGTAGATGTATGGGTGAAGTCTGTGGGAACATTTGTTGTAGCTGCCTTGACGTTCGTCATCCTTGCCGTGTTGGCTTGGCGCAACGGACGTACCTACTGCAACACCATCTGTCCGGTGGGCACGGTGCTGGGATTCTTGTCGCGCTTCTCTTTGTTGAAACCGGTGATCGATACGAGCAAGTGTAACAGCTGCGGTTTGTGTGCACGCAACTGCAAGGCATCCTGCATCGACTCGGCAAACCACAAGATAGATTATAGCCGCTGCGTAGCCTGTATGGACTGCCTCGGAAAGTGTAAGAAAGGAGCCATCCGCTATGAACGTCCGCGCAAGCAAGTGCAACCCTCCTCCGCGGCTGCCGGAAAAGCGGACAGCGGTCAGGCAACGGAGAAAGTGGATAATGCACGTCGCGCCTTTTTCTCTGCCGGAACTATGTTTGCTGCCACTACCTTGCTGAAAGCGCAGGAGAAGAAAGTGGACGGTGGTCTGGCTGTCATCGAAGACAAGAAGATTCCCGAACGTGCGACACCTATCTATCCCGCAGGCTCGTTGGGGGCACGCCATTTCACCCAACACTGCACTGCATGCCAGCTCTGCGTGTCGGTATGTCCCAATCAGGTTTTGCGTCCGTCCGGCAATCTGCTGACGCTGATGCAGCCGGAGATGTCGTACGAACGCGGCTATTGCCGTCCCGAATGTACCAAGTGCTCCGAAGTATGTCCCGCGGGTGCCATCCGCCCCATCAGCCTTGCCGATAAGTCATCTACCCAGATAGGCCATGCCGTATGGATCAAGAAGAACTGCGTGCCGCTGACGGATGGGGTAGAGTGTGGCAATTGTGCCCGCCATTGTCCGTCCGGTGCCATCACGATGGTGCTTTCCGATGCCGAAGATGACAAGTCGCCGAAGATTCCGGTTGTCAATGTAGAGCGTTGCATCGGTTGCGGTGCCTGCGAGAATCTTTGTCCGGCACGTCCGTTCAGTGCCATCTATGTCGAGGGGCATGAACGCCATCGGGTGATTTAATAATAGTAATGTGATAAATGTTAGAAACATATATGGAAGAACATAATAAAAACATCAGCCGCAGAGATTTCCTGAAAATCGTAGGTATCAGCGCAGCCGCCACTACGGCAACTGCCACTCTCGTCGGCTGCAAGCAAAAAGACGGGGTGACTGCCGGAGGTAGTGCTTCCACTCCTGTGCCTATCGACAAGATGACCTATCGTACCTCTACCACGCAGAAAGACCGTGTCTCCCTGCTCGGCTATGGCTGTATGCGCTGGCCGACCATCCCTTCGACGGACGGAAAAGGAGACATCATCGACCAGGATGCCGTGAACGAATTAGTGGACTACGCCATTGCCCACGGAGTGAATTATTTCGATACGTCTCCGGTTTATGTGCAGGGATGGTCGGAGAAGTCGACGGGCATTGCACTGAAACGTCATCCTCGCGAGAAGCTTTTCATTGCTACCAAGCTCTCCAATTTCAGCAATTACAGCCGTGAAAACTCCATTGCCATGTACCGCAAGTCCTTCGAAGACCTACAGACGGACTATATCGATTATTATCTGCTCCATTCCATTGGCGGCGGCGGAACGGAAGCTTTCAAGGCGCGCTATATAAATAATGGTATGATCGAGTTCCTGCTGAAAGAGCGGGAGGCAGGGCGCATCCGCAATCTGGGTTTCTCCTTCCACGGTTCGGTAGATACGTTCGATTATGCGCTTTCCCTTCACGACGAAGTGAAGTGGGATTTTGTGCAGATACAACTCAACTACGTCGACTGGAAACATGCTTCGAAACGTAATGTGAATGCGGAGTACTTGTATGCAGAACTGGTGAAGCGTAACATTCCGGCAATCATCATGGAACCGTTGCTGGGAGGCCGCCTTTCCAACGTACCTACCCACATCATGACACGTCTGAAACAACGTCGTCCCGAAGACAGTGTGGCATCATGGGCATTCCGTTTTGCCGGTTCTCCGGAGATGGTATTGACCGTGTTGAGCGGCATGACGTATATGGAGCATTTGCAGGACAACATCCGTACCTACTCTCCGTTGGTTCCTCTGACCGAGGACGATAAGGAGTTCCTGGAAGAGACGGCACAACTGATACTGAAATATCCCACGGTGCCCTGCAATGACTGTAAATACTGTATGCCCTGTCCCTATGGCATCGACATTCCGGCGATACTTATACATTATAATAAATGCGTGAACGAAGGCAACGTGCCCAAGAGCCGTCAGGACGAAAACTATAGGCAGGCACGCCGTGCTTTCCTCATCGGATACGACCGGAGTGTGCCTCGTCTGCGTCAGGCAAGCCATTGTATCGGTTGTAACCAATGTTCGTCCCACTGTCCGCAGAATATCAATATCCCCAAGGAGTTGCAACGCATTGATACCTTTGTGGAACAGCTGAAACAGGACGGGGAGTTGGAAAACTCTTCCCGTAAATAGGGCTTCGCGCTTACTTCTGTAACAAAAGCCGCTGATATCGTTGCCGGATGAGAGGCAAAGGTGTTAGCGGCTTTTCTATTCCTAAGGGCCGATGATTGGAAAACCAGGCCGTTTTTTTTGGGGGGGTAGGGGCGGAGGATATCAATGTAGACGCACTGTCACCGCTGCGGGTTTACTCGTGATGATAAGGTCCTCCGCTGAGTATGTTCATTGCCCGATACAATTGCTCCACAAAGATAAGCCGCACCATCTGGTGCGAGAAGGTCATCTTGGAGAGGGAGATCTTCTCGTGTGCCGCTTGATACACCTTGGGCGAGAAGCCATAGGGGCCTCCGATGACGAACACAAGCCGCTTGTTTACGGTATTCATTTTGCGTTTCATATAGTCGGCAAACTCGATGGAACGCATCTCCTTTCCCCCTTCGTCCAGCAACACGATGACGTCGCCCGGCTGGAAGGCTTTACATATCAGTTCGCCTTCTTTCTCTTTCTGCACCTCCATCGAGAGACTTTTGGTATTTTTCAGTTCCGTTATGACTTCCATCTCAAAAGTCAGGTAGCGTTTCGTGCGTTGCACATAGTCGTTGATGGCAGTGATAAAATGCTGTTCTACGGTTCTTCCTACTACGAGTAAGGTTGTTTTCATGCTGTTTTGGTTATGATTTGCGCACAAAATTAGTACTTTATTGTTGTATTTTATAATAAATGCTTACCTTTGCGTATATATTTAGTTAACAAGAGGAAGATTTGGCAGGCAGAAGAGCGGCTTTTTGTTCCTGTATGAAAAGGGAAAACTCCTATATAAATAAGGAAAAGCGCCTGCTCCGAAAAGGAGAAAACTCCGTCCGTACGCCATATATCCGACTTCTTGCTAACTCAAACAAATACTTGTGATTATGAAAAAACGAGTAGTTTTATTGTTTGCCAGTCTCGTCTTGGGCATATCCTCGCTTTGGGCACAGGATACGCCTGTAGGGGTGATTGTGGCTTTCAAGAAAGGAAACTCTCAGGAGTTGAACAGGTATCTGGCGGACAAGGTGGATCTGATCATACAGAATCGTCCCACCAATGCCGACAAACAGACAGCTGAAAGAACGATGTCGTCCTTCTTTGCGGACAACAAGGTCAGCTGTTTTGACGTGAACCATCAGGGAAAACGTGATGAATCCAGTTTCATCATCGGTACATTGGGGACCAAGAACGGAAACTTTCGGGTGAATTGTTTCTTTAGAAAAGTGCAGAACAAATATGTCATACATCAAATAAGAATAGAAAAGACAAATGAATAAAGAAAAAGAACTGATTGACAGTTTGATCGATTTGGCATTCGCCGAAGACATTGGCGATGGCGACCATACCACCCTGTCGTGCATTCCCGCCACGGCGATGGGGAAATCCAGACTTCTGATTAAGGAAGCGGGCATACTGGCAGGCATCGAAGTGGCAAAGGAAGTCTTCCGCCGTTTCGACCCCGACATGAAAGTGGAAGTGTTCATCAACGACGGCGCCGAAGTGAAGCCGGGCGATGTGGCTATGGTGGTGGAAGGCAAGGTGCAGTCTCTGTTGCAGACGGAACGCCTGATGCTGAACATCATGCAGCGCATGAGCGGCATTGCCACCATGACGCACAAGTATGCCGAACGCCTGAAAGGCACGAATACCCGTGTGCTCGACACCCGCAAGACCACTCCGGGCATGCGTATGCTCGAAAAGATGGCAGTGAAGATAGGCGGCGGCGTGAACCACCGTATCGGACTCTTCGACATGATCCTGCTGAAAGACAACCACGTCGACTTTGCCGGAGGCATCGACAAAGCCATCAACCGTGCCAAGGAGTATTGCAAGGAGAAAGGCAAGGACCTGAAGATCGAAATCGAAGTGCGTAACTTCGACGAATTGCAGCAAGTGCTCGATTTGGGCGGTGTGGACCGTATCATGTTCGACAACTTCACGCCTGAGATGACGAAGAAGGCCGTCGAGATGGTAGGCGGACGCTACGAGACCGAATCTTCCGGCGGCATCACCTTCGACACGTTGCGCGACTATGCCGAGTGTGGTGTGGACTTCATCTCGGTGGGCGCCCTCACTCACTCCGTGAAAGGATTGGACATGAGTTTCAAGGCATGCTAAAGGAAAGGGCATAATCCGGAAAAATGAGGGCATGTTATAATGCCCGAATTGTGAACTATTTATCCCTGCTACAGTTGTCTGTGGTAGGGATATTTTTCATGAAAAGAGCGTTTTGATACACTCCTTTCTTTTGTATGCGCCCTCATTCTTTCGTACGCCCGACTTCTTTTTTTCACCTCTTCGTGAACCGGAAAAAAACGTCCTGTTGTGAACCGAATCATTTTGTTCCGTGAATTGAATCATTTTTGTCCCGTGAGCCGAATCATTTCATCTCATGAGCCGAAAAAAATGGTTTCACGAGCCGAAAAAATCTATCTCGTGGGACGAATAAATCCGTCTCGTGAGCCGAAAAAATCCGTCTCGTAGGACGAAAACGTTATTCTTTAACTTCTTTTTAGAAATAATCTTGCAGCATTCTCCGTGAAACTGCGTCTAACAGACAGATGACGCGAAGCGGCGTCCGTTTTTTAAAAAAAAAGCACTGACATTGGAAAATGAGATAGAACTGGTAGAGGGTTGCCGGGCAGGGAAAGATTCCGCCCGTAAGGAATTGTACACCCTTTACGCCAAGCAGATGCTTGCGGTATGCTACCGCTATACGGGCGATATCGACGCGGCACACGACGTATTGCACGATGGGTTTATCAAGCTCTTCACCCATTTCACGTTCCGTGGCGAATGCGCACTTGCCACATGGGTGACGCGAGTGATGGTGACGCAGGCGATAGACTACCTGAGGAGGCAGAAGCGCATCAGCCAGTTGGTGACCAACGAAGCGCAACTGCCCGACCTCCCCGACGAAGCAAGCACTGTCGAGGCGGGAAGCTGCCTCTCCGAGGAGCAGTTGATGGCATTCGTTGCCGAGTTGCCCGATGGTTGCCGCACCGTTTTCAACTTGTACGTCTTCGAGGAGAAATCGCACAAGGAGATCGCGGAAATGCTTGGAATCAAGGAACATTCGTCCACCTCGCAGCTGCATCGTGCCAAGAACCTGTTAGCAAAAAGAATTAAAGAATATACAGCGTATGAAAGGAAATGATGAAATAACGGCTCAAGCCGAAATAACCGGTTTGTTCCGCAGCCGCCTCTCGGGTGTAGAGATGACGGTGCGGGACGGATTCTGGGAAGAGCTGCAAGCCGGACTTCCGAAAGCCGGAACCGATCGCTCCACTCCCGCTGCCGTGTCCGGAGCGATCGACAGTTCGTTCGGGACTACCGACTGCCTGTCCGAGACTGCTGACTGTCTGTCCGAGACTGCCGACTGTCTGTCCGGAGCTGCTGACGGCTTGTCCGGACAAAGGCGAAAAGGCATTCTGCTCGTTCCACGGTTCCACCGTGTGGCGGCAGCCGCTTCCGTCATCATGGTGCTGGGAGCCGCTTCTGCCGCATTCTGGTATTTCTCTCCGAAGGATGAGATACAAGAGGCGTTTACGAAGGTAGCTACCTTGACACCGGAAGGCAACATGAACGGAGATGTGGTGCAGGAGAATTTCCCTTCGATTCATAACACCGTTCCGGCGGTGCCTGATCCCGGACAGAAACACCCCGGACCGGCATCGTCCGCCGTGGCGTTTGCTCAAGATGAAGAAGAGAACGAATCCCTGTCCGTCACCGTTTCCATCACCATCCGTCAGCACCTCTACGGCAATCATCCGCAACGGGGAAACGGCATGTATGGGCAGAACGCCTCAAGTCGTGAAGGAAACGGATATTATGCAGCAGCGGATACGGAGAATACGACCGGCACTACAGCCTCCAACTCCTGCTCTTCGCATGCGGAGAAAACAGCCGTGTCCGGTGCTGATGCGGTAGGCAGAAGGCGGAACTGGGCTTTCAAGGCAGGAGTAGGCACTTCGTTGCCGAAATCCGGTTTCGGAATGCCCCTCACGGCAAACCTCTCGGCAGAACGCCGCCTGAACCGGCATTTCTCTCTTGAGGCAGGATTGCAGTACAACCGTCTGGAGGGTGAAGGAGAGCGCGTCTTGCACACACTGGCGGTTCCCGTCAAACTGAATGCGATGCTGGCAAGCGCATCCAAAGTCGATCTCTATGCCACGCTGGGCGGAGCAGTCGAGAAGTGCCTGTCCGGAGCCGAAGACAACTGTTTCGGAGCGGAACCCCTACAGTTGTCCGCTATGGCAGGCTTGGGCGTCCGCTATAAGCTGAACGACCGGATAGCCCTGTTTGCCGAGCCTTCGGTATCCCATCATTTTGATACGGACTCCCGGACAAGGACATTGCGCACGGAACGTCCGACGAACTTGAATCTGCTTTGCGGTGTCCGCATGGTCTATTAACCTTAGAAACGATACAGAAATGAAATCTCTATCTCTTCATTGTATATTATTTAATCGTACTATATTAGATTCCGGCATGCGAATCAAGTTCGACTTATGCCGATATCGTTCATGTCGTTCATATCATTCATGTCGTTCATATCATTCGTGCAGTTCATATCATTCACGTTGTTCACGCCATTCATGTTGTGCTGTTGTGCTGGCATTGCTGCTCAGCCTGTGCTTCTCCTTGGTGTCCTGCATGGACGAGACGTTCGACCCCAATAATCCGGATGTCGACCTGTTTGTAAAACAGCTGAAGGAAGGCACCTATTCGCCGGAAAATGCAGACGGGCTGAACACTGTGCCCCATTTTACCGTTAATGACATAGAAGGCTTGCTGAAGTATGCCGAAGACCTGACGGTGATTCCCTCTTTTCCGTTGGCTCCGGTCTCTTATTCGGCAGGAGGCAAGCTCCGCTTGGGAGAGTGTATCTTGTGGACGGTGGAAACCGTCCGTCTGGGGCAGAATGCCTCGATGGGATGCAAGATGGTGCATGTCGATGCGGAAAACTACGAAGGTATCTATTTCCTGTCCGATGACGAAGTGCAGGATGCCGCCGCCCGTTACCGCCGTTGGTGGGAGAACCGAAAGTATCCCCGCACGATGTGGACCATAGACCCCTGTTACGATGAACCGCTTTGCGGAAGCGGATATATGTGGTGGTAAGACAGTGAGACTGTAAATCCGTAAAACTGTAAAACTGTAAAACTGTAGATCCGTAAGACTGTAAATTCATGAGACAGTAAATCCGTAAGACGGTAAGTCGATAAGTCAACAAGAGAGTAAGAAAACAAGTTAATGAGAACATACAGCACTATAATCGGACTGCTTTTTGCAGCAGTCCTTCCTCTTTGCGCCCAAGACTGGACCCCTCAGGACTCTTTGCGGCTACGTCGCCTGCTGGACGGAGAGGGGGAACTGAAACTGAACCCGAAGGCGCTGAAAGAGCTGGAGCAGGAACCGTATATGGGCAAACTGCGGATGTCGGAGGAGAAGCAGTGGATGGACTTCAACACGACGCTGCCCGAAATACCCGAAGTGCCGAAGAAGAAAGTCGTCCTGACGCTGCGCCCCTATAACGCGCGTACGAAGTATAACTGGGACCCGGTGTATCAGAAGAAAATCAATATAGATAAGAATACGTGGCGTGGCAATCCTTTCCATGAACTGGTCACACGCAAGACCTATACCAACTGGGCAAAGCGCCCTCTGGATAAAGGAATGCGCAAGAGCCTGGAGGAAATAGAAGCTACCGGTTTGCGCTATCGCGTGACGGAGCGGGCGAATAATATGGCGGTAGGCAGTTGGCAGAGCGCCGGCGGTGGAGCCGGCATAGGTGGTCTGGACCTGATGACGCCTTTCACCAAAGAGTTTTGGGACTTCAAGGGACGCAAACGCAGGGCGCGTACGCTCGAAGTGCTGCGGGAGTATGGCGACTCCATTACAGTACAGATGCAGAGAACATCCCAAGGCGAATGATGCTTTTTATCAGGAAAGAGTTTCTCTCTTTCCCTCCTCCCCATGAAAAAGCCATGCCTTCGGCATAAAAAAGGAACAAGTTCATTTTATTCTGCTCGCGGTTTATGCTATCTTTGCCTGCGTTAAAACAAAGATTACACCTGATGAACAGATATCTTAAGCCAGCTATATATTTACTTTTCTCGTTCATGTCGGGCGGGGTTGCCTGTGCACAGGAGGCGACGTTCTCTCCGCCTTTCGACTTTCCGATGATTTTCTCCGGTAATTTCGGTGAGATACGCGCCAACCATTTTCATGGAGGCCTCGACTTCAAGACCGGTGGCACGATAGGCAAGCCCGTGCGGGCATTGGCGGAGGGCTACATATCCCGCATCCGCGTCACGCACGGTTCGGGCTATGTGCTCGATGTGATCTACGCCAATGGATACAAGACGATCAACCGCCATCTCAGTGCCTTTGTCGGCGACGTGGCACGCAGGGTGGAAGACTTGCAGTATGAAAAGGAGACATGGGAAGTGGAGATTGTTCCCGAACCGGGCGAGTATGCTGTAAAGGCAGGGCAGGTCATCGCCCTGAGCGGCAACACCGGATATTCGTTCGGCCCGCATCTGCATCTGGACGTATTCGAGGCGGAGACGGACGATTACGTCGATCCGATGGCTTTCTTCAAGAAGCAGGTGAAGGACAATGTCGCCCCGCGTGCCGAAGGTATCATGCTGTTTCCGCAACCCGGCAGGGGAGTGGTGGACGGAACGTCGGAACGCCGCGCCTTTCCCCTCCATCCCAAGCAGCCGATTACTGCTTGGGGAATGGTCGGAGCGGGCATCCGTGCATACGACTATATGGATGGGGCGAGCAATCGCTACGGTGTGCACACAGTGGTGCTGGAGGTGGACAGCGTAGAGGTGTTCCGGAGCGTGGTGGACCGCTTCTCGGAAGAAGAGAACCGCATGATCAACTCGTGGACCTACGGGCAATATATGAAGTCGTTCATCGAACCGGGCAATACGCTGCGGATGCTGCATGCCTCCAACGGCAACCGGGGACTGATAGACATCAATGAGGAACGTCCTTACGATTTCTCCTATACCCTGAAGGATGCTTTCGGAAACACGTCGAAAGTCTCGTTTACCGTGCAAGGCAAGCGGATGGAGATTCCTCCCGTAGAGTATCGCGAGAAGTACGTCTTCCGCTGGAACAAGGTGAACTACGTGCAGGAGCCTGGGCTTTCGCTGGTGGTTCCGCGCGGGATGCTCTATGACGATGCCTATCTGAACTATGCCGTGCGTGCAGACAGTGGGGATGTGGCTTTCACTTATCAGCTGAACGACACGCGCATTCCTCTTCACGGCCGTTGCGAACTGCGTATCGGCTTGCGCCACTGTCCGGTGGAGGACATGACGAAGTATTATGTGGCAGGAGTGGATGCACGCGGCAGGAAGTATAGCGTAGGCGGCAAGTACGAAGACGGTTTCATGAAGACCACCATCCGCGAGCTGGGCACGTACACCGTCGGCATAGATACCGTGCCTCCTACCGTCACTCCGCTCAATCCGAAGCAGTGGGGCGCTACGAAGCGCATCGTGTTCAAGGCGAAAGATGAAGAGACAGGCATCAGCACCTACCGCGGTACCATCGACGGAAAGTATGTCCTGTTCGGCAAACCCAACTCCATCAGTGGGAACCTGGTTTACGAGATTGACCCTAAACGCGTAGAGCGGGGCAGGCATGTCGTGGAAATCACAGTGACCGATGGCTGTGGCAACCGCACCACGAAGCGTGTTCCGTTCGTGTGGTGAGGATATCTTTGTCATCTGACCGAGTAGTTAAAGAACTCCTAAAATATAATTTGTATAAGAACAATAACCAATATAAGAACAATAACCAATTTATAAACATAACAAAGTATGAAAAGCAAAAGACTGACCCTTTCCGTCTTGTTGGTAGCGGTGGCAGTGGTGAATGCACTGGCATGTACCAATCTTATTGTAGGTAAGAATGTCTCCACGGACGGTTCTACCATTGTTTCTTATTCTGCCGACTCCTACGGCTTGTTCGGCGAGTTGTATCATTATCCTGCCGGCATGCACAAGAAAGGCACACTGATTGACATACACGAGTGGGACACCGGCAAGTATCTGGGCAAGATAGAACAGGCACGCCAGACGTACAACGTCATCGGCAACATCAATGAGTTTCAGCTGACCATTGCCGAAACCACTTTCGGCGGTCGTCCCGAACTGGTGGACACCACCGGAGTCATTGATTACGGAAGCCTGATCTATCTGGGTTTGCAACGCTCCCGCACCGCCCGTGAGGCAATCAAGGTGATGACCGACCTCGTGCAAGAGTACGGCTACTACAGCAGCGGCGAATCTTTCACCATTGCCGACCCGAACGAAATCTGGATCATGGAGATGATAGGCAAAGGTCCCGGCGTGCGTGGTGCCGTATGGGTGGCCGTGCGCATCCCCGACGACTGCATCTCGGCACATGCCAATCAGGCACGCATCCACCAGTTCGACATGAACGACAAGAATAACTGCATGTATTCCTCCGATGTCATCTCTTTTGCCCGCGAGAAAGGCTACTTCAATGGGGTGAACAAGGATTTCAGCTTTGCCGACGCTTATGCACCTCTGGATTTCGGTGCACGCCGCTACTGCGAGGCACGTGTATGGAGCTACTTCAATATGTTCACCGACCGTGGCGAAGAATTCCTTCCCTACATCGAAGGTAAGACCGACCGCCCCATGCCCCTCTATCTGAAACCTAACCGGAAGATATCCGTGCAAGATGTGCAGAACGCCATGCGCGACCATTACGAAGGCACTCCGCTGGACATCAGTAAGGACTTCGGTGCCGGTCCGTACCACACTCCTTACCGCCTTTCTCCGCTCTCCTTCAAGGTGGGCGACAAGAGTTACTTCAACGAACGCCCCATCTCCACGCAGCAGACCGGTTTCGTGTTTGTGTCCCAGATGCGCTCTTCCATGCCCGATGCCATTGGCGGTGTGCTGTGGTTCGGTACGGACGATGCCAACCTGACGGTCTTCACTCCCGTATATTGCTGCACGAATAAGGTGCCCGTATGCTACTCCCGTGTGGACGGAGCCGACTATATCACTTTCTCTTGGAACTCTGCTTTCTGGATTTTCAACTGGGTGGCAAACATGGTCTATCCCCGTTACGACCTGATGGTGGGCGACGTGCGTGCCGCTCAAGCCGAACTGGAAATTACCTTCCGCGAAGCACAAGAGGGCATCGAGGCTACCGCATCCAAACTCTACGCCAAAGATCCTGCACAAGCAAAGGAATTCCTTTCCAACTATACCGATTTGGTTGCACAAAGCACACTCGACACCTGGAAGCGTCTTGGCGAGTTCCTTATCGTGAAGTACAATGACGGTGTAGTCCGCCGCATGAAAGACGGCAAGTTCGAACGCAATGCCATCGGCCAGCCGGCAGGTGTGGTTCGTCCCGGATATCCGAAAGAGTTCCTGGAAGAATACGTGAAACAGACGGGAGAACGGTATCGCATACCGGAATAACCGGTGCATTCCTGCAAAAACTGCACAGGATAGTGTAAATCTTTAGTGAAAAAAGTAGGATATTTAAACTTATTCGCCTACATTTGTAACTTACAAGCCGATAAATGTGCGTGACTGGTTTCATTCGTCGATGAGCCGCATGAGGCAGTTACGCATGACTTATCAGGCAGAAAAATAGATATTAACCTCTAAAATAGATAATTATATGGAAAATCAAGAACTGATCAAGTTGGTGACTGAGAAAGCCCAGATGTGGCTTACCCCGGCTTACGACGCCGAAACTCAGGCAGAAGTGAAACGTATGTTGGAGAACGAAGATAAGACAGAGTTGATCGATTGTTTTTATAAAGACCTGGAATTCGGTACGGGCGGTCTGCGCGGCATAATGGGCGTAGGAACCAACCGAATGAATATCTATACGGTAGGTGCCGCTACGCAGGGCCTTTCCAACTACCTGAACAAATGTTTCAAGGACGAAGAGCAGATTTCCGTAGTTGTGGGCTATGACTGCCGTAACGACAGCGACAAGTTTGCCAAAATCTCCGCCGACATCTTCTCTGCAAACGGCATCAAGGTTTATCTTTTCGACGACCTGCGTCCTACGCCGGAAGTTTCGTTTGCCATCCGCCATTTCGGTTGCCAGAGCGGTATCAATATCACTGCCAGCCACAACCCGAGAGAATACAACGGCTACAAGGCCTATTGGAACGACGGTGCACAGGTGCTTGCTCCGCACGACACTGCCATCATCGACGAGGTGAACAAGGTGACCGTTGCCGACATCAAGTTCGACGGCAATAAGGAGCTGATCCAGATTATCGGTGAAGACGTAGACAAGGTGTACTTGGAGAAGGTACATTCCATTTCCATCGACCCGGAAGTGATCAAGCGTCAGAAGGATCTGAACATTGTCTATACTCCGCTGCACGGTGCAGGACGCACATTGATTCCTGCCTCACTGAAAGTATGGGGATTTGAGAATGTCAACTGTGTGCCCGAGCAGATGGTGAAGGACGGTAACTTCCCCACAGTGGTATCTCCCAATCCCGAAAATGCCGAAGCCCTCTCCATGTCCATTGCATTGGCGAAGAAGATCGATGCCGACATCGTGATGGCAAGTGATCCGGATGCCGACCGCGTAGGTATGGCTTGCAAGGACGACAAGGGCGAATGGGTGCTTATCAACGGTAACCAGACCGCTTTGATCTTCTTGTACTACATCATCAAGAACCGTATCGCTACGGGCAAGATGAACCCCAACGATTTCATCGTGAAGACCATTGTGACTACCGAGCTGATTAAGGCAGTAGCAGACAAGAACAAGATTGAAATGCGCGACTGCTACACCGGTTTCAAGTGGATTGCACGTGAGATCCGTCTGAGCGAAGGCAAACAGCAATACATCGGTGGTGGCGAAGAGAGCTACGGCTTCCTTGCCGAAGACTTTGTCCGTGACAAAGACGCCGTTTCTGCATGTTCCCTGCTTGCCGAGATCTGTGCATGGGCAAAAGACCAGGGCAAGACGCTGTATGACGTATTGATGGATATCTACGTAGAGTACGGTTACTCCAAGGAAACCACAGTCAACGTTGTGAAGCCGGGTAAGAGTGGTGCCGATGAAATCAAGGCTATGATGGACAACTTCCGTGCCAATCCGCCGAAAGAGATCGGAGGTTCTCCCGTTGCGCTGATCAAAGACTACAAGAGCCTGAAAGCTACCGATGCCCAAGGCAACGTACAAGACCTGGATATGCCTGAGACGTCTAATGTGCTTCAATACTTCACGGAAGACGGTTCGAAGATCTCCGTTCGTCCGTCGGGTACGGAACCGAAGATCAAGTTCTATATCGAAGTGAAGGGCGAGATGGGTTGCTCGAAGTGCTATGCCGGTGCCAATGCCGCTGCCGAAGAAAAGGTAGAGGCTGTCCGCAAGTCGCTCGGCATCTGATGATATTTGCAAGTCCTGATGTGAAGCACATCAGGACTTGCTTCTATAGAATGTTCCCCCGTTACAAGAGTATTTCTGTAGCGGGGGAACGTTCGTTTTTTATTTTCTCCACCAGTCTATCATTCTTCTGGCTATGCTCAGTTTCCGTGGGAGTTCGGGAAGGTTGTCTTTGGAGTAGAAGGCTCCGGCACTAAGTTCCTCCTGTTGCAGTTTGATTTCTCCGCTTTCGTAGTCGGCGATGAATCCCACCATCAGTCCGCTGGGGTAGGGCCAGGGTTGATTATCGAAATAGGTGATGTTCTTTACTTTCAGTCCGGTCTCCTCCAGCACCTCCCTTTGCACGCATTGTTCCAGTGTTTCGCCGGGTTCGAGGAAGCCTGCTACCAGTCCGTAGAACGTGCCGCGGAAGTTGCGCGCATGCACCAGCAGGATCTCTTCTCCGCGGCGCACCAGCACGATGATGGCGGTAGAGATGGGTGGATATATCTCGTGGGCACACGCAGGGCACTTCTTCATGATGTTAGTCAGCTGTTCGGTAGGTGAGCCGCATACGGGGCAGAAACGGCTGTGCTGGTCCCAGTATAGAATCTGGTAAGCTTTTCCGGCAGCTCTGTATGCTTCCGGAGTGATGTATTCGTAGGAACTCCGCAGGTTGACCATGAACCACTCTTCCGTCTCCTCTATGGGCTGGCTGATGGCTAATGCGCGCACAGTTTCGCCAGTGGGCAGGCATACTTCATGAATCGTGCTGCCTCCATGCGACGTATCGTCTTTATGCGTCGTGCCGTCTTCATGAATCGTGCTGTCCGCATGAGCAGGCAGGGGAGGCTGTGTTCCGCATGGCACGCTGTATACGATTCCTCCTTCTCCGTTATCTTCTTTTCTTAGCAGCAGTTGGTCCTTGAAGAAGACGAACCACTGTGTGATATCTTGTTTCTCTACATTCTCCATTGTTCATACATTTTTTTGATCAATCAATCCTGCTTATCTCTAAGGCGTTCGTGAGACTCCGTTGAGTGCGCTTCAGATGGGATGATTAATGTCTGAAGTCTTAAATATAGAACGGCCTATGCAGATAAGATGTGGTTTTGATGTGCGCAAAGATAGCGTATTTATTTGTATTGTGACACTATTGTTTTTACGGTAGATGTGTTGGTGATGTGGATTTATGCTCTTTATCACATGAATCTCAAAATTATTTTGGCTAAAAGCAGCACAAATCTCAAATTGTATGAGTGACAAGCGTGCCAATCTCCCTCAGAAACTCCTTGTCGTGCGATACGGCGACCACTGTTCCGGTATAGTTCCGTATGGTTTCCGTGATGATTCCGATGCTTTCGATGTCCAGATTGTTGGTTGGTTCGTCCAGAATGAAGACATCGGGGGCATTATCCGCAATCATCAGGCAGCAGAAGGAGAGGCGCATCTTCTCTCCGCCGCTGAGTTGCGAACAGGGCTTGCGCCAGACGGTTGCCGGAAAGAGATAACGGTTCAGTATGGTTTTCAGCTCATGCTCCGGAAGCAGGCGGCGGTTGAACAATTCTGCTTGCTCCAGGATACTGAGGTGGTTGCGGATCAGGGAATACTCCTGGTCCAGGTAGACAAAGCTGAAGTCGGCACGCTCCAGGTTGCCGGTCAGGACGGGAAGCGTGGAGGATACTTCGGTTGCAGAAGATACTTCAGTTACGGAAGATGCCTCTGTTACGGAAAATATCTCTGTTACGGAAGATATCTCTGTTACGGAAAATATCTCGGTTACGGAAGATGCCTCTGTTACAGAAGATGTGCTATCGGCTGCGAAAGGAGTACGATTAGTTGCGGAAAGCATACGGTGCTCCGTCGGCGACATTCCGCAAATCAGCTTCAGCAGGGTGGTCTTGCCGCTGCCGTTGTTCCCTTCGATGCAGATGCGGTCGCCGCTTCTCAGTTGGAAGTTGAGCGGGCGTTCCCAAAGGAAATGCCCGGCGTCCGGATAGCGGAAATTGAGTTCCGTTGCCGTGACCAGCGTCTTGCCTTCGTGCAGGGTGGGGGCGCTGAAATCGGTTTTCAGCTTCTCGGCAAGCGGAAGGGCGTTCCGGATGCTTTGCATCTCCTGCTGCAACTTGCCTGCTTTCTCGTCCTGTGCGCTTTTCAGCCGGCTGGTGCTGGACTCCGCTTTGTCTTTCAGGACGCCCATCATGATGCGCGGTACGCCATTTTTGATGGACGCTTTCTCGCCGCGTACGTTTTGCTTCGCTTTCTGTTCGGCGATGTCGCGGGCGGCTTTCCGGGCAAGGCGGAGGGCTTTCTGTTTCTCCTCCAGTTGTTCTTGCAGGGCGTTGAGGCGGATGCTCTTCTGCTCTTTGAAAAAGTCATAGTTTCCGCCGTAAAGGGTCAGCCCGTTGGCGGACAGTTCGCCGATGGCGGGCAGGAGATTCAGCAGTGCGCGGTCGTGGCTGACGACGAGGAGGGCGGCGGAAGTACGCTTCACAAACTCGTACAGCCGTTCCCTGCCCCTCGCGTCCAAGTGGTTCGTAGGCTCGTCCAGCAAGATGGCATCGGGAGCGTGCAGCTCCATGCCTGCCAGAAACAGGCGGGTCTTTTCTCCGCCGCTGAGGCCGTTCAACGGGCGTGTGAGGGGAGTGCCATCCATTCCCCATGCCGTCAGGGCAGCGTGTACGCGCTCTTCGAGGGTCCAGTCGTCGGCAAGTGTGGCGAAATGTGCTTCGGAGGCATCTCCGTTCAGGATGCTGTACAAGGCTTCCAGTTTGCGGTCTATCCCTAAGGCCTGTGCCACGGTCATGTCGTCGTACTGGCCGAAATGCTGGGGCACGTAGTAAAGATGTTCGGGACGGTGGATCGTGCCGCCCAAAGGAGACAGCTCTCCGGCGACAATCCGCATCAGGGTAGACTTGCCGCAACCGTTGTTTCCGGTCAGTGCGATTTTCTCTCCGCGGTTGATGGTCAGGTTGAGGTGGCGGAAGAGGATTTCCTTGTCGGGATGTGCATAGCTAAGGTCTCTGATAATGATACTCATGATAAAAAGAAAATAGTGTGTGTTAATCTATTGGTCTCGTGGGACGGATAAATTCGTCCCACGGGACAAAAAAAATCATCTCGTGAGGTGAATATTTTCAGCTTACGGGACGAACTGAACCGTCTCGCGAGGCGAAAAAGATATTCGTAGGATTTTATTGAGAAGTTTACCGGATAGGTATTGTCTTTACTTGGAAATTCTCATTGGAGTAATGGTTTGTTATCGGTGGCAAAGGTAAGCATTTCTTTTGAAAGAGGCAATAGGGAGACGATGGGATATCGTGAAGAAAGCCGTGCATGAATCCTGCAAATTAGTGGCATACCGTTTGGAAAAGCAACAAAAAGGCTTTACCTTTGTTTCTGATTAGAAGTAACTTCTTAAAAGGCGTGGAAATTATGAAGGGATATGTAGTACCGAACAGAAAACGTTTGCCATACGGCATGATGAATTTCGCGGATATTCGTTGCGAAAACTATTATTACGTGGATAAGACACACTTCATTCCTATGATAGAGGAGGCGGATCGCTTCTTCTTTTTCATCCGTCCCCGCCGTTTCGGTAAGAGTCTGACGTTGAATATCCTGCAACACTATTATGACATTCGTACACGTGACCAGTTTGACAAACTGTTCGGTGACCTCTATATCGGGCAGCACCCTACGCCGAGCCGTAACAGTTACCTTGTGCTCTATCTCAATTTTTCGGGTATTGTGGGCGAACTGAATGACTACCGAAAGGGGCTGGATGCGCATTGCCAGACGATGTTCGACTATTTCTGTGATATTTATGCCGACTATCTTCCTCAAGGCATCAGGGAACAGTTGGACCGAAAGGACGGAGCGGTCGAACAATTTGAATTTCTATACACGGAATGTGCGAAAGCAGGTCAAAAGATATATCTCTTCATCGACGAATACGACCACTTCACCAATTCCATCCTTTCCAATCCCGAAAGCCTGTACCGTTACACTAACGAGACACATGGCGAAGGTTATCTGCGTGCCTTCTTCAACAAGATTAAGGCAGGCACTTATTCAAGCATAGGACGTTGTTTCATCACCGGTGTCAGTCCCGTGACGATGGACGACCTGACGAGTGGCTTCAACATCGGCACCAATTACTCCCTCTCACCCGAATTTAACGAACTGATGGGCTTCACCGAAGAGGAGGTGCGCGAGATGCTGACCTATTATTCCACGAACAGCCCTTTCAAGCACAGTGTGGACGAATTGATAGAGCTGATGAAACCTTGGTACGACAACTACTGCTTTGCCGAAGAATGCTACGGTAAAACCACCATGTATAACTCCAACATGGTGCTCTATTTCGTCAAGAACTATATACAATGGGGTACCTCTCCGCGCAACATGGTGGAGGACAATATCCGTATGGACTACGAAAAGCTGCGTATGCTCATCCGCAAGGACAAGGAGTTCGCCCACGACGCTTCCATCATACAGACCTTAGTAAAGCAGGGGTACATCACCGGCGAATTGAAACGGGGATTCCCCGCCTCAGGCATGACCAATCCCGACAACTTCGTGAGCCTGCTCTTTTACTTCGGCATGCTTTCCATCGGTGGTCTGTACAAGGGAAAGACCAAACTTATCATCCCCAACCTGGTTGTGCAAGAACAGCTCTATACCTATCTGTTGAGTACGTATGACGAAGCACCGAAACGGTGAAGAAAGCCATAGGCGATACGCAACTGCACAAGGTTGTGGTGGTGTATAAGGGAATGGAGATGGTAGTTTGCGAGGAGGTCTGACTCCTTAATTCTGCTGTTTAATTCCGTTGCTGTCTTATCCCCTTTGATACGCAATCCTTTCCGTCCCGTTTGCCACACGTATGGTCCCGCACCGCTTGAATCCGTTTCGGGCAAGCAGGCGTTGCATGATAAGGTTGTCTTGATGGGTGTCGGCACGCAGGTTGCCGCACTGCTTGGCGCACCACGCTATGCAGGTGTCGCCGATGCCTTTGCAGGTTCCGTCGGAGGCGATGCGATGGATGACGTAGTAGGGGGCATCGTTCAGCCAGTTGCCGTCTTCGATGACCGAGTAGTTGGGGTCGGGACTGGGGACAAAGCAAAAAGTGCCGACTATGTTCTCGTGCTCGTCCCGGCACACGTAGCAATGCCCGTCGGCTATTTCGCGGGCAATCAGTTCGCTCGAAGGATAGCCGTTGATCCATTGGTTGCCGTTGCCGACGGAGGCCATGAAGCGGCGTGCATGGTCGAATATCTCCATCAGACGGTTCAGGTCCGAAGGACGGGCAGGGCAGATTTCTATCTTACTCATGAGGTTGCTGCAAATTTGGAATACCTCACTTCATCGATGCGGCATCGAACGACAACGGCAATAAGTCGCTTGCCCGTTCTATTTCATAAACCCCTTTCTTGCCGTAGAGAAGAAGGCGCATAGGCTGCTGGAAGCGTTTCTCCGTTTCGAGCATCACCTGCCGACAGGCACCGCAGGGCGGAATCGGGTCGTCGAGAAAGCCTTCTTCGTTGCGTGCGGCAATGGCAAGTGTCGTCACCGGCTGGTCGGGATATTGCGAGTTGGCATAGAACAACGTGGTGCGTTCGGCACACAGACCCGACGGATATGCGGCATTCTCCTGATTCGTACCTGTGACGATCGTGCCGTCTGCCAGTCGTGCGGCGGCACCCACCGAGAAGTGCGAATAGGGGGCATAACTGCGTCCGGTGGCCTCGCAGGCGGCATCCAGCAGCCAACGGTCCGCCTCGCTCAATTCGTCGTATGCATAGAGCTTGAAGCTGATGTGTAAATTCAAATCTCTCATAAGGCAATCCTTGTTTCTAGATAATTAATGTTACAAAGTTAGGAAAGAGATTGGTAAATCCAATTCTTTTTAGGATTTTTGTGCACTCAATCCCTACCGATTATGAACAGAACGAACGATTTCAGATTCACCCTCGTCCTCCTGACGTTCCTTGCGTGTGCCGTTGCCGCACAGGCGCAGCGTCGGAATGCCCGTTACGTGGAATACATCGAAAAATATGCCCCGCTTGCCGTGCAGCAGATGAAGGAACACAAGATACCTGCCAGCATCACCCTGGCGCAAGGGCTACTGGAGAGCGGCGCCGGACAGAGTACACTGGCACGCAAAAGCAACAACCACTTCGGCATCAAGTGCGGCAGCAACTGGCGCGGACGCACCGTGAGGCACGACGATGATGCACGCAATGAGTGCTTCCGTGCCTACAGCCATCCCCGCCACTCCTACGAAGACCATTCCGCCTTCCTGAAACAGGGTGCCCGATACGCCTTCCTGTTCCGGCTGAAGACGACGGACTATAAAGGCTGGGCGCGTGGACTGAAAAAGGCCGGTTATGCCACAGACCCCTCATACGCCAACCGCCTGATTACGATCATCGAAGATTATCACCTCTACAAGTACGACAGCCGCGGCATGAGCAAGCGCGAGATGCGACGCTGGGAGGCGGAGATGAAGAAGAAGCCTTGGCTTGCCCATCCGCATCAGGTGTATATTGCGAACGACATCGCATACGTCGTGGCGCGCGATGGCGATACGTTCCGTTTCCTGGGCAAGGAGTTCGGCATCAGTTGGACGAAGCTGGCGAAGTATAATGACCTCCAAAAAGACTATACGCTGGAGAACGGCGATATCATCTATCTGAAGAGTAAAAAGACGAAAGCCTCCAAACTGCACGTTGTCTATGTGGTGAAAGACGGAGATTCCATGCACTCCATCTCCCAGAAATACGGCATACGCCTGAAGAACCTCTATAAGATGAACCGGAAAGACGCCGAGTATGTCCCCGAAGTAGGAGATCGGTTGAGGCTGAGATAAAAAAGAAGACCAGTTGAGGTTGAGATAAGAACAGGAGAAAGTCATGAAAGACCTATCCGAAAATGTACAGGGTGTTCGATATCGGACACCCTTCTTTTTTGTCTATCCGCTTGTAATCAGTTGCTTACGGTTTTGGCACGCATTTGGCATATCATATGGCGTGTGAATCGACAGCCTGTCCGCTTCCGAAAAAGGGCAATGCCGAATGAATCCCCTTCCGGACAAAAGTCATATCGGGATGAATCCCATGTCGGAACAAAGGGCATATCAGGATGAACCCCCTTCCGGACAAAGACAGGTCGAAACAGGAAAACGATAAATAACAAATTACCAAATAGTAGACATGGACAGAGAAATACCTAAAGCAGTGCGCGACAAAGAGCGCAACAAGAGAATTATCCGTTACGGCAGTATCGGCGTGGCAGGCATCATCGTTATCAGTGTGCTCATCTCCCTGATGCGTGCCGGAGTGAATGCAAAAGACCTGGTGCTTTCCACAGTGGACAAAGGCACGATTGAAGTCAGCGTGAGTGCATCGGGCAAGGTGGTTCCGGCGTTTGAAGAGATCATCAACTCGCCCATCAGCACCCGTATCGTCGAGATATATAAGAAAGGTGGCGACAGCGTAGACGTAGGCACACCGATTCTGAAACTCGATCTGCAAAGCGTGGAGACCGACTACAAGAAGCTGCTGGACGAAGAGCAGATGCGCAGCTACAAGCTGGAGCAGCTCCGCGTGAACAATCAGACCAAGCTGAACGACCTCGCCATGAAGATCAAAGTCTCCGCCATGCAGCTGAACCGCAAGAAGGTGGAACTGCGCAACGAACAGTATCTCGACAGCTTGGGTTCGGGAACTACCGACAAGGTGCGCCAGGCGGAACTGAGCTATAACGTGGCACAACTGGAGTACGAGCAGCTGCAACAGCAATATGACAACGAGAAGGAAGTGCTTGCCGCCGAATATAAAGTGCAGGAACTGGATTTCAGCATCTTCCGCAAGGGACTTGCCGAGATGAAGCGTACGCTGGACGATGCGCAGGTGCGTTCGCCACGTAAGGCGATCCTGACCTACATCAACAACCAGATAGGCGAACAAGTCTCCCAAGGCAGCCGTCTTGCCGTGATTTCCGACCTGAGCCACTTCAAGGTGGAGGGCGAGATAGCCGATACGTATGGAGACCGCGTGGCAGCCGGTGGCAAGGCAGTCGTGAAGATAGGCAGCGAGAAACTGGAAGGCGCGGTAAGCAGTGTGACCCCGTTGTCGAAGAACGGTGTGATCTCCTTCACCGTCCAGCTGAACGAAGACAACAACCGTCGTTTGCGTTCAGGTCTGAAGACGGATGTCTATGTGATGAACGCCGTGAAGGAGGACGTGATGCGCATAGCCAATGCCTCCTACTACGTGGGTCGTGGCGAATATGAACTCTTCGTCCGCACCTCCGACAAGGAGATCGTGAAGCGCAAAGTGCAGCTGGGCGATTCGAACTTCGAATTCGTGGAGGTCATCAGCGGACTCCAGCCCGGCGATCAGGTGGTTGTGAGTGACATGAGCCAGTATAAAAACAAGAATAAACTCAAGGTAAATTAGTCTGAATGTCGGGAATAACTCCCGATAATTCCTGATAACTCCTGACAACTCCTTAAAAGAAGATACATCCAATGATTAGAATCTATTTGAAACAAGCCTGGGAACTGCTGAAGCAGAACAAACTGTTCAGTACGCTCTACATTGCAGGTACCGGGCTGGCTATTGCCATGACCATGATTATGGCGATGATATACTACGTGAAGCTGGCACCGGTCTATCCGGAGGTGAACCGGCAGAATACGCTCTATCTGACCGGTTCCCGTTTCGAGAAAGGGCCAGAGGGCAATCATCAGGTTGTACGGTGGGCAGTCTCCTACAAGGCGTTGCAAGAGTGGTTCTATCCGATGAAGAACGCCCTTGCGGTGTCGGCGAAGCTTGCTAATGGCGATTGGTCCGAAAACAGCTATATACAACCTGCCGACCAGAGCGGCGACTTCCATGTCAATGTACGGCTGACCGATCCGGCTTTCTTCCGCATCTACGCCTTCCGCTTTCTGGAAGGGAAACCCTTCACCGATGCCGACCTGTCCAGCGGCATCTGCACGGCAGTCATCACCGACGAATTGGCACGCCGCCTGTTCGGCACGACCGAAGGGGTGGTGGGACAGACGTTCTGCCTGAACTATACCGACTTCCGGGTGTGTGGCGTGGTACGTTCCGCCAGCTACCTTACTTCCAAGTCTTATGCGCAGCTTTATGTCCCTTATAGCGTAGTTTCCGACTATCGCGAACCGAAATACGGCGCTCCTTTCCTGGGTGCTTTCAGTGTGACGTTCTTGGTGGAAAACGGAGAGCAGGGAGTCGCCTTGCGGAATGAACTGAAAGACATCGTGCGCCGTGAGAATCTGGCGAATCCCGACGATTGGCAGGTCTCTTTCTGGGAGCAGCCTACCACCCATCTGGTGAGCATCTTTCAGGAGTATGTCAGTGAGGAACTGGATGTATGGGCAACAGTGCGGCAGTTCCTGCTGGTGTTGTTGGTACTGCTGCTGGTGCCTGCCCTGAACCTGAGCGGCATGATAGCCAGCCGCATGGAGGGGCGCTTGCCGGAGATGGGCGTGCGCAAGTCCTTCGGCGCAGGGCGCGGGGCGCTGCTCTCGCAGGTGATGTGGGAGAACCTGCTGCTTACCCTGTTAGGAGGCGTGTTGGGTCTGCTTTTGGCTTGGGTGGTGCTCTACGCCGGACGCGAATGGGTGTTTACGGTGCTGGACGATTGGGCGGATGCCGTACCCGAAGGCGTGGAAGTGCGCGTGGCAGGCGAGATGCTTTTCGCGCCGTTGGTCTTCCTTGCCGCCCTGCTGTTGTGCGTGTTGCTAAACCTGCTCTCGGCATTGCTCCCGGCATGGAACTCGCTCCGCAAACCCATTGTGAGTTCACTGAATGAGAAAAGGTGACAAGCTGACGAGGAACCTCTTTTCTCCCAAGAAAGTAACAAACTAAAAAAAACGAAAGAAAATGTTGAAACTGATATTGAAGAATCTATGGGCTCGCCGTCGCCGCAACGGATGGCTGCTTGCTGAGTTGGTCTTGGTGAGCATCATCAGTTGGGTGGTGCTGGATCCTGTGATTGTGGTGACACACGACCGGAACATCCCGTTGGGCTACGATGCCGACCGCCTCTGTCTGGTTTCTTTGGGAGCATTGCAGCCCAATGCACAAGGTTACGATCCGGCAGCGCAGGACTCGGCGGTACTGCTCGACAGCTATTTCAATCTGGTGCGCCATGCCGCCGACTTTGAGGGGGTGGAGGCGACGGCTCCGGTGCTGGGCTTCTGCTATCCCAATTCGCCGCAGGGAAACTCCAACACCCAGCTGATAGCTGAAGGCGATTCCGTCAAGGTGACGATTATGCAGATGTACTTCATGCCCCATACGCGCTTCTTCGAGGCATACGGCTTCAAGGAGGGCGAGGGCAGAACGCTCCGGCAACTCTCCGATCTCAACTACGGTCCCAATGACATTGTGCTGACGGAGAATGCGGCCGAAAGGCTTTTCCATACTGGGAATGCCGTGGGAAGACGTTGTCACACAAGTGGAAGGGGCAGCGACACGACTTTCTATCAGGTAGCGGGCACCATCGGCACCATCAAGGCTTACAGCTTCTGGCGACCTGTTCCGGTAGTATTCCGTCCTATATCTTCGCCGAGGGAATACCTGCCCGATGACGCACGAATCCTGATACGCTTGAAGGAAGGAGTCAGTATGCAGCGTTTCCTGCATGAGTTCCGTCCGTGGATGGTGAAGGAGCTGAGGCGCGGCAACCTGTTTGCCCGTACGGTTCTCTCGTATGAGAAGTTGATAGAAGAGCATGAGAACTATGAGTCTACACCCATCTATCGCCGCAACCTTGCTATGGCACTCTTCTTCCTGATCAATCTTTGTCTGGGAGTGGCAGGTACATTCTGGTTGCAGACCCGCCCCCGCCGCGAAGAGATAGGGGTGATGCTTTCTTTCGGAGCTACGCCCGGCCACATCGTCCGTCTGCTGATGGGCGAAGGGGCGGTGCTGACGTTCATCGCTTCGCTTACCGGATTCCTGATCTACCTGCAATATGCCCTGAAGGAGGGGTTGAGCATGAGCATGAGCTTGTGCTGGATGGAGAATACGGACAATTACTGGGTGTCGGACTTTACGCTGCACTTCCTCATTGTGTCGTGCATCATTCTCCTGATACTGCTGCTCGTGGTGCTGGCAGGCATCTACATCCCGGCACGCAGTATCAGCCGGATACCGCCGACAGAGGCGTTGAGGGATGAATGATAAATGATGAGTGAATGATAAGTGATAAATGATGAGTGATAAATGATGAGTGATAAATGATAAGTGAGTAAGAACTTCTCTAACTTCTCGAAAGGAACTCCCCCAAAAGAACTCCTCAAAAAGACTCCTTATTAAAACAACTTCTTAAAAGAAACAAACAATAACAATATAAACAATTAAATATTTACCATTATGATTAAACTGACAGAGATAAACAAGATTTATCGTACAAATGAGATTGAGACTGTAGCATTGGAAAACGTGAACCTTGAAGTAGCGAAGGGCGAGTTTCTCAGTATTATGGGGCCTTCCGGTTGCGGAAAATCCACTTTGCTGAACATCATCGGACTGCTGGATGCGCCGACAAGCGGCACGATTGAGATTGACGGCGTGCGCACGGACGGCATGAAGGACAAGGAACTGGCCGCTTTCCGTAACAAGAAACTGGGCTTCGTCTTCCAGTCCTTCCACCTGATCAATTCGTTGAACGTGCTCGACAATGTGGAACTGCCGCTGCTCTACAGAAAAGTATCTGCCAAAGAGCGCCGCCTCCTGGCGGAAGAGGTGCTGGCAAAGGTCGGCCTGAGCCACCGCATGCGCCACATGCCGACGCAGCTCTCCGGCGGTCAGTGCCAGCGTGTCGCCATAGCCCGTGCCATCATTGGCAATCCGGACCTGATCCTCGCCGATGAGCCGACCGGTAACCTGGACTCTAAGATGGGTGCCGAAGTCATGGAACTGCTGCACCGCCTGAACAAGGAAGACGGACGAACCATCGTGATGGTGACCCACAACGAAGAGCAGGCCAAACAAACCTCAAGAACCGTACGCTTCTTCGACGGAAGACAGATAGGATGATGTAGAAAATGGAAAATGGAAAATGGAAAATTGAAAATGGAAAATGAGGAATGGGGGATCTTCATTTTCACCTTTCCATTTTCTATTTTCACCTTAATTTAACAAGTATGATTCGTCAGACAATTATGAATTTACGGCAGAACCCGTTTCTGAGCGCGATATCCATTGCGGGAACGGCATTTGCCATTACGATGATCATGGCCATCGTCATTACCTGGCAGACGAAGTATGCAGACTTCACGCCGGAGGTGAACCGTAGCCGCAGCCTCTATGTGATGGCCATGCGTATCTATAATCAGGACAACCAGGACGAGCAGTCGTACGGCTTCACTTCGCCGGCGTTCCTGAAAGAGTGTGTCCTTCCGCTGAAGGGGATAGAGGCAGCAACGGCGTTCGGTGGGATTTCGGGGGCGCTGGTGTCGCTGACCGATGGCAGCAACCGACTGAAGGTGGACAAGAGGATCACCGATGCCAGCTTCTGGAAAGTGTTCAAACCGCACTTCCTAACAGGCCGCGGCTTCAGCGAAGAAGAGGTGCAGAGTGTCGTCGTCTGTGCCTCCGTGGCGCGGAAACTGTTCGGTACGACCGAAGTGGTCGGACAGCAGTTGCTCTATAACCGCGAGACCATGCGCATTGCAGGCGTGGTGGAGGACATCTCCGTGGCAGCCAAGGATGCATACGCGCAGATATGGGTGCCCTACACACCTGGCATGTTGCAGGCAAACGGAGTATGGAGCTATTCCGGCGGCATGCAGATCGCGATAGTGGCAAAGAGTGCCGACGACTTCCCCGCCATCCGCGAAGAACTCTCCAAGCGGGTGGAGGCGGTCAATGCCGGACTGGGAAACCGCAAGATAGACATCATGGAACAGCCGGACAACATCGTGGCACACGTCAACCATGTGTGGTGCAACATCGGTCCCGACCTGCCGATGCTCTACCTGCAATATGCCGTTGCCCTGCTCATCATCCTGCTGGTGCCGTCGCTCAACCTGTGCGGGCTTAGCAGCAGCCGTATGCAGCAACGCATGGCAGAGCTGGGTGTGCGCAAGGCATTCGGAGGAACCCGATGGGTACTGGTTCGCCAGATTCTGAACGAGAACCTGATGCTGACGCTGCTGGGCGGAGTGGCAGGGCTGTTGCTCAGCTACTTGTCCGTCTACCTGATGCGCGAATGGCTGTTTACGGGCAGTGGCAATGTGGGCACGTCCGGCGAGTTCAGTCTCAGCATGGACGTACTGTTCAGCCCGTGGATATTCCTGCTGGCTTTCGCCTTCTGTGTGGTTATCAACCTGATGAGTGCGGCGCTTCCGGCATGGCTGGCGGCAAAGCGTTCCATTGTAGAATCTTTGAACGATAAATGAAAGGAGGAATCTTATGAAATTTGCCATACACAACTTACGCATGATACGGGCACGCCTTCGCCAGAACGGCTGGGTGCTTGCCGAATTTTTCTTGGTGTTCATCGTGATGTGGTTCCTCTGCGATTCGCTGGGGTGCATGAAGTACACCTTCTACCGCCCGTTGGGGGTCGACATCGAGCATGTCTACCTGCTGGAGTTAGTGAAGGGAGGCGAGAGCCGCGACTCTTCGCTGACGGACGCCGACAAGTATTGGAGCGTTCTGGAAAAGCTGCAACAAGAGCCTACGGTGGAAGTCGCCGCGCTCTGCTACTGGAGCCTGCCGATGAGTGGCAGCAACAGTTATAACTCGCTGTCGGCGCAGGATTCCGTCTGGGTGAATGCACGTCTCATCAACACCACAGGCGGTTACATCGACGTCTTCCGCATGAAGGACGATGCGCGCTGCCCCTTCAGTGAGATGCCTGCGGACAGGAATCACGTGATGCTGAGCCAGGCGACGGTGAACCGCTTCAAGAGGCGGATACCGGAGTTCTCGCAAGATACCCCGTTGGGACATCCGTACGATACGACGTTGACGGTCACGCAGAGCGGTACGATAGAGGCTTTCCGTACCTATCGCTACGGTGACGATGCGCCCTGTTACTTCTATCGCTTGGACGAGAATAGTGTGAAGAAAAGATATGCCGACGAGAATGCCAATATCGTCTTCCGTGTGAAGGCGGCTGCCGACGGTGACGACTATCGTGCACGGTTCGTCCGCGAGATAGCCGCCCGGCTGGACACGGACAACCTTTTCGTGGCGGACGCGGTGCCCTACACGCAACAGCAACATCAATTCGAGGTGATGAACGGCGATACGGACAAGGTGAACAGCCAGGCCATCGTCGTGCTCTTCCTCCTGGTGAACGTCTTCCTGGGGCTGATCGGTACCTTCTGGTTCCGCACGCGCCGCCGCCGTAGCGAGATAGCCTTGCGGCTGGCTATGGGCAGCACGAAGAGCCAAGTGTTCCGTCTGCTGACGGGCGAAGGGCTGTTGCTGCTGACGATAGTGGCGCTGCCAGCCATGCTGGTGTGCTACAACATCGGCATGGCAGAGCTTACCATCGGACGTACGGAGCTGATCTCTACGTGGCCGGTGAAGTGGGGCGTGCTGCGCTTCCTGCTCGGTTCGTTGGGCGCATGGCTGCTGATCGCGCTGATGGTGATGATGGGAATCTTCTTCCCGGCACGCCAGGCGATGCGGATAGAGCCGGCAGAAGCGCTGCATGAGGAATGATTTTATTATTAAATAGATAACGTATATGATCAGACAATATTTCAATCAAGCTTGGGCACAGTTGCGGCAACAATCGCTGATCAGTGCCGTAGGCATAGCCGGTACGGCACTCGCCATCTTTCTTATCATGCTGGTGGTGATGATGCAGCAGGTGAAAGTGGCGCCGTTTGCTCCGGAGAGCAACCGCGACCGTTTCCTGCACGTACACTACATGAGTATCACCAATGCGGCCTGGGGCGACGGAAGCAGCAACGGCCCGATGAGTGTGACGACCGCACGCGAATGCTTCCAGACGCTGACGACGCCGGAAGCTGTCACCATCTACTCTTCGATCGTCGTTTCCACACCGGTTAACCTCTCCGGCCAGCCCGCCATGGGCATCGACCTGATGCAGACGGACGATGTCTTCTGGCGCGTGTTCGACTTCTCGTTCATCGCGGGAAAGCCCTACGACAAGGCATCGTTCGATGCCGGACTGCCGGTGGCGGTCGTCACGGAGAGCGTGGCGAAGAAACTCTTCCAGCGGACCGACGTCGAAGGGCGCGAGTTTCTGCTGAACCATGCACCCTACAAGGTGGCGGGCGTCGTGAAGGACGTCTCCACGCTGGCCACGACGGCCTACGGGCAGGTATGGGTGCCCTACACGTCGACGGAGCTTACGAAGACCACGTGGTGTAACGACCACATGGGCATGATGAGCTGCACCATTCTGGCACGCGACCGCAAGGACTTCGATGCCATCCGCAGCGAGGTGGAGCGTCGCAAACAGGAGTACAATGCACTGGTCGGGAGCAACGGATATGAGTTCATCTACCGCAACCGCCCCTACGACCAGGAGAAGAACGCAATCGCCTTCTCCGCCAATCAGGAGCCGGATGTGGAACAGGCACGCCGCCAGCGGCTGATTATCTTTGTGATCCTGCTCGTCGTGCCCGCCATCAACCTGAGCAGCATGACGCAGAGCCGCCTGCGCCAGCGTGTGTCGGAGATCGGTGTGCGCCGCGCCTTCGGCAGCACGCGCTTGGAACTGATGGGGCAGATCATTGCCGAGAATCTGGTTGTTACCCTGATGGCGGGTCTGCTGGGACTGCTGCTCAGTGTGGCATTCGCCTACTTGGGCAACTCCATCCTGTTTGCGCAGGAGTATAGCCAGACGCTCAATCCTCCCGCTGTAGATGCCGACATCCTGCTGCATGCCTCTACCTTCGGCTGGGCACTGCTGTTCTGCTTTTTGCTCAACCTGCTCAGCTCCGGCATTCCGGCATGGCATGCTTCACGCACAAGCATTGTCAACGCCTTGGGAGGGAAGATGCATTGATTTAAAGAAGGGGGATATTTGAGAAGAAGTTAAACTTCTTCCCAAAATCCTTCCTCTTAAAAACGTTAATTACTAAAGAAAATGACAAAGAAACTCTTTATACAGATCAAGAACGAATGGCGCTCGAACCTGTGGCTTGCCTTGGAGCTGCTGCTGGTGAGCGTAGTGATGTGGTATGTGGTGGACTATCTCTATACCCGTGCCGCCACTTATCTGGAGCCTCGAGGTTTCGATATCGAGCACTGTTACCTCATTGAGTTGGGCGAACTGACGTCGAAAAGTCCCGATTACGTGCCCGACAAGACCCAGGAAGAGACCCATGCGGACATCTCCGAACTGCTGGAGCGCCTGCGCCGGCGTCCGGAAGTGGAGGCGGTCAGCCTTTCGCAAAATTCCTATCCTTATAATGGAAGCAGCTCCACGGGAGACGTGCGTTACGATACGCTCCGGTCGCCCGAATGGACTATCCGCCGTATGGTTACTCCCGACTTTGTGCGTGTGTTCCGCTATCAGGGCACGCGCGGGGAGACGCCCGAACAGCTGGCGGAGATGCTGGATCGCAACGAGTTCCTTGCTTCCGACAACCTCTACAACCGCAGGTATGGCGTCCGGCTGACGGACCTGGTCGGCAAGCCTTTCCAGCTCTTCGGAGATACGACGCGAAGTTACAAGCTCGGAGCAGCCCTGCAGGTGGTGCGCTACTCCGACTTCGAGGAGGCACGCGCTTCGTACTGCTTCCTGTTCAAGCAGTCTTTCTACTATGTAGGTCTGGAGCTGTGTGTGCGTGTCCGCGAAGGGCATGACCACGACTTCATCGCCAACCTGAAGAAGGACAGCGAGAGCCAGTTCCGCATCGGCAACCTCTTCATCTCCGAAATCCGCTCTTTCAAGGATATCCGCCGCAACTTCCAGCAGGCGCGCACGAATGTTGTCCGTGACTATGTGATGGGCATGGGTTTCCTGCTACTGAACATCTTCCTCGGACTGCTCGGCACCTTCTGGTTCCGCACCCAGCAACGCCGTTCGGAGATTGCGTTGCACAAGGCGCACGGGGCGACGGACAGGGCTGTCTTCTGCCGCCTACTCACCGAAGGCTTGCTGCTGCTTGCCGTGGTCACGCCCATCGCCTTGCTGCTGGACTGGAGCCTGGCAAACGCCGAACTCAACGCGTGGCGCAACGGCACGACGCTGGAGTGGGACCGGTTGCTGATCTGTGCCGCCATCAGCCTGTTGCTAATGGCAACGATGATCGTCGTCGGCATCGGCATCCCCGCACGACGGGCGATGAGGATACAGCCGGCGGAAGCGTTGCATGAGGAATGATTACAAAACTCAAATCCCAAAGAATCTAACGAATTCAAAGAACTTAAAGAACCCAAAGAATTTAATGAATCCAAAGGACCTAACGAATTCAAGGAATCTAAAGAGCTTAAAGAACCTCAAGAACCCAAGGAACAAATGAAACAAATACTGACATTGATTCGTCAAAATCCGTTCTTCAGCGTGGTTTCCATCATCGGTACGGCGGTGAGCATCGCTTTCGTGATGGTGGTCTATATGGTGTACGACATACAGACGGCAAATATCCGTCCGGAGATACACCGCGACCGCACGGTCTATTCCTCCTACGGCTACTACTACCGTCGGGCAGACCATAGCGACAGCAACACCGGCATGTCCTATCGCGCGGCTCATGCCGTTTTCGACGGGCTTCCGGGGGCGGAGACGGTCGCCTATCAGGGACCTGGCTATGTCCTCTATTGCGGTCCTTCGCCTGCGCAGGGCATGCGCCGCACGGTTCGTCGGGTAGACTTGAACTACTGGCGCGTGTACGACATCCCCCTTGTGGCAGGGCGCCTGTTCAGTCAGGAGGAGATGGACGCGTGTCGCGACGTGGTCGTGATAGGCGAGCGGCTGGCACGCGAGGCATTCGGTTCGGCCGAAGAGGCGGTGGGCAAGAACTATTTCGTGAACTTCCGTCCCAAGCGCATTATCGGGGTCACCCAGGACGTCAGTTCGCTGTTCACGTTTGCCTACGGGGAGTTGTGGATGCCTTATTCCACGCAGCCCATCCGTACCGATGCCGAGGGCTTGCGTGGCGGGTTTGACGTGGTGGCGCTCGCCAAGCCCGGAGTCAGCACCGTGGAACTGAAAGAACAGATAGAGCATTCGCTCGCCCGCTTCAATGAGACGCTGACCGAATACAAGCTGGAGCTTCCCGACCTCAGCACCTACACGGAGCGGCAGTTCTTCCGCAGCGACACGCTCTCGCCTGCCGTCACTTGCATCATTCTGGGGCTGATTCTGCTGATTGTGCCTGCCATCAATGTCAGCGGGCTTATCTCCTCGCAGATGTCGCGTCGGGTGGCGGAACTGGCGGTGAGGAAGGCGTATGGTGCCCGTCGGTCTACCTTGATGATGCAGTTGCTGTGCGAGAATCTGGTGTTGGCGTTGGCAGGCGCGTTGCTTGGCTTCGTCCTTTCGTGCCTGCTCTTGTGGTGGGGCAAGGAGTGGATGTTGGGCTACGGTGCGCCCGGTGCCAATTTCGAGGTGAGTATCCTGCTCTTCCTGCGTCCCGTGGTGTTTGTGGTCGTGCTGGCGGTATGCCTGTTGTTCAACCTGCTTTCCGTGTTCATCCCCGCATGGAATGTCACGCATAAGCCGATAGCGGAAGTTTTAGGGGGAGAGTAGTTCTTTTGAGAATGGAAAATGGAAAATGGAAAGTGGAAAGTGGAAAATTTCCCTTTCCTTTTCCCATCCTTCATTCTCCATTCTCCATCCTCCATTTTTCATCCTTCATTCTTAATTTTCCATTTTCCACTTTCCACTTTCCATTTTTTAAACATGTTACATTCAATTTTACAACAGATTTGGAACCAGCGCCGCAGTAACGGATGGCTGTTTGCCGAGTTATGGATAGTTTTTATACTGATGTGGTATTGCTTGGATGTGCTCTACGGCTTTATCCATGCCGAACGTTTGCCGAAGGGCTACGACTTGGAGCACGTATATAAGATCAGAATCTCCAGCAATCCTACGCAGTTCGTAGAGTGCACGTCCGAGGACAGCCTGCAACGCTTCTGGTTCAAGCCGATGGAAGAGGTGGTGCGCCGCATCAGGCAGCATCCTGCCGTGGAGAACGCGGCGATGTGGTTGGGCACGGACGCCTATACCCGTAGGCACATGTATCAGGGCTACACGGTGGACAGTGTGCGGGTGACCACCGCCAACATCCGCTACGTCTCAACGGAGTATTTCGACGTGATGCGCATCCCGCTGGAGCAGGGCAGGGAGTTGTTCGCCACACAAGAACGTGCATCTGCCGAATGGAACCCGGCAGCCAGTCCGCAGCCTGCCATCGTCACCCGTGACCTGGCGGACAGCCTGTTCCATACGGGCGACGGGGTAGTGGGGCGTGAGTTCATGGATTACTATTCCGGAGGTTTGCGCTATCGGGTGGCAGCCGTGTGCGCCTTGCAGAAGAGCGACGACTATGCCCGCTACGAGCCTTTCATCCTGACGCCGTTCCCCGGCTGGTTCTATCAGTGGCAGTACGCGCCCTCCATCTCCATCCGTGTGCGTCCGGAGGCGGATACGGACGATTTTGCCGCCCGTTTCTATCGCGAGATGACGCCGCAGTTGCAGGTGGCTCCCTTCTACCTGTTCGACATACAGAGCTATCGGGAGCAGAAGATAGAGCGGGATGCTGCCGAGGGCATTACGCCTTACATCCGCGGTGCATGGCTCATTGTGCTTTTCTTCATCTTCAACGTGTTCATCGGGCTGATGGGTACCTTCTGGTTCCGTACGCGCCACCGCCGGTGCGAGATTGCCCTGCGCATGGCGATGGGGAGCAGTCGCAAGAAGATTTTCGGACTGCTGCTGGGCGAAGGCATCCTGTTGTTGTCCTTGGCTGCCCTTCCGGCACTGTTCGTCTGCGGCAATATCGTGATGGCGGGTGCCACCATGACCGAACAGACTGATGCTACGACCCTCCGCTTCGTCATCGTCTCGCTGTCCACTTTCCTGCTCATGGGTGTGATGGTGCTGACGGGCATCTGCTTCCCCGCCATGCAGGCGATGCGGGTACAGCCTGCCGAGGCGTTGCATGACGAATGATAAGTAGGCGGAAAGAATCAGTTCCGTTTCAGTTCTGTTTCGTTTTTATTCAGCTTCGTTTCGTTTCTATCTTGTTCTATTCCATCCGTCTGCACCCGTTTGCCTGCATGAACTCGTGCAGCTGCATGGCGTAATTCCCCTGTACCATTATATGGTGGTTTCCAAGCGGATTCCTCAGGAAATATTCGGCAGGAGTATCGAGCTTGACGCGTACCTGCGTGCGGCACATATTGAGGTAATTCGTGTTCTCGGTCAGTGTGCCTGTGCTGAGGTAATACTCGTCGAGGCACTCTCCGCCGCATTTCACCAGGGTGACGTGTCCGGTGGGCATGATGCCTTGGATGCCGATTCCGGTTTCCGTCTCGAAGTGGCTGCGGATGATGTACTTTTCGGTTTGCGCTACGCCTACGGTGCAGTGCGCCAATACGATTTCGTTGGTCCGTGCGTTTATCATCGAGGGGTTTGCCATGAAAGACGACTTGCCGGTCAGCACCTTCATGACCAGCTGGGTGAAGACCGACTGCAGGTCGCCTTCGCATCCGGCTATGATGCCTTCGTCGTTCAGCAGGGCCAAGGCGAGGCAACCGGTGGTTCCGAGCTGCTCTATCAGCTTGAAGCAGTTCAGGGTGAGGGCACTCAGATTTTCTTCTACGGCGAGCTGCTTCAGTGCACGATACAGGCGCATCGCCTTTATCAGGTCTTCGGGCGCGGCTTCACGACAGGCAAGCGCTTTGCCGGCAAACGTTGCGCACGCTTCGCCTACCTCGTCGTCCGTGATTCGGGCGAAATATTCGTACACGCGCTCCAGTGGGATGTCCGTATATTCTATTCCCCAACGACGCTTGGCAAGCAGGTAATCCACATTGCTGGCTATCAGCCACGGGGCGGGAGTGCCCACCACGCCGATGCGCGAACCGGAGAGGGCTTGTTGCGCCTTGAAGTTGCTGTGCAGCACGAAGATGCGCTTGATGATTTCGGACAGTTCGCCGTGCAGGATTTCGCTCTTCATGCCCCGGCTGCGCAGCCAGGCGGAGATTTCGAGGGCGGCGGCGAGCGAGTTCTGCATACCGTCCGCCAGCAGGATGGCAGGGCGGGGAAGCGATTCGAAATGCTGGATGACCAGCCGCTCCACTCCTCCGGTGGCGATGAAGAGCAGTTGGAAATCGTTGTCCGTAAGCTTGTCTATGTCGTGATAATCCACCAGGTTCACGGTAAAATATTTCTCCAGCTCATTCAGCACCATCTCGTGCGAACTGAGGACGGCTGCCTGTTTATGAAGCTGTGAGGCGAAAGTTATCAGGTTTAATATCATGGTATCGTTCTCTGTTATGTATCGTTTACTATTATGGTATCGTTTACTGTTGTAAGTTTATAATAAATTGTTGGTATCCGGACAGAACTGTTTCCTCCGGAATATACTCTTTTTTCTTCGGGATATACTCTTTCTTTCTTCAGAATACCTCCTTCCCTTGTCCGAAATATGTCCCTTCTTACAACCATATCAAAGATATGCTTTCTTTGGGGAATGCAACAAACTTATCGGATATTAAGATGATGTTTTTAAACTTTTTTGCCAATGCTTTTCATATCGTATCAATAAAAGTGCTATTTTTGCAACTTCGATTGAGCAACGGTGAACTCCGTTGCCGTTTTTGTGTTAGTATTCAAATTCAGTAAATATTCAGTAAATATCCTGATATGCCGAAAATATCTATCCGCGGGACGGAAATGCCCGCTTCTCCCATCAGAAAGTTGGCTCCTCTGGCTGATGCAGCCAAGCAGAGGGGAGTGCATGTATTCCATCTCAACATCGGACAGCCCGACCTGCCCACACCGCAGGTAGCGATCGATGCGATACGTAACGTCGACCGTAAGATCCTGGAGTATAGCCCCAGTGCAGGCTACCGCAGCTACCGCGAGAAGCTGGTGGGCTATTACGATAAGTTCAACATCAAACTGACCGCGGATGATATCATCATTACTTCGGGCGGCTCGGAAGCTGTGCTGTTCTCCTTCCTGGCGTGCCTGAATCCGGGCGACGAAATCATCGTTCCCGAACCGGCGTATGCCAACTACATGGCGTTTGCCATCTCCGTAGGTGCCAAGATCCGCACGATTGCCACCACGATAGAGGAGGGATTCTCGCTGCCGAAGGTCGAAAAGTTCGAGGAACTGATCAATGAGCGCACCCGTGCCATTCTCATCTGCAACCCCAACAACCCCACGGGCTACCTCTACACGCGCCGCGAGATGAACCAGATACGCGACCTGGTGAAGAAGTATGACCTGTTCCTCTTCTCCGACGAAGTGTACCGTGAATTCATCTATACCGGTTCTCCCTACATCTCCGCCTGCCATTTGGAGGGGATAGAGAACAATGTGGTGCTGATCGACTCCGTGTCCAAGCGCTACTCCGAGTGCGGCATCCGTATCGGTGCCCTGATCACGAAGAACAAGGAGATCAGGGACGCGGTGATGAAGTTCTGCCAGGCACGCCTCAGTCCCCCGCTGATCGGTCAGATTGCTGCCGAGGCATCGCTGGATGCCGGCGAGGATTACTTGCGCGACACCTACGATGAGTACGTGGAACGCCGTAAGTGCCTGATCGACGGGCTGAACCGCATACCGGGCGTCTATTCGCCCATCCCGATGGGAGCATTCTATACGGTGGCAAAACTTCCGGTGGACGATTCCGACAAGTTCTGTGCCTGGTGCCTCTCCGAGTTCGAATACGAGAAACAGACCGTCTTCATGGCGCCTGCTTCCGGTTTCTATACCACGCCCGGCGCCGGACGCAACGAGGTCCGCATCGCCTACGTGCTGAAGAAAGAAGACCTGATTCGTGCGCTCTTCGTGCTACAGAAGGCGTTGGAGGCGTATCCGGGACGGGAGACTTTTTAAGTAAAAAGAAGAGACAGGCGGAGGTGTGCCGAAATCAAAACATTATTAACGGTTTTTCTTTATGAATCTTTCCCGTTTCATAGCCCGCCGCGTCTATAGCGCCGGCGAGCCGGAGAAGCAAGTATCCCGTCCGGCAGTGCTCATAGCCCGCATAGGCATTGCTATCGGGCTGGCAGTGATGATCGTCACGGTGTCGGTCGTAGTGGGTTTCAAGCGTGAGGTGCGTGGCAAGGTGACCGGATTCGGTTCGGACATCCAGCTTACGAATGCCGATGCGGCACGTTCCTACGAGACGCGTCCGGTGGTGGTGGACGACAGTCTGCTCTCCCGCCTGTCCGCCTATCCGGAGGTGAAGCATGTGCAGCGTTTCTCCACAAAGCCGGGAATGATAAAGACGGCAGAAGACTTTCAGGGCATGGTGCTGAAAGGAGTGGGACCGGAGTTCGACCCTGCCTTTTTCCACCGTCACCTGCTGGAGGGCGAGCTGCCCCAGTTCAGCGACACCGCCTCTTCCAACCGTGTGCTCATCTCCAAGTCGCTTGCCACGAAGCTCCGGCTGAAGCTGGGCGACAAGATAGACACCTATTATATTCAGGACGAAGTCCGTGTCCGCCGCCTGCAGATTGCGGGCATCTATCAGACCAATTTCTCGGAGTATGACCAGCTTTTCCTTCTGACTGACCTCTATCTTGTGAACCGCCTGAACGGCTGGGAGCGGGGTCAGGCGAGCGGTGCGGAGTTGCAGGTAGAGGACTACAGCCGTCTGGAAGAGACCACCTTCCGGATAGCCGCCGACATGGATGGGACGGTGGACCGATATGGCGAGGATTACTGCGTGCGTAGTGTCGAAGAGCTTAATCCGCAGATATTCGCCTGGCTGGACATACTGGACGTGAATATCTGGGTGATACTGGTGCTGATGATTGGCGTGGCAGGCTTTACGATGGTCTCCGGCCTGCTGATCATCATCATCGAACGTACTTCCATGATCGGTGTGCTGAAGTCGCTCGGCGCCGACAATACGACCATTCGGCGGGTGTTTCTTTGGTTCGCCGTTTTCCTGATAGGCAAGGGGATGCTGTGGGGCAATGCCATCGGTCTTGCCTTCTACTTTGTGCAGAAGGCGTTCGGCGTCTTCAAACTCGATCCGGAGACCTATTATATGGATACTGTTCCGGTCTCCTTCAATCTCTTGCTGTTCCTCCTGCTGAACGCCGGTACCCTGCTGGCTTCCGTCCTGATGCTGCTGGGACCGTCTTACCTGATCACGAAGATACGGCCGGCGAACTCGATGAAGTGGGAGTAAGGGGAATCATTTCCTCAGGAATTTGAATCATTTCTTTAAGAAATCTGAGTCATCTCCTAAGGAAATCACTTTTCTTCCTCAACAGACAGTACGTTTTCCAGCGTAGGGACTGTAACGGTTGCAGGAAGTCGAATACCGGAAGGGTGAAGTAGTAGCGTCTCTTCTCTTTCAGGTCGGCGGCTGTCCGGTTGATGACGAAGGCCTGAACGGCATACCGCAGGACGAAAGCGAGGAAGCCAAGGCACACCGTCAGCCAATGCAGATGCATGATTCCTACTGCCACAGCCCCTATCCAGGCAGCATAAAACAACAGGCGCGTACCCGTCTCCATCCCCGACAGGTAACGCTGCGGTCCCTTGTAGAAGTGTGCCGTCATTGCATAGTTCACTTTCTCCTCCCGCCAGTCTTTGGCACGATACACAGGCTGTACACGCACAATGGCGTCCGCATCCGTCTCCACACGTGTGTTTTCGGGTGTGGCAGCTTTGTTGATGAAGAGGTCGTCGTCGCCACGTTGCAGGTCGAGGTGTGCGGAGAATCCCTTTTGGGCATAGAACAGCTCTTTGCGATAAGCCATGTTGCGTCCGATGCCGATGTAAGGCCTCCCGGCGAGCGCATAGCCCAGGTAGCGCATGGCGTGGAACAGGTTGTCGAAGGAGACCCGCTTGTGCAGCCATCCCCTGCCGCGTTCGTATCCGCTGTAGCCGAGTACGATTTGCGTATGCGGGGTGAAGTTGTGTGCCAGAGTCCGCAGCCATTGGTTGCTGTCGGGCAGGCAGTTTGCTTCGGTAAATACGAGCCAGTCATGTTTGCTTGCCCTTACGCCGAGGGTGATGGCGAGTTTCTTGTGGCTGATGTATCTGGAGGAGGAGGGCACGAAGCTGTGATAGAGGTTCGGGTACTTCTCTTCCAGTTGTGTCAGGTAGTCTTCGCTCTCGTCCGCGTTGCCGTCGTTGATGATGATGACCTCGAAATTCGGATAGTCTTGTTCCAGCACGGCAGTCAGGTTGCGGCGCAGGTTCTCCACCTCCTCGCGGGCATAGATGATGACGGAGAGGGGGGGCAGCTCTTGTGCGAAGTGCACCTCTTGCCGCTTTAGGGCACGGCTACGCGTATGTATGCGGTTGTACAGGCACATGTAATAGAGGAGCTGGACGACGAGAAGTACACCGGTGACGACGAGCAGCATTTCCTCTTCAGGATTGAATGTTAATGTTTCCATTGTGTTCGTTAATGATTTAAGTTTCGCAAGTACAGTCCGTTCATACGTTACTTGCGAAACTTTCGACGGCAAATGTACGCAAAAAAACAGGGACTATAAAGAATTGAGCGGTATTTCCGGTACCACGACAAACCGTGTGTCGGGGAAGTGTTTCTCCAGGTAGCGGCGGATGTATTGCATCGTGTCCTCCTGTATGGTCTTGTCTTCCACGGTGGGGTAGAGGTTGTACATCACGGTGTCCAGCTGTATTCCCCGGTGGCGTATCGCTTCGAAGCTGAGCAGTGTGTGGTTTATGCTTCCTAACTTTCCGGAGGTGACGAAGACGAGCGGATATTGTTTCTCTGCCACGTAGTCGATGGTCAGATAGTCCTCGGTGAGCGGCACCATCAGTCCGCCTGCACCCTCCACGAGGACGATGTCGTAGCGTCGGGCAAGTTCGCGGGTGGCACGTTCTATCTTGTCGAAGTCTATCGGTCGGTTGTCTATCCGTGAGGCGAGGTGGGGCGAGCAGGGATAGGAGAAGATCTCGGGCATGGTCAGTCCTTCGCGGTCTTCTTCCGTCATGCCCGTACCCATGATTTTGCGGTGCAGGTCGATGTCTTCGGAGTGTCCTGTGTTTCCGGTCTGGATGAATTTCTGGGTGATGACGCGCTTGCCGCTGTCAGCCAGTTGGCGGGCAAGGAAAGCGGTGCAATATGATTTTCCGGCATCCGTATCAATGCCGCTGACGAAATAGATGTTGTTTCCCATTGTTGTTTTGTTGTTCGTTTATATTTTCAGTCCTGTTTTTCAGTTCTACTTTCAGTATACTTTTATGCTTTCAGTCCTGTATTCAGTCCTGCTTTCAGTTCTACTTTTATACTTTCAGTTTTGTTTTCCTTATGGCTTCTTCTCTTTTTTCCGTGCGACCACATAGACCGGATGGTAAGTCAGGCTGACACATCCGTTTTCGCAGCTGAACCGTCCGGCATATTCGTTGCAGAAGGTTTGCAGGCGTCCTCGTGTCCATACTTTCTTTTCCGTACCGTTCACTCCGGTCTGTTTCAGGTGTTGCAACACTTGGAGAGGGGTGGCGAAGTGGAGGGTCACGGTCTCCTCCTCCACGTGCAGCGTCTCGAAGTACGGGCTGAGCAGATGGCATAGCTCCGCGGTTGGCAGGTAGTGAAGCCCGTTTCCCGTCAGGGCATGTATCTCCCGCATGTTTCCCGTTCCGAAGGTGCTGAAGGCGAGATATCCGCCTTCCGATAAGAAGCTGTGGCAACGGGCAAAGAACCTTCTGGGATTGCTGAACCATTGCAGGGTGGAGCAGGAGGTGATCAGTTCCGTATCCTTCGGGAACTCCAAGGTTTCGGCATCGCCGGAGACGAACTGTACGCCGTTCTGACACAGCAGGTCACCGAGACACTCTTTCATCTCCGGACATAAGTCGTTCAGCAGCAGGGCATCCGGTTGCAGCCGTTGCATCAATATCCTCGAATAGCTTCCGGTGCCGCATCCGAACTCTGCGATGCGGCGGAAAGGGAGGTCAGGCAACAGGCGCATCATCTTCTCGATGACTTGCTGCTGCACTTTGGCTTCCTGCGGATACGTGTTGCGTGCACGTGCAAACCTTCCGGCTATCAGTTGTTTATCCATGTTTTCTCTTTGCAATCTTCTCCTTTTTTGTAGGAAGTCCACTCTTTTTCCAGCCAGGTTTCAAACAGTTCCCGGTCGTAGTGTGCCTTGTCCGTATGGATAAGGAGATGTTTATCCGATAGGAAAGGCATGCTTATTTCGTCGCGTGTCCATGCCGTCTGCTGGTTGCCGGGGGGGATGATACGGTCTTCAGCGGCTACGATGGAGACGTCCCAGCCGAAGGGGTAAGCCTTTCCGGTGGTATATGCCGTTTCTATGGAAGCTAACTCTTCGCGCAACTCTTCCAGCGGTCTGCGTGGAGTGACGGCGAGGAACTCTCTGAATGCCTTGCTGTCCGCACACATGCGGCGGAGGAATTTGTGCAGGGATGCGTCCGTCAGCCCCTCCAATGTGCCCCGGTAGATGGCAGGCGGTATTCCCCGTTCTTCGTCGATGGGGAAGGGAGTGCCGTTTATGGCGATGCTCTTCCCTAAGGATAGGCGGAGATGTCCGATGGCTTTTGCATCAGCATCGGTAACGTTGTTTTTCGCATCAACATCGGTAACGCTGTTTTTTCCGTCAGCAATCAGCCTTCCCAATGTCTGCGATACGGCCCAGACCCCCATCGACCAACCTACGACATTCACTTGTTCGTAGGCTTTCAGCATGTCTGCATCAAATGACAGGTCTCTGTAGTCGTAGCAAATCATGAAGTCGCTTCCGGCGGGACGATACGCTTTGAACGGTGTTTCGTCCGCTCCCCATCCGGCAAAGAAGAGCAGTAGCCGAGGATTTCCTTCGTGTATGATGTATTTCTGTATCATATTGTTGTATGCTGTATCATATTGTTATATGGTATATCATAACTGTAGTATGCTGTATCATAACTGTTGTATGCTATATCATATTCTTATGTGATGTATCCCTTCCTTTATCCTATATGTTTTATCAATTCTTCCACTTCCTCTTCCGTGATGTCCGCCGTCAGCGAGAAGCGTATGCGCGATGTGCCTTCCGGTACCGTAGGCGGCCGTACGGGCAGGGCATAGAATCCGTGGCGTTGCAGGGCTTCCGCTTTCAGGATGGCGTCCGCGCTTGCTCCGGCAATCATGGGCACGATGTGGCTTGTGCTGGGACAGGCATATCCTTTCTCGGTCAAAGCGTTGCGAAGCATACTGCTGATACGTTCCAGATGCATTCTTCGGGCTTGGAAACCGGTCAGTTTCCGCACGATAAACAGCGTCCAGGCAATGTTGACCGGAGGCAGGGCGGTGGTGAATATAAATGTCCTCATCCGGTTCACCAGATACTCCCTTATGGCTCTCCGGCACACGATGTAGGCACCTGCCGATGCAGCCGCCTTGCCGAAGGTTCCTACCAGAAAGTCGATCTCTCCGATGCAGCCGCACTCTTCCGCGTAGCCCAGTCCCCGTTCGCCCCGCACTCCGAAAGCATGCGCCTCGTCCACGTAGAGCAGGACATTGTCGTACGCCTGCTTCAGTCGCACCAGTTCTTTCAGGTCTGCCGCATCACCGTCCATGCTGAACAGGCTTTCCGTCACGATGATGACTTGCCGATAGGCGCTGTGGTTTTCCGTCAGCAGGCGTTCCAGCTGTTTCAAGTCGTTGTGGCGGTAGCGGATGCAGCGTGCGGCCGACAACCGGATACCGTCTATCAGGCTGGCGTGCACCAGCTTGTCTGCCAGTATCAGGGTGTGTGCATCACTCACGGCGGGCAGTATGCCGGTGTTGGCATGATAACCGCTGTTGAACACCAATGCGGCTTCTGTGCCGAAGAGGCCGGCGAGTGTCTGCTCCAGTTCGTCGTAGATGCTGAAGTTTCCGGTCAGCAGGCGCGAAGAAGAGGAGGTGGGCAGGAAGCTGTCTGCCGTCAATCCTTGCAGGAACTCCTCACGCAGTTGGCGGTCGGCTGCCAGACCCAAGTAATCGTTCGAAGAGAGATTCAGCATGCGCCGTCCGTGTGCCTCGACGTATCGTCCTTCGTGCGTCAGGGCAGGGAGGGAGCGCAGGTTGCTGTGCTCTTCCAATATCTGCAACTCTTGTTGCATCTGTTCTATTGCATTCATTTCGTTGTAACTTTTGGGGAAGTTGACTTTCGTGAGTTAGATTCCCTTTGATTTTCGCGAGTTAGATTTCCTTTACTATCTTCATCAGTCCCCCTGTCAGTTTGCTCAGCTGTTCCGGTTCGATGATGAAAGGCGGCATGACGTAGACCAATCTTCCGAACGGACGCACCCAAATGCCCTCTTCCACGAAGCGGCGTTGCATCCATGCCATGTCTACAGGCTCCTTCATTTCAATCACTCCGATGGCGCCCAGCACTCTTACGTCCGCCACTTGCGGCAACTCCCTTGCTGGTTCCAGTTCGCGTCGTAGCTGCTCCTCGATGCGTGCCACTTTTCCCTGCCAGTCATATTCCGGCGAGGTGAGCAGGCGTATCGACGCACACGCTACGGCACACGCCAGCGGATTGCCCATGAATGTAGGTCCGTGCATGAATGCCCCCGGAGCATGGTTGGAGATGGTGTCTGCCACTCCGTTCGTAGCCAGTACGGCGGAGAAAGTCATATACCCGCCGGTCAGCGCCTTACCTATGCACATGATGTCCGGTTCCACGCCCGCATGCTCCCAGGCAAACATCTTGCCCGTGCGTCCGAATCCCGTGGCTATCTCGTCGAAGATCAGCAGCAAGCCGTATTCCCGACATATCCGCGCCGCTTCGCGCAAGAACTGCGGATGATAGAACCACATGCCTCCGGCACCCTGAACGATCGGTTCGAGAATAAGTGCTGCCAGTTCGTCGTGATGCTTCTCTACGATGTCGCGCAGCTCCTGCACATCCTCCTCGTGCCACTCCCCGCCGAAGCGCGAACGCGGACGGGAGACGAAATGGCGCACCGGCAGTGCCGGACCGAACAGCGAGTGCATGCCCGTCACTGGGTCGCATACCGACATGGCGTTCCACGTGTCCCCGTGGTATCCGCTGCGGATGGTGACGAAGTTGCTCTTCCGTGCCAGATGTTCCTGCTCCGGTGCCGACAGGCTTTGGGCATACCAGTACTGCACAGCCATCTTCATGGCCACCTCCACCGCCACCGAACCGGAGTCGGCATAGAATATCTTCTGCATCGAAGGAGGCACCAGCGGCAGCAACCGTTTGCCCAGTTCGATGGCAGGGTCGTGTGTCAGTCCGCCGAACATGACGTGCGACATCTTCCCCATCTGCTCCTGTAGGGCGGCATTCAGCACCGGATGGTTGTAGCCGTGCACCATGCACCACCACGACGACATGCCCTCCACCAGCGTCTGTCCGCTTTCGAGGGTGATGGTGGCGCCGTCCGCCCGTTTCACTTTATATACGGGCAGCGGGTTGGTCGTGGAGGTGTATGGGTGCCACAGGTGCTCCCGGTCGAACTGCGAGTCGCTGAACCGGTAGCCCGCATCCTCTATCAGGACCTTGTCTTCCGACACTTTCGAGCCGAGTGTGGTCAGCAGGTCGCCCACGATGGCGGAGTTGATGCCGACGTGCAGCGCTTTCTTCACGGCATCCTTCGACAGTTGCGAGCGTCCGCCGGCGAAGCGCAGGTATGCCGTGGGGTTGATGAACCGGAACAGGGCGATGGTAGTCAGCACTTCCTCTTCTGTCAGGGGCGTCTGTGCCTCCAAGGGGGTTCCGGGTATGGGTTGCAGCAGGTTGAGCGGTATGGAGCCGACCTCCAGTTCTTTCAGGGTGAAGGCAAACTCAATGCGTTGCGACATGGTTTCGCCCATGCCGATGATGCCGCCGCAGCAGATGTCCATGCCTACGCGACGGGCGGCAGCCAGTGTGCGCAGCTTCTCTTCCTGCGTATGCGTGGTGCACAGGGTGGGGAAGTAGCTTGGGGCGGTCTCCAGGTTGCAGTGGTAGCGTGTCACGCCGGCGTTGTGCAGTGCCCTCAAGTCCTCTTCGCTCAGCAGTCCGAGCGAGGCGCAGAGCTGTATGGAGCTTTTCCGGCGGATGTAGCGTACTGTTTCGCACAGTCTCTCCATGTTCTTTCCCGAAGGCTTCCGCCCGCTTGTCACGAGCGAGAAGCGGGCCACGCCTTGTGCCTCATTGTGGCAGGCATGGCGCAGGCATTCGTCTTCGTCCAGCAGGTCGTACACGTCGGCTTTCGTGTGGTAGTGTGCCGACTGTGCGCACCACTTGCAGTTTTCCGGGCAGCGTCCGGACTTGGCGTTGATGATGGAGCACATGTCGAACTCTTGTGACGCGCGTGCGACGGTTATCTGGTGTGCTGCTTCGTAGAGTGTTTCCTTGTCCGGTTCCACGGCCAGCCATTCGGCCTCTTCGCGTGTCAACGGGACATCTTGCAGCACTTTGTCTTTCAGTTCTTCTACAGTCATTGGTCTTTATTTTATAAAGAAGTGGAAAATGGAAAATGGAAAGGGGAAAATGGGGAGACTGGAAATCATTTTCCATTTTCACCTTTCCATTTTCCATTCCCTTTGTTTCGGACTGCAAATTTAGAGATAAATCGCAATTTTGCGAGGTCTGGGGGAAGAAAAGTGAGCCGAATTATTGTGTAATTACGGGAGAATCTCGTTGTTTGTAACGATGGTTGATTCGACTGCGGTTGTAAGCAACGGGTATAAACAGATGGGTGTAATAGTACCGATTTAATCAAATTGCCGTAAAAAAGTTACGGTACAATCAAAATAACACGTATCTTTGCAATCGGATCAAGTTGAAATAGATATGCTAACCAAATTTGCAGTTACGAATTATAGAGGATTTGCCAATCGTATTGAGTGGGATTTATCCAAGCCTGCCAATTATGAGTTTAATAAATCCGTGCTTAAAGATGGTGTTATAAAGAATGGCATCATATATGGTCCAAATGGATCGGGTAAGACGAATTTTAGTTTGGCTCTATTTGACATCGAGAACCATTTATCTCCGAAATGGAAAAAAATAGATTATTATGTGAATTTCATTTATGCAGGTAACAATAACGGAGTCGTAAAATTTGAATACACATTCAGATTTGGCAATGACACAATAGATTACATTTATGCCAAGAATGCTGTCGGGGTATTGATGGAGGAAAGTCTTTTTGTAAATAGAATGAATATCTTTGAACGGAAGGATAACTCATTTCGTATTGACAAGCAGCAGTTTCCTATGGATGAAAGTATAAAAAGGAACCTTGAGAGCAATGCTAATAATGTGTCTATAATCAATTTCCTGCTTACATCTTATCCGCTCAATTCAGCGCATTATTTGATCAGGCTCAATCGTTTTGTTAATTCCATGCTTTGGTTCAGGAATCTTGATGTCCGTGAATTTATCGGACTTGAAACAAATACGACAATGTTGGATGAGTTTATCATCGCCAATAACCTACTTGACGATTTCTCTGACTTTCTGCAGAAAGTCAGTGACCAGACTTTCTGGTTTGCTGCACACGATACTACAGATAGACAGATTCTTTGCCAAATAGATGAAAATAAAGTTCCATTCAGCTTAGTAGCATCAACAGGAACCCAGTCGTTACAGTTGTTGTATTTTTGGATGAAGCGCATGAACGAAGCTTCGTTTGTCTTTATAGATGAGTTTGATGCTTTCTATCATTTCCGCTTGGCTTTTGAGGTATGTAAGCGGTTGTTCGCGTTGGATTGTCAGATTTTCACATCGTCACATAATACATATCTGATGACGAACGATCTTTTGCGCCCAGATTGCAACTTTATTCTGAACAATAACAAAATCAAATGTTTGGCTGATTGTACAGACAAAGAATTGCGTTTTGGTCATAACATTGAAAAAATCTATCGGGCAGGAGCTTTTTATGATGAATAAAGAAAAAACGCTTTTTATCTTTGAGGGAGTCAAGACAGAGGATAGGCTTGTCGAGAAATTAGAACGTAATTTCTTGGGGGATAGACATGCCATAAAATGCGTATTCGATGCGGAGATATACCAATTATATCGTATCATCAAAGGAGAAAAAGAATTTTCAATTGACATAGTTTCTGTATTAAAGGAACGTACTGCCGAGAATGCCAAAATTCTAAAAGATTATAATCGAGACAGCTTTGCCTATATATATTTGTTTTTTGACTATGATGCTCACTCCACATTGGCGGATGATGATAAGGTAAGAGAAATGCTTTCCTTTTTCAATGATGAGACTGGAGAGGGAATGCTTTACATCAGTTATCCAATGGTAGAGGCCATACGTCATTTTAAGGATTTGGAAAGTTTCAAGTCGCTAAGAGTAAAATGTAAGCGCAGGAATTGTCCATACAAAGACGAGTGCCATGACAAAGACGAGTGTTTGAAAGAACCTCATTACAAGAGTGTCGCTGCTACAGACAGCAAGCCACAATTGTCAAATGTAAACTCATACACGGAAGATGTCTGGCGGGAACTGATTACGGCCCATTTATGCAAAGCTAACGATCTTGTCAATGATACTTTTACTTTGCCTGCTACTTTGATATCACAGGAAGCTATTTTTTCAAAGCAATTCGAGAAGCACATTTGTCATAAATGTCCCGAAGTGGCGGTATTAAGTGCATTCCCTCTTTATGTGTTAGATTATTTTGGATGCGTAAGAACCATTGCGAAGTTAAATCCTTGTTACACCAACATTCATGCTATTTCAACACCAGTTACTGATTTGCATTAAATACGATTTCTGATGTCAGAACTATTTTGAAAGCTTAGGATTGAGATGAATATCACCAATTACAGGAACTATATGTATAAGGAATCTTTGGTTTTTGGAATCATCTTTATCGTTTATACGAGGTGCGCGGGGAACTCCATGTTCACCGCTACCCGCAATGACAAGCTCACATTTATCCATATTGGTGAAGTCAATTTCTGCCTTATCCCTCCAGAACTCATGCAATTTAAGAGCTCGTTGGTAGCTGAGGACATCATTGTTGAAGTAATCATCAACGTGATAACTGTCGGAAGAAGCTTGTCCCTCGATAACAACGAGATACTTAATGTCTGTACGCAAAGAATCATTCTGCTGTAAGTTAAGTATTGTTTTCTTAATCTCTTCGCCTGCATCTATAATCTGTTGACGAATGGCGTTGGCTTTAGTCAGATTATATTCATCTGAGTTAGGATCATCTTGCAGAAGATTGTCAAGCGAGAATTTGCCCTTTTGGTAGTTTACTTGGATCTTGAAGATATGTTTGAGATACTCTTTGTTGAATTCGAAATATTCGGGATCAATGTTATCCACAGCTTTGTAGATTGCCATGATTTCCTCATATTTATCTTTAAATTCCTCCAGTTCGCGTTGCTTAATCTTGAAGCGGCTATATGATACGGCAAAAAGCACAAGCATAATAGCGAACAAAGTGGTCATAATATCCACGTAGCTTGGCCAAAACGCACTTTTATTATTGTGACTGTCCATAAGTAATATTATTTACGCCTGCCAAGCAGGCCCAAGAAACCACCACCACCGGAAGAACCCGTATCAGGATTCTTTTTAGCATCTTCAATAGCTTTATCAAGAAGTTTATGGATGGATTCAACTTCCTGGCGAGTAGTATCAAGTGTTTTGTTAACTTCTTCACGAGTGCTGTTAGAATGAATTGAAGTAAGCAATTCCTCTATCTTTTTCAGCTTGCCAAGCTGAGAGAACTCTTGTTGAATCTGATCGAGAGAAAACTTCTCCTCGATAGCATTGACGATTTCGCGGCGGCGTTCGAGTATTTCCTTTTTGAGACCATCGAGATTATTTTGAAATATTTCTGCATAAGAAGTAAAACTTTCCTCATATGTGCGACCGAGTTTAGCGATAGATTCAGACTGCATATGAAAGATATTTTCAAGATGTCCATCGGAAACTTCCATTGCTTCAACTGCGATTTCCTGCTTTTTCTTGATAGCGTTAACCGTTCGTTTGAGAGCTTCAATTTCGGTGTTGCCAAGAAGGTCTGTCTTCTCGATACTGCGTCCGAGAGCGTTAATGCTTTTCTCAAAGTCGGTAATACGGTCGAGTATCTGATTCAGTTTATTGGCGACATTGAGAGGTATTTCAAGTGACTCGTTGTAATGGCGTTGAGTATTTATCAGTTCAGTGCATGTATTCTTGATGGTGTTAATAGTACCCTCAAGATGATTGAGGCTCGTTGTAACGAGATTGAAGTTTTGCGAAGCTTGGACAAAGGCATCAAGAGATTTAACAACCTCGTGAGAGTGTAGGGTCTTTAGAAGTTGAGCTTGGAGGTCAACATTTTTGTTGATTTTATCCATATTTTTGCCCATGACACGTACGGCTTCGGAAACGACAGTGACATTCTGTTCAAAAGCACTGCCGAAACGTTGGGTACATGAATCAAAGGTGGATTGGAACTTGTTGATTACGCTATTGAAAGAAGGTTCAAAAAGATTGATCGTATGATGCAATTTATTCAGTGCGGCTACCATGCTGACGCCAAGGGTTGGCATAAGCTCATTCTGAATAAACTCATAGAAATCATTCTTGTCTTCACACACAATCTTTTGAGTCTTGGCTGCAAGATGATGAGTAATAGTAGTAAGGAGTAAACCAATGAAACTTGTAGACATTGAAACAAGGACACCAGAGATAAGATTACCGATGGTTTCATCGGTGATACCCTCTCCATTGGGCGAAGACCCCAAACCTATTGTGAAAAACAGCAGGCCGAGGAATACACCGATAAAAGTACCCATAAGACCCACGTATGTAGGGAATGCTATTCTTGAAGTTGCATTGTCGTACAGTACATTGATTTTCCGATCAGTCTTATTTTGAATGATCGAGAAATCCGTAGTGCCATGATTCTTTTTGGTGTATTCGTTCAGTTCTTTAATGAGGGCATGGAGATTGGAGCCTTCCTTGGCCACATCAGGGTTGAGTTGGGAGTCTTCTGCCTTGCCATATATTTCGTAATCTCTTTTCTTGGCAAAGAAATTACGTACTACTTTCAGCTTCTTCCGGTTGCTGATGAAGTAATAGAACTGAACGCTAAACGCAATGACAAAAGTCGCGATAGAGATAATCAGCGATGCGATAGATATACTTGACTGAAACATATTAAACTTTCTTATCCTCCTTAGTAAGTTTTAGTACGTTATCAATTATCGGCAAGAAGAATACCGAATCGTGGTAAATTTCGCTGTCATTGAACTTGTCAATGACTTGTTTCTTAAAGTTCTTCTCCAAAGAGTCTTGTGTACCGGACGAAATGAGGTTGACAATCTTGTTTGTGTCAACCTGCTTGTCAAGTTCACCCTTGTTTATGAGAATGCGCAGGAGGGCGGTGTATAGTTCATTGAACGATTCGAAGGTACTGAGAAGGTCACGACTAACTGAATGAAAGTCGTCTTTAAGCTGCTTGACATCTTTATAAACCTTATCGGAAACGCCTTGGAAGTTAAACTCTTCGGGAATATCGGCATCGGTGTTACGATAAAGTCCACCATAGCAAGTACATTCTTTACGGCTGTCGGGAAGAATGACCTGAATATCCTTGATGTTGTCATAAACATTCTTGAATATCGTGGCGACAAGTTCCTTGATGGTTGTTTTGTCGGAAGAAAGCAGACCGTCGATATAACGGCTACCGTTACCACAGAAAAGAACGGATCGAGGACAATCGAGTTCTTTGGCTTTATACATCTTCGCCATGAAGTACACGATTGAGGCGAAATGATAAAGGAATAGAGGCTTGTATGTTTCTTTCAGCTTCTTAGTGATTTCGCAACGGCTATCGTTGCTAAGCCAGAAGTTAATGATGTCCTTTGTGGAAGCCTCATTGCCTTTGCACATCTTGATATTGAGTTGTTCAAGCTCATCGGTATGCTCACCGAGATGAATAGTTTCAGCAAAACGTTGGTAGATGCCGTTCTCTCGGCTATTATCGAAGTCGTTGAAGCCATTACTCCAAAGCACATCACAACCGAAATGGACTGAGTTTGCGATTTTAGGTTTACCATTGGCAAAATAGATGAAGTCGCTTGAACCGCCGCCTATATCGACGATGGAGACAGCATCGACGCTGTTGAAAGAATCCTTTTTGTTGAAATAGTAATATGGAGCTTCCGATTCGGAAACACTGTCGATTTGTGAAGCTCCGATGTTGAAGAGAGCCTTCGCTTCTTCTTGCCAAATTGATGTATAGAGTTCTTTGATTGCACCCTTGAAGCTGAGAGGGCGGAACCATATCAACTTGGTTTTGGCAAGCTGACCGTTCTTTTGGAGAATGTCTGTCTTGATGATAAGGAGCAATTCGCGTATGAACAGGCGAAGTTCTTTTTCGTGACTGTCTTCCCACTTGATATCGGTGAGGATGGACTGGTTGCCAAGCCCCATGGACTTCTCATAGAAGAAAGCGATGTTACAGTTGTCGAATAGCGAGGGCTTGCTTTTATCGCCTTTCTGCACACAAAGAGCAGTGCGGATTGGGAAACGATAAACAGAACCGTCAATAAGAGTTGGGACGAACTCGCTATTGAAGTTCTTGCGACATTTGGGAGCAATAGCATTCTCGATAACCGACACGAGCGAATGTTGGGACGAACGCTTGAAGTCGTGGAGCAATGCCACCATCGGCTCTTCCATGTTTAATTGTTCGGGTTCGTTGTCGCAACCGGACTTGCTGCATGAGATATAAGTATTTGTTGTACCCAAGTCAACGGCATAAGTGTAGGCATCTTGTGTACTCTGGGCGCGTTTCCAATTCGGAAACAGTACGCCCTCGCAGGTTCCGCTGTCGAGGGTAAAGCGTAGACTGATGGCATCGAACTTGGAGTTGAATATCTCGTAGAACTTCGAGCCTGCATCAATCTCTCTCTCATCGTTCTGTTCGGAACGTACAACTGCAGGGCGAACACCGAATTTGGCATGAGTGTTATCCTTGTCTATTGTCTCGATTTCCTCGAAACGGTTATCGCTGTTTCGGCAAAAGAACGACATTTCCAGATTGTTGATAGATACGGGGCGGTAATCGGTTGTCGAATCGTTGACAACCGCCATTACTTTAAAGTAGTTGTTTTCACTTATGTTTGGCGAGAGGATGTTCGGGAATACTGCAAGGTTGAAGTTGATCTTCTCACGTTGCAAGTTCACGATGCGACCACGGGAACCGAAGTTGTCTGGATCAACAGAATACTCTTTGGTGTACTCCTGCCCCTTATATTTGAGGGTTACGATAACTTTGGTATTGGTTACTTTGCAGACGCACTGGAAATCGTCCTCAATAAGGGAAAGAGCTTCATGGTTGATGGGTAACATGAAGTCGTAATCTCTGTTATCGTTATCTTCACCGGCATAAGTCATAGGCTGATAGTACTCCTTTGACAGGCGGAACGGCAGACGGATAAGCGTATCATTGAAGAAGTTCACAGTGCTGAGACCAGAGTCCTTGCCGATAGGCAGGCCATTGATGACAAGCTCGTTCGAGTTATCGGACATAATGGGCTTGAATTGAGGTTGCCAATTGGGGGTGATATCCGGGTCTGTAATCCGGATTTGCTTGATGTAGTCGCGCAGTTCTTTCATCTCGTCGCCCAGAGTGGGCTTGTTAACGAGATGGAACATATAGTTCTTGAAATCCTTGTCGCGGGCATCAAACAAGCGAATATCGCGGAAGTATGTGCTGCCGGACTTACGGATGAGCGAAGGCATCTGCTGATAGCGTTTGCCCATAAAGGATGCGGTTCCGTTACCACGGTGATCTACTTTCTTATCGAGGTCAGGCGGAGTTACGAAGCCTGTAAACGGTGATGAAGCAGCGAGAAGAAAATCATTGCCCTTATCATCGACAAGCACCACAAAGAACAGGCGGTCGCCGGATGCTTTGAGGTCAGAGGAGAAGTAATCCTCGACTACACTGCCGAGGATAGGAACTTTTTCTTTTAGATTTTTCAAGTCGGTGGCAAGCTCCCATTCGCGAATGACGATTTTACGGGAGGTTCCCCAACGTCCTTCGTGGAATGTCTGATTGTAGAGAAGTTCAAAAATGTCGAGAGTATCTGAAACAAGGCGGTTATAGGCGTCTCCGGCGCTTTTCTTGGGATTCTTTACTTCTTCGAGGACACGGCGAAAAGCCTCCTTGACTACGAAGAAACGGGCAAAGGGGGTAGGGAGAGCATTCAACGCGCTACTGTTGTTCGTACGCTGCTCTGAGATTTTAGCGAGGTCTCCGGCAGTGATAGGCCCTTTCTCAGCTGTCCACTGCTGGCCTTTGAGCCCACGTTCGATTATATTGAGGTCAACACTACTCATAACATTTATATTATTTTAGAGGTATATTTATCGATGGCTTGATACGCGTAGTCAAGGAAACGACGGAACTTGATGGTATGGGTATCATCCTTATCCTTGTTACTTGCGCGTATCATATCCAACAAGTAATAGGACTCATCTTTTGCGTCAAGTGAGAAATCTTGAATCCAATTGGAGAGTTTTGCCCGACGCTTATTCGGGTCAGCGATGGCAAGCGGAGCGAATCCGCGTTTATTCTCTGCGAGTTCCTGATACCATTGCGAGAATCGGACAAGGAAGTTGCGGAGGCTGACGAAAGATTTGTCGGCATAAAAGTCTTTATTGAAACCGCGATTTATAGTAAGCGGGAATTGGCTCTCTTCGGGCAAGAAGTGAACCAATCTTGCGAGTAACATCATGTCGGCGACAGCTTTGACCACATCGTTATATGCATCTCCCAAAGAAGTAACCGTAAGAGATTCAGCATCTTCCTTGATAGCGCGGGAAAGTGCCTGTGGCTTGTCGGGTTTGTCGGTTTTGGAGAGGAAATCAAAGAGAGCGGTTGCGGCGACAAGTTCAATGAAATGCGCTTTGTCTTCTTGTTTCTTCTCATCGTTAGCGTAAGTGGTCTTCATGCCTTGCTCACCGATATAGTAAAGATAGTCTGACAGGACGCTGCTTTCATAGTAAGCGAGGGCAGACTTTGTTTTGGTGAGAAAGTTGGCTGAGTCGATGTCGCTATCGGTGGTAGAGGGGTCTTCAAGTGAGAAGTAGGGAAGAACCGAAACCGCTCCCATCATCGCATCCTTGACATTAGGATGGCCGGTAGATTGGCGTACTTTCTTTTCAAGGAGTGGATAGCCGGAGGCACCTGTACCGCCGAAAATGGAACTTATGATGAAGATACGGTCGCCTTTCTGGCAAGCGTTGCAAAACGCTTTGAACCAGTCGGCACCTTTGATCATTTCACCGAGCACGACAGTTCCGACATTTGGACTGCCTTTGAATCCTACTGAAAGGTCATTGTCCAAATTGGCTCGTGAGAACAAGGTCTGAACGAGGTAGTCGTTTACGTCCTTAGAATCGATTTTGCCAACATTGAGGTATTGCCCGAAAGAGCGTTTCTCGGCGATAGGTTCGGATATGTCGTTTTGCTGGCCGTTTAACTTGGCAAGATCAGTAATATCCGTGCCGAAGAAACCGCGTATCGGATTGAGGCGTTGGCCGTCACTGAGGATGATATTGTTGTAAATAGTTTCGTATTCACCGATAAGCGTTTGGAGGTTACGCTTTTCCTCTAAGTCTATGTGTGGGTCGATGAAGACAGGAACAATCGTATAGCCGTTGGCGTCCATACCTGCTGCAAGAAGCATGGTTATGGATTTCATCACGCGGAGTCCGGTACCGCCGATACAAAATACAAATACCCTTTTCATGATCTTCTGAATTTGAGGAATTTATAAGCATTGGTGCGGAACAAATTGCACCACACTAATGAGGTTAAGAAATAAAGAATAGCGCAATAGAGGGCGTTATTCAAGGCACAAAGCCAATAGAGGGAGGCCAGTCCTACCTTGATGTGAGTTTTGATACACACATATTCAATGGTGACAGTAACAATGAAAGATAGCAAGAATGCAATGAATGCCCACATGCCCCAGTGTTTAATTTTGTAATGACGCCCCGGCATTTCATTATATGTGCCATAATAAAAAATCGCGAGACCGATGCCGAGAACAGCAGTTATTATAAGCAGAATAGGTGAATACCCGTCAAGCTGCCGCCAAACCTGTTCCGCCTGAGCTTTCAACTGCTCGTTATGAGCAAAGTTCTGAAGGAACTTTCCCTTAGACATTAGGAGGAAAAATATTTTTATAATACCCATATTTAGTTGATTTTATTTCATTGGTACGAGGAAACAAGGATACGGACGGGAGTCTCATCGAAAGTATTGAGGCGGGCGTTGAAGCATCCTTCGATAAACTTGTTGAAAGAGAAAGAACCGGCAAGGTCTTTCTCTTGCTTCGCGTTGATGATGGTATGAAAGGCTATCGAATAACGCCCGTCAAAAGGTTTATTGGTAAATGTCCATTCGATTACTTCATCATCAAGTGCGACATTATATAATTTCACGAGATAGTCTGCATAAGACGCACGCTCGAAATCTCCTTTATAAGCATGATTGTCAACGAGATGCTCATTTCCAGTAAGAAGCTCGGCATCGACAGAAGAACCATAAACGGCTTTTGCCTTGAAACACTCTTTAAGGGCATCTGCATCAACGGCACTCCAAGGATAGCCGGTCATGTCTATGCGGACAATGAACGAACAGGTATCAGAAACTTCTGTATCGAATGTTGTAATTAAATTTTGGGGATGTTCAGCACTACGAATGCCGTTCTTGACACTTTCAATTGAATAAGAAGGGGTCTGGTAATTCATTGCCATATCACCGGAATCGACATAGGAATCGCTTGCTTCGCACCACCGGGCGATATCATTGCGGAGGGCAGCGACATTTTGGGAGTTACCAATGATAATGAAATAATAAGGTGAATTAGCTTCGGCAACTGAGCTGTTAGGCTTTAGAAATTCAGAATTAGCGCATACGAAGGCAAGCGAAACATTCGGATGAGTACCGATGACATTTCTAATCTGTTCTTGGTACTGGAGAAGTTCGGGGGCGGCAGTTTTGCCCATAGGGCTGTATTTCATGTCTGATACGAGAACTGCAGCTTCGTCTTTTGTAGTGTTGATGTTCTTAATGATATTATGAAGCATCGTGGGGACATGTGTGGACGAATTAGAAACAAATGATCCGGCATTCATTTTATTGCGGAAATTATCAAGAGTCACTTGTGTGTCAATATCACCATCATTAGACATGGGATAAACATTGCCATCGGCTATTGGAACAAGGCCGGAGAAAACCGACCACACGGTTTTCTTGAAGTTATTGGCTCGGTTGGCTCGGAAGAAGCCATTCATGCTTCCTGAGGTTTCAATATAGAGTTTGACAGACTTTGGGCGCTTGGGGGAGAACAGTACTATAGTAGTATCAAGCGGGGCACCAAATTCGTCAAAATGAGGGTCGTCAATAGAGTTTACATTGCGGCAGCACGAAAACAATGCTGTTGCACAAGTTATACCGATGAGAAGTACAAACAGGTAGAGGATAATCTGTCTATTCATAGAGGGGACTCCATGTATTTGTCCATGACCCTCTATGGACTTGTTAAACAAAAAAAAGCGCAGGATCCGTACCTTTACCCGTCCTGCTAATCTGTGGCTGTGGCTGCCGTCACTTCGTAGAACGAGTAACGCAGAGCCTACGCCGTATGATATGATACACCAAAGGGGATATGCCTATGAGGTATATCCGCCTAAGGGTATATAAACCATACCCGAGGCATCTACCGTTACTTCATTCCTGACGAAGTTTTGAAACTGCCACATTCCAGATTAGCCAAGAATCAAGCGCCGATAAACGCTTTCATATTATGTAATGACCTCCCTCGCTCCGACTTCCCGATGAAGCCTCACGGCGTTAGGTCTGTGCAAAAATAATACTTAGAATTTAGATAGGCAAACTTTCTTATGAAATATTGCAGCATTATGCACGGCTTTTTCATTTACAGGAGTTAGAGGAGTTAAAGGGGAGTAGCCGATAAGTCAGCTTAGGAGTTAAAGCCGATAGATTTTGAATCTTTAAGTTATTTTCATTAGTGTGCCAACTTACAAACTCAAAAACTCATAAACTCCAAAACTTATAGGGCTCAATTTCGTCCTTGACAATTAGTCCCAGTTCTTTCAGCATTCGAAGAATCTGGGGATAATCCAGCGGTTGTTTTTGTATAATCCATAGTATAAAAAACAAAAGTTCCGCCCTGGTACGCATTGAAAAGAGGCGTGACGGAATTTATTGTTACAAACATAACTCTCAGAAAAAGGCTGAAGAAAATTTAAACAGGCTCTAAATCTGTTCTTGCAAGGAGTGCCGGACAAAGGTGGACCAACTTTTGCCGGGTGATTACCTTGCGGGCACGCACTTATGCCATCTTCTGCTTCTTCTTGTCAATGTATTCGGTGATTTTGGCGAAAACAAGCAGAGCTACCGCCGCTATCACACCGATAGCTGCAAAGTAGTACCAGATATAATGCGCATGGACGCTTGCCGCTTCCCAAGCCTCGCGCGTTTCAAACAGGGCAGGGTCGGGGCAATACTTCGTCAGCAGCACACCCGCCAGTCCGAATCCGAAAATGGAGGAAAGGAACGAATCGAGATGGCTGAATCCGAGGTACATGCCTTCTTCGCCTTTGGGTGCCTGCAAGGAGAAGTATTCCAGATAACGCGGTGAAATGAAACATTCCGCCAACGCCTGTACCACGATGCCGAGTATCATCATCAGGGTGATGTTGCTTACGCCCGCAATGAGGTCGTCACCCAGCAAGTTGCCACAAGCCATCAGCAACGCCGAAACCGGAATCAGGAACATACCGATGTTCATGGAGGTGATGGCACTGCGCTTCGCCATCAGACGGGTGATGAAGTTCACACAGCAGACCACCACGAGCGGATTTACGTTGGCAATCCATCCCGGTCGTGCCGTTTCGCCGGCCATACGTATTACGTATTTGGGCATCGTGGCGTACAGTTGTTGCTGCACCATCCAGAAACCGGTCACAATGAGAATCAGCCACAGCAGACGCCAGTTGGTCATGATGCGCAGGAAGCCTTGGCCTATTTCACGCATACTTTTCCCTTCTCCTGCCGTATGCGCTGACTTGTACAGTAAGACGACGGCAAACAGCGCCACTATCGTCATGATAGCGGAGAAGTAGTTGATGTAGATGTAGGCCTGTTCGCCAATGAAGTTCCGCAGTGGGTCCACCACCGATTTTCCGGTGAAAGAGCCGATGTTCACCAGCATGTAGAAGATGGAGTAACCCCGTGCGCGGTTTGCTTCTGTCGTTTCCTTCGCCACCGAACCCGAAATGATGGACTTGATGAATGCTCCTCCCACCATGAGGATGAACAAGATGGGGACAATCATCCAGCGGCTGCTGCTATCCGGCAGACCGGAGAAGCGGGTCACTTCGCCATACTCCACCAATCCGGCAGCTTCCAGCAGCGTTGGGAGCAATCCCAGTCCCAAATAGCCGACGGAGAGCAACGAGAAAGCGAGAATCATCGACTTCCGGAAACCCGCCTTGTCGGCATACGCCCCCGTGAAGATAGGCAGCAGATAAAGTCCGCCCGAGAACAGGCCGGATATCATGCTCGCTTCAAAGTCGTTGAAACCTAAGATATTGGACAGGTAGAGTGTAAGAACGATGAATATGGCATAATACGCCATGCGTTCCAGCAGTTCGACCGTACTGCTTACCCAGAAAGCTTTACTGAAGCCTTTGGAAGTCGTAAGAGGTGAGTGTGTCATTCTTTTGCAATGTTTTTCTGTTATGATATTTTTTCTTTTACAATATTTTCTCTTTTACAATGTTTTTCTGTTTCCTTTTTTTTGCTTGCGAAATTTACGTGGCCGTTTTCGTAGCCGATGCAAATATAAATGAAAATCGTGAGAATCTCATATCGACAGGATAAAGAATATATTTTTCTTTAGAGGAAAGATAGGTATATTATTTTAAGTTTCACAATTCAATTCTGTTTGACTATAAAGAAAAGAGTCTGGCCAATAAGTATGGTTAGAGCCAGTTAAAATTTTGTTCAGCCTTCTTTTGAGAGCTCTTTATTGAGGATGTTTTTCTGTTTTTATGAGGAGCATAGCGAACTGTGTGACGGAAAAAAGAGGAAAACAGACCGAAAGAAACTTGGGAAGAAACTGAATAAAAAACTTTTTGAAGAAAATTTAAACAGGTTCTTAGTATTGAATCGCAGGTTAACTTCTGAAAAAATGTTATTTTTCTTGTAAAAAGAAGAAATTTTCTTCTTGCATGCCTGTTTTTTTCGCCGGAAAGCGTATGTTTGCCGACGGTATTAATTAATTTTTATTAATTATCTGGCTGTAAATTATTGAATTGGCAGCCTATTTTTTTATCTTAATAATTTAATCAGATGACTATGCAAAAGTCAAAAAAACAGAGATGATCGGCAATTCCCGTTACTTGCTGATCGCCATGAATGAAACGTTCCCGCTGCATAAGGCGGCGGAAGTGATTAACTTCGCCACAGGCGATAAGTTCCACATAGACAGTGGCAGAACGGCCATTTTCGAGGCTGTGGCACGCCAGATCGTGGACCACAAAAGAGCCGATCCGAGTGCCGTTTCGTGGCACGAAGTCCGTCGGTGGGCACACGTGTTGGGCGATTTTTTCCTGGTGGACAACCAGCACGACAAGTGCAAGGCGCTTACCGTACGCAGCATCGAAACCCTGCTGCAAAATCTTGTGACTGAGATCATTGAGGAGGAAGAAGAGAGTCTTTCCGCAAGATGAGGGTGATTAGTGGTTTTCGGCCGAAAATCACTAATTGCCTGTTTGGAAATATTTGATGAACTTCGCATCGTTCGATGCAGGACGGTGACAGAATCCTCCCGCGGGACGGCGGAATCCGTCTCGCGGAACGAAAAAGTCCGTCTCGTGTGCCGACATATTTGGCCTCACGGGACGGATTTTTTCGTCTCACGAGGCGGTTCAAAAAAAACATTTATCTGTCATGAAGCAGTTGACAAGAAGGGTTTCGTACTTCATCTCCATCATGAATACGAAGCCGACACAAACGATGACGATGGAAGAGTTCTATAACGAGTTGACCGGACCGGCACTACAGGTGCGCACCGACGCTTATCGGCGATACGTGGGCAAAGGCATGCTGAAGGAGGCGGGAGACATCAAGCTGAGCATGCCCGGAGTGACGGTGGCAGGCATCTGCCGGGGCAAACGCTCCGCCGCCACGCTGAAGGAACTGAGCGGCTGGGCGATGCTCGACTTCGACCACACTGCCGACCGCACGCGCGAGATTGCCCGGAAGCTGGCGCAGCTACCCTACGTGGCGCTGACGTGGACCAGCATTTCGGGCGAGGGACTGAAAGCCGTGGTGCGCATCGACGCCGAGACGGCACAGCAGTACGCGCAGGCCTACAAGGTGGTGTCGAACGAGGTGAGCCGGCTGGTGGACTTCCCCTGCGACATGCAGTGCAAGGACCTGGCGCGCTACTGTTCGGCGGTCTACGATGCCGAGGCGTACTACAATCCCTCCGCCACGCCCTTCGAGTGGCAGGCGAAGGCGGTGCAACTGGCACGAGAGGAGGCAAGGGATTCCGCCGCCGCCCTGTCTGCCGGAATATCTTCTGCCGGAACAGCAGCATCTGCCGGAACAGCGCCTGCCGCCGCACAAGGAGCCGGAGCGGGATTCATCGTCAGCTTCCTCGAAAACTTCCTTCACCGCCATTCTTTCGTGAAGGGAACGCGGCACGAAGTCATGCTGAAATTGGGCTATTCGGCGCGCGGAAAGGGCTTTTCGGAAGAGGAATTGACACATTTGATACTTATTTCCCAAGAGAAATTGAGCGCTCCCGACTTCACGGCAACGGAGATAAAACAGGGTATTTCGGCTGGATATCAGTATATTAGTGGTAGCCCGAAGCAGGCTTCCTCTCCCCAATCAGGTGTCAGGTGTCAGGTTTCACCTATAAGCCATAATTTTCCGCGCGATGAAAGGGAGGCTCATCGCCTTGCTTCGAGGAAGAGCGATGCCCTGCGTGCCGGTATGCCGTACTTCCCGCCGGAGGTGTACAACAGACTGCCCGACCTGCTGAAACGTGGGCTGGCACGGGTGGACAACCTGCGCGAGAGAGACATGCTGCTGATGGGGCTGATCACCCACCTGAGCGCCTGCCTGCCCGGAGTGACCTTCCTCTACCAGCAACGGCGCTACTCCCCGCATCTCTACTTCGCCGGAGTGGCTCCGGCAGGCACAGGAAAGAGCGTGGTGATGCTCGCTTCCTACCTCTCGCAGCCTACGCACGAGTACTACATGGTTAAGAACACGAATGCCATCAAGACCTATCAGCAGCAACTTGACGACTGGGAGGAGTGTCAGGCGGAAGCCCGTCGGAAACATCTGAAAAGGCCGATGTCTCCCCGTCCCGAAGAGCCGAAGGCGGTCTATCTGATGCTGCCTGCCAACCTCTCGAAGTCCCGCCTCTACACCCACCTGCGCGACAACGGCAGCCTGGGAGGCATCATCCATGCTTCGGAAATCAACACGATGGTCTCTGCCGTGAAGCAGGACTACGGCAGGCACGACGATGTCTTCTGTGCGGCTTTCCATCACGAAGACCTCGGCTCTTCGTTCAAGGTAGACGGGATGCCTCTCTTCCTGACCAATCCTCGGCTGGCGCTTTGCCTGACGGGCACGCCCAACCAGTTCGTGCAGTTGATACAATCGCTCGAGAACGGTCTCTACAGCCGCTTTGCCCTGCTCACCGCCGAGCCGCAATGGAATTGGCGCTCTTGTGCCCCGAAGCAGGACGATGTGGATTTGCGTTCCTTCTTCCGCGGTCTGGGCAAGGAGGTGTTGCAGTGGCATCAGTTTCTGTTGGAGTCGCCCACGGAGGTGCTGTTCAGTCCTGCGCAGTGGGCGGAGCACGATGCCTGTTTCTCGACGATGCTGAAGGAGGTAGTGTCCGAGGGCGAGAGTGCGTCGGGGAGTATCGTTCTGCGCCTGGGCGTCATCAATGCCCGCATCGCTTCGGTGCTGACGGCAGTCCGCAAGTGCGAAGACGGGATGTGGGGCGTTCATGCCTACTACTGTACGGATCAGGATTTCCACATCGCCACGCAGATCACGAAGGTACTGCTGGAACATAGTCTGCTGCTCACTTCGTCGTTGCCCGAACTGGGTTTGCAGTCGCTTCCCCTGCGTGAGTTCCACTCCTTCGAGAAGGTGCTGGATGCGCTTCCCGGCGAATTTATCCGCAAGGATTTTATCGATGCCGCACGCAAACTGGAGTGGTCTTTGTCCACCGCTCACCGTATGCTGAAACGTGCTTTAGAGGAGGGATGCGTCGTGCATGAGGGAAAAATATACCGGAAAACAACTTTGCAGGGGACAAGGACTCGGAAGAAGTAGGTTTTTTGAGTTGAAAAATACCCGAAAATAGGCTCTCAAGGAAATAATACCCGGAAGTAGGTTTCAGGGAAATGATACCTGGAAAATAGGTTTCAGGGAAATGATACCTGAAAGTAGTTTTCAGGGAAATAATGCTCGGAAAAGTAGTTTTTTCGAGGAAATAATGCCCGGAAAAGTAGCTTTTTCAGGGAAATAATGTCCGGAAAGTAGTTTTTTCAAGGAAATAATACCCGAAAGTAGTTTCGCGCGGAATTTTTTAGGCATATATGAAACCTGAAACTTTTGACACTAAGAGCCTGTTTAAATTTTCTTCAAAAAGTTTTTTATTCAGCTTCTTTAGAGTTTCTTTTCGGTCTGTTTTCCTCTTTTTATTCGTCACATAGCCCGCTATGCTCCTCATAAAAACAGAAAAACATCCTCAAAAAGAACTCTCAAAAGAAGGCTGAACAAAATTTAAACAGGCTCTAAATTCGGGTATTTTTCCATCCTTACGGTTCTCCCAGTGCATTGACGATAAGCTTTACTTGCATGGGGGTATACTTTCTTGCTGTCCGGTTCATGCCGGTTTCGATCAGTTGCTGTTCCAGTCCCGGGCTTTTGCGTATCCATGCATTAAATTCCTTGACAGCGCTTTGTTGTTGCACTCCTTGGATGTAGATCATGGCGAGTTCGCCCTTTCCATAGCTGCGGATGGGGAATCTTTCTTCCTCCATGCTGTTCGTATCAAAGTTTGTCATACTTGAAATGTTTTTTGTTTGGTAAGCGTCTCCGTGATTCTGGGAGATTCTTTTTTCCTTTCTTTTTCTTTATATGGATATAAAGTTAATGATTTTCAGTGAGATATGCAAGCGGATGCAAGGAAAAAACGTACGTTTCACAACTTTATCGTTACTGAAACTTACCGAAACTTACCGAAAAGTAGCGAACCGGATTTCCGCCTTTTCCCATGTCGTATCTTTGTTCTGACGAAAAGAGAAAGGGGAGTTTGTGAGTTCATGAGTTTGTAGCTCTGTAGCCTTGTAGCTCTGTAGCCTTGTAGCTCTGTAACTTTGTAACTCTGTAGCTCTGTAACTCTGTAGCTCTGTAACTTATTAATCTTTTAAAAAACACTATTATGTCAGTGATTGTAGAACACACATTGCGTTACAAGAAAGTGGGGGATAAATCGTCCCCGAAGTTGAATTACCTCAAGCGTAAGGCAAAGACCTCCCGCCTGTACGACATCCATCGCCTTTCGCAGGAAATTGAAGAGATGGGCGGCATGTCTGCCGAAGACGTGGAGCACGTCACCAAAGCCATCGTGCGCAACCTCAAGCGCAAGCTGACGGACGGCGACAGTGTGAAACTGGATGGATTCGGCGTCTTCTATACCACCTTCCACTGCATCGGCACCGAGAAGCAGGAGGATTGCACCGTGAAGAACATCGACAAGATCAACATCCGTTTCCTGCCCGACAGCAGCCTGCGACTGGTGAACGACGCCATCGCCACCACCCGAAACGCCCCCAACAACATCTCCTTCGAGCTGTATAAGCCGAAAGATGCCGATGCCACCGACGCCGGCGGCGGAAAAGAAGAAGGCGACGGCAGTGGTTCCACCGGCGGCAGTGGCTCTACCGGCGACGGAGGTGGAGTAGACGAGAATCCTTTCGGATAAAGACTCCTTTTTGAATAAGTTTAATCCCTAAACCCTATTTAAATTATGAAGAAGAAACTTTCTTTTGATGTCATTCTGAAAATGGTGATTGCCTTGGCTTCCGCCCTGTTGGGTGCGCTGAGCGCCCATGCCATGAACAGAATGGGTTGAGCCGTGAGGAGCATTATCCTCTTTAGTCTTTTTTTAGAAAAATGCCAATAAACTGATGAGAACGATTGATTTATTAGTCATTCATTGCAGCGCCACCCGCGCTGACCGTTGTTATACGGAATACGACTTGATCACAGACCATCTGCGCCGGGGATTCTCCGGCGCAGGCTATCACTTCTACATACGCAAGAACGGAGACATCAAAGCCCTCCGTCCGCTGGAGCAAGCCGGCGCACACGCCAAAGGGCATAACGCGCACTCCATCGGCATCTGCTACGAAGGCGGTTATGACCTGCACGGCCGTCCTGCCGACACCCGTACCGACTTCCAGAAGCATTCGCTTCGTGTGCTGGTCCGGATGTTGCTCCGCGATTATCCCGGCAGTAGGGTAGTGGGGCACCGCGACCTCAGTCCCGACCTGAACCGCAACGGCGAGATCGAACCCGAAGAGTGGATCAAAGAGTGTCCCTGCTTCGATGCCGCTACCATCCTGCAAGATCCTCCTCCGCCCAATCCGGCGTATCGGGACTGATATTATTTTTCTTCCTCTATTTCCTCCTTCGAAAGCCCTGTGCTCTGCATGATGATTTCGGTGGGCACACCGGCTTTCTTCAGGTTCCGCGCAATCTCTTTCTGTGCGTCCGAACGTCCTTTCTCCAACCCTTCAGCCATTCCTTTCTCCAGTCCTTCAGCTCTTCCTTTCTCCAGTCCTTCAGCTCTTCCTTTCTCCAGTCCCTCCTTCATGCCCCTCTTTTGGGCAGAATACATCAGCGTCCTTTCCACACTGACGATATCCCAGAACTTCTCATATCCAGCCAGTTGTGCATCCGTGAAAGCCGATTCCTCCAGCACATTCACCGCCTTCTTCAGCTCAGGGTTCTCCAGCAATTCTTGCGGCACTTCATGCGTCTTGTCATTGATCTCGGTCAGGAACCTGAGCCACAGCACTTGCATTTTCTTCTCGCTGTAGCTTTGAGGAGTGAATTTGGGCAGCTCCACGAATATCAGGTGAAGCCCTTCTATCACCTTCTCCGTATGCTCCATATGCACAAGGCGATAATAATGATAATACTCGTTGTCCAGTTCAGGCTCGAAGATGTCATTCACCAGGTTCAGCGAATATACGGGTTGCAGCAACTCATAGTGCTCTCCGGCATCCAATTGCCGCACGTATGCTTTCGAGGCATTGAACAACACACGCTGTTGGAACTCCGGCGTCCAGATAATCTGCATCTCCACCAGAAACACCCGTCCCTGCTTGTCCCGGCAGCGCACATCAACAATGCTGTTTTTCCTCAACGGATTATCCGGCACCAGCTCTACCGGCAAATACTCAATTTCAGTAACTTCTTGTCCCTGTTCAAGCGGCAATAGTGCATTCAGCAAACTCATCACCAGGTCGGGATGTTCGCCAAAAACCCGTTTGAAGGTTAAATCAGTCTTAGGATCCAGGTATCTCATGACAGTATCTTTATGAATTTGCGCAAATATAAGAATTATAATCCAATTGGCAGTGACAATGCCTGTTGACAATTGACAATTGACAGTTGATAATTGGCAATTGATAATTGGCAATTGATAATTGGCAATTGATAATTGATAATTGGCTGATGACAGTGGGGCGCTGCACTTATCGTCAGTCATTTCTATTGCTTGTTCGTAATGATACGCGCGCGCACGATATATAATAATGTGTCTCACTTTCCCCCTTGTATTTATCCTCAGAAAAAACTTTCCCTTCCTCCTTCTTGTTTTTCAGCCATTTACGTTCCTCTTCTCAAAAACATTCAAAAAAACTCCTGTCTATATTTGGAGCATATCGAAATATCCTCTACTTTTGCACCCGCTTTCCAAGAGATGGTAAGCCTTGAGATTGACATTCTGACAGCAACGGTGTATGAGCTGCATCAAATTTCTCTTCCTTGCCCTTCTTTTCTTTTAAAAGTTGGTCATTGAAAAAGAAAAAAGAAAAAAACTTTCGAAAACATTTGGAAGTTATGCAATAAAGTTCTTACCTTTGCACCCGCTTTCCGAAAGGAAGCGATCGAATGATTGACAACTTGAACAGAGG
>Ga0137307_100290_pt1 | contig 74097 bp, 63 predicted proteins | sample NAcewD2O_March_2_FD_97180 | JGI IMG/M metagenome (GOLD analysis project Ga0137307, IMG submission 97180) | Mouse cecal microbial communities from Vienna, Austria - N-Acetylglucosamine amended D2O_March | ecosystem: Host-associated > Mammals > Digestive system > Large intestine > Cecum | place...
GATCATCAGTATGGAGGAGTTTGAAGGGGTAAAACCGGGGGATGTAGCAGGGCTGAAAAGGACCATTACACAGGAGAGCGTCACCGAGAGGAAGGCGTACGACACACAGGCATACAATTACGTGAGGCATGCGTCGTTCATTGCCAGCACGAACAACAGGCAATGCCTGCAGGACATCGGAGGGAACAGGCGGTTCCTGCCGTCGGCCATCAAGTCGCTGGATTACCGGACACCGGTGAATTATGAAGGGATCTATGCACAGGCATACGCGCTGCTGAAAGAAGGATACAAGTACTGGTACGAGGGGGAGGAAATCGAAGAACTGAACAGGCACAACGAGCAGCACAGGATGAAAGACCCTGTGGAGGAGAACCTGTTTGTCTATTTCCGTAAACCGGAGGAAGAGGACATGCATGTGAAGTGGATGCCTGCGGCGGCGATACTCAGCAAGATCGCCATATTCGGAAAGATACAGGTGAACAGGCAGACTACGCAGACGCTGGTATTATCCTTGGAAAAGTACAGGTTCGAGACCAGAAGGGACAACCAAGGAAGCATAGAGTACAAAGTCGTGGACCGGATGGAAGATGAGATTCAAAAGGAATGGAAAGGAGAGAATGGAAAATGGAAAGGGGAAAATGGAAAATTAAGATTTGAGGAATAAACTATTATATAGAATAACAATATATGTAACGGGTGATAAGAAGTAATGTAATGCGGCATTACATATATTCTTATCACCCGTTACATATATTGGCATTTTCTTTACAAACTCGTCAACTCAAACTCATCAACTCAAAAACTTAAAACCTCATCAAGGTTCCCCCAAGTACCTGAAGATAAGTTTTACCTCAAGGGGAAGAAAGGTGTGGCGGTTCTTGTTGTAGCCTACGGCGGACAACTCCGACATCAACTGCTTGTTGGCATAGATCCAACGGCGGAGCAACTGCAAAGCTGTGGTACAGCTGACACCCGGATTGTAAAGCAAGGCAAGATCAACCTTGGTATAAGCGCGGACGGGAACTTTTTCTTCTAAAATTTCTTCTTTCATAAAATTATCTTTTTAGTTATTTATATGTCATAAAGATACTGATTTATTGCGACATAAGAAAGGAATAAAGAAAGTTTTATCTCTCATTTATCATCTCTTTTTTTTCATACAAAAACAAATAACTTCAAGCGGAAGGAGGACGGAAAAGGAAGAGGATATATTTGCAGTGTCCGAAGGAGATGTACCAAAGGCCACCACAGGATTACGCAGATTAGCACAGGTATTTTTGACACACCACCAAGGAAAAAACTATTATTTAACCTTTTAAGAGCCTGTTTAAATTTTGTTCAGCCTTCTTTGAGAGTTCTTTTTGAGGATGTTTTTCTGTTTTTATGAGGAGCATAGCGGGCTATGTGACGAATAAAAAGAGGAAAACAGACCGAAAAGAAACTCTAAAGAAGCTGAATAAAAAACTTTTTGAAGAAAATTTAAACAGGCTCTAAAATTTATCAAATTATGGGAGTACCATTCAAAAAGATTCCGCGGAAAGACCCGCGAAAAACGGATGCGACAGTGAAGTATTTATTTCTTCTATGAAAAGTTTCATTTATTGATATATTCAGTACCATTGAGTGGTATATTTAAATCAAAGTATTATCTTTGCAACAATAAAAGTTCGACAGCTATGAAGATACTATATTACATCTATCAGGTATGCTTTGCATTGCCCATCCTGTTAGTACTGACCATTCTTACAGCATTGGTCACCATCATCGGTTCACTGATAGGCGGAGCCCATATCTGGGGATATTACCCTGGGAAAATATGGTCACAACTCATTTGCATCCTCCTGCTCATTCCCGTAAAAGTGCACGGACGCGAAAAGCTTCATAAACATACCTCATACGTCTTCGTCCCCAACCATCAAGGAGCATTCGACATTTTCCTGATCTACGGTTTCTTGGGACGCAACTTCAAGTGGATGATGAAGAAAAGCCTGCGGAAAATCCCCTTCGTAGGGAAAGCATGCGAAAGCGCAGGACATATCTTTGTAGACCGTTCCGGACCCAAGAAAGTGTTGGAGACCATTCGTCAGGCAAAGGCTTCGCTGAAAGACGGCGTTTCGTTAGTGGTATTCCCGGAAGGTGCCCGCACCTTCACCGGACACATGGGATATTTCAAAAAAGGAGCATTCCAGCTGGCGGATGAATTACAACTGGAAGTTGTGCCTGTCACCATCGACGGATCGTTCCAGATCCTGCCACGTACCGGCAAGTGGATACACCGCCACCGCATGATACTGACCATACATGACCCCATCCCCCCTAAAGGACAAGGCACAGAAAATATAAAAGCGACGATGGCCGAAGCCTACGTCGCCGTAGAGAGTGCTTTACCGGAAGAATACAAAGGAATGGTGAAGAACGATGACCAATAAGTTACCCTATTTCTTACCCGCATTGCTTTCTTCCAAGCGTCGGTGCTCTTCAAGCAATTTCATGTTTTCCTTCGCCTTGTCAATAAATTCCCTCACCGAAGGATTGCTCTTGAAAGATTGAGGGGCAGTGTTAAGAATATCTTCCACCTGAGGGGTCATTACGGGGTATGGCAACGTGCTGCACATCATCAGGAAAACATTAGGTCCCAGAACATTCTCATAATTGGCAGAGATAAATTCCTTGATACAACTATTCATCTCATTGACTAAAGCCTCACCCTCCTGAGCCAATTGTTCGCGCACGTCTTCCAATGCAATACCATCCAACACCATGCGGGCTTCCTTCCGTTCCAGCTCCTCGATCTTCAGTTCAAGCGTATTGCGCTTGTCGATAAACTCATACAAAGCATTATTGAGTGGCGTACCCTTGGCCGTCAGCTGGGAATTGGATATGGAGACTTCTATCTTACCGCTTTCGAGCACCAAAGGCATGATAGCTTCATCGTTCATATAGAGCGTCACCATCACCACAGAATCCGAAGGACCACTTGCAGTAAACAAGCCATGTACCACTTCTGTCGAATCTATTGTAACCCACTGCCCGTCGCGGAGCGTTTTCAAATACAACATTTTACCGTCAAGACTGGTCACCGACGACACACCTTCGACTTTATACTTACGACTGCATGACGCAAACAACACAAGCAAAAGCAACAAAGGCAAAATACGATTCATATTCATTCTAACCATGTAAGAAACGATTTTTTGTACGAAATACGGCACAAAGGTACAATCTATTTCGGATTGTAAAGAAGTTTTTTATCAATATTTAAATTTTGGTTTCGCTTTTCCTTTAATAATCCTTATAAGGAGAAAAAAAAGAAAGGATATTTCATTTAGTTTACTTATTTTTGCAGTGATAACTCATTTAAGTTTCGCATATCTTTGATATGCTGTCAATAAACAAGTAAACAAGTTCAAGAACTTGCGAAACTTAAGTAACTAACAATATGTAAATCATTTCACTGAAATCAAAAAAAACTCATGTCAACATACGCCCCTTTTGCCAAACCACTGTATGTCATGCTGAAACCTGTAGGTGCCGTATGCAACCTTGCTTGCGATTATTGTTACTACTTGGAAAAAAGCAAATTATACCAGAATAATCCAAAACACGTCATGAGCGAAGAGCTGCTGGAGAAGTTCATCGAAGAATATATCCACTCGCAGACGATGCCCCAAGTCCTGTTCACATGGCATGGCGGAGAAACCTTGATGCGTCCTTTGTCTTTCTACAAAAAAGCGATGGAACTACAAAAAAAGTATGCCCAAGGACGTACCATAGACAACTGCATCCAGACCAACGGCACCATGCTGACGGACGAGTGGTGCGAATTCTTCCGTGAAAACAATTGGCTGGTGGGAGTTTCCATCGACGGCCCGCAAGAGTTCCATGACGAATACCGGAAGAACAAACAGGGAAAGCCCTCTTTCATAAAGGTCATGCAAGGCATCAACCTGCTGAAAAAGCATGGAGTGCAATGGAACGGAATGGCTGTAGTGAACGACTTCAATGCCGATTATCCGTTGGACTTCTACAATTTCTTTAAGGAGATAGGTTGCCATTATATCCAGTTCGCCCCCATCGTGGAGCGGGTGTTCGCCCATCAGGATGGAAGACACCTTGCCTCGCTTGCCGACCGGGAAGAAGTGGCACAACTGGCAGACTTCTCTGTCACTCCCGAACAATGGGGAGAATTTCTCTGCACGATCTTCGATGAATGGGTAAAAAAAGATGTGGGAACTTATTACATCCAACTGTTCGACTCCACACTTGCCAACTGGATAGGTGAACAACCGGGCGTCTGCTCTATGGCAAAAACGTGCGGACATGCCGGAGTGATGGAGTTTAACGGAGACGTGTACTCGTGCGACCATTTCGTCTTTCCCGAATATAAACTGGGAAACATCTATCAGAAAACACTGGTAGAGATGATGTATAGCGAAAAACAGCAGGCGTTCGGACAAATGAAACAACAATCGCTGCCCACCCAATGCCGGGAATGCGAATGGCTGTTTGCCTGCAACGGCGAATGCCCCAAGAACCGTTTCGCACATACAACCGATGGAGAACCGGGGCTGAACTATCTGTGCGCCGGATACCGGAGATTCTTCAAACACGTAGCTCCCTACATGGATTTCATGAAGAATGAACTGATGAACCAACGTCCGCCAGCCAACATCATGGAAGCAATCAGAAAAGAAAAACTAAAAAAAACATGAACTAAAAAACATAAACCCATAAACCTATGAACTAAAAAACTCATAAACTAAAAAACATATGAAGATTACATTAAAGAAAAGTTTATTTGCGGCAATCGCCGCACTGACAGTCTGCTCGGCACGTGCAGACGAAGGAATGTGGCTGTTGCAACTGATGAAACAGCAGAACTCCATCGACATGATGAAGAAACAGGGATTGAAATTGGAGGCAGACGACCTCTACAATCCTGACGGTGTATCGCTGAAAGATGCCGTAGGTATCTTTGGCGGCGGCTGTACCGGTGAAATCATCTCTCCGGAAGGTCTGATTCTGACAAACCACCACTGCGGCTACGGTGCCATACAGCAGCACAGTAGCGTGGAACACGACTACCTGACCGACGGTTTCTGGGCAAAGAACCGCGGCGAGGAACTGCCCACTCCGGGATTGAAGTTCCGCTTCGTACACCGCATTGTAGACATCACCGACCTGGTGAACAGCAAAGTAAAAGCCGGCGAAACGGACGAAGTGAATGCCATGAGCTATCCCTTCCTCAGCAAACTCGCCAAGGAAGAACTGGAGAAAAGTGACCTGAAGGGAAAACCGGGCATCGAAGTGCGCGCCCTCCCCTTCTATGCAGGCAACAAATTCTATCTCTTCTACTACAAAGTCTATAGCGACGTACGCATGGTAGCCGCTCCCCCCTCTTCAGTAGGCAAGTTCGGTGGCGAAACAGACAACTGGATGTGGCCGCGTCATACGGGAGACTTCTCCATGTTCCGTATCTATGCCGACGCGAACGGCGAACCGGCAGAATACAGCGCAAGCAATGTGCCCCTGAAGACTCCGAAGTTCCTGCCCATCTCCATCAAAGGACTGAATGAGGGCGACTATGCCATGATTATGGGATTCCCCGGCAGCACCGAACGCTACCTCACCCAAAGCGAAGTGAAGCAACGCATGAACGCCGTGAACCAAGCCATGATAGACATGCGTGGCGTGCGCCTCGAAGTGCTTCGTAAGTATATGGAAGCCAGCGACAAGACACGCATCCAATATGCCAGCAAGTTTGCCGGTAGCAGCAACTACTGGAAGAACTCTATCGGCATGAACAAAGCCATCATCGACAACGATGTGTTGGGCACCAAAGCGGAAATAGAGAAACGCTATGCCGCTTTTGCACAAGGTAAACCCGAATACGAAGGTGTGGTAGAGAAAATTGACGCCATCATTGAACGCAGCACCCCTGCCCTGCGCCAGCTTTACTACGTTAACGAAGCGTTGCGCGGTGCTATTGAGTTTGGCAGTACCTACATGATTATGGACAAGATCAAGCAGGCCATCGAAGAGAAGAACGACTCACTGCTCCAAGCCTCCAAGAAACAGTTGGAGGAATCTTTCAACGCCATACACAATAAGGATTACGATCACGAAGTGGATCGTGCCGTTGCCAAGGCTATCCTGCCTGCCCTCGCCAAAGCACTGAATGCTGACGAACTGCCCTCTTTCTACCAAACCATCAACAGTGCATTCAAGGGTGACTACAACGCATACATCGACAACATCTACGACAACTCCATCCTCTCCAACCGCGAGAATCTGGACAAGTTCCTGAAGAAACCGACAGTAAAAGCCATCGAGAAAGACCCGGCTACTGCCTACTCACGTTCCAAGAACGAGAAAATGAGAGAACTCAGCAAACAGTACATGGAGCTGGGAAGCGGTCTGGAACTGTTACACAAAGCCTATATCCGTGGCTTGGGCGAGATGAAACAGCCTGTCCCCTCTTATCCGGATGCTAACTTCACGATGCGTCTGACTTACGGTAACGTGAAGTCGTATAACCCGCGCGACGCCGTACACTACAACTACTACACCACTACCGACGGTATCCTCGAGAAAGAGAATCCCGAAGACCGCGAATTCGTGGTACCTGCCAAACTGAAAGAGCTGATTCAGAAGAAAGACTTCGGACGCTATGCCATGAAGGATGGCACCATGCCCGTATGCTTCCTTACAACGAATGACATCACCGGCGGTAACTCCGGTAGCCCTGTCATCAACGGAGAAGGTCAGCTTATCGGTACAGCTTTCGACGGCAACTGGGAGTCACTGAGTGGCGACATCAACTTCGACAACAACCTGCAACGCTGCATCGCGCTGGATATCCGCTATGTACTCTTCATCCTCGACAAACTGGGAGATTGCGGACACTTAATAAAAGAGATGAACATTATTGAGTAAATAAGAATCTTGGGAAGATACACTACCGTATCGAAGGCTATTCAGTACCGTCTGAAGGTCATTCAATACGGTAGTGAATCGTATTTAGTATGGTACTGAATACTCCCCTACTCAGAACATCTTCCAACACACATTATTATGAGAAAAGCCTTATTATCATTATTCCTAACATCCGCAATGCTGTCCGCCCACGCAGACGAAGGCATGTGGATGCTGACCGACCTGCAAAAGCAGAACGAAGTCGCCATGACGGAGCTTGGCCTCCTCATCCCCGTCAACCAGATTTATAATCCGGAAGGCATCGCATTGAAAGATGCCGTGGTACACTTCGGCGGCGGCTGCACCGGAGAAGTCATCTCTGCCGAAGGACTGGTATTGACCAACCATCACTGTGGCTACGGTTCCATACAGCAACACAGTAGTGTAGAGCACGACTACCTGACCGACGGTTTCTGGGCGATGTCCCGTGAAGAAGAGCTTCCCTGCAAGGGACTCACCATCACCTACATCGACGAGATTCTGGACGTGACGGACTACGTGAACGAACAACTGAAAATTGATGCGGACCCCAACGGAACGAATTACCTCTCACCCAAGTATCTGGCTACCGTAGCCGACCGCTTTGTTGAATCCGAAGGTATCGCACTGACTCCGGGCCGCAAGTTGGAACTGAAAGCTTTTTATGGCGGAAACCGCTACTACTTGTTCGTAAAAACTGTCTACAGGGATATCCGCATGGTAGGTGCTCCTCCCTCTTCCATCGGCAAGTTCGGCGCCGATACGGACAACTGGATGTGGCCGCGGCATACCGGCGACTTCTCCATCTTCCGCATCTATGCCGACAAAGACGGAAAGCCGGCTGAATACAGCAAAGACAATGTCCCCCTGAAAGTGAAAAAGCACCTCACCATCAGCCTGTCAGGCTACCGCGAAGGCGACTTCACTTTCATCATGGGATTCCCCGGACGCAATTGGCGCTACATGATCTCCGACGAAGTGGAAGAACGCATGCAGACCACTAACTTCATGCGCCACCACGTGCGCGACGTACGTCAGAAAGCACTCATGGAGCAGATGCTGAAAGATGATGCCGTACGCATCCACTACGCCAGCAAGTATGCTTCATCCGCCAACTACTGGAAAAATGCCATCGGCATGAACGAGGGACTTGTCCGCCTGAAAGTGCTCGACACCAAACGCGAACAGCAAGAAGCACTTCTGGCACGCGGCCGCTCGATGAACGATGATTCCTATCAGAAGGCATTCGACCAGATTCGTGCCATTGTGAAGCAACGCCGCCCTGCCCTCTATCATCAGCAAGCCATCCAGGAAGCCTTGGTGACAGGACTCGACTTCATGCGCCTCCCCAACACTTCATCTCTGCTGGCTGCCCTGAAAAGCAAAGACAAAGAGCGGATACAGTCGGCAGCAGACAGCCTGAAGACAGTTGCCGACAGGTATTTTGCCTCCGTCCCCTTCCCCGAAGTGGAACGCATCGTTGCCAAGAAAATGTTGCAGACCTATATGCAATATATTCCGGCAGAACAGCGCATCAGTATCTTCGAAGTGATAAACAAACGCTTCAAGGGCAACAGTGATGCCTTTGTTGATGCCTGCTTCAACCACTCCATCTTCGGAAAGAAAGAGAACTTCGAGAAGTTTATCCGTAAGCCGAACTCCTATCAACTCTCTTTCGACTGGATGATCCTGTTCAAACACTCCATCACAGACGGCCTGCTGCAAACCGCCATAGCCATGACAGACGCCAACAAGAACTATAACGCCGCACACAAAGTTTGGGTGAAAGGAATGATGGACATGAAGCTTAGTGCAGGGACGCCCATTTATCCGGATGCCAACTCCACCCTGCGTCTCACCTACGGAAAGGTGTTGCCCTACGCACCGGCAGACGGCGTGGAATACGGCTACTACACTACTCTGAAAGGTGCTATGGAAAAGGAAGATCCCAATAACTGGGAATTTGTAGTGCCTGCTAAGTTGAAACAACTGTATCAGAACAAAGACTTCGGACGCTATGCCATGCCGAACGGCGAAATGCCCGTCTGCTTCATTGTGAATACCGACAATACCGGAGGAAACTCAGGCAGCCCGGTGTTCAATGCCAAAGGCGAACTGATAGGTACAGGCTTCGACCGCAACTATGAAGGACTTACGGGAGACATTGCCTTCCGCCCCTCTTCGCAACGGGCAGCGTGCGTGGATATCCGCTATACCTTATTCATCATCGAAAAGTATGCCGGAGCCACACACCTCATCAAGGAGCTGACAATTGCCGAATAAGGGAACGGACAATCGGAAGGAGCCATACGGCCCGCGTGAACAAAATAGTGCAGCTATGCGTTTCTAATGGCAGAAAGTGAGATTTAAAACCTAATTATTGTATAACTGAAAAAATAGAATTATGGAAAAGTTTACAGAACTGATACAATCAGAGAAACCCGTTTTAGTCGATTTCTTCGCCACTTGGTGCGGACCGTGCAAAGCCATGCATCCGGTACTGGAAGAGCTGAAAGGACAAATAGGTGATGCTGCACGCATCGTGAAAATCGATGTAGACCAGCATGAAGAACTTGCTGCCCAATATCGCATACAAGCTGTCCCCACATTCATCTTGTTCAAAAAGGGTGAAGCCGTATGGCGCCATTCCGGAGTAATCAAAGGCAGCGAACTGAAAGCTGTCATTGAACAACATTCATAAAAAACAAAGAAGATGAGGAAAACAATGACATTGGCGGTCCTGCTCTTTGCAAGCGTGCTTACATTTGCCTGCAAAGACGGGACCAAAGCCCAGCCCAACGAGGTTGAACAGAAAAATACCCAAGCCGGAGAAGTGATCGTAATGGACAAAGAGATGTTCATCAAGAACATATTCGATTACGAGAAATCCCAGCAATGGAAATATAAAGGTGACAAGCCCGCCATCATCGACCTGTATGCCGACTGGTGTGGCCCCTGCCGCATGGTAGCTCCCATCATGAAGGAACTGGCAAAAGAATATGCCGATAAGATCACGATCTATAAGGTGAATGTAGACAAAGAGCGCGAACTTGCCGCACTGTTCAATGCAAGCAGTATTCCTCTTTTTGTGTTCATCCCGATGGAAGAAGAGCCTCAACTATTCCGAGGAGCAGCCGACAAGGCTACCTACAAAAAGGCTATTGACGAGTTCTTGTTGAAGAAAGAGGTTACATCGGAATAAGAGCCTGTTTATATTTTCTTCAAAAAGTCTTTTATTCAGCTTCTTTTGAGCTTCTTTCCGGTCTGTTTTCCTCTTTTTATTCGTCACATAGCCCGCTATGATCCTCATAAAAACAGGAAAACATCCTCAAAAAGAACTCTAAAAAGAAGGCTGAACAAAATTTAAACAAGCTCTAACTCAAAATCTATTTCATAAGTATAGAGTATTACTCAAGAAAGGAGTTTTGACACTCCTTTCTTGAATAATAGATAGGTATTTCCTTCCATTCTCCTCCGTACAATTCCATCACTGACGTATAACCCGCCTTCTTCAAAGCCTGCAAGGCTTCGCGCCGCCCGTTGTTTATCCGTTCCGGATAGTGGGAATCACTATTCACTTGCACCTTCACACCCAGTCCATACAGATAAGAGAAATAACGTTCATTGGGAAAGAAAGTACCCAGTTCGTGATAAGCCTTGGTGTTGATCTCTACTTGATAACCACGGCGGGCAATCTCTGCAAAGTACGTCCGCACCAGTTCATCGTACCAAGGCTCGTCCAGCAATCCCGGACGATAACAGGAGGCGTTATAATGCATTTTATCGGCATGTCCTACGATGTCGAAGCCACCCAGTCCGATCATCTTCAACAAACGTTCATAATAGAGATGAACTACCCGCACCAAATCACCACCAAACTCCCGGTCTACAATGTCGCGAAACTTATCGGCAGGAACATCAATGTCTATCACTTCCCCTTTGTCGTTGTAGAGCAGGTGCACCGACCCGATACGATAATCCAACGGTAATTCACGGAAACGGATCATGCTGGGATTACTCTCCTCATTCAAATAGTCTATCTCCAAACCGATATACAGTTCGATCTGTCCGGCATACTTCGCTTTCAGACGATGGAACTCCGACAGGTAGTCGTCCATCAGATCCCACTCCATCGTCCAGGCAGTAGAAAACGGAAGAGGAGCATGTGAAGAAAATCCATATGACGTGAACCCTTCGCTCAGGGCAAAACGGACAAAATCTTCCATATTGGCACGCCCGTCACAATACAGGCAGTGGCTATGATAATTGGTTAAGTTTCCTGTTCTACGATTCATTGTTTTATCACCAGATTCACTTGTCGTTCCATTAAAAAAAACATCACCACACATCACCCTTCTATCTCGCTCAGTTCAAGCCAGCGCATGGTCTTCTCGTCAATCAAGTCCGTCAGCTGGGGCAAGCGTTTCGACTTTTCCACAATCTCTTCCATCGGCAAAGTCCCGCTGCACAAGGCTTCTTCGATATTTTTCTTCTCTTCTTCAAGCGTTGCGATTTCCACCTCCAACTGTTCAAATTCCCTCTTCTCTTTGAAAGACATCCGCCGCTTATCATTCAGGCGGACTTTGGCTGTCTTGTCTTCCTTTCCGGTATCCTTTTCTTTCTCCTTCTCCACACGTGCCTTCTCGTCTTTCCAGCTGCGATACTGGGTGTAATTTCCGGGAAAATCACGTATGTCAGCCTGACCATTGAACACCAACAGATGATCCACTACCTTATCCATAAAATAGCGGTCGTGGCTTACCACAATGACGCACCCCTTGAAATTCTGCAAGTATTCTTCCAACACATTCAGGGTGATGATGTCCAGATCGTTGGTAGGTTCGTCCAGCACAAGGAAGTTCGGATTGCGCATCAGCACCGTGCATAAATAGAGACGACGACGTTCGCCACCACTCAACTTATAGACATAGCTATGCTGGGTTTCGGGAGTAAATAGGAAATGTTGCAGGAATTGAGATGCCGTCAACTTCTTGCCGTTACCCAATTCGATGACCTCGGCAATGTTCTGCACCACATCAATCACTTTCATCTGTTCGTCAAACTGTAATCCTTCCTGCGAATAGTAGCCGAAACGCACCGTCTCACCGATGTCAATTGTTCCACTGTCCGCCTTCTGCTCTCCCATCAGGATTTTGATAAAGGTAGATTTGCCGGTACCGTTATTTCCCACAATACCCATCTTCTCGTAACGGGCAAAAATGTAAGAAAAGTCTTCCAATATCTTCAGATCACCGAATGACTTGTACACATGGTCTGCCTCAAATATCTTGCTACCTATGTAGGAAGCTTTCACATCCAGTTTGACATTGTCGTTGCGGAGACGCTGCTTCGCCACCTTCTCCAATTCGTAGAACGCCTCCTCGCGATAACGCGCCTTATGCCCACGTGCCTGCGGCATACGGCGCATCCATTCCAACTCTGTACGGTAGAGGTTGTTGGCTCGCTCTATCTCCACGGTCTTAGCTTCGATGCGCTCCTGCCGCTTCTCCAGATAGTAGCTGTAATTGCCTTTATATTGATAAATCTGCCGGTTGTCTATCTCGATGATTTCATCGCACACGCGATCGAGGAAATAACGGTCGTGCGTCACCATGAGCAGACTGAGGTTGTTCCTACGCAAGTATTCCTCCAGCCATTCGGTCATGTCAAGATCGAGGTGGTTGGTCGGCTCGTCCAAAATCAACAGATCGGGTTCAGTGATCAGAGTGTTGGCAAGTGCCACGCGTTTCAACTGTCCGCCGGAAAGATGCTTCACCTGCTGGTCGAAGTTCCTTATCTTCAGTTGAGACAGGATTTGTTTGGCCTTCTGCTCATAGTCCCATGCTTTCTCATGGTCCATGCGCACCAGAATTTCGTCCAAGCCCGGATGTCCCTCCGTCTCCATGCAACGTTCGTACTCCTTTATCAGCTCTACCGTAGAGTTGCCGTGATGGAAACACGCCTCCAGTACGGTCAGTTGTTCGGGATACTGAGGATTCTGCTCCAAATATCCTACCCTGAGGTCACGACGAAAGGAGATCTTCCCGTTGTCATAATCCTCTTTTCCGGCAATGATATCCAGCAGGGTGGTCTTGCCACTGCCATTCTTGGCAATCAGACCGATACGCTGTCCTTCCGCCACACCGAATGAGATGTTCTCAAACAATATCAAGTCACCAAAAGACTTGGTCAGATTCTCTATCTGAAGATAACTTACCACAATATAAAAGTTATAAATTAGAAACTAAAGCAGAGCCTTGTAAGTCTCTGCCAGATTGCACACCTCGCCTGCCCGTACTTTGCTCCACACCAGCTTCATCGGGTCGATGTACTCTCCCGTAGTCGTGTTTTGCAGGACAGGGGCTTCACGATTGCCGTCTATCAGGGTCATCCATTCCAGTCCGTCCACTTCGTTTGCCAAAATCACGCATAGTACAATACCTAACGATAGCCACGCTTCCTTCTTCTTCGGAGCTATCGAACCGCTGTCTATGAGCTGCTGCATGCTGGATAGATCCACTTCCACTCCCTGAAAGTCTTTCTTCTGCTGTTCTTTTATGGTGGCAGTCACCCATTCATAAGCTTCGTTGATCTGATAGATTTCGGACAGGCGCACCGGAATGATCTCTGCCGGATATTTCGCTCCCACCTTACGCACTTCCAGCGAGGCAATTACCGCCTCGGCTTCGGCAACAGATACTCCCTTTTCCACAGTGAAAGAGCACTCAAAGGCAATATCTCCTATGCCTGCGATCCAAAGATGCGTGGTGTAATAAGCTCCGTTTTCCTGAAACATTTCTTTGCTGTAAGCACATTCCAGGCTACCTACTTTCACCGCAGTTGCCGAAGTGTTTTCCTTCAATTCCTGACACACCACTTCACTGCCATACGTGGCATCGCCCTTATATGCGGAGATACGGAAGTTTCCAGTCCACTCACTGGGATTATAAAAGAGAAAAGAGCCTTCTCCGTCTTCAAACTCATTCCAGTCTGCGGGATATATCATGGAGAACCATGCTCCCGGAGAGATAAATTTCTTGCCTTGTACCATCATCATTCAAAGATTAAATTCGAGGCCACTTCGCCCCGCACGGCAAAATTAACACTACCACCGCTGATATGCAAACAAACAGATAGTCTTTTTTAAAAAGGAGTTGTCGGGACTTAACAGAAGAGTTTCCCTATTTCCCTATCGGCTGGATTTTGCGCCTTACTTCCTTCGAGATTTCCAGAAACATATAGTTCAGCTTGCCGGAATGGATATTCTCTTCGTTCTCCTTGTACTTCTTGTTTGCATATTGCTTGGATTTGTCGAAGGTGAGTCGAGACATCTGATTCTGCGATTTACCAGCCATCGTGGAATCCAGTTTCTCGTCCGGAAAGAAATCATCCAGATCGATGTCGCCAATCATTGTGGTCTCCAGAAAGTTCTTGTGTTTGTGCTCCGAATCTGTATAATAACCCACAAACATATGTCCTGGAGTGCGTACCAGAATAGGCACTATGTTAATGGCACGGAGCAATGAAGCAAACAATACGCTGCCATCCACACAGTTTATCTGTGAAGACTCCAAAGCATCGTCGAACGTACGGACACGTTGCGAAAAAACTATATTGCTGGAGAGACTGGTGTTGGAAACGGAACTGTAACGGAAGTTGCGCTTCTGAAGTACATTCCACAAGGCATAGACTTGCTTGTCCACTCCATCAGCATTGCCACTCTGATAACCCAGAAAACGATTGACGATACGTGTATTGAGCGCTTCGCGCAACAACTGGTCGATCATCGGGTTTTCTTCGTTGACGTATGCAGCAAACAGTATTCCCGTATCATGGAACTGGGTCCCGTTTGTGACGTATCCCAACAGGCACTCGTTGATGCTTCGAACGGAAAAGGTACGGACACGCTGTCCCATACTCTTGCCATTCATCTCCACCATGACCACCACACTGATAGGTTCTGCCTGATTATTGTTCCTCAATGCCTCATAGTTCCAGATAATATCGGGATATATGATATAGTCCGTGCGTGGCTTTGCCAGCACAAACTCAGATACCGAACGGGAGAAGAAGGGGGTTTCGGCAACCTCAATCCGCACCCTGCTATATGCCTTGCCTGAACGTACTCGGACAGCGATGCAGGATTTTGGATTGCCCAAGTAGAGCGAATCGGACGGAACAATGACTTGTGCGTCCGTTGTAGCCACGGAAAGGATACCGGAGGGAAAAATATTACCACCCAGTTCGTCAGTGATCTCGAATCCGTTACGAAACGGGGCTGAGTTCAACCAAAAGGAGCCTGACACCACAGCCAGGAACAATATTGCGCAAGCAAGCAGCCCCCACTTTCGCCGACCAAATCTCATTTTATGCAACTCTTTCATTCTACACACTGTTTATTAGTAAACAAAGATAAGGATAAAAAGAAATGTAACCATATTGTAACACCAATTTCATTTTCCCGTAACAAAATTCCTCCATCTTTGTCGGCAAATAAGAATAAAGTATAACTTTGTGGGGACAGAATTTGTTTTATATACCTCACTTCAATTAGAAAAGACTATGAACGATTATCATATTTTAGTGGTGGATGATGAAGAAGACCTTTGCGAGATCCTGAAATTCAATCTTGAGAACGAGGGATACAGGGTAGATACCGCCAATTCCGCCGAAGAGGCACTGCGAATGGATCTCAGCAGTTACCATCTGTTGCTGTTGGACGTGATGATGGGGGAAATCTCCGGTTTTAAAATGGCAAGCCTGCTGAAGAAGGAGAAGAAGACCGCACAGATTCCCATTATCTTCATCACGGCAAAAGATACGGAAAACGACACGGTGACGGGATTCAACCTGGGAGCGGACGACTACATCTCCAAACCTTTCTCGCTGCGCGAGGTGGTGGCACGCGTCAAGGCCGTACTGCGCCGCACGCAACAAGAAGAGACAGAACGAAAACCGGAACAGCTCGTCTATAAAACGCTAACAATAGATATTGCCAAGAAGAAAGTGAGCATCGACGGCAATGAGACACCGCTCACCAAAAAGGAGTTTGAAATCCTGCTCCTACTGCTACAGAACAAGGGACGTGTCTTCTCGCGGGAGGATATACTGGCGCGCGTCTGGAGCGACGAGGTGTATGTGCTGGACCGCACGATTGACGTCAACATCACCCGCCTGCGCAAGAAGATAGGAATTTATGGAAAGTGCATTGTAACCCGATTAGGATATGGATACTGCTTCGAATCTGAATAACACTACACACTTCCTGTCGCTCAGCCGGAAGCTGTTTCTCTCAGTCATCTCGCTGTTTCTGTTGTTTGCCGGATGCTTCCTCGCCTACCAGTATCAGCGCGAAAAGAGATATAAGATAGACTTGCTGGACATACAGCTCCAGGACTATAACGAATGCTTACATCAGGAACTCTCGCAGACCCCGGACAGCCTGTGGAGCAAGGCTTTGGAACAATATCTACAAAAACATCTCAAAAAAGACTTACGCGTCACCATAGTAAACGCACGGGGCAATGTCCTGTTCGACAATTACGAGAATCATGAAATGGGTAACCACATCGGACGTCCGGAAGTACAAAAGGCCTTGGCAGAAGGAAAAGGATATGACGTGCGGCGTACCTCTGAAACGACGGGAATGCCTTACTTCTACTCTGCCACGCACTATAAGGACTACATCATTCGCTCCGCACTCCCCTACGACCTGAACCTGAGCAACCATCTGGCAGCCGACCAACACTATATCTGGTTCACAGCCATCATATCGCTGCTACTGATGTTCATCTTCTATAAGTTTACATCGAAACTGGGAACCGCCATCAGTCAACTGCGCGAGTTTGCCAAACGTGCCGACAAGAACGAACCTGTAGATACCGATGTGCAGTCCGCCTTTCCGCACAACGAGCTGGGAGAAATCTCACAGCACATCATACAGATATACAAACGTCTGCGCGAGACGAAAGAAGCACTGTACATCGAACGCGAAAAGCTGATCACCCACCTGCAAACTTCACGCGAAGGATTGGGTGTCTTCAATAAGGACAAGAAAGAGATACTGGTCAACAATCTGTTTACGCAATACAGCAACCTCATATCCGATTCCAACCTACAAACAACGGAGGAGATTTTCTCCGTCAGCGAATTTCAGAAGATCACAGACTTCATCAACCAAGCTCCCAAACGTCCTGGCAAGGAAGAAAAGCGCATGTCGGTCCGAGTCAACAAGAACGGGCGCATGTTCATCATCGAATGCATCCTGTTTCAGGACCTGAGCTTTGAGATTTCCATCAATGACATCACACAAGAAGAAGAGCAGATCCGGCTAAAACGGCAACTGACGCAGAACATATCACATGAACTGAAAACACCGGTCAGCAGCATACAGGGATATTTGGAAACCATTGTCAACAACGAAAACCTTCCACGAGAAAAAATGCAGGTTTTCCTGGAGAAGTGTTATGCACAGAGTAACCGACTGAGCCGGCTACTGCGCGACATCTCCGTACTGACACGCATAGACGAGGCCGCCAACCTGATTGATATGGAGAAGGTGGATATCAACCTGCTGGTGGAAAGCATCGTAAACGAGACATCGCGGGAACTGGAAGAGAAGCATATCACCGTCATCAACTCTCTGAAACCGAATATGCAGTTGCGTGGAAATTATTCGCTGCTGTACTCCATCTTCCGTAATCTGATGGACAATGCCATCGCCTATGCGGGTACGGACATCACCATCTGCATCAACTGCTTCCGCGAAGACGAGAATTTCTACTATTTCAGTTTTGCCGATACGGGCGTAGGCGTCGCACCGGAGCATCTGAACCGCCTGTTCGAGCGCTTCTATCGCGTGGACAAAGGGCGATCACGCAAATTGGGAGGCACAGGGTTAGGACTCGCCATCGTAAAGAACGCCGTCATCATCCACGGCGGAACCATCTCGGCAAAAAACAACCAAGGAGGTGGACTGGAGCTCGTATTTACATTGGCAAAAGAGAAAGCTTCATGAACAACAGATCCTTCGGCATAGGAAGCAGAGAATTGCAACGTAATTTCATAATTATCTATTTATTAAGGCTAATTTGCTTGCCAAGTCAACACAAAGTCCGGATGCAACAAGTAATGTATATGAAACTTCAGTTTCTCCAGCGTCCGATACTCTTCTGCAAGAAAATCGCCACACTGAGAGACTACGAAAGGGAAGATGCGTAGATGCGCCCGAAAATCCACTTCTTCTGTATTCATACACTTGAACATGACCTCCTTTGCCGACCAGTGGAGCAGCAAAGCCCATGTATCCGTTCCCTGATACAGAGCAGCAGTTTCGTCGGCACGCATATACTTATGAGCTACCTTATGCACCCGCTCGCCATATTGCTCGATGTCAATCCCCACTTCCTTACCGTCTTCTCCGAGGATGACCGACACATAGCCACGGGTATGCGAAATGCTGATAGAAGCGCTACCGTCCGCCAAATAGGGTTTCCCATTAGGATGATAAGCCACCGTCTTCTCTTCGCCCAGCAATGCATACAACAACACGCGTACCGCCAACCATTCCCTGCGGCGATGCTCAGCGGAAAAGCGTTGCAGGGCGTGCCGGTAGGATTCTTGCTGCGGAAGCATAGCCAGCAGTTCGTCCGGCGATTCATCCATCTTCCAAATGCCCCACTTGCATCGAGGCTCTGTATGCTGCATGAAAAGAGCCATATTCCCGGTCAGCTTTCCTTGTCTGTAGCTTGTGGAAACGGCTGAATGGTGAACTTCACCTTCAAGATGCGGCGATTGTCCATCTCCAGCACTTCAAACTCATACCGATTGTACGTCACCTTCTCATGTAGGGCGGGGAACTCGCCTTTCAGCTCCAGCAGCAGACCTGCCAACGTGTCGGCATCGCCCGCCACCTCTTCAAAAGTCTCTTCATCCACCTTTGTAATCTTATAGAAGTCCGTCAACTGCGTTTTGGCCTCAAACACCCAAGTATGGTCGTTGAGCACCGCGTATGTGCGCTCTTCATCGTCATATTCATCGTTTATCTCGCCCACAATCTCTTCTATGATGTCTTCCATCGTTACGATACCCGACGTACCTCCAAATTCATCGACAACAACTGCTATGTGAGTCTTATTGGCCTGGAAATCGCGCAGAAGGTCGTCTATCATCTTCGTCTCTGGCACGAAATAAGCGGGACGTATCAACGACTGCCAACGGAAATCGTTCTTGTTCAGATGCGGCAACAGGTCTTTGATGTACAGGATTCCCTTGATATTGTCCCTGTTTTCCGAATAAATCGGGATGCGCGAGTAAGCATTGTCCACAATACACTTCAGTACATCCCTGAATGGTGTACGGATGTCCAGGTCCACCATATCCAGACGTGAAGTCATCACCTCCTTCGCCGTTTCGCCACCAAAACGAATAATACCTTCCAGGATGTTATTTTCCTCTTTCAATTCCGCCTTGTCTGTCAGCTCCAATGCATGCGAAAGTTCGTCAACGGAAATATTATGGTTCTTGCGGGCGAAGTGTTTGTTCAGGAAGGAAGTAGAGCGGACCAGCACCGATGCCAACGGATAGAACAGCGAACGGAACATCCAAATTCCTGGTGCCGAAAAACGGCAGAATGCCAGCGTCTTCTGTGCCGAATAGATCTTCGGCATGATCTCACCAAACAGAAGAAGAAGGAAAGTCAGTATGACGGTGAGTATAAGGAACTCCGCAATAATGGAATGAAACTCGAAGACGCTCATAAAGAAAAAGTTGCAGAGCATGATGACAGTCACATTCACAAAGTTGTTCGTTATCAGAATGGTAGCCAGCAAACGTTCTGTATCGTCCAGAAGTCTGCTGATTTTCTCGTCCGAAGGATGTTTCCTTTCGCCGATAGCATTCAGATCGGAAGGGGAAAGCGAAAAGAAAGCAATCTCCGAAGCCGATGCAAAACCGGATACAAGCAAGAGCAAGCCTGCCAACACAATGGCTATAATGGCCGAAATAGTAGGGGTATGTACGGATATTCCGTTAAAAACTTCTGCCAACTGGCATGAATAAGCGTCTGTGTCCAAAGATATTGGTTTTAGTTAAACAATTAGAACGGTAAATCGTCCGTTGCATTATCTTGAGCAGGCATGGCCTGCGGTTGTACTGCCGACTGCGCGGAGACAGTGCCTTGCGACACACCCTGTTGCGGTGCCGCTGCCCCACGCGAAGAGAGCATTTCCATGTTATCGACAAAGATTTCTGTCACATAGCGCTGGATGCCTCTTTGGTCATCGTATGAGCGCGTACGTATCTTACCTTCCACATAAAGTTTGTCTCCCTTATGCACATATTTGTCAACAACCTCTCCCCAACGGTTTCGGAAAATCAGATTATGCCACTCCGTGCGTTCGGGAACCTGCGTACCGTTCTGCAACGTATATGCCCTGTCCGTGGTAGCCAAGGATAGCTGGGCAACACAATTTCCTCCCTCATAGTAGGTTACCTTGGGTTCTTGCCCTACGTTTCCTATCAATATCACTTTATTTACTGACATAAGCTTTTTCCTCTTTTTATTTGAATTTGCGCCAAAATTAAACAGAATAATCACATCATGCAAGAATAAGTGAAATTTTTATTTACTCAGTTTCCTAAACTTCCTGGAAAAACGGTATTAACCATGTTTCTCTAAGAAGGCTTGAATCAGGCGGGGCACTGCATACTCTCCCAAGTCTTCCCTCTTCACCCGCTGGAAGACCGAGAAGGAAGCTGAATCCTCCGGCAATACAACTTCATAAAAATTGGCATGAATCACCCGATGAGAAAGCACGTGTTTCACATTACCGCACACCAGACGCAATGCGGAAAGTTCATCTCCGGCAAATAACGCTCGCACTGCGGGTAACTGACAGAATACTTCTTCGACCACCGGCTCCGCCGTCTCCACTAATGGAAATTCGAAAAGGTTTTTCCAGATATCATCGCCCGTCCTTTTGTGTATAAAGGTACACGCGCCCATGCGTACATATATATAATTGAAATAACGGTCTGTCGTTTTCATCTTATGTCGTTTGACGGGTAACTTCTCCACCAGTCCGCTTCTCCATGCGGAACATCCGTCTGCTAAAGGACAAGACGGACAAGCAGGCGAACGAGGCGTGCATTGCATGGCGCCAAAGTCCATGACTGCTTGGTTGTAGATAGCCGGGCGGGACTTGTCCAGCATCTCCTCCGCCAAAGCCGCAAACAGTTTCTTTCCCTCCGTGCTGTCTATCGGAATTTCTATACCGAAGTAGCGAGACAATAGCCGATAGACATTACCGTCCACCACAGCATACGGCATCCCGTAGGCAAATGAACAAATGGCAGCAGCCGTATATTCGCCTACCCCTTTCAGGGCACGCACTCCCTCGTACGTGGTTGGAAAAGCACCATTCATGCTTTTGGCAGCCTCATGCAGGTTTCGTGCACGTGAATAATATCCCAACCCTTGCCAATATCGCATCACTTCATCCTCGTCTGCTTCCGCCAATGTTTTCACATCAGGAAAACGACGGATGAAACGAAGAAAATAAGCATACCCCTGCGCCACGCGGGTCTGCTGTAATATAATTTCAGATATCCATATCACATAGGGGTCCGCAGTATCCCTCCAGGGCAATTCACGCTTGTTTCCAGCATACCACGCCACTATCTTTTCAGCAAATTCCTTCATATCTCTTATTATCATTTATCATCCGAATGATCCATACGCAAGAAACAGTTTCACAAAGAAGCTATCAATCAACGAGTTGACACAGCCATAAGAATCTACATTGCAGTCCGCACAAGTTCGCATCCCAGCTTCTGCCAACCGCAAACATGCGCCCTAACTCCTTTACTCCCAACGAAGTGAAGCCATTTTTCCCTCCCGATATGAATAATATCGAATGAAACATCTGGTTTACAGCACAAAAATAGTTCATTTTCACCCTAACAAAACTTAATCGGAAGACTTTTTTAGAAAAATGTCCAAAATATATTTTTTAGAGAGCGCAAAAAGCTATATATTTGCAGTCCAAAAAATTAGGAAACTATAGTAATAATATTTTTTTTAAAGAAAAATGACTAAAGCTGATATTGTAAACGAAATTACAAAGAACACCGGGATTGACAAAGTAACAGTACTTGCTACCGTTGAAGCATTCATGGAAACAGTGAAAGCATCCTTGTCTAAGGACGAAAATGTTTATCTCCGCGGGTTTGGTAGCTTCGTAGTGAAGAAAAGAGCGCAAAAAACAGCTCGTAACATCTCTAAGAATACTACTATAATCATTCCGGAACACAACATTCCGGCATTTAAGCCTGCTAAAACATTCACCATCTCAGTGAAGAAATAATAAACAAAAGTATTAACCCATTTAAATCATTGAAGCTATGCCGAGTGGTAAAAAGAAAAAAAGACATAAAATGTCTACGCATAAGCGCAAAAAAAGACTAAGAAAGAACAGACACAAAAGCAAAAAGTAATTTTTTAGTCTGAAAGACAGAAATAAAGAACAAACTTGTGAAACCATTCGTCTCGCGGGTTTGTTCTTTGTTTAAGTAATCAACTATAGTTAACAAGGAAGCAAGGAAACGAGAAAACAAAGAAACAAGAGGAATAGTGAACAAAAATCATCAACTTATCCACATTCCTTCTCGTCAACTCGTCAACTATTTCCTCGTCAACTGCTAAAAAGAAGCAATTATTGTGACAAGCGAACTCGTTGTAGATGTACAGCCCAAAGAAGTCTCCATCGCGCTGCTCGAAGACAAGAGCCTGGTGGAACTGCAAAGCGAAGGAAGAAGCCTCTCCTTCTCTGTGGGCAACATGTATTTAGGACGGATCAAGAAACTAATGCCCGGCCTGAATGCCTGTTTCGTGGACGTGGGTTACGAGAAAGATGCTTTTCTTCATTATTTGGACTTAGGTCCTCAATTCAACTCTTTAGAGAAATACGTAAAGCAGACTTTAAGCGATAAAAAGAAACTACCTCAGATAACAAAAGCCACCATACTGCCCGATCTCGAAAAGGATGGCACCGTAGCCAACACACTCAAGGTGGGTCAGGAAGTAGTGGTACAGATTGTCAAAGAGCCTATCTCGACCAAAGGTCCGCGCCTGACTTCCGAAATCTCATTTGCCGGAAGATATTTAGTGCTGATTCCTTTCAACGACAAGGTTTCCGTATCACAAAAGATTAAATCAAGTGAAGAGCGCGCCCGCCTCAAACAACTGCTGATGAGCATCAAGCCGAAGAACTTCGGCGTCATCGTCCGCACTGTTGCCGAAGGAAAGCGAGTGGCCGAACTTGATGGAGAGCTTAAAGTACTACTGAAACATTGGGAGGACGCTGTTGTCAAAATACAAAAAGCGACCAAATATCCTACACTGATTTACGAAGAAACCAGCCGTGCTGTAGGCTTGCTGCGCGACTTGTTCAACCCTTCTTTCGAAAACATCTACGTCAACGATGAAGCCGTGTTCCACGAAATCAAAGATTACGTAGCTCTCATTGCCCCCGAGCGGGCGGGAATCGTAAAGCAGTATAAAGGGCAACTCCCTATCTATGACAATTTCGGCATCACCAAGCAAATCAAGTCCTCTTTCGGAAAGACAGTTTCATACAAAAGCGGTGCCTACCTGATTATTGAGCATACTGAGGCGCTTCACGTAGTGGACGTGAACAGCGGAAACCGCACCAAGAATGCCAACGGGCAGGAGGCCAACGCGCTCGAAGTGAATCTGGGAGCAGCCGACGAACTGGCACGCCAATTGAGGCTGAGAGATATGGGGGGCATCATTGTGGTGGACTTCATAGACATGAATGAAGCCGAAAATAGACAAAAACTTTACGAACGCATGTGTGCCAACATGCAAAAAGACAGGGCAAGACACAACATCCTTCCGCTCAGCAAATTCGGTCTGATGCAGATTACCCGCCAACGCGTGCGCCCGGCAATGGATGTCAATACTACAGAAATTTGCCCCACATGCTTCGGAAAAGGTAAGATCAAGTCCTCCATCCTATTTACGGATACTTTAGAGAGTAAAATTGACTATTTGGTCAATAAACTGAAGATTAAGAAGTTCTCGTTACACCTGCACCCGTATGTTGCCGCCTACGTCAATCAAGGGCTTGTTTCCCTGAGACGGAAGTGGCAAATGAAATACGGATTTGGTATCAAGATTATTCCAAGCCAGAAATTAGCATTTCTGGAATATGTCTTCTACGACCCGCAAGGGGAAGAGATTGACATGAAGGAAGAATTTGAGATTAAATAAAGAAGAGGCGTGTGTGTCATACCCTACTACAGATAACGCAGATTGACAGATTCTTATCGAAAACAGTAATAATCAGTCCACAAAATTTGCGATAATCCGGGGGAATCGAAAGTAAATACTGATTTTTGATGCACTCGCCTCTTTTTTATATCTTGCCTCACCAAGAAAGACAATCTTCCCTATTCCTTATTATTCCCTATCCCGAAAAGAAGAGACAGTATCCCATCCTGTCTAAATGCATGATGATTTCCTGTTAATAAAACAGATAAATTTAAGGCAAAAACTAAACTTTTAAAATATTTTTCGTATTTCACGCTTGTTTGCAATAATATCTTTAGTATATTTGTAGCAGAATCATGGATGCATTGTATGAATACCAACAGCAGAAAAATAGCTGATCATCTATAATTCAACAACTTACCATAAAATTCAACATCCATCAGGTTGATTTTTACGTTCCGATAGGTTGATTTTTGCACTTTGATAACTTTTAATAAACATACAATACGGATGAAAAAATTACTCCTATTATTCTTCACCGCATTTGCGTTCGTCGGAACCGGTAGGGCACAGACAGCCTTCGATTCGATTCGCATCTACTATCGGTTGGGGCATCGCGAGGTAGACACGCTCTACAAGGACAACCGCGCACAACTGACACGTTTCCTGCAATTGGTACGGGAAGCTCACGCATCAAATACCATAGAACAGCTGGTTATAAAATCTTATGCATCCCCCGATGGATCAAATATAGCTAACGAACGGTTGTCGGCCCGACGGGCGGAGTGTATGCGCAACTATCTACTAAGTCACACCGAAGTACCTGACAGCCTGATAAAGGAAGAAGTGGTCGGTATTGCATGGGAAGAATTGCGACATATAGTGGAAACATTAGACGTACCTTGGCGAAACGAGGTATCGGACATCATTGTCAACACACCTATATGGATATACGACAACAATCGCCGTATCATAGACGGAAGAAAAAAACGGTTGATGGACTTGCGTGGCGGCATTCCCTACAGATATATGTACGAGCATCTCTTCCCGGAGTTACGGAGCAGCATAGCCATACAACTCTATTTGAAGACGACGGACGGCAAGGAACATATCGTAGAGAACGCGGATGTATCCTCCGATAAGAATGTGGACGATATGTTTCCCCCTTCGGAAGAGGTTTCAAAAGAGGTGGTAGCAACGAAAGAATTTACAAATACCCAACCGGAATCGTCTTCACTATCAGGTGAAAGCATGCAACCGGTACAAAACAGCGAAGCATCACAACGTCTTGCCCTCAAGACCAACCTACTTTATGATGCTGTACTGATGCCTTCGCTTGAAATAGAATATCGTATCAATGACCGCTGGTCGGTAAACCTGGAGGGCGACATGGCATGGTGGAAGAACGACAGGAAACATAAATACTACCAGCTTGCAACAATCAGCCCGGAGGGACGCTATTGGTTCAAGACCCGTAAACCTTGGCACGGCCACTACGTGGGCATCTTCGGTGGTTTCACGTGGTATGACCTGGAGAATGGGAAAAAAGGTTATCAGGGTGAAGCAGAAATGGTAGGATTGAGCTACGGATATATGTGGCCCATCGGCAAACGGCTGTCACTCGAAGCAGGCATAGGAGTAGGATTCTTACATACACGTTATGAGGAATATTTGCCGAAAGACGGGCATTATGTATATCAGCAAACCAAGCAAATGAACTACTTCGGTCCGCTGAAGCTGAAATTCGCATTCGTATGGCGTTTGTGGAATGAAGAAAAGAAAGGAGGAAGAAAATGAAGCATCGCAAACTCAACATATTATCATTAGTTGCTATTTCGCTATTGCCGTTACTAAGTAGTTGCCGCAAAGACCTGTGTTATGACCACGACATGCATTCAATAGGCTATCGCACTAATGTAAACGCGACTTGGGAACAGGAATGGGAACGCCCATACGGACATCAATGGCAAGAGACGTGGAATGATGACACATACGGAGTAACGTATGACGCCCTGCGACCTGACGCGGCCAAAGGTATAGCAGCACTAGTATATGAGACTACGGAAACCAAGGTAGAAGATGTGCAAGAGTTCCACTTGCCTGCAACCGGCGGATTGCTCTATACCACAGTCAACACACATTCCATACTTTTTTACAATGACGATACCGAATACATCGTTTTCAATAATATAAGTTCTTCAGCAACGGCAAATGCAACTACGCGTACCCGTACCCGTGCAGGGGCTTCCTTTGCCGAACCACACACTGATGAACGCACTGTGAATATGCCCGATATGCTTTACGGTTCGTTCGTTCCCGACTTCGAACCCATAGCCGTGGAAGGAGGACAAAAACTTCCCGTAGTGATGCGACCGCTGGTATTCACCTATCTGGTTCGTTATCAAATCGAGAAAGGAGCACAATACGTAGCACTGGCACGTGGAGCAATGGCAGGCATGGCAGAAAGTGTCTATCTGAAAGAAGGTAGGACAGCAGAAGAAGCTGCTACGTTACTCTTCGACTGCAATCTGACTGACTACGGAGCGGAAGCCCGCGTAACGTCATTTGGTGTACCCGGTTTTCCAGACAGTTACTACAGCAGAGGACTAGAATACGAACGGCATCATGCACTCAATTTAGAATTGATGTTAAAGAATGGCAAGAAACTCAATTTCGAGTTCGACATTACGGAGCAGATGAAGAACCAGCCACGCGGTGGAGTGATCACAGTGGGAGGCATACAGATTTCCGATAAAGACGGAACAGAAGGTGGCTCCGGTTTTGACGCAAGCGTGGATGGCTGGGGAGAATATGAGGATATTGAGTTGAATTTGTAATATCTCCTCAAGAACAGATTTTCAATAATAAAAGAATAGAGATTTCAGACTAACAGACATAAGAGAGTTTAGTATTTATTTTTTTAATTTTAATTACATTTTAAAATGAGAAAACATTTATTTTATTTGGCAGCTGCCATTGTAGCAATGAGCAGTTGTACGGAAAGTGAAGTGGTAGAAGTATCACAGAGTAAAATTATTGGTTTTAATAGTTTTGTAGGAAATCAAACGCGTACAGAACAAAAAGGCCAAACATTGGAAACCTTGAAAGAAGAAGGTAATGGTTTTTATGTATTCGGTACTTACAAAGAAGAAGACAAAGAAGAGGAAACCGTAGTATTTGATGGAAAAACAACAGGTGCACACGTAACATGGGGAGAAAGTTGGGGCTATTCCCCTATAAACTTTTGGTTAGAGAAAGGCACATATAAGTTTGCTGCCTATGCCCCTCAATTAAGCATTACACCTACATTTAATTATGCTAACAATCAAATGACATTCCCCGATTTCGTAACAGATGGAAAAACAGATTTACTTGTTGCAGAAGCTGCTGCAGATGGAATTAAAGGATCTAATCCACGTGTCGTAAATTTCACTTTCAAACATGCTTTATCCAAAGTTCGTTTTACCTTTATTGACGGCTGGCGTAATGACGTTATATTAAGTATTACCCAAATAAAATTGAAACAAGTCAAATCTAAAGGTACACTTACTACACCTGGGAATTTACAAGGAGCCGGTGCCATTAGCAAAAATAACTGGCAAATTCAAAATGACAAAGTTGAGTTTGAAGATAAAACAGGAATAGAATTGAAAGTACTTAATAGTAAGCACCTATTTGACAATTTTATAATTCCTCAAACAATTGACGATATTGAACTTGAGTTTACCGTATCTGTCAGAAATCCCAACAATACATTTATTGAACTTGACAAAGAGAAAAATACTGTAAAAACTATCACCGTTCCTTTATCAACTGGAACTGTAACAGAATGGATTCCTGGAAATGCTTACAACTATAAATTGACAATCAGTGGTACTACTTTTGGTCTAAAACCAATTCAGTTTGATGTTACAGAAGTAAGTGATTGGAATGAACTGGATGATCAAGACATAACTGATGGCGTTACAAATATTGTAACGCCTAAAAACCCCTAATTTTATCTTCTAATTTTCATCCTAACAAAGAATAAAGATAAAAATTAGATAACCTACAGGCCGTTCGGGGTTGAATGTCCCCGTTCGGCCACTACGTCGGAAGAAAAGAGGAAACCGACACACGATGTATGATGCCGTAGCAATGTACAACGGACTCATAAGAACAGAAACATAACTAAAAAACAAAGATATGCTAATGAAAAGAAGACTTCCGGTCTTACCGGTATGTATGTTGCTCTTCCTGCTAACAGGATGTTCCAGCGAGATAGAGAACGGATGGGAAGAAGATGGAAAGGCCATACGGTTCTCTCTCCCCACACTTACACGTACGATCATAAACGGTCTGACGGATCTGAAGAAAGACGGAAACGCATACGCCGTATGGGGACAATTTACATCGAATACAGAAAACGGACAAGCAACACAACTGTTCAACCAAGAATCCATTATATACAATGCAGGAACGGATAAGTGGGATTACACCACCGAAGAACGTTTTTGGTACACCGGTAATACTTATCATTTTCATGCGCTCTACCCACATCCCCAAGCCCTTATATCCGGCACCGTTGCATACGATTATAACCAAGCCCCCTCAGGCCAATTGTCCATCAATAATTTCAATGCCCTATCCGGAAACACTTTAGAAGAAAAGGTTGATTTACTGTACGCCAACCATACTGATATCGACATAACTACTGAAAATGATATTCCACAATACGGAGTATCTTTAGCATTCAAACACCTACTGTCGCGTGTTTCTTTCGTCGGCCGCTCCGATGAGAAATATTTAGGTACAGAGCGACGTATCATTATCGATTCAGCACGCCTATATGGCATCAAAACTATCGGTAACTGGAACAGTGAAACGATAAATGATACCCCCCCTTCCGGCTCGTGGACACTTATTGGAGACCCACTTACCAACGGGTCGGATGAATATAACTTTTCTTCGGAGGAACCGTTGCCCACAGAAGGCATCAGCATCTTCGGAGACAACATACTATTTATTCCGCAATCTCTAACGGATGCCATCTTTGAAATCAAGTATCATTATAATATTGGTGCTCCCGAGCAACGCACCATTACGTTCAACTTATCCGACTATACTGCGACATGGGAACCAGGCAAAAGTTACCGCTATCCCTTCACCATAAGTAATCATATATTCTTCCAGACCCCCACTGTGGAAGAATGGAAGTACGCTCCTGTCAACGGGTCGGATTTCAATGTTGACGTCGATTAGAAAAACATAAAATTTGAATATCAAAAACAATACCATATAACTATGAACATACGTATCTATAAATGCCTTGCATACACATTGCCACTGCTATTCCTGCACACGGCATGTTTACCGGAGAACATCGGCGAGAAGAAGGAATGGTCGGAATACAGTCATAACGATATCACGTTTGCCAGCCCTACCATAATGATGAATACCCCCGAAACACGCGCTACACTGATGAACAACATCACGCAAAATACAGTATTCGGCGTATTGGGATATTGCGTACCCTATCAATTGGAGTCAGACATCGACAACTACCAAGGAGGGACATCCGACTGGTTGGTCAAGAAGAGCCTGTCGCATGCTGATGTAATGTATAAGGAACCCATATTCTATGATGGTGCAAAGTGCGTGTATAGCAAGGATGGTATCACCTTCAATGAACCGAAACATTGGTATACATCAGACGAAGCAAAAGTAACAAATACCGACCTGTTCCAGTACACCTTTATTGCTTACCATCCTTATAATAACTCCGAAGCTGCCGGTTCCGGTTTCAGTATGACTCCTGCCGATGAAAAGACACGTGGCATCCCTAACCTAACATATACCATGCCATATCCGGCGAGTACCGATATCCGTACCGAACTAAACACGGAAGATGCCCAAGACGTCATGATAGCCGCCGTATTTGATCATGTCCCCACGCAAGGAGCCATACAACTGGATTTCAGACATTTGCTTACAGGTTTACGCCTGCAAATCAATAACTACAACCCGACAGTAGCCAATAATCCGAATGCCAATACCGTCACTATCCGTTCACTGTCCATTGATGGAAATTTCTATCGTGTAGGCAATGTAGACTTCACTCCTGCTGACCCTACACTGACGGTGACAGACGACAAGTACTCTGGAACATTCCCTTTTATAAAAAACGATGGGCAACCACTCAGCATTTCACCCAACTCTGCTGCAATTGTAGGAGTTAGCGAGAGCAAGCCGCAAGGTACTACACTACTATTGCTCCCCAAACTTGACGCACAGGCCGATGGTTCCACATCGGCAGTGCCATATCTCGGTACCAATAAGAACATCCATATCACCTATTCTTATCACGGACAAGCGGAACAAACAAAAACGATTAGCAATTTCTCTCTCGGGCGTATCCCCGAACAAGGAACGTGCTACACCATCAACCTGAATTTCATTGGCGACCAACTACTGCTTATGTTCACAGCCGATGATATTGAATACTGGGAAAACGGTTCCGACAATGATATTATTATCAACTAAATGACACTCAAAAAACAACAACATGCGTATGAAAATAGCTCACATAACATTCCTGGCCTCGTTACTCTGTCTCACGACAGGCATCACATCCTGCGTGCAGGAGATAGACGACATCCATACTGTACTCCCACAAGACGGAGTTACCCTGACAGCCATCTGCGACAAGATGTTGCCGCAAACAACATTGACACGTGCCAACGAACTTACCCCTAAAGATACCGAAGAAAAAAAGATAAAAACATTACATCTCTTCTTCTTCGACAGCCAAGGGCAATTTCTCAAACCTAACAACAATAATACCACCGGTGCCTATTACAGAATAGAAGTAGAAGAAGGACAACAGGCTTCACTTACCATCCCGGAAGATGCATTCGTAGGACAGAATGCCCTAACCAACGTACAAGTCTATTCTGTAGCCAACATTTACGGACATCAGTTCCGCACCCAATGGACAGAAGGTGGAGACATCGTAAAAGGAGATAAAGATGATCCCGATAAAGAGATAATTATAACCCGGCTTTCCGACCTACAAAACTGGCTTTACCGCCCCACACCGCGTGAAGACATCAGTAAGCTACCCGAACCGGGAATGCCAATGGTAGGACTTACCACAGGCGTAGATTTAAGCCAAAAGAATCAAACCATCCAAATCAAAATGCAAGCACTCATGGCACGTGTGGACATAACCGTTAGACTGGATGCCAACCAAACCAATCACGACCGTTCACTCCCCAAACTACAATTGATAGAGTATGGTGTACGTAATATGCCTTACTTCGTTCCCTTCACTCCGCCTGCCGTCAACGCAGACGGTACTCCGGACGAAACAACAGAAATTCCTGAGTACGAAGGCGATGAAAGCCAGAACCCTAACATTGCCCGCAAACGTACCGTGAAATATGAAGGACGTATTCTGCACGACCAACAAGCAACTGAGACTTTCAGCTATTATACTTACGAGAATGTACAGAAACCTACCAAGGAACCCCAATACCCCACGGGTGTCGATCCGAACGACGAGTCTGTTACCCAACGCTGGAAACGTACCATTGCCGATAAGAATGCATCTGCCGTTGTACTGAAAGGTATCTACACCACGCATCAGGGACTGACCTACACGGCCGATTTCAACATCTATATGGGTAGTAATACTTACAATAACTTTGAAGTGCGCCGCAACCGCTGTTACAAGAACAACATCACTATTTGCGGTCTGGACTACGTACGAAATAGCGACGAAGAGAAATATACATTCGACGGACGTGTGAATGTCATCACAGACAACCCGATTTACATCTCCATTGTCAATGAACGCAAACTCGACGCCCATTGGAATATTGTACCCATGGACCTTTACTTCCTGCGCCGCGAAGCCGGCATAACCGACCTTGAATCATACGTAGATGTCAGCCTTGAAGACCCTGTTACCGGAGAGGCACCCGACTGGATACGAATGGAAATGATTGACTCTAAGACTATGCAAGAAGGTAAAAAAGAAGAAGGTTTCATCCAAGGAGGTAATTTTGCAGCTGGGACAGGAGCACGAGAGTATTTCTATACAAATCTTGTTACTGAGACATTAAAAGACAATACCAAAATCAGGGTATCAGGACCGGACCACGGTTCTCGTTCCCGCATTTATTTTTATGTGGATGAGAATGCTTCTGTACGCGACCGTTCCGCCATAGTATATATTACTTATAATAATAAGGAGAACGACAAGCGCGAGCGTACACTTGAATTGGATCAGAGAGGATTGCTGCGGGTACAAGGAATAAAAAACAACAAGAATATTGATTGCTATATAGAATACTACGAAGAATACATTGACCATCGTGACCCGTTGGATAACCATGAGCAGGATAATGTTTATTATAAAGGTTTACCGTGGGCACGAGAAGGGGCATGGCTTGCTACAAATGCAGTAATAGGACAATCAAATCTTAGCGGAAATTGGCATCCTTTTAGTCCTTGCGAGGTTTATAACAATGGACAAGAAATGACTAAGCACATCTTTAAGAACTTACAAAACAGGATTACACCTATAAATGTAATGAAAACATATCCAGATGACATTCCCCCTTCTGCACTTCATTATTGTCGTGCAAAGAATCGACGTAATCCAGACGGGACTTATGAAGAGAACTGGTATATGCCGGGTATTAGCGAATTAGAACAAGCGATAGAAATATATTTCAGCACTTTTGAGGAATTTCAACAAAACTATTATTGGTCCTCTGCGACAGCAAAAGATCCAAACACAACAGGAATACTAGGAATACCAACTCTCCAAGAAAATGAAAATCCAGAATATGCACGTGCCACAATGTATTGCCCACCTGAACGAATCCCCTCAGATCAAACTAATCCATGGATTCAAAGTGGTTCAAAAGGGCCAAGTCATAATTACACCGGTGGTGGAAATGAAATAAAAGGAGGTAATCACGGTGAATACTATAGCGGTCGTGCACCCAAAACCACCGTATTTCGCGTACGTGCTTTCCGTAGCATAAACAATGTCCAACAATAACTTGACAAATTAAGAGACATAATTTAGGGATACGCTATAAATGTTCTAAAAATTAAAATGGCATTAAAAAGGGACATTCAGTAAATGGCAAAAAAACGGCCAACTAATTCATACTAAAAGCATTGTGAATTAGTTGGCTGTTTTTTTGTATCTTTAGATAGGGATATTCAGTAAATGTCCCTAACAGGATGTTTCTTGCTTATCCAGATTACCGTATCTTATCTCTTGCATGCCAAACAATATTAGTACTCCTGAAATAGACCTTCTACGCCCCGCAAAGAGAAGAGATGACATGAAGACCGAATCCTCATAGAAAGAAGCCGAAAGATATCATAGTAGCCACATTCCACTCATTTCCGATATAGAATACATCAACAGACGGAGTAAGCGTCCAACGTCTGAAACGAGTGTCTATCCCCAATCCGGCAACTACCGCTATCCCTTTCTTATCCTTCTTACATCCCAGTGTAACCTTCCCATCGTCAGCGCTGACCGGATAGTAATCACCGTAACGGGAAGACCTGACGCCATAACCTACAAGTCCCTTGACATATACGTCAAACAGTTTGTTCTCGCTCTGAAATATCTCATAGCCGGGTCCGATAGCTCCCAACAGCACGTTCCGTTCATCGTGGATACTGAAAGGAACACCCTTTTGCATCACACTTTTCCCGCCGTCATGGGTTCCCCAATGTCCCATCAGTTCACCGAAAAGCTGCTCCGACATATAGAAACGGGCACGCACATCAAGCGCAAATCCTTTTGAAGAATAGGCATCCGACATCCATTCATAACCGAATCCGATGCTATAAAGCGCCGCCCCATCCTTGATACCACTCTCTTGGGCCGACACATCATGACACCAGTGCGACATAAAGAGTATGGCAACAAGCAAGAACAACCGTTCGCGGATGAACTTATATGGGTATCGTATGCAAAAGTGTGTGGCAAACTTGACTTTAGATGTTCTACAAACCCAAGATCGTGTCATTTCCCTGTAGGATTATATTGCTCTGCAATGGTAGTAAAATCGAATGCATCAATCTCTTTATTTGCTATCTTTTGACACAATACAGGATCGTCGGAAAGATATGCCTGCCACTGTTTGCGCATATACGAACGGCTGGATATGCTTCTGCCGAAAAGTATCGGACAGTCGTCGTTCTGGCGCCGGATGCAATATTTTATCCCCTCGTCCCTACTATATGTGATGAGTAAAGCCCCATCTTTGGCAAGACTGTATGAATGACCATACGCCGTGATGAGAAGATGGTCTCCCACGCTGTTCAAGACCTGCCAGTTCTTGAATGTACGGAAACGCTGTTCGCCTTTTTTAGTGTATGGCATCTTGCAATCCGTATACACAAGCGTCTGCTGTTTCTCCGGATGTCCTTTGCGTGCCAGTGTCATGTATTGAATATTCTCGCTCTTGACCTTCTTCCTTCCTTCGTCCGTTTTGATGCTGATGGTCTTGGAACCGGAAACGAGGTTGGAAGAGCGTTGTCCGCCTATTCGTCCGGTAATCAGTTGATTGTCTTTCGTTGTAATTTCCGTATCGTAGTAGGTTGTACCACCGATTACAAGTTCTACGATTTGACAGGAATGAAGTGTCAGTGCGCTCCATACAGCCATAGCAGCCAGTAGAAGGTTGGATGTTTTAAACTGTTTCATAATAGTTAAATTTGGTTGATGCCCCAAAATTAGGGCATGGCAACCAAATAATCTTCAACATAGGTTGAGAGTAGAATCTACAGGGAAGTAGAATCTGCAAAGGTCAATTCTTTCCGAATGCGGCTCAGATGCGTGGGCGTAATTCGCAAAAAGGAGGCAAGCTCTTTAAGCGTGATATTCTGTAGAAGTTCCGGACAGCTGTTCAGTAAGGCAAGATAGCGTGTTTTGGGCGACAGAGTATGCAAACTCAGATATTGTGTATAGGCTTGGTTAAATAAACCTTCAGCCAACATCCGATACTGTACCGGTGAGTTTTCAAGCTGGCATTTCAATTCGGAAGCCGGACACTGCATGACTTCCGCATCCGTAGCTGCAATTATGTTTGTCTTTATCGGTTTCTCGTGCATAGTGCTCAGAAAATCACCGACTATGCAACCTTCGAACACAAACCCTGTGATAGATTCGTCCCCTTTTGCATCTGTCAGGGTATATTTGAAGTACCCTTTCCGGATAAAGCCAAAATATTTGATGAGGTCACCGCACAAAACAAAAGGTTCTCCTTTCCGATAATATGTCAATGTACCCTTTCGTGAACAAAGTTCACGCCAGTAAGTCATATCTATAACATCTATGTATGTATTGAAATTTTTCATTTTCAATTGTTTGGCAAATATGTCTATATGGACTATCCTTTATATAAAGTTGCTAAGAAAGCACAGCTGGAAAAGCTTAGCGGAAACAGCTTACAACGCCAGGCGATAAATCTCCTTACTATCCTCCTTAGTCAATTTCACATAGTTACCTACCAGTTCCCCCTTATTGCGATGCAGGCTATCTGCCAGACGGTCGATATCCGGATGCTCAATGCCCAACTCTTTAAAGCTGACCGGCAACCCCATAAAGCGGAAGAAGTGTTTCAAACGAGCCACTCCTGCCAAAGACATCTCTTCCAAGTCTTCCGATTCGGGAATGCCGAAGACGCGGTTGGCAAATTGAGCTATCTTCCTGGGATGACGTTCAGCCATGAAAGTCATCCATGCCGGCACGATGACAGCCAATCCAGCCCCATGCGTTACATTATAGATGGCACTTACTTCATGCTCTAAGAAGTGTGACGCCCAATCCTCTTCACACCCCACCCCACAGGTACCGTTATGGGCAATCGTTCCGCACCACATGATATTGGCACGCGCACCATAATTTTCCGGGTTCTGCTTGATGCGATAAGCCTCTTTGATGATAGCCGTCAGCGTACCTTCACATACTCGGTCGGCAATCTCCACATCCTGCGTATTGGTGAAGTAACGTTCCATGATATGCACCATCATGTCGACAATGCCACAGGCGGTCTGGAAAGGCGGAAGTGTATAAGTCAGCTCAGGATTCATGATGGAGAAGACAGGACGCAACAACTCCGGCACACGCAGACTCAGCTTCTGAAGCGTATCTACTTTCGTAATGACCGAATTGCCCGAACCTTCGCTGCCCGCAGCAGGAATGGTCAATACGACGGCCACCTTCAATGCCTTCGCCACTTTGGCCTTGCCTATAAAGAAATCCCAAAAGTCACCCTCGTATGGCACACCGGCAGCAATCGCCTTTGCTGTATCTATGACCGAACCACCACCTACGGGAAGCAACAGGTCGACCTGCTCACGACGGCAAATCTCAATACCTTCATACACTTTCGTATCCACAGGATTAGGCTGTACGCCCCCCATCTCACAATACTGTATATCCGCCTCTTGCAAAGAATGTTTTACCCTGTCCAACAGTCCGCTACGCACTACCGAACCACCACCATACACGATCATCACTTTCCGTGCACCATATTTATGTGCCAACACTCCCACCCGACTCTCTGTTCCTTTGCCAAAAACAAATTCGGTAGGGCTGTAAAAAACAAAATCATTCATGCCCCATCTATTTTATTAAATCATTTTATTCAGCTTTTAGAGCCTGTTTAAATTTCCTTCAAAAAGTTTTTTATTCATCCTCAAAAATAACTCTCAAAAGAAAGCTGAACAAAATTTAAACAGACTCTTAGATATCCATCACAAAAATAGTGATTTGTTCGGAACAACGAATCACTGACAAATAAAAACATATCATCTTTCGTTTGACTCCCCGACCCAAGAAATGTCCCAATAATCGCCCATACCTTCTTCCTATATCCCCATAATCAACCGAAACATTCTTTTATAATCGTTAAATAGTTTCAAAAGACGTCCTCCGGTACATCCATTTGCAAATATAAAATATACTTTTGCAAAAAAAATAAAAATGGGAAAAGAATTATCAAACAGGATTCAAACTTCATTGCTGAACGCAGCAGAAAAGAAACTTTTGATATGGCTGGCAGAAAGACAACCAAAATGGATGACTTCAGATATCCTGACTTATATAGGAGTATTCGGCGCAATAGTCTGTGCTTTAGGTTTCATATTGGCACATATAGACAGGAATTATCTGTGGATTTCATCTTTAGGACTGTTAATCAATTGGTATGGTGATAGCTTAGACGGCACATTGGCTCGTGTACGTCATGCCCAACGCCCTATTTACGGGTTCTTCATAGACCATACGCTGGATGCCATTACCATTTGTATCATGTGCATTGGTGCAGGACTTTCTCCGATGTTCAGACTGGATGTTGCCATGTTGGTTTTGGCCGGTTATCTGGTTCTATCCATTTACACCTATATCTCCACCATCATCAAAGATGAATTCCGACTGACCTACGGTAGCTTCGGTCCTACTGAATTCCGATTGGTCATCATCCTTATCAATACCATCTTTATGTACACTGCCTTGCCGGAACTGACTTACACCATCTCCGGACAGACATTGGGAATATTCGACATTGCCGGTCTGCTGATTGCCGTATTTCTCTTCGTGGCATGGCTCAGCCAGTTCGTTACCGACCGACGCATCTTATCAGAACGTGACCCATTGAAACCTTATAACCCCGAAAACAAAGACTGACAGCCTTGCGTACTTATTTAGAATTTGTAATAAGCCGCCTGTTGGGTACAGGTGTGGATACGTTCATTTTGTGGATATGCTCAAGCTTCTTATTCAGCGGATATTGGGGAGTTTATGTCGTCTCCCCCGTTATTTCGTTTGAATTTGCAGTAATGAGTAACTTTCTGTGCTCGTACTATTGGATATGGAAAAACCGTATAAGCGGCAGATGCAAACGTGACTTCTGGATCCGCTTCTCCATTTTCAATCTCTCTTCCGTTGTCGGTTTCTTGGTAAAGATGTTCTTCCTACTGGTGTTCCAACGGATATTTGAATGGGACGTAATTGTATGCAATTGGGCGGCTTTGCTCATTTCCGGATTATTCAATTACTTCCTGGCGGACACGATTGTTTTCAGAAAGAAGTTCTTGTTCGGGAGAAGCGAAGAGGCTGTTTAAATTTTGTTCACTCTTCTTTTGAGAATTCCTTTTGTAAGAAGATAGATCCTCTTATTTCACGATAATACGGAATCGGGTCAACCCGTCACTGTATGTGCGTAATGAGAACGAGCACCCGTGGCGCGTCAGTACCTCGCGGATAAACACCAATCCTATCCCCTGCCCGTTCGGTTTCGTAGAGAAGAAAGGACTGAAGATCTTCGCTTCCGTTTCCTTCGTCATACCAGGACCGTTGTCCACCACTTCAATCGTACCCGGTGCAATCGTACGCACCACAATCCGCCCTTGGGCAGTAACGGTGCCTTCGGGAGCATGTTCTATACTCTCTACTGCATTCTTTATGATATTCACCAGCACCTGCTCGAAAAGTATGGCATCCAAACGGGCATCTTCCATGTCCGGATCATACTCTTCCACCAGCAGAATGTCGCGGTCGGCACACATCCCTTCCATAAAGCGTTTACACATAGCGACCAGGTCATTCACCTTCACCAGCGCCAAAGTGGGTTCGGGAATTTTCACCACATCGGCAAAACGGGTAATGAAACGGCTCATGGAGAAGCAACGTTCCATACAAACCCGCATCACTTCGCAAATATCCTCCATATCGTTGTCCGTAGAGAGTGCCTGTTCGACAGTGTCGAGCGTGGACGTAATGCCAGCCGTCGTATTATTCACCTCATGCGCAATCATCCGGATCACCTTCTCATACGCTTTCTTCTCGGCACGCATCACTTCGTCCGTCATCTTCTCTATCAGGTAGAAGGGATGATGGAATCCCCTATCGATAAAAGAAGAATGAGTGCACTTATAAATATTGGCATCATTCAGTTGCACGACTGACGTATGGTCTTTGGGAATGGCAGCAAGTTCTTCTGCCAAGGGAGAATCAATCTCCTCAATCCTCTTGCCCATCACCTCTTCCAGTTGCACCCCCATCATTTTCAATCCCATCGGATTGAGCTGCGACACTTCGCCATCCAATGTAGTGATGACCACTCCCATAGGGGAAGCCTGAATCAGCAGGTCCAAAAAGTGATTCTGCTCACGCAGACGCAAGCGTTCATTCTTCAGTTGCTCCATCATACGGTTGAAGACATTTACGATACGGTCCGTCTCATATTGTCCCACTTTACTGAGTCGGCTACTGAAATCCTGTTCGCGCAACAACTCCATACCACTGCCAATGATGTTCATCGGTTTCACGATCTTACGGTAGAAGACAATCAGAAACATCAGAATAAAAACAATGCCCCCCTCCACCATATAAAGATGCAATGGCTGTATTCCTTTCGACAAATAGATCAGCATTCCGCCTAACCCCAAAAGGAAAAATACGAGTATGGAAAAATAGAACTTTATTCGCACATCTTCAACTATTGATACCTCACTTCTCGCTAACCGTTATATTAAATTTCTCCAATCGGCGATAAAGCGCAGCCCGACTGATGCCGAGTGCCACAGCCACTTGACTGAGATTTCCCTTATAGTGTTCCACTGCCTGCATGATGGTCTGGCGTTCTATTTCATCCAGCGTCATACCGGCTAATGAAGAAGTTCCTAAAGCCTTTGCCGGTTCATCATACCGCAGATACTGCGCATCAAAATCCGAGGCTTCCAATGTCTGCTTTCCGCTGACAAGTATGGTGCGTTCCACCAGATTCTTCAGTTCACGTATATTTCCCGGATAAGGCAGGCGGGAAAGAAAGTTGATGGCATCTGCCGAGAATTCGGTACGTGGCAACCCGTTCACTTCCGCCTGGCGGTCGGCAAAATGGCGCGCCAACAAAGGGATGTCTTCACGACGCTCACGCAGTGCAGGCAGTTGCACGGTTATCAGATTGATGCGGTAGAACAAATCTTCGCGGAAAGTACCTTCCGATACCATCTTCCGCAGGTCGGCATTGGTAGCAGAAACCACACGAATATCCGTCTTGCGCGGACGGCTGTCGCCCAGCACTTCAAAAGTCTGATCTTGAAGCACACGAAGCAACTTCACCTGACAAGAGAGGTCAAGCTCGCCAATCTCATCCAAGAAGATAGTACCCTTGTTTGCCAATTCAAAACGTCCTACCCTATCGGCAGTGGCATCCGTGAATGCACCTTTCTTATGACCGAACATCTCGCTCTCAAAAAGACTTTGCGATATTCCTCCCAGATTGACTTTCACAAACGGCTGTTTCGCCCGCTGACTATTGATATGAATGGCTTCGGCAATCAATTCCTTACCCGTTCCACTCTCGCCGGTTATCAGTACGGATGCATTGGTACGTGCAATGCGTGCCACGGTATTCAATACCTGCATCAGTCCCTGCGACTTACCTATGATATGACTGCGATTCAGCGTCTCACTTTGTTCTTCCGGCACTTCCTTCGGGGCAGCCGTCAGTTCGAGAGCCGTCTCAATACGTTGCAGCAGGGCGGCATTATTCCAAGGTTTCGTAATAAAATCGAAAGCCCCCGCCTGCATGCCTTGCACCGCCAGTTGGATGCTCCCCCATGCCGTCATCAGTATAACGGGCACATCGGGACGAAAGAGCTTGACTTGCTTCAACAAGGTCAGCCCTTCTTCTCCTGTCGTGGAAAGAGTGAAATTCATATCCATCAAGATAAGGGAAGGAGCTTCCATACGGACTATCTCCATCGCTTCGCGAGGACCGGGAACAGCCTGCGCCATATATCCTGCCCGCTTCAACATGAAACTAAGAGAAGAACGTACTGCACTATCATCGTCAATTATCAGTATCATACTATCTTTTATCTTTTTACAGTTTGCAAAAATAATGATTTCATCACATAAAAAGCATTATTCGAGAATTAAAGGAGCTTATCACTTCGCCGCGCTCCGTTAAGAGTCAAAAACCAATACCCTACTTCCTCACAATCTCCTCAAAGTCCGCCTCCAGTTCGCAATTGCGTTCAAAGTCCCAAAGGGTCAGGCTGCGGATCTGATAGAAATAATACCAATAATGGTATAATTCATTGATATGTTTCTGCCTTGCCGCGTCTTTCGAATTTTGCGCATCGTTCAGGTCCAGTGTACTTATCTGACCGATCATAAAGGTCTCCACACTGGTCTTATAACGTTTTTCGGCTATATCGTCAGCTTCTTGAGCTATATTCAGCTGTTGTGCCTGATTATTAAAGTTGGACACCAGCAAAAAGATATTCTGATTGAAATTCATCTGTTCCTGACGGATTCGGGAGAGAACAACTTCACGATTGCTCTTTGCCACACGCACTTTGCCGCGACGTTTTCCCCAATCCAGAATAGGCACCTTCACGCCCACCTGGACAATCTGATTATCCAGCAAATCCTGATATGCAGTCGAAAGGGTATGATTCTGCCCCGTATATCCCACACTTGCAAAAAGGTCGATGCTACGCAAGTTTCCGCGGGCGATAGCCACTTCATAGTCCGCCTCCAACTGACGACGACGGATATTCTGCGCAAACGAGTTACGCTCCAATGCCTTGTTCAGCACGAAGTTATACTCCATGTCTATGGCGGGAGCCTGGCCGGGTATGGTGGGAATCAGGTTCACCTCTTCCGACAATCCCAAGAAAGAACGCAACTGAAACATATTCGCATTCAGGCTGCTTTCGGCTTCGGTCACGTCCGCCTTACTCTGCAAGACATTCAGTTTCAGCTGCAACAGGTCATTCTCTGAGATCTGCCCCATCTTGCGCTTGGCAATGGCCACTTCGTAAAGCCGGTCGGCATTCTCCTTATTCTGATAGGCGGTCTTCAGGATTTCTTTGGCTATCAACAGATTGAAATAGTAGGATATGGTCCGCATTGTCACCTCTTCGGTAGCTGTGATGAAGGCGGCTTTCGCTTCGGCATACCGCACAGGCTCTATGCGGCGGTTCCACTTCAACGCATTCACTCCGAAGATAGGTTGCGTCAACTCCAGGCTGACGGGAACGGACATGAACTGCTTGTCTCCTCCGGAGCCCAACTGTTTGATGTATTCCAGCGAAGAGGCAAGCGACAGTTTACCGCCCGTGAACCATAAGTTCTGGTCGACAGAAAGAGTACCGGACAACCCCAGTGTATTGTTGCGCACAAAGGAGTAGGAACCGTCCGAATTCTGATAGCGGCTATACGATTTATTGTAATTGGGCAACGTACCATTCAGGTTCACTTCCGGCAACAGATCCGCACGGAAAGTACGGTATTCCCAGTAGGCAGTTTTCAGTTCGTTCAGTGCTACGGCCGCATCCACTGACTGTGTACGTGCCAAAGCTATCGCTTCACTTAAAGTGATGAGACGTTCACGTTCGTTTGCCGATGTATCGTCCTGCGCAAAAGCAACGAACGGAAACAGCATCCAGGCTGCTAATAAAATATTCCTTTTCATGTTTATCAAAAAAAATAGTTGCCAACAGAAAAGCAAAGAGTGTGCCAAAGCAGCAGAACCCTTCCGGAAAGGGGAAAGTGTCCGTTTCCGAACAGTAGGGATGTTCGTTTATGAACGCTATACTTTTACGCCTCACACCTTAGAACCTGTTTAAATTTCCTCCAGAAAGTCTCAAAAAAGGCTGAACAAAATTTAAACAGGTTCTTAACTCCAGTCAAAGCACGCCTTTCGAGCTGGGCAACTCAAAATGATAGATATCCCGCTTTACCGCCATCTTCACTGCACGTGCCAGAGCTTTAAAGATACCTTCTATCTTGTGATGTTCGTTCTGTCCTTCTGCTTTTACATTCAGGTTCATCTTGGCCGCATCGCTCAGGGACTTAAAGAAATGCAAGAACATTTCGGTCGGCATTTCTCCTATCTTCTCGCGATAGAATTCGGCATCCCAAACCAGCCACGGCCGGCCACCGAAGTCCAGGCAGACTTGGCAAAGGCAATCATCCATAGTCAGGGCATACCCATAGCGCTCAATGCCGCGTTTATTGCCCAATGCCTGATAGATACACTCTCCCAAAGCAATTGCAGTGTCTTCGATGGTATGATGTTCGTCTACTTCCAGATCACCCTGCACGCGGACGGTAAGGTCCAGACCGCCATGTTTGCCTATCTGCTCCAGCATGTGATCGAAAAATCCCAAACCGGTACGGATATCACAAAGTCCGTTCCCGTCGAGGTTCATCGAAACAAAAATATCCGTCTCCTTTGTCGTGCGCCGTACTTCCGCCGTCCGTTCTCCGGCAAAAAGGAATTCGGCAACCTTATCCCAATCCCTCGTAGCCAAAACACATACTTGCTCCAAACCTTCGCAGGAGGTCGCTCCGCCTTCACTTGCAGGTTTCAGCAACGACTTGTCATCTTGCAGGAAGATGGCACGACATCCCAGGTTCTTTGCCAGTTCCACATCCGTAGGGCGGTCACCTATCACGAAGCTGCCTGCCAAGTCGTAGTCGGGGTTATTCAGATATTTGCCCAACATCCCCGTTCTCGGTTTCCTTGTGGGCGCATTGTCTTCCGGCATACTGGGATCGATAAATACTTCATCGAAAGTAACTCCTTCGCCTTCCAGCGTCTTCATCATCAGGTTATGCGCAGGCCAGAATGTCTCCTCCGGAAAAGAAGCCGTTCCTAATCCATCCTGATTGGTCACCATAGCAAACTCAAAATCCAGTTTGCTGCGGATGAACCCCAGATTACGCATCGCCTTAGGATAAAACTCCAACTTATCCAATGAATCCAGTTGGTAATCGACGGGCGGTTCTATCACTAACGTTCCGTCACGGTCTATAAATAATACTTTCTTCATGATATCACAATATTATAGTCTGTTCTTTTTCTTTAGCGATTAAGTCAGGGAGTTAAAGGCATTCCTTCGGTAAGAAAAGCCGATTCATACAGGGAGAAAACTTAATCTCGCGGCGCGAGATGTATATCTCAGCAGCCAAGATGTATATCCCAGCAGGCGAGATGCACATCTCGCGCCGCGAGATCAAGTTTTCAATACGAGTCATTCCCTTTTTCTCCCTAACTGAAACGGTTTTCCTCCGTGAGAGAAACAGCTTTCTCCTACGAATGAAAGCATTTCTCCTCGTACTTGCCCAATGCCTCCATCAGTTTGTCATTCTCCACACGTGTCCCTACCGTCACCCGTAAGCAATTGCCGCAAAGCGAAACGGTATGACGGTTGCGGACAATGATTCCTTCGCCTACCAGATAATTGTAGATCCTCACCGCATCCGTCACCCGTGCAAGAAAGAAGTTCGCATCCGATGGGAAGACCTTTATCGTCAGCGGCAACTCCGAGAACCTGCCGACCAGTTCATCTCTCTCTTCTTTCAGATTTTTCACCCAACGCTCTATCTCGTAGTATTTATGCAGCATTTCCATCGCCTGCTTCTGGGTGAGTTGGTTCACATTATAGGGATATTTTATCTTGCTCAGAATGCTGATGATATCCGTAGAGGCAAATGCCATTCCCAAACGGATAGCTGCGCATCCCCAAGCTTTCGAGAAGGTTTGAAGTACAATCAGATTCGGATATTGCTCCAACTGCTGCAAGAACGAAGGAGCATCGGAAAAGTCATTGTATGCCTCATCCAAGATGACCAGTCCTGCAAAAGCATTCAATACTTTTTCTATTTCTCCACGCAGCAGGTCATTCCCCGTAGGGTTGTTGGGAGAACAGAGGAATATCAGTTTCGTCCGCTCATCCGCAGCTGCCAGCAACTTATCTGCCGAGAACTGGAAATGTTCATCGAGCAGTACTTTGCGATATTCCACGTCATTCACATCGGCACATACCTGATACATGCCGTAAGTAGGGTCTATAGCCACGACATTATCCCGCCCCGGTTCGCAAAATGCACGGAACACAAGGTCGATTGCCTCGTCACTGCCATTTCCCAAGAAGATGTTTTCAGGAGCGACTTTCTTGATTTTCGATAGTTCCGCCTTCAGTTCCCACTGCATCGGATCGGGGTAACGATTGTGTGGCAGATTATAGGGATTCTCATTGGCATCGAGAAACACCGATGCCGACAAGCCTTTATATTCATCGCGCGCCGAAGAGTAAGGCTTCAGCCTCCAGATGTTCGGACGGGTCAGTTCTTCTAACGGTTTCATTTTAAGATTTATGATTTGTAAGTTATGAATGATGAGTTATAGATTATGAGTTATGAATCTTGGATTATAATTCACTCTCAACTCTCTATCTTCAACTCCCAACTGATTAAAATTCTACTATTTTCACCTTTCCATTTTCCACTTCTCAATTCTTACGGTCACTGCATTCTTATGAGCATCCAGGTGTTCGTTCGATGCCATCTCTTCAATAGCGGGACCGATGTTCATTATTCCTTCCGGACGGATTTCCTGGAATGTCACCTTACGGATGAAGCTGTCGAGGCTTACTCCGCTGTATGCTTTTGCATATCCATTGGTGGGCAGGGTATGATTCGTTCCTGACGCATAGTCTCCGGCACTCTCCGGTGAGAATGAACCTAAGAAGACAGAGCCGGCATTCACTACCTGTTCTGCAACCTGCATGTAGTCAGCAGTTTCTATTATCAAGTGTTCGGGGGCATATTCATTGGTCAGTTCCAAGGCCTCTTCCATATCTTTCACTACAATCAGCTTGCTGTTGGCAAGAGACTTCTCGGCAATTTCCTTCCGGGGAAGAAGTTCCAGTTGACGTTCCACTTCCAGTTTCACTGCCTGTTGCAGGGCTTCGGAAGTAGTAACCAGCATCGCTTGGCTATCTACGCCATGCTCAGCCTGGCTCAGCAGGTCGGCAGCCACGAACACCGGATTCGCAGTTTCGTCCGCCAAGACTTCCACTTCCGATGGTCCGGCAGGCATGTCAATCGCTACATCACGCAGGCTGACCAGTTGTTTCGCTGCTGTCACATATTGGTTTCCGGGACCGAATATCTTGTAAACCTTCGGCACGCTCTCCGTCCCGTATGCCATCGAGGCGATTGCCTGCACACCACCTATCTTGAAGATACGGTTCACGCCGGCAACTTGTGCAGCAAAAAGAATGGCAGGATGTACTTTACCCTCTTTATTCGGCGGCGTACAGAGTACTATCTCCTTGCATCCCGCAATCTTAGCCGGTACGGCCAACATGAGTACGGTTGAGAACAAGGGTGCCGTCCCACCGGGAATATACAGTCCCACCTTCTCGATGGCAACCGCCTTCTGCCAGCACGTCACCCCCGGCATGGTCTCCACCTTTCTGCCTTCAAAACGCTGGGCAGCATGAAACGTCTCTATGTTCTGTTTGGCCAGACGGATAGCGTTTTTCAGCTTCTCATCTACCTGCTCCGCCGCTTCTTTCAGTTCTTCTTCCGTCACGGCGAGCGAGGCAAGCTCCACTTTGTCGAACTTGACTTCCATCTCCAATACCGCACGGTCTCCCTCTGCCCTCACACGGTCTATTATTTCCCGAACCGTATCGAACAGATTTTCAGTATTCATCACCGGACGTCGCAGAATCTCTGCCCATTGTGCCCTATCCGGATTATTTATTAACTTCATGATTGTCCTATTCTATTTATAATAAATATAGCTTATAACTTATAGCCTGTTACTTATTACTTGTAACTCGTAGCTCGTAACTTACAGTTCATACCTCGTAGCTTGTAACTTATACCTCGTAGCTTGTAACTTATAACTCGTAGCTTGTAACTCGTAGCTCGTAACTCGTAACTTAAATTATCATTTTCTCAATCGGCAGAACCAAGATGCCTTCCGCTCCCAGTGATTTCAGTTTTCCGATAATCTCCCAAAAGCACTTCTCATCCAATACCGTATGTACCGAACACCAGCCCTCTTGTGCCAACGGCATCACTGTAGGGCTTTTCATACCGGGAAGTACCTGAATAATCTTATCCAGCCGGTCTTTCGGCGCATTCATCAGCACATATTTCTTGTCTTCCGCTGTCTTCACGGCATCCATACGGAAAAGCAGCTCCTTCAGAATCTCTCTCTTCTCGGCACACATATTGCAATTGCCAATCAGCAATGCTTCCGAATTCATCACTACCTCCACCTCTTTCAGACGGTTGCTTACCAACGTAGAACCGGAGCTTACAATATCAAAAATCGCATCTGCCAACCCAATGCCCGGAGCCACTTCCACCGAACCTGTTATGACGTGTATCTCCGAATTTACCCCCTTCGATTTGAGGTAAGAAGTAAGAATGCCCGGATAGGACGTTGCAATCTTCCGCCCCTCAAACCATTGCACACCGGGATATTCCACATCTTTAGGAATAGCCAACGACAAGCGGCACTTGCTGAATCCCAACCTCTTGACAATCTCTGCATTCTCATTCTTCTCCACATACTCGTTCTCACCCACAATACCTATATCCGCCACTCCCGTAGCCACCGACTGCGGAATGTCATCGTCGCGGAGGAACAACACTTCAATAGGAAAGTTGGACGACTGCACCAACAACGAGCGTTTCATCACATTTAGTTTTATATCCGATTCACTCAGAAATGACATTGTCTCATCGTATAGACGTCCTTTAGCTTGTACTGCAATTCTTAATAACATAAGATTTATAATTTTTAATTTATGATTTATTCTCCATTCGCCTAAAAAACAAACGACGAGACTTACCTTCATTCGGTAAGCCTCGTCGTTCACTGTATCTTTCATTATGCACATACAACCATCTGCCTACCGATTATTCGCCAGGTAATGATGATGGAAACGATGTGCAATATTACTTTTCATACATTTTTCTGTTTTAATACGACAAAAATAAAGCATTCATCTGATACAACCAAATGATTATCACAAAAACTTTCGTTTTACTGTCATTTTCTCATTTCATTCATCAACGCTTCTTATAATTCTTCAGTCCGGTCTGCAAGAATTCAACGTACTCCGGAATGTCTTCATCATACGAATATGATTTATTCAGCGGATAACCTTTATTGTCGACCAGCACATAGAACGGCTGCACATTGGCGCCAAACTTAACCCGTTGCAGATAGCTCCACTTATCACCCACAGTACGCAAGGTACGTTCTTTGCCATTCTCCACTACCTTTATAGGTTCTGTCAACGGCGTCTTATTGTCTACATAGAGCGTGATAAGCACATAATCATTGTTAATGATGTCGCCCACCTTCGTATCTGTCCATACGGCAAGCTCCATCTTACGGCAATTCACACAACCGTAGCCCGTGAAATCAAGCATCACAGGTTTACCATGCTGACGGGCATATTCCATTCCGAGGTCATAGTCATCGAACTTAGCATGTACCTCATTATTATAGAGATTGAAATCCTGCGTATACATGGGAGGCGCAAAAGCACTCACCGCTTTCAAAGGAGCACCCCATAAACCGGGAAGCATATATACGGCAAAAGCCAGCGAAAAGAGTGCCATGAAGAAGCGGGGCACTCCCACTTTCGTATCTTCATCGTCGTGGGGGAACTTGATTTTACCCAACAGATAAAAGCCTAACAAGGCAAACAACACAATCCATAACGCCAAGAATGTCTCACGGTCAAGAATACGCCAGCCATACGCCAGGTCGGCCACGGAAAGGAACTTCAAAGCAAAAGCCAACTCCAGAAAACCGAGAGTGACCTTGATGACGTTCATCCATCCTCCCGACTTAGGCATAGATTTCAGCCAGGACGGGAACAGGGCAAACAGCGTAAACGGAAGTGCCAAAGCGAGAGCAAAACCAAACATACCGATAGCCGGAGCCACCACGCTGCCGGTTATGGAGACTTGTACCAGCAGGAAGCCGATAATCGGTCCCGTACAAGAGAAAGATACCAGCGAAAGCGTAAATGCCATCAGGAAGATGCTGAGCAAACCACTGGTTGCCTCGGCCTTGCTATCGACCGCATTACTCCATTTGGAAGGCAACGTCAGCTCAAACGCTCCGAAAAAGGAAGCGGCAAACACCACCAGCATCAGACAGAAAAGGATATTGAACACGGCATTCGTAGACAAGGCATTCAGCGCACTTGCCCCAAACATCAGCGTTACAGCCAGTCCTAAAGTCACATAGATCACCACGATAGAAGCACCGTAAGTCCAGGCATCGCGGATACCTTTCTTCTTATCCTTGGAACGTTTCAGGAAGAAGCTCACTGTCATCGGAATGATAGGCCAGACGCAAGGTGTGAACAGTGCCAGCAATCCGCCAAGGAAACCAGTGATAAAGATATAAATCCACGACATGTCCTCCTGTGAGACATTTTCGCCGAAAGCACGCAGTTCCGAAACAACCGGCTTCCAAAGGTCTGAACTTTCTCCTACCGCTATCGAGGTGGAAGCGTCAGCCTTACCGATTATCCCTTCATCAGCCCCATCCGAAGCGACTGCATCCGCCGATACTTCTGCCTGTTCGGCAGATGCCGTTCCTGCCAAAGGAGCCGCCGGTTTATCGGCAGATGCCGCAGCATCCGTACCCTTTGTTTCTGCCTTACCCTTGAAGTCGAACTCCACTTGCGTAGGCGGCAGGCAGTTTTCATCATTGCAGGCTCCATACTCCAGATAACCTTGCACCTGATAATCGCCACCGGACAGTTTCAGTTCCTGAACAAACTGCGCTGCCTTTTCAAAATAGCGCACGTTCATCTCAAACAATTTATCATAAGATGCTATTTCTTTACCCTTCGCCTGCAACTTACCGACAGCTATGGCACCGGATATTTTATCAATGTTGAACGTAGCCGAAATAGGGCCTCCATCGCCAAGATCGGTAGAATACACATGCCAGCCTTCATCAATAGTAGCTGTAAACACGATTTCCGCCTTATCCACCGAAAGATGCTTAAATTCCGACTTAAATCTTACGGGATCCTGTATTTGTGCTTGAGCCATAACGGCAAAAAGCAACAGACAAATAGACAATATCTTCCTCATACAATCAATTATTAATCCAAAAATAATTCCATTATCAATTATCAGCTATCTCATAATCCACACATGCACGGCTTTCTTTAACCTCGGCTATCAGCTTGCCGGCAGCTACATGGGCGGGATGAACGGCATAGGATTTCACATCCTCCAACGTATCAAACTCACTGTAGAGCGCAATGTCCCAGGTTTCGGCAGGGTTCATATTCAGCCCCACCTCTATTTTTCGGATAACGGATATTTGAGCCGGAAGAGCTTCGATAGCGTTCTTGAAAGCGTTCATAGCTGCCAGTTTCACATCGACCGGCACTTCATTTTTTAGTTTAAATAATACAATGTGTTTGACCATATCTTTGCTATTTTAATGATTTCTCCATATATTTGTCAACTGAAGCGACTGAATGCAAGCGCAAAAGTACTCGTTTTGTTTTAAATATACACTATAAACGGATGTTAATAATAGGAATTGCAGGTGGAACTGGCTCTGGTAAGACCACCGTTGTACGTAAAATTATAGAAAGTTTGCCGGCAGGCGAAGTAGTATTGTTACCTCAAGATTCTTACTACAAAGACAACAGTCACGTGCCGGCGGAGGAACGGCAGAGCATCAATTTCGATCACCCCGACGCCTTCGAATGGAGCCTTCTGTCCAAACACGTAGCCATGCTGCGCGAAGGGAAAAGTATTGAGCAGCCCACTTACTCCTACCTGACCTGCACACGGCAACCTGAGACGATCCACATCGAACCACGGGAAGTGATTATTATCGAAGGTATACTTGCCCTATGCGACAAGAAACTGCGCAACATGATGGATCTGAAGATATTTGTGGATGCCGACCCCGACGAACGGCTTATCCGCGTGATCCAACGGGACGTTGTCGAGCGCGGACGTACTGCAGAGGCGGTTATGGAACGCTATACCCGCGTTTTGAAGCCGATGCACCAGCAATTCATCGAACCATGCAAACGGTATGCCGATTTAATCGTACCTGAAGGAGGAAACAATCAGGTGGCAATAGAAATCCTTACCATGTACATAAAGAAGCACCTGCAAACCGGAACTTAAATGAAGGTACCCGCCAAGATTCTTCTGATAGCCCTGCTATGGATATTCTGCCTGCCGGGGTGCGGCAACAGACGCCACACTCCGACGGAGAATGAAGGTGCAGCAGACCTGCAACAGATAAAGGACAGCGGTGAACTCGTCGTGCTCACCCTATATAGTTCCATCTCCTACTTCAACTATCGTGGGCAAGAGATGGGATTCCAGTACGAACTTAGCGAACAATTCGCCCAAAGCCTTGGCGTGAAGTTGCGTGTAGTCGTAGCCAAAAATGTACAAGGGCTCATAAATAAATTGCTGGCGGGCGAGGGAGACATCATCGCATACAATGTACCCATCACAAAAGAGTTGAAAGAACGGCTGATATACTGTGGAGAAGAAGTCATCACACACCAGGTCATTGTCCAACGTTCAGGTGGGAAGAACAAGCCGCTGACAGACGTCACGGAACTGATAGGTAAAGATGTCTACGTGAAGCCCGGAAAGTATTATAACCGTCTGGCCAATCTGGACAAGGAACTCGGTGGAGGTATCCGCATCCATAAGGTCACCAACGACAGCATTTCGGCAGAGGACCTGATCACCCAAGTAGCACAAGGGAAAATCCCTTATACGGTTGCCGATAACGATGTGGCAAGGCTTAATAAAACTTATTTCCCGAACCTGAACATCAAGCTGTCTATCAGTTTCGACCAAAGGGCTTCGTGGGCAGTCCACAAAGATAGTCCGGAGCTGGCAGAAGCAGCCAACAAATGGCACAAGGAGAACATGACTTCTCCCGCCTATACTGCCAGTATGAAGAAATACTTTGAAATCAGCAAGTCTCCCCCCCACTCGCCTATCCTCTCGCTCAGGGAAGGAAAAATCTCCCACTTTGACGAACTCTTCAAGAAGTATGCTTCCGAGATAGGTTGGGACTGGCGACTGCTTGCCTCACTGGCTTATACGGAATCGAACTTTGACACCACCGCCGTGTCATGGGCAGGTGCCAGAGGGCTGATGCAACTGATGCCTGCCACCGCACGCGCCATGGGAGTGCCCGAAGGAAAAGAACAGAATCCGGAAGAGAGCATAAAAGCTGCCGTGAAATACATCAACACTACAGCAAGAAGTTTTTCTTCCGTACCGCCTGAAGAGCGGCTTAACTTTGTACTTGCCTCTTACAATTCCGGTATCGGTCACGTGCAGGATGCTATGGCGCTGGCCGAGAAATATGGCAAAGACAAATACGTGTGGAAAGACAACGTAGAAAAATACATCCTCCTGAAAAGCAATGAGGAGTACTTCACCGATCCTGTCTGCAAGAACGGATATTTCCGTGGAATAGAGACATACAATTTCGTGAGGGATATCATGGGGAGGTATGAAACCTACAAAAGTAAGATAAAGAAATAGGTAAATACCTCCCTTTACCCCCTTCCCTTAAAACAACTTCAACTGATTTTTCCTCGCCTCTTCCAAAGAAACCGTTTTCCGGGGCTGGGCTGCGTTTTTCTCACGCAGTTGCCCATATTCGGAAGCCAGACTTCCGGCTAACTCTTCTTTCATCTTCGGATTCATCAGACGGGCAGCGATTGTAGCGTTTTGGGAAGCATCTTTCAGATGGACCACAGGAGCGTGATAGACCGGAGCGATCTTCAGCGCCGTATGCAGCCTGGAAGTCGTGGCACCTCCTATCAGCAACGGAATGTCGGCACCTGCCTTCTCCAACTCCGCAGCCACATGCACCATCTCTTCCAGCGAAGGAGTAATCAGACCGCTAAGCCCAATCATGTCTACCTTTTCTTCCAGTGCACGCTGCACGATGGTTTCGGCCGGCACCATCACGCCAAGGTCTATAATCTCGTAACCGTTGCATGCCATCACCACGGAAACTATATTCTTTCCGATGTCATGCACGTCTCCCTTCACCGTAGCCAACAGAACTTTGCCGGCAGAGGCGGAACCCACCTGTTTCTCCGATTCGATGACCGGCTGAAGGATAGCCACAGCTTTCTTCATGGTACGTGCCGTCTTTACCACCTGCGGCAAGAACATCTTTCCGGCGCCGAACAACTCACCTACGTAGTTCATCCCCGCCATCAAAGGACCTTCTATGATATCCACTGCCTTCGGATAGAGTTTCAGCGCCTCAGCAAGGTCTTCCTCCAAATAATCGCCTATCCCCTTGGTCAAAGCGTATTTCAAACGCTCTTCCACAGTTGTCCCCGTGCGCCAAGAGAGCGGAGAGCCGTGCGACAAGGCAACGGAAGAAGCAGCTCCTGTCCCTCCTGCGTCCGGCTTCAGCCGGGCGGCAAGCTCTATCAAACGTTCCGAGGCGTCCGGACGGCGGTTCAACACCACATCTTCTATGCACTCCAGCACATCGGCAGGAATATCTGTATAGAGCACGGCGGTAGCAGGATTGACAATGCCCATATCCATACCCTCGCGGATGGCGTGATAAAGGAACACCGCATGCATGGCCTCCCGGATGTAATTGTTTCCGCGGAAGGAGAAGGAGAGGTTGCTCACCCCGCCACTGACATGGGCACCGGGCAGGTTTCTACGTATCCAGCCTGTAGCCCGGATAAAATCGACGGCGTAGTTATTGTGTTCATCCATACCCGTAGCTACGGCAAGGACGTTGGGATCGAAAATAATATCGTGCGGATTGAAACCGACTTTCTCAACCAACAGCCGGTAAGCGCGGTCACACACTTCTATCTTGCGCTCATACGTGTCCGCCTGCCCCTTTTCGTCGAAAGCCATCACTACGGTAGCCGCCCCATACTGCTTGATTGCACGGGCGTGTTCCAGAAACTTTTCTTCGCCTTCTTTCAAAGAAATGGAGTTCACGACCGCCTTTCCCTGCAAGCATTTCAATCCGGCAATGATGACTTCCCACTTCGAGGAATCAATCATGACGGGCACGCGGGCTATCTCGGGTTCGGAAGCGATCAGGTTGAGGAAGGTGGTCATCTCTGCCTGCGCGTCCAGCAGACCGTCATCCATATTCACGTCGATGACCTGTGCACCGTCTTCCACTTGCTGACGGGCTATGCTGAGTGCCTCTTCGTATTTCTTTTCATTAATCAGGCGCAAGAACTTGCGCGAGCCTGCCACGTTGCAGCGCTCACCCACATTGATAAAATTCTTCTCCGGAGTCACTTCCAGCAGCTCCAGACCGGAAAGCCAAAGACAGTCGGGCTTCGGAGCCGGAACATGGGGGACAGCCCCCGCCACCAACGCCGGATATTCGGCTATATAGGCATCGGTAGTACCGCAGCAACCGCCGATGATGTTCACCAAGCCTTCGCGGATGTATTCTTTCACCTCATGAGCCATGTCGGCAGGGGTCTGGTCGTAAAGCCCAAGGCTGTTGGGCAGGCCGGCATTGGGATATGCACTGATATAATAGGGGGCACGGGCGGCAAGTTGCTCCAGGAAGGGCTTCAATTGGCGGGCACCGAACGAACAGTTCAAACCCACCGAAAAGATGTCGGCATGCTGCACGGAAGCAAGAAACGCTTCCAACGTCTGTCCCGAGAGGGTACGTCCACCCGTATCGGACACCGTGACGGAGAGCATAATGGGCACACGTATGCCCGTTGCCTCCATTGCCTTCTCCGCAGCCCTGATAGCGGCCTTGGCATTCAGCGTGTCGAAGATGGTCTCTATCAGCAAGGCGTCTACCCCGCCTTCGAACAGGGCTTCCATCTGTTCGCCATAGGCCTCGGCAAGGTCGTCGTAGGTCAGTGCACGCAGGGCGGGATTGTTCACGTCGGGACTCATGGAGCAGGTCTTGTTGGTAGGTCCCACGGAACCCGCCACGAAACGCGGTTTGTCCGGTGTGGAGAACTCGTCTGCCACTTGGCGTGCCAAGCGGACGGCGGCAAGATTGATCTCGCGCACATATTGCTGCACGTGATAGTCTGCCATGCTTACGCGAGTGGAACTGAATGTATTGGTTTCGATGATGTCGGCACCTGCCGTAAGATATTTGTGGTGTATATCCTGTATCACGTCGGGGCGTGTCAGGCAGAGCAGGTCGTTGTTTCCTTTCATCTGTCCGGGGATGTCGGCAAAGCGTTCTCCCCTGAAGTCTTCTTCCGTTAAGTTGTATTGCTGTATCATGGTGCCCATCGCACCATCTAAAATGAGGATGCGCTCGCGCACCACACTGCTAAGTTTATTCATCTGAAAATTATCTTTTAAACATACGCGCCATATCGCGTTTGTCGTCTTTCTCTTTCAGGGCTTCACGCTTGTCGTATTGCTTTTTACCTTTGGCAAGAGCCACCACCACTTTGGCAAGTCCCTTTTCGTTGATGAACATACGTACGGGGACGATAGTAAAGCCGGGATCCTTTGATCCACGTGCCAGCTTGTCCAACTCTTTTTTGTTGAGCAAAAGTTTGCGCTCCCGGCGTGCAGAATGGTTATTGTAGGAACCGTAGAAATATTCGGCGATATGCATGTTCTTCACCCACAGTTCGCCGTTGGCAAAGTAGCAGAATGTGTCGACAAGACTTGCCTTTCCCAAGCGGATGGACTTTATCTCAGTGCCCGTAAGCACGATGCCTGCCGTGTAAGTGTCTATCAATTCGTAATCGAATGTAGCGCGCTTGTTCTTTATATTAATAGGAGCTTGTTTCATGATTTCAAACGTTAATTAAGTGCTACCGTCAGTTTATTGAATATCCACTGGATAAACGTCGGACAGACGATCAGCAACACAGAGGAAATAATAGTGAAGCGCAACCGATCTTTTTCTTCCACTTTCATCAATGTGGAAGCTCCTTCCCACACCACATATACGATGTAGAACTGCAACAGCAATCCGATGATGCTGAAATCCGGCAACACGCCAATAATGATTTGGAGCAGGAAAGGTACTACTAACGAATAGCCTGCAAACTGCTGTACCAAGGGTATGTCACCTGGCATCAGCAGCATCCGGACTCTCATCGCATTAATGAGATATGCCGCCAGAAAATATCCTCCGAAAAGGGAAACTGCCACCGCACAACAACGCGTCATGGCATATTGAAAACTCTCAGGGCCACTCCAACCTTTCGCCAGCAAAGAACCAGCGAAGACGGACAACCCACATAAACCAATCATAGGATAGACAAAAGTGACGAACACTTTTTGCCTATCCTTTTCCAAACTGATTTCCTCCCACGCCTTGGCAGGGGAGGAAATCAGTAACATTGCAATATGAAATAATGCTTTGTAATCCAATTTATTTAAATGTATAGTCCCACACTTCTTCGGTAGCTTTACCCTCCTCCAAAGAATCATCTGAAGTGTTGACATATCCTACCAATTTAAGCTTGGACGGTTTATTTCCTGTCTTCATTTCAAATTTACTCTTTACGATTTTCAAATCATATGCTTTGGTAGTAGTAGCAAGCGTCACGCGTTCATTCTTTTCTTCTTCGCTTTTCCCGTCAATCACATGCTTGATTCTCAGAACAAGTTCCTTGTCTCCTTCCTTAAGTTCCGAAAAATCATAAGTAATCACGAATGAATGCTTCTTAAGTTCCTCCTGTTGCTGCTCGTTACCGGTTATTTGCTTGAACCAATAAACAGGAGACATAAGCAGGTATTCTTCACTAAACATTACGGCCGGATCCACATTCACACGACCATTCGGAGTGTATACCTCACCACTGAAAGCATATAAAGCGGCGTTTTCTTCCACTTGATCGGACGTAGGCTGCTCGTCAGACGAAGCATTCAGGGGATCGGGTTCCAAATTATTCCAAGGCATAACTTTCAACTCCGGTGAGTCAACCGGTTGTTCTTCTGAGTTAAACGAATAATAGACCATATAAAGTTCTCCCAGAGTAAAAGACGTTGTAGAAGTGGTTGACAAAATCAGTTTCTGTCCACTTTCTAATTGAAAAGTAGGAGGATAGTAATTCACGCACTTCGCTACCGCCCAACCCGTTACTGTAGGATCAATTTCATTATTAAAGCATGAAGTTAAAGAAACACCCATCATCAAAATCAGGGCAACCATCCAATTTTTAAAATTAGTCATTTTCATTGTTCTATAAATATTAGAGTTCGCAAAATTAGATAAAAGAATCGAGTAACATAGTACTCTCCTCATTTTTTCATTGTTTTTAAGAGTAAATGGGAGATTGACCTGAATACTGCAAGCCCCACTCGGTTTTTAACATTATTTTGCTACATATAGAAAACATGTAACTATTCAGCAAATCATTATTACTGATTTACAACAAAAAACCGTTGGCGGAATTAAACTGAAATTACATCATATCTTATGTCTCATAACAAGTAATGTAATGGAGCATAACAAATAATGTTATGAAGTATAACAAGTAATGTTATGATGCATTTCATTCATATGTTATGATGCATTCCTCCGAACTAAAATAACAATTAAAGATAAATAGGTTCTTCGTCACTTTTGGGGCAGTAAAATATACTAAACACCTTTATCTATAGACTATACCAGCTTATTTAAGGGAATAAAATTAAAGCTATCAAAAGACACATGTTCAATAGGACAAGCATTACCTTGTTAGGCAATAAATTTACTAGCTTTAACACATGAACTGCCCCAAAAGTGACGAAGAACCGATAAATACCCTATTTCATCCCTCACATCTTTCACCCATTTGTTAATCATATAATACACAAATATTTATGGTGAAACTTCTTGTAGTAGAAGAGGAACTTATTTACCAGTATTCCCGTCCGTGGTTTGTCGTATCCGGTACGCCGGTTCCGCGTATTCACCACGGTCTACAGTAGTAGTCATGTACACAAACTTCTATTTGGGCAAAGCTAAGGTTTAGCATGATAAAGCTAAGGTCTGGCATGACAAAGCTAAGGTTTAGCGACACAAACGTGAACTTTAGCCACTACAAATTTCCGGATACATAACACTTGCTATTCTCGCATACTACTTTTTCATTTTTCAGGTCTTTCAGGATTAGCCTAATCATCTGATTAATAAAATATTGAGCTGAAACTAAAGACCAAAAATCAAGGCTGAGACTTCAGCATCCCCTTTCAGGTTTCTTAGTTTCAGAGCAATGCGCTATAAAACAAGTTATTAGTGAATGACTGAAAGGGCTGAAGGGCAAAAAATGATATAAAAAAAAACAGAAGTAGAGTAATATTTTAATTCCGCCAACAGATAACCAAATACAGATTAAAACCTGCTTAAATTTTAGGCAAAAAGGTTCATTTGCTGGTTAAAACTCTGCTGCTTTGTTTTATAGTTTATTGGTTTTCAAAAATTTAATATTCTATGATTCGCTGAAAGTTACAAGACATCTACGGTATTCCTGTCCTTATCCGTTTCGCTTTGCCGACCCTAAACCAAAAGCGTTGCTCCTCCGTACCTGTTCCGTACCCGCCCATACTTATAGACACGGAGAAAAGAAAAAACAGGACCGAATTTCAGACTATCCGGGCAAACAGTTCCAAATGTTCGTCTACATAACTGGCAATCAGCGCAGTTATCTCCTCTTCACTCTCCAGAAATTCATCTTCCAAATCGTCGAACTCTTCATATTGCTCATACATCGCCATAAACTCATCGTCCGTACGTTCGCGTTCCAAATCCTCGCGATGGGCATCATAGATTTTTTTCGCTTTATACACCAGTTTACTGAAATCTTCCGCCCCCCACAGGCGCATCACCTTGGCAAAGGGATTTCCGAAGATATAACCGCCGTAACCATTCTGTATCAACTGGCAGAAACCACCGTCCATCACCTCTTCGCGAAATAACTGGTAGGCAAGCAACGTATGTTGTTCGCCCGTCAACAACGCCATTGTTTCGGCAGCCGGCTCGCCGCCTATCACCTCTCTATATTTATCAGTGAACACTTGAATAAAAGCATCCATCCCCTCGCCTGCAGCTTTGCGTAAGGCGGCATCCGCAATTTCTATCATATCTTTTTGTATTATTTTATATAACGGTACAAAACTATGAAATAAAATCCAATCCCCCCAAAAAAAGAAGAGAGAAACCGAATCTTCCACACAGAAAAAGAATTTATCGACATCATCCATTGGAGAAACACCTACTTTTGTCCCATTGAAACATTAACTCAAGTTTCGCAAGCGAAACTTAAAACACTATCTGAAAAACCATGAAGAAAAACTACCCTTTATTGCTTGCGCTGCTTTTATGTACCGCGCTTGCACAAGCCCAAAACACACCCGCTTTTCCCGGAGCCGAAGGATTTGCCCGCCACACCGTCAGCGGCGGACGCGGAGGAATCGTATATCACGTCACCAACCTTAACGACAGCGGCGAAGGCTCGTTGCGTGCCGGAATCGACATGAAAGGCGCCCGCACCATCGTGTTCGACGTATCGGGAATCATCGAGTTGCAAAGCCGGTTGGTAATCAAGAACGGCGACCTCACCATCGCCGGACAGACTGCTCCGGGGGATGGCATCTGCATCAAAAACTACCCCCTGCACATCGCCGGATATAAAGAGGAAGAGAAAAAAGACCAGTGCGCCACCAATATCATCATCCGTTTCATCCGCTGCCGCATGGGAGACGAACTGAAATCGGAAGACGACGCCATGTGGGGACGCTACACCTCGAACATCATCATCGACCATTGCAGCATGAGCTGGAGCACGGACGAATGTGCCTCCTTCTACAGCAACAAGAACTTCACCATGCAATGGTGCATCTTGAGCGAGAGCCTCACCAAGTCGATACACGTCAAGGGTAACCACGGCTACGGCGCCATCTGGGGCGGCGAAGGGGCAAGTTTCCATCACAACCTGTTGGCACACCATAGCAGCCGTACCCCACGCCTGGACGGCAGCCGCTCCATCGGCCGGTGGGAAACGGAACTCACCGACCTGCGCAACAACGTGTTTTATAATTGGGGGCCCACGAACGGTGGATATGCCGGAGAGGGCGGACGCTATAACTTCGTGAACAACTACTTCAAGCCGGGACCTTCCACCATCACCAAAAGCAAACTCATCAACCGCATCTTCTCGCCCAACGGTGACGACGGTAGCCAGCAGAACCCGAAAGGAATATGGGGAAGTTTTCACCTCAGCGGCAACTTCTTCGACGGGCAGATCGTGCCTGAGAAGCATAAATCGCTCATTGCCGCTGTCAATGCCGACAACAAAGAAGGCTTGCATCCGGAAGAAAACATCGGCAAAACAAACGAAATCCGCCTGCCAGAAGGCGGCAAAGACGCCATCATCAGCAGTGCGGAATTTAGTGTGGACGCCGTTGGCACCCACACCGCCGCACAAGCCTACGAGAAAGTACTGGCATACGCCGGCGCCAGCCTGAAACGTGACGCTGTAGACGAACGGATCACCTCCGAAACGAAGAACGGGAACTACACCTACCAGGGCAGCAACGGCAGTTCCAACGGCCTGATCGATTCGCAAGCCGACGTCGAAGGCTGGCCGCTGTACAACTGCGAAGAGAAGCCTGCCGATGCCGACAACGACGGTATCCCCGATGCCTGGGCAGCACAATATCTGCCCGTTGGCAAAACCTATCGGGATATAGAACCGACCACCGGCTACTCTTATCTGGAACTTTACATCAACAGCCTCGTGGACGACCTCATGAAGTCTTGCTGCGAGAACAGCGCCCAGTCGCCCACAGCCAACGACTTCGGCCTGCACGGTACCTCTACCGGACTCTCCTCCCCATCCGCCCCATCGGCAGATGCCGTGAGATGCTTCCGGAAAGACGGGCGGATCGTCCTCACAGGACTGTCGGCAGGAGCGCGCATCAGCATCTACGATCTGTCGGGGCATGCCATAGCCTCCTATCAGAGCTTCAGTGAGCAAGCCGAATACCCCCTCACACAGCCCGCCCTCATCAGCGTACAGTCCGGAGGAAAGAAATACAGTTTCAAAAGCCTTCATTAAAAGTATTGTAATGTAGAGATTACAATACACAGAGACACTGTCTCTTATTATTAATTTTTATAAAAAAAGTCAGATAACTCGATTTGCATAAACAAAGAAAAGGAGTAACTTTGCGAACGATTTGAAAAACGAGTTACGTTTTTTTATTTTATATAACTTAAAAAAAGAGCTAATTATGACTTATTCACACGAAGTGGAACACATGTGTGTTGTGAAGAAAGGCCCTAACCACGGACCGGCTCCTATTCCCGAAGAAGGTAAATGGGTAAAAGCTAAAGAAATCGTTGACATCTCTGGTCTGACACACGGTATCGGCTGGTGTGCTCCTCAGCAAGGTGCATGTAAATTAACCCTCAATGTAAAGGAAGGCGTTATCCAGGAAGCTCTGGTTGAGACTATCGGCTGCTCCGGTATGACTCACTCTGCTGCTATGGCATCAGAAATCCTCCCGGGAAAGACCATCCTCGAAGCACTGAACACTGACCTCGTTTGCGACGCTATCAACACAGCTATGCGCGAACTCTTCCTGCAAATCGTTTACGGTCGTACGCAGTCTGCTTTCTCAGAAGGCGGTTTGATGATCGGTGCCGGTCTGGAAGACTTGGGTAAAGGTCTGCGTAGCCAGGTAGGTACTCTGTACGGTACATTGGCAAAGGGTTCCCGTTACTTGGAAATGGCAGAAGGTTATATCAAGACCATCGCTCTCGACAAAGACGACCAGATCTGCGGATACGAGTTTGTTCACCTGGGCAAGTTCATGGATGAGATCAAGAAAGGTACAGACGCCAACGAAGCTTTGAAGAAAGTAACCGGTACTTACGGCCGCTTCACTGCTGAGCAAGGTGCAGTTAAACACATTGACCCACGTCACGAATAATATAAGGAGGAAAGACATTATGATTAGAGAAGTGAAATTTGAAAGCCAAGACCGCCGTATCAAACAGATTCTGGCCGCTCTGAACGCTAACGGTATCAAAGACATCGAAGAAGCTAACGCCATCTGCGAAGCTCATGGTCTGGATCCTTATAAGACTTGTGAAGAAACTCAACCCATCTGCTTTGAGAATGCAAAATGGGCATACGTTGTAGGTTGCGCCATCGCTATCAAGAAAGGTTGCAAGAACGCTGCTGACGCTGCTGAGGCTATCGGTATCGGTTTGCAGGCATTCTGTATTCCGGGTTCTGTAGCCGACGACCGTAAAGTTGGTCTCGGTCACGGTAACCTGGCTGCCATGTTGCTGCGCGAAGAGACTAAGTGTTTCGCTTTCTTGGCCGGTCACGAGTCATTCGCTGCTGCCGAAGGTGCCATCAAGATTGCCGCTAAAGCAGACAAGGTACGTCAGGAGCCTCTGCGTTGTATCCTGAACGGTTTGGGCAAAGACGCTGCACAGATCATCTCTCGTATCAACGGCTTCACATACGTTCAGACTCAGTTCGACTACTACACAGGCGAATTGAAAGTAGTTCGTGAAATCGCATACAGCGATGGTCCCCGTGCCAAAGTGAAATGCTACGGTGCCGATGACGTTCGCGAAGGTGTGGCAATCATGTGGAAAGAAGGCGTAGACGTATCTATCACAGGTAACTCTACCAACCCGACTCGTTTCCAACATCCGGTTGCTGGTACTTACAAGAAGGAGCGTGTATTGGCAGGTAAGCCCTACTTCTCAGTAGCTTCCGGTGGTGGTACAGGCCGTACTCTTCACCCGGATAACATGGCTGCCGGTCCTGCTTCTTACGGTATGACGGACACGATGGGCCGTATGCACTCCGACGCTCAGTTCGCAGGTTCTTCATCAGTTCCCGCTCACGTGGAAATGATGGGCTTCTTAGGAATTGGTAACAACCCGATGGTAGGTTGTACAGTGGCTTGCGCGGTTGACGTGGCTACTGCACTCAGCAAATAATTTATACGTAGATTACGATATGAAATCCCTGTAACTCGATGAGTTATGGGGATTTTTTTATTTTCATACCATCATACGACCTTCAATAAAAATCCCTATATTTGCGACTGTTCAACCATAGTTGCAACCGAATAATAAAATAATTATAACCATATGCATACCCACACTAACAGCAAACGGTTCATACAGACTCTCCTCTATACAAGTCTTCTCGCACTATTCAGTTCATGCACTTCTGACGGCACACCTTTTTCTGTGACTGATACAAACCGTTCATTGGAATATGCAATGGACGGGAAGCATTTGTTCACCTACAATTATGCCGTGGTCTATCCGTCGCAGGGCATAGATACAATCTACAAACGGAGCGGATTCATTCATCCCCTACGAACCTTGGAGGGAGACACGCTGACCAATTGCTCTCCGTCCGACCATTATCACCATTTCGGCATGTGGTATGCCTGGACAAAGGCTACGTTTGAAGGGAAAGAAGTAGACTTCTGGAACTTGTATAAGAAAGAAGGTACGGTCCGCTTCCGCCAATTTATCGAAGTACGCCCCGACGGCTTTTCCGCTTTGCTCGACCATGTAGTATATCCCGATTCCCCGCAAGAAAAAACAGCACTGACAGAACAGTTAAAGGTTCAGATAGGGAAAGCCGGACGACAAGGATATTACATAGAGTATCACACCACGCTGCGTTGCGCCACTTCTTCCCCTATCACATTGGAAAGCTATCGCTATGGGGGCTTCTGCCTCCGCGTGTGCGACAGCTGGAACGGACAGACAGCAGAAATGCTCACCTCCAAAGGCCTCGACCGCGACAAGGCGGACGGAACGCCGGCACGCTGGTGTTACTTTCAGAAGGACACAGGAAAAGATAAAGAATCCGCGAGAGACGATGCCTGCATTCTGATCGTTCCTTATCCCTCCAATCTGAACTATCCGGAGCCGATGAGGGTATGGGATAGTAAAGCCAATAATCTCAAGGGCGACCTGATGTGGAACTTCTCTCCTACCCGACACCAACCGTTCACTTTGTATCCAGACAGAGAACTGCGTCTCTCCTACCGGATCTATGTGCTGGATGAACCTATCGATGCATCCACAGCCGAAGCCCTTGCCCGAGAAGTATCCTGATCTCAACTTTCGCAGGGTACAAAGGTACAAGGGAACGAGGTGACGAGGAGACGAGGAGACAAAAAAAACGAGAAGAAGAGGAGACGGCAGGCAAGAAAGAGTGCTTAGCGCGACACCCTGCCTGATGTATTGCCCTGCATCAGGCTCTCCACTTCTTCCACGGTCACCTGATTGAAATCGCCATACACCGTGTTCTTCAGTGCGGAGGCGGCAAGGGCATATTCCAGTGCTTTCTGGTCATCGTCGGGATAAGTGATAAGACCATAAATCATGCCGCCGACAAAAGCATCTCCTGCCCCTACACGGTCCACTTCGTGCTCTATATCGTAGATACTGGTATGCTTCAGCGTGTTGTCCGAATAGAGTACGGCAGCCAACAGGTTATGATTGGAGGTTATGGAATTGCGCAGTTCCAGGAATGCTTTCCGGCAACGGGGCACATGCGTCACAACTTGACGTCCGAACTCCTCAAAGGCAGGCAGGGAGGCTTCGAAAGATGTATCCGCAGCACTGACTGCCTTGAATCCGACGGGCTGGATACCAAGAATCTCCTTGTATTCCGGTTCGGCACCGAAGATGACATCACTGTATTGTACCAAGGGCTGCATGACTTCGGCTGCCGAACGGCCGTAGTTCCACAGTTTCTTGCGGAAATTCAAGTCGCACGAGATAGTCAGTCCCATGCGGTCGGCCGTCTCAATGGCCTCGCGGCAAGCCTCGGCACCTTCGGGCGAAAGGGCGGCTGCAATGCCCGACCAGTGGAACCAACCTGCATCCGAGAAGATTTTCTCCCAATCGATCATGCCGGGGCGCAAAGTGGCAAAAGAAGAACCTTCGCGGTCATAAACAACATTTGAATTGCGAAAGGCAGCGCCGCTCTCCAGAAAGTAAAGCCCCATGCGCTTGCCTCCGAAGACTATGCCTTCAGTGCCCAAGCCGTTGGCACGAAGCGAGGCGATGCAGGCACGGGCTATGGCGTTATCCGGCAGGCGGGTGACAAATTCGGTAGGAATGCCGAAGCCAGCCAACGATACTGCAACGTTGGCTTCGCTGCCGCCAAAGGTGGCTATCAGCTGGTTAGTCTGTGAGAAACGGAGAAAATCGGGTGCAGTCAGCCTCAGCATGATTTCACCAAAGGTGACTACTTTCTTACAAGTAGATATTTGTTTCTTATTCATTGTATATAATTTATCACAAAAAGAACTAATCGGGAATCAAAATCACATTCGCATTTCGCGAGAGTACAAATTTAAATATAAATCATGATTTATATGTCGGATGAACCTAAAAAAAAGGATTCTCCAGTGAACAATCTCTCATAGCGATTGTTTTCTCTACAAACAAGCAAGAATCGTAAAACCTAAACAACAAAGATTTATGAAGAAATTTATTGCATTAGCAGCATTTATTATGATGAGCGTGGTAACGACCGCCATGTATGCACAAGAGAGCAAAACCGAACAACGCATGAACCGCAAAGCACAGCGGGATGCCGAACGTGCCCGTCAGAAGGCAGAACAACAAGTAGCCGACGCCATCTCGTACGAAGATGCCGTGGCAGCACTGAAAGATAAGCAGTTTGTTTTGGAAGCCGACCAAGTCATGTTCCGTAACGGACAGACGGCTTTTGTAAATGCCAACACCAACTTCGTATTGATGAACCAAGGGCACGGCACCGTACAGGTGGCTTTCAACACCGCCTATCCTGGTCCTAACGGCATCGGCGGCGTAACTGTGGATGGTACCACCTCGGACATGAAGATGACTACCGACAAAAGAGGCAACGTCAACTGCCAGTTCAACATTCAAGGCGTCGGCATCTCGGCACAGATATTCATTACGCTGACCAATGGCGACAATAACGCCACTGTAAACATCAGCCCGAACTTCAATTCCAACAATATGTCATTGAGCGGCAAGTTGGTTCCATTGGAACAATCCAGCATCTTCAAAGGGCGTTCTTGGTAAGGCCCTTGACTATATATATCCTCACTCCGCTGCAAAATCCTCCTTGAAAGGTATTTTGCAGCGGAGTTTTTTTACAGGAAACAGAAACAAGAAGTACCTCAGCATAAAATCAACATAAAATCAGCATAAAATGCCTTGTACTGGATTCAACATAAAATTAGCATAAAAAAGAAACAAGTTCATTTCATTCTGCATTCGGTTTGCACTATCTTTGTAGGCAATATGAGAGAATTTATCATTGCAGACAATCAGGACATCACCAAAGCAGGCATGATGTTCCTACTCAGCAAGCAGAAAGAGACCGCCCTACTGCTGGAAGCGGACAACAAAGGAGAGCTGATCCAACAACTGCGCTTGCATCCGCAGGCGGTAGTCATATTGGATTACACCCTGTTCGACTTTTCCGGAGCGGATGAACTGATTGTCCTGCACGAACGGTTCAAAGAGGTCGACTGGCTGCTCTTTTCGGATGAACTGAGTGTGGAGTTTCTGCGGCAAGTACTGTTCAGCAGCATGTCTTTCGGAGTAGTACTGAAAGACAATTCCAAAGAAGAGATACTGTCCGCATTGCAGTGTGCCGCAAGGAAAGAAAGGTTCATGTGCAACCATGTAAGCAACCTGTTACTGTCCGGCAGTTATTCCCCTGCAGCACGCCCCGCGCCGAAAGACAACCTGCTGACTCCGGCAGAACGTAGCGTACTGAAAGAGATCGCCTTAGGAAAAACCACCAAGGAGATTGCAGCCGAAAGAAATCTCAGCTTCCACACCGTAAACAGCCACCGCAAGAACATATTCCGAAAGTTGGGCGTGAACAATGCCCACGAAGCCACGAAATATGCAATGAAAGCAGGGATTGTGGATCTGGTAGAGTATTATATTTAACCGATCTCCCCACTGCCAATGCATATTCGGGAAGCCTCATCATAGACCACGCCGAATTGCCCCGGAGCGATACCTTGCAGCCTATCGGCAGAGACAATACGATAATCCTCTCCCACTGGAATCAGTTTTCCCTTCATGAACTCCGGCGTATGCCGAATCTTGAAAGTGACATCCACCTCCTCCCCCTTCTGCCAAGGGTTCTCGGTGATGAAATGAAAACCGTGCATCCTGAACTCCCGCCCATATTGCCACTGCGTATCATAACCGCGGGAGACATAAAGCACATTGTCTGCAACGTCCTTACGAACCACAAACCACGGACCACCACTCAGTCCCAATCCCTTCCGCTGACCGATAGTATGAAACCAGTAACCGCGATGCGTGCCCAGTTTCTTACCCGTTTCCCATTCCACAATGTCCCCCTCGCGCTCACCGAGGAAACGACGCACAAAATCATTATAATTGATCTTACCCAAAAAACAAATCCCCTGACTGTCGCGACGGCGGGCAGTAGGCAACCCGGCCGTGCGGGCAATATCCCGTACTTCCCGTTTCATCAGCCCGCCCAAAGGAAACATCAGTTTGGAGACTTGCAGATAGTCTATCTGAGCCAAAAAGTCCGTCTGGTCCTTTACCGGATCGGCTGCTGTACCCAGCCAGACCTTGCCATTCGCATTGACGATGGTGGCATAGTGTCCGGTGGCAGTGAAGTCGAACTCTTTCCCTACTTTCTGCTCGAAACAGCCGAATTTAATGAACCGGTTGCACATCACGTCAGGATTGGGAGTCAGCCCGCAACGTATCTTATCAATCGCATAAGCCGCTACCTGCTCCCAGTATTCCTTCTGCAAGTCAATCATCTCCAAAGGTAAGCCATAGCGCCGGGCAACCGCCGATGCCATCTCCCAGTCCTCTTCGGCCGAACAGTCCATATAATCGGTATCGTCCCTCCCAATCTTGATATAGAAAAGGGAGGGACGATATCCTTGCTCACAAAGGAGATGTACGACAACCGAGCTGTCGACACCTCCTGACAGTAAAACGGCAATATTCATTCTATTGAAAACTAAATCCTATTGAAAACTAAATCTTATGAAAGCCAAATCCTATGAAAACTAAATCTTATCCAATGCCTGAGACAAATCATCCAGCAGATCGTCAATGTGTTCCGTACCGATGGACAGACGGACCGTTCCGGGTTTGATGCCTTGTTCTTCCAGTTCCTGTTCAGTCAACTGCGAATGGGTGGTGGTAGCCGGATGGATGACCAGCGACTTGACATCCGCCACATTGGCCAAGAGTGAGAATATCTGCAAATGATCAATGAAAGCATGTGCTTCCTTCACCCCGCCTTTCACTTCGAAGGTAAAGATGGAACCGGCACCGTTGGGGAAATATTTCTCGTACAAAGCATGGTCCGGATGCTCAGGCAACGACGGATGGTTGACCGCTGCCACCTTAGGATGCTTCTTCAGGAAATCGACTACTTTCAGTGCATTCTCCACATGACGTTCCAAACGGAGGGAGAGCGTCTCAAGGCCTTGCAGCAGGATGAACGCATTGAACGGACTGATCGCTGCACCCGTATCACGGAGCAACACGGCGCGAATGCGAGTCACGTAGGCAGCAGCTCCCGCAGCATCCGTAAAGCGGACACCATGATAGCAAGGCTCCGGCTCCGTCAATTGAGGGAATTTGCCCGAAGCTACCCAATCGAACTTACCACTGTCCACAATTACTCCGCCCAACGATGTGCCATGACCACCAATGAACTTCGTAGCAGAATGAGCCACGATATCCGCCCCATACTCTATCGGACGTATCAGATAAGGAGTTCCGAACGTATTGTCCACAATCAACGGAATACGATGGCGATGGGCTATCTCGGCAACGGCAGCAATGTCTATGATATTAGAATTGGGATTGCCCAGAGTCTCTATGAACAAGGCTTTCGTATTCTCCTGTATCGCCTTCTCGAAGTTGGACAGTTCGGCAGGGTCGACAAAAGTCGTAGTCACCCCGTATGCCGGCAGGGTATGCGCCAGCAGGTTATATGTCCCCCCATAGATGGTTTGGGCAGAGACAATATGGTCTCCGGCACGGGTGATGTTTTCGAAAGCGTAAGCAATGGCGGCAGCACCCGAAGCGACTGCCAGTCCGGCAACTCCGCCTTCCAATGCAGCTACGCGAGCTTCGAACACCCCTTGCGTGGAGTTGGTCAGACGTCCGTAGATGTTCCCCGGATCTTGCAGGCCGAAGCGTGCGGCAGCATGGGCGGAATCACGGAATACGTATGAGGTAGTCTGATAAATGGGCACGGCACGGGCGTCAGTAGCGGGGTCGGGCTGTTCTTGTCCTACATGAAGTTGGAGTGTCTCGAAGTGTAATTTCTTTGTTTCCATTATCGTTGTATTTTTAGAATAAATTGATTGAGTGCAAAGGTAAGGCAATATCCGGAGGCGGGCAATGGCATAAGATAGGGAATTTTATACCACAATTATGGTAGATAAACAAACTATTCGCTAAATTTGCAACGAAAACCAAACGATAGATACAAATGAAAAAAAGAAATATACAGCTTCTCCTATTGGGCATCCTTGCAATGATGGGGCTATTCTCGTGCGGAGTAGACCGCTGGCCGGCATATTATCCCCTGACGGGACGCGACTTATGGATAGATAGTATCATGAGGGAAGAATATCTTTGGTTTGAGGACATTCCCGACTCAAAGGAACTGAACTACTTCCTCTCGCCGGGAGCCTTTCTAGATAAAATCAAGTCGCCGCTCGATAAAGGATATTCACGCGTGGACACGCTGTACGTCGTTCCTCCACCCAGTTTCGGTTTCGACTACAACCTATACCGCATCAGCGGCAACGATACCGCCTATCTCGCTTTGGTCACGTATGTCACTCCCCAGTCTCCTGCCTCGGACATAGGGTTGATGCGGGGCGAGTGGATCATGCAAGTCAACGACGACTTCATCACCAAGAAGACTGAGAAACTGTTGTCCGAAGGCGAAGGCGGGAAACTTTCGATAGGAAGATACCTCCTCAGCGAGACGGAAGAAGGAGAAGAAGAGAGTAGTATCGTGCAGTATCGCGAAGCCCGTTTGCCCGCCCTACGCCCCGTGGAAGATGTCGACATACCTGCCTTCAACATCTACAGCGACGGAATCCGGAACATCGGATACTTGGCATACAACCATTTCAGCAAGGCATCCGGCAACGACCTGTTACACCTCTCCCAACTCTATAAGGAGGAGAACGTGACGGACTTCATCCTCGACCTGCGCTACAACGACGGCGGAGACATGGAGGTTGTGCAACTTCTAGCAAGCCTGCTGGTTCCTTCCGACCGGTTGAACACCCCCTTTGCCACACTGGCATACAGCCAAAAGCAGCAAAGCAAAAACTGTACCCTGACGCTGGACGAACAACTGATTGCCGGAGGAAGCAACCTGAATCTACAGGAAGTCTACATACTGACAAGCAGTACTACCGCAGCCGCTTCCGAGATGCTGATCAACTGCCTGAAACCGCACATGAAAGTCGTCATAGTGGGCAGCACCACCAAAGGCGAGACTGTGGCTACGGAAAGTTTCCCCAGCGACAAGTTCCAGTGGGTGCTCCGTCCCGCAGTGTGCGAAGTATTCAATGCCGAAAACCAAGCTGACTATGCCCAAGGGTTTGCTCCGGACTACGCAGTCAGCCAGTTGCGTGACTTCACCCGAGTATTGCCATTGGGCGACCCTGATGAAGAACTGGTCAGCGCGGCATTAGACATCATCTGTGGCAGCATTGCGCCTTCGGAACCGGCATCGTCATCCGTCTCCGAAAGCGAAATGACCTTGGTGAAAAGCGTGAAAGCCCAACGCACCTTCCGCAACGGGCTTATTATCCGATAAACCGGGCATTTCATGCAGGGAGTTATCTTCTGAAGAACTTGTCGAAGAAAAGGATCTGATAGTCAATGGAGTTATTCCAATACTTTCCGTTGTGGGCTCCAGGGCGGGTGATGAAGTCATGGTCAATTTTCCGCTCCAGCAGTTTCGCATGCAGTGCCTTGTTCACATCCAAGAAAAAGTCCTGCTCGCCGCAGTCGATAATCAGCGCAAGGTCGCCGTTCTGAATCTTGTCCAGCTGCATGATGACGGTATGTGCGTCCCATAAAGCGGGGTCGGACTCATATTCGCCGAGTTGCCGGCTCATCTCCCAATTCTTCGGGAAAGGCCTTATATCTACTCCTCCACTGGTGCTTCCGGCAGCGCCGAACGTATCATGGTGGCGGATTGCGACCCACAACGCGCCATGTCCGCCCATGCTCAGCCCTGTGATGGCACGCGCTTTCTTCTCCGGAACGGTGGCATAATGTTCGTCCGTATACTTCACCAATTCCGAAGAGACAAAAGTCTCATAACGATAGTCGGGATTCTTCGGACTATCCCAATACCAGCTGTTCTTGCCATCGGGGCATACAAAGATGATGCCCTTCTCGTCGGCAATCTTACCCAGATCCGGTTTAATGCCTACCCATGTACGTGCATTTCCGCCGAATCCATGCAACAGATAGACCGTAGGGCAAGCCTCAGCCTTCTTATCCAATGCTTTGTCTGGAAGTACATAGACCACTTGTACCTCCTTCTTCATCGCAGGGCTGTTCACCCTGACCGTATCCACTCGTGCCGCCTGTGCCGCAACCGCAGCAAACAACACCAAAACGTTTAAAAGAAATTGTTTACTTCTCATATTTTTCATTCATTAATACTATCCGTTGCAAAATCAACTGTGGGTCGAGGCCATATCCGAAACATACCAGCTCCGTAGTTTCTCCATACAAAAGTACCTCCGGACAAAAACGAACCTGATACGGAGCAGGTACGGAGCAAATACAAAACAAAAAACGAAGTTGATACGTTTCTAATGTGTCCCCTACATGAATTCTACCCAAAGCCAATTCCACCAACGGGTTAATTATTCATGCAAATAGGTGGCAATATTAGTGATAAAATTCAAGAAAAGTAGTATGTTTACACCGCAAACTATTCAAAAACGATATGGAATTTATTATTATTATTATTTTATTAGTGCTGAACGGCATCTTTGCCATGTATGAGATAGCATTGGTGTCATCCAGCAAGGCACGCCTCGAGACCCTTTATAGCAAAGGAAACCAAAGAGCCAAAGGAGTACTGAAACAACTGGAAGAACCCGAAAAGTTTCTTTCTACCATCCAGATCGGGATTACCCTCATCGGTATCGTGTCCGGAGCATTCGGTGGTGTCGCCATTGCCGACGATGTAGTCCCACTGTTTGCTTCCATTCCGGGATTGGCGCCTTACGCCAAAGACCTCGCCATGATCATGACCGTAGCAATCATCACTTACCTTTCGCTTATCATCGGAGAACTGGTACCCAAATCCATCGCGTTGAGCAATCCGGAACGATATGCCACCCTGCTCAGCCCCGTCATGATTCTGCTGACCAAGGTCTCTTATCCTTTTGTCTGCCTGCTCAGTTTCTCCACCAAAATCATGAATAAACTGATTGGGCTGAACAATGGAGAAGAGCGTCCCATGACGCAAGACGAACTGAAAATGATCCTACATCAAAGTTCGGAACAGGGTGTCATCGACAAAGAAGAGACCGAGATGCTACGGGATGTATTCCGCTTTTCGGACAAACATGCCAACGAACTGATGACCTACCGCCGCGATATCGTTGCACTGCAACCGTCATACACCCACGAAGAAGTGTTGCAAATCATCCGCGAACAGCACTTCAGTAAATATCTGTTGGTTGAAAAGGGGAAAGACGATATTATCGGTGTGGTGTCTGTCAAAGACATAATCCTCATGCTGGGCAACAAGGAGCCGTTTGATTTACGCAGTATAGCCCGCCCTCCCCTGTTCATTCCGGAAAGTTTGTATGCGAAGAAAGTTTTAGAGGTATTCAAGAAGAACAAAAACAAGTTCGGAGTTGTTGTAGATGAGTACGGCAACACGGCAGGTATCATCACCCTGCACGACTTGACGGAAAGCATCTTTGGCGACATCCTTGAAGAGAATGAAACGGAAGAAGAAGAGATCGTCGTCCGGCAGGACGGTTCGATGCTCGTCGAAGCTTCGATGAATATCGGTGATTTCATGGAAGAAATGGACATCCTGAACTACGACGACCTGAAAGGGGAAGATTTCACCACACTGAGCGGGCTCGCCATGTTCCTCATCGGACGGGTACCGAAAGCCGGCAACTTGTTCAACTACAAGAACCTGTACTTCGAGGTGGTGGACATGGACCGTGGACGGGTAGACAAACTGCTTGTCATCAAGAAGGAAGAGGAAGATAGCTAAATTGCACATTATATATTAACTTAAACCATTAAAGCAATGAAAAAAGTAATGATGATTGCAGCCATCGCCGCTGCATTGGTATCCTGCCAATCCAAAGGAACTCAGAACAACAGGATTGAAAACGAAGAAGAGAGCATCGTAGCCATTGCCGAAGACCAAGGCTCCGCCGTAATCGTGTACGAAGGTTTGCTTCCGGCTGCTGACGGTCCGGGCATACGCTATGTATTAAGCGTGGACAGCATAGCCCCCGACAGAGAGAGCGACTACATGCTGGTGATGACCTATCTGGATGCGGAAGGAGACGGAAAGGACAGAAGTTTCACAAGCAAAGGCAAAAAACAGGTCTTCCAAAAGAAAGTGAACGACAAACAAAAGACAATATGCAAACTGACCCCTGACGATGGCGACGATCCCGTCTACTTCGTCGTCCTGAACGACACTACCCTGCGTCTAGTCAACGACAGTTTGCAGGAAGCCACCAGTGGATTTAATTACGACATTATTCAAGTGAAGAGATAATCAGCATTACACTTCACCCTCGAAGAGGTGTATGGAAACCCATCACAGTCATCAGTGCGAATGCCCTGTGGAGAGTTTCCGTACACCTCTTTTTTCATCCCCCGCCCCACAATGAGACGAAAGAAACGGATTATGAGATGCACAAAACAGCA
>Ga0137307_100293_pt1 | contig 73587 bp, 47 predicted proteins | sample NAcewD2O_March_2_FD_97180 | JGI IMG/M metagenome (GOLD analysis project Ga0137307, IMG submission 97180) | Mouse cecal microbial communities from Vienna, Austria - N-Acetylglucosamine amended D2O_March | ecosystem: Host-associated > Mammals > Digestive system > Large intestine > Cecum | place...
CAGCGACAATACCTTGTGCTAATTTATCATTTAGTATTTGACCTGCAAACTTGTTTAAGACAAAGAGCATTTGCTTCAACCGTGCGGGATTTCGCATGGTGGTTGTAAACAAGAGTGGTTTATATTGTGAAACTGCCATATCAATAGTTGGTCACAAGAACTTCGTTGAAGCTCTTAATTGTATTATCGTGATAACTAATATAGTTGCTTTTTATGGGATGGATATTATAACGTTCTGCCCATTGAAGGAAAATTGAGTTGATTTTACCTTTATAGTGAGTAACATTTGAAATAGCAAAGCGGATATTTCGAGCGGAAAGCAGGTCTAAAATGGTTAATAGCCTTTGCTCTGTTTCTGCATTCCAAAGCTTATTGTATTCGCTGAATGTAATGAGATATGGCGGATCAAGATAAATTAAATCTTGTTCCGACAAGTCAAGCCCATTAAGGAATGTTTCAAAGTCTAAAGCAGACCAGTGTGTTTCCTTTGATGCATTTAAGGAAAAATAATTTCTTAAAGCATCAATGGTATTCTGGTTGAAATCCACATTTCCAACAGGAAGATTGTATTTGCCGGACTTATTAAATCTAATCATGCGGTTGAAGCCGTATATTAATAGAATATAAAGCATTAAGTAATCATCGCGGTGGCTATTGTTATAGTCTTCTCTTAGTTTAAGGAAAGCCGAACGGTTAAATTCGGCGAAATATGTTTTTACGAATTTAACCTTAAGGTCATTTGGCACTCTGTCCTCTCTTGCAGAACAAGAAAGACCGTAAGAGTCTACAATATTCCATACCATATCAAAGAATTCCTGTTCCTTGCCGACAAAGGAGTTAAGCATTTCATGAAGTTTTATAACCTCGGAGTCAATGTCATTTAGGAAGAAATCCTGAGCATTAACATTCAAATAAACCGAACCGCCGCCGACAAATGGCTCAACGAAGTGCCTGATGTCGGTGGGAAAGTGGGGTTTGATTTCTGAAATCAACTTATATTTATCACCCACATAAAATAGAGGCGAACGATTTACGTTTATATTCTTCATCTACGGTAGTAATGAATAGAAGTTCCTTATGGTTGCTAAAATCAGTTTTCCCGGCATTAAAAAAGCGATGCGAACTCTCGTATATATGAGTGCGGCCGCATTTCTCTAAAATGCATTTTATCTGTTCAAGAGTGATTTTATTCTCTGATGAGCTACTCCTTGAGTTGTAGGTGTTATTGTAAGATACTACTATGTATTTGGCATTAAGGTTGAAAATAAGGTCCTCAAACGCATCAACAGCGCGAGAAGTACAATAGCGGCTCATATTTTCAGGCGCCGGTTTTAAGGCGACCCCATATAATTGAGGCATATCCCATTTTACCAGTGTTTCATAAACATGGTAAAATCTACAATATTGCCGGGAATTATAGGGTGGGTCGATATAAGCAATATCAGCGGTGAGACTTTTTGCAAGTAGATTGGAGTCTTGTTTGAAAATCGCTATATTATCATATGATTCTGCTTCAATCATACGAAGTTTTAGAGGCTGGTGCTTAATCGGCTTCTTAATGTACGCTTCGAAATGCCCGACAGTATTAGCCAACCTATCTATGTTGTATATAAGGGTCGCGATAAGAATGCAATACTCCTTTTCGGTCAATGATTCTTTATTGTCTTCAATGTCTTGGCGAATATATCCGACCAATTTAGCAACCTCATGTTCAAAATACTTTCCGCCAAAATTTATTGAGAAATAGTTTTCGGAAATCGAGTTAGGGTCAATGTCATTGTATTTATCAAGAAAATCGCCAATCTTAATTTCGTCGAAATCTCCGTCTCCGAAAAACGCTTTATAAATAATGTTATTGGAGTGCAGGAAGTCGTTGGTAAAAACGTAATCAAAAGATTTGAGGGCAGCTTTAGTTACCACACCTGTACCGGCAAAAACATCAAAGAAAGTATGGACATCCTCGGTTTCTTGTCTGATGGTATCCATAATCCAATCAATGAGTTTCGTTTTACTGCCGATATACCTGCGACTCTCTAAGGCGATAGGCTTAGAGTAGTTTGCCTCCATAAAAAGAGACAAATACTGCGAACCATAAGCTACCTTTTCTTTTGCTGCTTGAAGTGCTTTAAGCGCAATGTCAGAATCGACAGAATTAAGTTTGCTAATTATTTCATCGCTCTGCCTTTGGATAAGAAGTGTTGTTGCATCATCAAATTCATAAACATGGGCAAGTTTTAGAACTTGTTCGGTAGTAGCAATTCGCTTCCCGGTTTCTATCTTACTGAGAAGCGTGGCATCAATGCCAGAAGACTCGCTAACACGTTGTAAAGGCATTTGTTTATCCTCTCGTATGCGCCTTAATATGTAACCGAGTGTAATCATATTTTTAATGTTGACAACTTTTGACAAAATTACAAAGAATCTTTTTACTAAGCAAAATATATAGTGTTTATCAGTCAATGTAAACGCACGAAGTTGGGGAAGATGTCAACTGACAAATGCGCAGATTGTTTCCGCCTTCTTTTTGGTGTTGTATGTGCATAACGCGCATCCTACACTCCCATTCTCGATATCGCTCAATAGTGACTGCATTTTTCCGCTTTTGTCAGAGTCATGTTTGTTTTGTTTGACAAATGCATATAAAATTTCGGGATTTTTGCTTACATTTGCAATAATCTAACCAATCATCAATCCTAATCCGTGAAATTGTTATTTACAGCGGCATTGGCCGCAACTATGGCGCTCGAAGCTTCGGCAGCATCGCCCGTCACAATCGGGGTTTCCGACTTTCCGGCTCCTTCCGCCGGAACCGAGAGCAAAATCAGGCCCCTCGCTCTCGAAAAACTTCCTATCGGCAGCATCGAGCCTCAGGGGTGGCTGCTCCGACAGCTCGAACTTCAGCGCGACGGCCTCAACGGCCACCTCTCGGAGATATCGGCATGGCTCGAAAAAAGCAACAACGCATGGATGGTCGAAGGTGCTCATAACGGCTGGGAAGAACTTCCCTACTGGCTGCGAGGCTACAGCCGTCTGGCCTATATCCTCAACGACGAAAAAATGAAAGAAGAAGCCGCTGTGTGGTTTGAGCCAGTGCTGGCATCGCAGAGAGAAGACGGTTTCTTCGGCCCCGAAAACAAACGCGGCGAGCGTCCCGAAATATGGGCACAGATGCTTATGCTCGACTGTCTGCAGGGATATTATGAAGAAACCGGCGACGAGCGTGTGCTTTCGCTAATGAAGCGTTTCTTTGAATGGGAAATGACCGTTCCCGACGAAAATTTCATAAAAGACTATTGGGAAAACTGCCGCGGAGGCGACAACATATGGTCTGTAATATGGTATTACGGCAAGACAGGCGACGACTCGGTGCTGCCTCTTATTGAAAAAATACACCGCAACAATGCCGACTGTACCAATCCGGCACGCCTGCCCAACTGGCACAACGTAAACATAGCCCAATACTTCCGCGAGCCGGCCGAAGTGAGCCTCCTTACTGGTGACAACTCGCTTATGGATGCCACATACAATGTGTTCGACCTCGTGCGCCGCACCTGCGGACAAGTGCCGGGAGGCATGTTTGGCTCCGACGAAAACTCTCGTATCGGATACATCGACCCGCGTCAGGGCACGGAGACCTGCGGCTTTGCCGAACAGATAGCCTCCGACGGCATCATGCTGTCGATAAACGCCGACCCGCTTTGGGCTGAAAACATGGAAGACATAGCATTCAATTCGTTCCCTGCCGCCATGACTGCCGATTTGAGAAGCCTGCGCTACATCACCTCGCCCAACATGACAGTAAGCGATTCGAAAAACCACAACCCGGGCATCGACAACTCCGGACCCTTTCTAAGCTTCAATCCCTTCAGCAGCCGTTGCTGTCAGCACAACCACGGTCTCGGGTGGCCGGCCTTCACGCAGTCGCTCGCTTATGCGACCTCAGACGGCGGCGCAGCATTTCCGGTATACTCTCCGAGCAAAGCCACGATTTCTATCGACGGCGGCAAGACCGTAACAATCACAGAAGACACTCAATATCCCTTTGACAACACTCTCCGATTCACACTCGACATGAAGGGAAAAGCCACTTTCCCGCTGTATTTCCGCATTCCTTCGTGGACGAAAAACGCCACAATAGCTGTAAACGGCAAAATACTATCGGCCGAGCTCACTCCAGGCCAATACGCACGAGTGGAGACCCGCTGGAAAAAAGGCGACACCGTGGAACTCGTATTCCCCATGGAGCTCTCCGTGCGCCGCTGGGCTGTGAACCAGAACAGTGCATCGGTCGACTATGGTCCGCTCACACTTTCGCTCCGTATAAAAGAGCGCTATGAGAAGCGCGATTCAAGAAAAACCGCCATATATGACTCCAACTGGATAGAAGGCGCCGATTCCGAGAAATGGCCGACATATGAAATTTATGCCGAGTCGCCATGGAACTACGCCCTTGTACTGCCCGACAACAATTCGACCGCAGCTTTTACCGTTGAAAAAACAGCATGGCCGGCCGACAACCAGCCCTTTGCCGAAGGCGCTGCTCCGATCATCGTAAAAGCCAAAGGCCGTCGCATTCCTTCTTGGACAATCGACGACACCGGCCTTACGGGAGTCCTGCCGTCGGCAAGAGCCGCCCGGTCGGAAACAATCGAAGACATAATACTGGTTCCAATGGGCTCGCAGCGACTCAGAATTTCTGCATTTCCCACCGCGGCAGAATAGCAGAAGGCAAAATATGCCAAAAAGCTCTATAATTGACATAATTTAACCGAAAACAAACCTTTTACACCAATTTTCTCGCAATTTAAGAGAATTAGAGGTTCGTAAAAAATTCGTAACTTTGCAGGCGATTTATGTTATATAACATATTTCGTCTGCAATCTTTTTAAACATCACATACAACGTAACATCATACACCAATTAATAAATATGAATACTAAAGCGTTAACTATCGGCGCGCTGTCGGCATTATTGATGCTGTCTCTGGGTTCCTGTGGCAAACAGGCCCAGCAGGGAGCAATGCCAGCCCCCGCAGTATCCGTAATGACCGTTGAGCCCGGCAACACAGTTTATGAGAGCTCATATCCTGTAACACTCAAAGGAAAAACCGACATCGATATCCGACCGCAAGTTAGCGGATTCATCACAAAGGTATGTGTTGACGAAGGACAGCACGTACGCAAAGGCCAGACTCTCTTTATAATTGACCAGGTGCAGTATCAGGCTGCAGTAGACCAGGCTCTGGCAAACGTCAACTCGGCCAAGAGCGCTGTTTCGACCGCCGAAATCGCCGAGCAGAACAAACGCATGCTCCTCGACAAAAACATCATAAGCCAAAGCGAATGGCAGACTGCCGCCAATCAGCTCGCTCAGGCCAAAGCCGCTCTCGCTCAGGCCAACGCAGCACTTGTGTCGGCCCGTAAAAATCTGGCCTACACCACAGTTACCGCTCCCAGTGATGGCGTTGTAGGCGTTATACCCAATCGCGAAGGCTCGCTCGCATCGCCCTCGTCGGCACAGCCGCTCACCACTATCAGCGACAACTCGGAAGTATACGCTTACTTCTCGCTTACCGAGAACGACCTCCTCGACCTCTCGAACGGCGGCACCACAAGCATCGATGCCGGCATCAAGAATCTTCCCGAGGTTGAGCTCGAACTCGCCAACGGCACACGCTATCCCCTCAAAGGAAAAGTAGCCACCGTCTCAGGTCTGGTCGACAATTCGACAGGCGCTTCATCGGCACGCGCACTCTTCCCCAACCCCTCGGGCATGCTCCGCAGCGGCAACACAGGCCGTCTCATCATGCCTCATGTGGCAGAAAACGTTCTCATCATTCCACAGAAAGCCACATACGAGCTTCAGGACCTCCGATATGTATATGCCCTCAACGACAGCAACGTGGCCATGCCGGTGCAAATCACTGTGATGCCATATAACGACGGCAAGACATTCGTTGTAACCTCGGGTCTCAACGGCGGCGAGCGCATCGTCACCGAAGGCGTTGGCACAACCGTGCGAAACGGCACCGCTGTTACACCCAAGACAGCAGAAGCTGCTCCCGCCCAATAAAGGCATCGTACATTTATAACGAACTTTCATTATCAGACAATGAAATTAGATACATTTATCAATCGCCCGGTGCTCTCTACGGTGATCTCGATTTTCATCGTATTGCTGGGTTTAATCGGCCTTGTATCCCTGCCTATCACGCAGTATCCCGATATAGCGCCTCCTACAATCTCCGTGACCACCACCTATAGCGGTGCAAACGCCAATGCCGTGCTCAACTCCGTTATCGCCCCTCTTGAAGAGAGCATCAACGGTGCCGAAGGCATGACATACATGGAATCAACCGCCACAAACACCGGTTCGGCCACTATCAACGTATACTTCAAGCAGGGATTCGACCCCAACATGGCAGCCGTCGACGTGCAGAACCGCGTATCGTCGGCATCGAACCTCCTGCCCTCCGAAGTAAACCAGGTAGGCGTACAGACCAAAAAACGCCAGACCTCAATGCTTCTGTCTGTAGCTATCGCCGACACTTGCGCCACCCCCAAATACTCGCAGGAGTTCCTCGACAACTACATGAAAATCAACGTTATCCCCGAACTCCAGCGTGTTTCGGGCGTAGGTGACGTAATGGCATTCGGCGCCGACTACTCGATGCGTATATGGCTCAAACCCGAAATCATGGCTCAGTACCACCTCGAGCCTTCCGACGTGTCGAACGCGCTCGCCGAGCAGAATGTCGAGGCGGCACCAGGTTCGTTCGGCGAACAAGGCAACCAGTCGTTCCAATACACAATGCGTTACCGCGGACGTCTGTCGCAGCCCGAAGAATTCGGCAACATCGTTGTCCGCACCGGCCAGAACGGCGAAGTACTCTACCTCAAAGACGTGGCCGACATCGAACTCGGCCGTGTGACCTACGGCTTCTCCAACTTGCTCAACGGCCACGTATCATCGTCGTGCATGGTGTTCCAGACTCCCGGCTCCAACGCCACACAGATTATCAACGACTGTCTCAAACTCGTCGACAAACTCAAAGCCGACCTTCCCGAAGGCACATCCTTTGAGATTCCGATGAACAACAACGACTTCCTCTATGCGTCGATTAACACTGTGGTACACACACTTATCGAAGCATTCATCCTCGTGTTCTTCGTTGTATATGTGTTCCTTCAGGACATCCGCTCCACTATCATCCCGGCCATCGCGATTCCTGTAGCCCTTATAGGCACATTCTTCGTACTCAGCCTCATAGGCTTCTCAATCAACCTCATCACGCTCTCGGCGCTCGTGCTTGCCATTGCCATTGTGGTCGACGATGCCATTGTGGTTGTGGAGGCCGTCCATGCCAAACTCGACCAAGGCTACACATCGTCGCGGCGCGCATCAATCGATGCCATGAGCGAAATCGCAGGCGCACTTGTATCAATTACCCTTGTGATGATGCTTGTGTTTATTCCCGTATCGTTCATGCCCGGCACCGCCGGCGTGTTCTACCGCCAGTTCGGTCTCACCATGGCCATCTCAATCTTCTTCTCGGCAGTCAACGCTCTCACCCTCTCGCCGGCCCTGTGTGCCTTGTTCCTCAAGCCCCACAAAGCCGACGGCAGTGTCGACCCTCTGGGCAAACGCATGAGCGACGCCTACAAGGCTGCCGGCGAAATAATGGTGAAAAAAGCAAAACGCACATTTGCCCTCGACATTCACCCTATCATCACCTTCGTGCTGCTTGTAGCCACTATCACCTTCATGGTTCTGGGCTGGTACAGCACTGAGCACATGCTCCGTCTGGTCATTGCATCGGCAGTAGCCATTGTGGCCGTTCTCGGCCTCTTCGGCAAGCGCTTCCACCGCGGTTTCGAAAAAGGCTTCGGCAAGATGCTCGCAGGCTATGAGAAAGGCGCTTCATGGTGCACACACCACAAAATCACAGCTTTCACCGCCGTGATTGTGTCGCTGGCTGTTCTTGGCTGGCTCATGATAACCACCCCGAGCGCACTCGTGCCCAACGAAGACACCGGCACAATATTCGCCATGATTGACATGCCTCCCGGCACATCGCAGGAGCGCACTGTAGAAGTACTTGAGCAAGTCGACTCGCTTTGCGGCACTATACCCGGTGTTCAGACACGTATGGCTATCAACGGCTATAGCTTTATCGCCGGACAGGGCCCCACATATGCGGCACTCATCATCAAGCTGAAAGACTGGAGCGAGCGTTCTCAGAGCCAGAGTTCCGACAACATCATCAAGCAACTCTACGGACTCTCAGCCCAGTATGTACGCGACGGTCGTGTAATGATTTTCGCGCCGCCTATGATTTCAGGTTACTCGGCAACCAACGGTTTCGAAATGAAACTGCAGGACCGCACCGGCGGCGACATCAACCAGTTCTTCGCCGTTGTACAAGGCTTCCTCGCCGAGCTCAACAAACAGCCCGAGATTCAGGCCGCGTATACCACATTCAACCCCACATTCCCGCAGTATATGATTGACATCGATGCCGCCAAGGCAAAAGCCGCAGGCATCAGTCCGCGTACAATACTCACCACTCTGCAGGGTTACTACGGCTCTATGTATGTGTCGAACTTCAACCGTTTCGGTAAAATCTACCGCGTCATGATGCAGGCAACGCCCGAGGCCCGTGTAAGCCCCGAGACACTTGCAAACATCAAAATACGCAACGGCAACGAAATGGCATCTGTGGCCAACTTCGTAAAACTCACTCGAGTTTACGGACCAGACCTCATGAACCGTTTCAACATGTTCACATCAATCTCAGTATCTGGTACACCTAACCCCGGCGTATCGTCGGGCGACGCGATTGCAGCCATCGAGCGCGTAGCCGCACAGACCCTTCCCCAGGGCTACGGCTATGAATACTCCGGCATGACACGCGAGGAAGCCGGCTCGTCGTCGGGCTCGGCAACAGCCACAATCTTCGGCCTCTGCCTCCTCTTCGTATACCTCCTCCTGTCGGCACAGTACGAAAGCTACTCGCTGCCCTTCGCCGTTATTCTCTCGATACCCTTCGGTCTTGCCGGTGCGTTTATATTCGCACGCATGTTCGGCATCTCGAACAACATCTATCTGCAGATTGCTCTCATCATGCTTATCGGTCTGCTTGCCAAGAACGCCATTCTCATTGTAGAGTTCGCCCTCGAACGCCGAAATACGGGCATGAGCATCATCAATGCCGCAATAGCTGGTGCCAGCGCCCGTCTCCGTCCTATTCTTATGACATCTCTCGCCATGGTAATCGGTCTTCTGCCCATGATGCTCTCCACAGGTGTAGGCGCAAATGGCAACCGTGCGCTCGGCGCAGGCTCGGTGGGCGGTATGCTCATAGGTATGCTCTGCCAGATTTTCGTAGTTCCGGCTCTGTTCGCTGTTTTCCAGATTATTCAGGAAAAAATCAAGCCCATACAGTGGAATAACGAAGAAAAGGGTGGAACAATCGAAAAAGAAATCGAACAGTACGCCAAGTAACAACACCGCCAACAATATGAAACTCAACAATATAGCCCTTGCAGGCATCGCAATTTCGGCAGCAGTAATGCTCTCGGGCTGCGGAATATACAAAAAGTACGAGACACCCACCGACACCCCCATCACCAAGGCCTATGCAGAAGCTCTGCAGCAGCCCGTAGACTCGGCGGCATTCGGCAACCTGGGCTGGCGTACGGTTTTCACCGACCCAAAGCTCGCCACGCTCATCGAGCAGGCGCTCGAAAACAACACCGACCTTCGCAACGCCCAGCTTAATGTCGAGGTAGCCCAGGCAAACGTTCTCGGCGCCAAGCTCGCATACCTCCCCTCTGTGGCTCTCGCGCCAAACGGAGCCGGAGCATCATACGCTGGCAGCGACCTCAGCTGGACATATCAGCTGCCGGCACAGCTCAGCTGGGAAATAGATATCTTCGGCAAGCTTCTCAATAGCAAGCGCGGCGCTCAGGCCGCTCTTCTGCGCAGCGAGGCATACGCTCAGGCCGCACGCAGCCAGATAATCGCCGGTGTGGCCAACACATACTATGCTATCGCGGCCGTACGCAACCAGCTCAACCTCTCGCGCAGCACAGCCGGCCTCTGGAAAGAGACCGTACAGACCATGCGCGACCTCAAAGAAGCAGGCCGTGGAGTCACCGAGGCTGCCGTAGTTCAGTCGAACGCAAACTACTACAGCATCCTCGCCTCAATCACCGACCTGGAGATGTCGCTCGACCAGCTCAACAACACTATGTCTCTGCTGCTCAACACATATCCACAGGAATGGGATGTGACCGACAAAGTCGACATCCAGGTGCCGCAGATACTTCGCGCCGGCGTGCCAATGTCGGAACTCGCCGTGCGCCCCGACGTCAAAGCTGCAGAACAGAGCCTCGCATCGGCGTTCTACTCCACCGCGAGCGCCCGTGCGGCCTTCTACCCCACAATCAACATAGGTGTGGGCGGCGGCTTTACAAACGCTTTAGGCTCGTTTATCCAGAACCCCGGCAAATGGTTCTACAACCTCACCGGCTCGCTCACAGCGCCCCTCTTCTCGCGCGGCCAGAACATTGCCCGTCTCAAAGGCGCCAAAGCTCAGCAGCAGCAGGCTCTCAACACCTTTGAGTACACACTGTTGTCGGCGGCCGCAGAGGTAAAAGACGCCATCACCGTTTACGACAAAAGCTTCGAGAAATCGTCGCTGCTCAACGAGCAGATTGCCAACCTCGAGAAATCGGTCGACTACACCAACGACCTCATGATTTACTCTACCGGCACCACAAACTATCTCGAAGTGCTCACCGCCCAGCAGAGCCTCCTCTCGGCTCAGATATCGCAGATTAACACCGAACTCGCACGCGCACGCTCGGTAATCAATCTCTATCAGGCCCTCGGCGGAGGACGTTGACAACCGACACACAAGCTAACTACTCGAAAAGCCGGAGATAACTCCGGCTTTTTTGTATGCCGATTTTTTTTTAACTTTGCGACACATGATGTGTTTAATAAAAAAAACTACACATGTTGCGTCTATACTCTAAAACATTATAATATGGAAACTACACGTCAAGCAAAAATATCGCGCCTTCTCCAGAAGGAGCTTAGTGAAATATTCCGCCAGCAGACCGCCAAGACTCACGGCGTGATTGTTTCGGTGAGTGCCGTCCGAGTCACTCCCGACCTGTCGATTGCCCGTGCCTATCTGTCGGTATTCCCCACAGACAAATCTGCCGAAATGATTGAGAACATAAACAACTCGGCAAAGACAATCCGCTACGAACTTGCCCAAAGGGTGCGGTTCCAGCTCCGTAAAGTGCCCGAGCTGCAGTTCTATCTCGACGACTCGCTTGATTACGCCGCAAATATCGACTCGCTCCTCAATCAGTGATTCTAAGAATAGCGCTCCGCTACCTCTTTGCGAAAAAGTCGCACAAGGTAGTGAATGTAATCTCATTTATCTCCATAGCCGGTGTGGCCGTAGCGACTGCGGCCATAGTGATTGTGCTGTCGGTTTTCAACGGCTTCACAGGCATCGCCTCAATGCATCTGTCACTAATAGACCCCGACATAAAAGCCTTGCAGGCCGAAGTGAAGACATTCACCGGAGCAGATTCACTCGCAGCAGTTCTCGAGCGGCTGCCCGAGGTAGCCACAGCTATGCCCGTGCTTCAGGAGAGGGCGCTCATGACTACTCCCCAGGCCCAGAAGCCAGTGATTGTAAAAGGTGTCGACACAAAGCGCTATCCACAAATCATCGACATCGATCGGCTCATCATCGACGGCGTCTATGAGGCCGACAATGGACTCGACGACAGCATTCCGGCCATTCAGGCTTCAGTCGGAGTCGCCGTCGCCACCGGATTGAGGCCCTCACCTTATAAGGCAGCCCAAATCTACATGCCCCGGCGCACCGGCAGGATAAATCCGGCCAATCCCACGACTGCATACAGGCAGATGCCCGTGGCGCTTACGGGCGTCTTCAGGGTCGACCAGCCCGAGTATGATGCCGACTACATAATCGCACCGCTCGACGATGTTCGCCGGTTGCTCGAATACGACACCGATGCGGCATCGTGGCTCGAGATAAAAGCAGCTCCGGGCTACAGCCCCAAAGAGGCCGAAAAGGCCGTGGCGACCGCACTGCCGGCTTTCGACGTTCTCGGCCGCGAGCGTCAGCAAGCCGACACCTACCGCATGATTGCAGTAGAGAAATGGGTCACGTTCCTCATGCTGGTGTTCATTCTCATCATAGCCTCATTCAACATAGTATCGACCCTGAGTCTGATGGTGATTGAGAAACGCTCCGACATGACAACTCTACGGGCACTGGGAGCCTCCCGCAACTCGGTACGCTCAATATTCATAGCCGAAGGATGGCTGATTACAGCCACCGGAGGCCTCGCCGGAACCATACTCGGCAGCGTCCTCGTTCTGCTCCAGCAACACTTCGGATTCATAAAAATCGTAGGCGACCCTCAGGCGATGTCTGTCGACGTATATCCGGTTGAGCTTCACGCCGCCGACCAGCTCCTCGTCATAGCCACTATCGCAGCCGTGGGCCTGCTCATAGGTTTTACATCAAAGATATTCACTCGTAAAACAGCATAGCAAAACAATGCAGAGAGTATTATTTCACAGCACCATATTCGGTCCGATTCATTCGCGGCGTCTCGGCACATCGCTGGGCATAAACCTCCTGCCCGACGACGGCAAAATCTGCTCTTTCGACTGCCTTTACTGCGAAGCCGGATACAATGCCCAGGGACACGGCACTACCGGCCTGCCGTCGAGAGCCGATGTAGCCCACATGCTCGGAGAGAAGCTTCAGACAATGAAAGCCGCCGGCGACCCTCTCGACGTGATTACTTTTTCGGGCAATGGCGAACCAACACTCCATCCCGAATTCGAAGGGATAATCGACGACACTATAGCCCTGCGCGACCGTTATTTTCCAGATGTCAAAATCAGCGTTCTCTCCAACGCTACCCGTCTGGCCAATGAGAGCGTGCACCGGGCTCTTGCAAAAGTCGACAACAACATTCTAAAACTCGACAGCGCAATCGCCGCTACGGTCGAGGCAATTGACAGGCCGGCACCGGGCTACGATGTCGACACTGTAATCGGGCAGATTGCCTCATTCGGCACACAAGGCATAGTTCAGACCATGATATGCCGCGGCGAACACAACGGCAAGACCGTCGACAACAGCACTGATGCCGAAATCGATGCTCTTATCGAGGCCTACCGCCGCATAAAACCCGGCGAAATCATGCTTTACACAATCGACCGCCACACTCCGGAGGAGAAGCTGCGCCGCGTAGCCCGCGAAGAACTCGACAGCATAGCCGCACGCATTACTGCCGCCACCGGCATTAGCGTGCAAGTTAGCGGCTGACGGGAAAGGCCTTGTGCAATTTTCGCGGAGTTTTTTCGTTATAAGAAAGTAATGAAGAAACTCCGCTTAATCATAATATTATACTTCGTGCTGCTCGGCGCACTCGCTGCCGCGGCCAAGGGTGCCGTAAAAATATCGGGCACCGTGACCGATGAGAACAATGAGCCCATGGAGTTCGTAACCGTAAAAATCGGGAAAACACTCGGCACCACTACCGGTGCCGACGGACGCTACTCACTTACCTCTCCCGAGACCGACACTCTGCGTATCACTTTCTCATGCATAGGCTACGAAGAATCGCGCCGGCGCCTGATTGACCCATCGGGCGAAGTGACGGTAAACGTGAAGATGCAGCCGGCATCATACACCCTCGGAGGAATCGAAGTAACCGACTATCAGAAACAAATGGGCGGCATGCAGAAACTCGACCGCAAAGATTTCCGTCTGGCACCCGACGTGTCGGGCGGCTCGGTCGAATCGATGCTCACCACCCTCGCCGGCGTAAACTCAAACAACGAAATGTCGAGCCAGTACAGCGTCCGCGGAGGCTCTTACGACGAGAACAGCGTGTACATCAACGGCATCGAAGTATATCGTCCGCAGCTCATATCATCGGGCCAGCAGGAAGGCCTCAGCATTGTCAATCCCGACATGGTGGGAGCTATCGGGTTCTCCACCGGTGGCTTCTCCGCGCAGTATGGCGACCGCATGAGCTCAGCCCTCGATATCACATACCGCGAGCCCGAAGCTTTCGAAGGCGCCGTATCGGCCTCGCTCATGGGCGGCTCGCTCACCATAGGCTCGAATCACCGCCGCTTCTCGCAGCTCCACGGCATACGCTACAAGCAAAACTCATCGCTGCTCGGCTCTCTCGACGAAAAAGGCGAGTATGACCCGAAATTCTTCGACTATCAGACCCACATGACATACACCTTCAGCCCAAAATGGAAGCTGTCGGTGCTCGGTAATGTGTCGGTGAACAACTATAAGTTCATTCCCCACAACCGCACTACTAAATTCGGTACATCGACCGATGCCAAAGAATTCACAGTATACTTCGACGGCATGGAGAAAGACCGGTTCGAAACTTATTTCGGAGCCGGAACAATCACGTTTAAGCCCGACAAAGCCAACGAATTCGCGCTTTTAGCCTCGGGATTCTTCACCAACGAACTTGTATCGTACGACATCTCCGGCGAATACTGGCTCGACCAGGCCGGCACCGACGGCAGCGGCAACGGCGAGAGTGTCGGCGGCGAGCTCGGCGTCGGACGCTATCACGAGCACGCGCGCAACCGCTTCAAGGCATCTGTGTTTTCGCTCGGCCTCCGCGGTGCCACAGGCATCAGCCGCCACAATATAAGCTACGGCATCAATTTCAACTCCGAGAAAATCTACGACCGCGAACGCGAATGGGAGCTCCGCGACTCGGCCGGATACTCCCTGCCCTTCGACCCCGACGCGCTCAAAGTGGTATACAACCGCTCGTCGCACCACGACATAAGCACACAGCGCATGTCGCTGTATGCAATGGACACTTACCGCATTGATTCGCGCCACGGATATTTCAACATAAACGGTGGCCTGCGCTTCTCATACTGGAGCTGGAACAAAGAACTGCTCGTAAGCCCGCGCCTGAGCGTAGGATTCGTGCCTACCGGCAATCAGCGGCTCTCGCTCCGCTTCGCCACGGGTCTCTATTATCAGGCTCCCTTCTACAAGGAATTCCGAATGCCGGTCGAAGACGAATACGGCAACGTGACTATACAACTCAACTCCGACATCAAGAGCCAGCGCTCGCTGCAGTTTATCGCCGGAGCCGACTACACATTCCGCACAATGGGCCGACCATTCAAAATTTCAGGCGAGGCTTATTATAAAAATCTCGGCAACCTCATTCCATACGAAATCGACAACCTCAAACTCGTATACTCCGGCCAGAACCTCACCAGCGGCTACACCTACGGCCTCGACCTGAAGCTCTTCGGACAGTTCGTGCCCGGCAGCGACTCATGGCTCAGCTTCTCCCTGATGAAGACTATGGAGGAGCTTAATGGCAAAAAAGTGCCGCGCCCCACCGACCAGCGATATTCGTTCGCGATGTTCTTCACCGATTACTTTCCGAAATTTCCCCGACTTAAATTCAGTCTCCGCGGCATTTTCTCCGACAGCCTGCCCACCACACCGCCCCGCGGCAGCCGCGACAAAGGCTATTTCCGTCCGCCGGCCTACAAACGACTTGACATAGGACTCGCCTACGCCCTGCTCTCGCCGCCCAAAGAAGGCGAACACCGCACAGGCTTCTTCCGCTCATTCAAGAGCGTGTGGCTCGGAGTTGATGTATTCAACCTGCTCGACATCAGCAACGTGAGCAGTTACTATTGGGTTACTGACGTAAACAACATACAATACGCCGTTCCAAACTACCTCACACGCCGCCAGCTCAACGTGCGCTTGTCTGTCGAATTCTGACATTTCAGGCTTCCGTGAGACATTTTTTGAAGGCAATCATGCGATTTTTCACCCCTTCTTTTGATGTTTCGGCAAAAAAGTGTATCTTTGTGCGCTTTTTATCACGAAAATAATAAAACCACTTATCATACAATGGCAACCTTAGAGAAAATCAGGAAAAAATCGGCGCTACTGTTCATCATCATCATAGTGGCACTCCTCGCTTTTATCCTGGGAGACTTCCTCACATCGGGCCGCACATACTTCGGCCATCCTACTACCGTGGCTAAAGCCGGCGGCGTAACAGTTGAATTTCAGGACTACCAGCAGCGTCTCGCGCAAGCAGGCGAACAACTCCGCAACCAGGGCCGCGACTATAGCAGCGACATGCTCACACAGACCGTTATCCAGGGTCTGCTCACAGAGAAGCTTCTCAACAAAGAGTACGAAGACCTCGGCATCAAAGTTACCGACCAGGAGCTCACCGACGCTCTCACCGGCTCTGCTCCCCACCCCGCAGCACAGCAGATGATTTACTATCTGTCGCAGCAGCTCGGCCTCCCCGAGATTTCTGGCGCTGTCGTTTTCGACGCAATACAGAACCCCGCTAAATACGGCCTTCCCGCAGAAGCCGGCCAGCAGCTCCGCTCAATCTGGGCCGACCAGGAGAAGAACGTTGAGGCCTCCATGCTCAACCAGAAATTTATGGGCCTCATCAACGGTCTCTATACATACAACAAACTCGACGCCAAGGCTTACTACGACGACAACGCCGTTGCCCGTCATATCGCATATGTAAACCGCGACATCGCCGGTATTCCCGACGAAGAAATCGAGTTCTCCGATGCAGATGTAAAAGCTTACTGGGAATCTGAAAAAGAAAACTACCGCATTCCCGAAGAAACTCGCGAGATACAGTACATCTACGTGCCTATCGAGCCCTCGCGCGCCGACCGCATCGAAGGCCAGAATGCCGTTGAAAACGCTCTTGTAGCTCTCAACGAAAAACCCGGCACAGAAGGCGTTGCCGCCGACACTCGCTTCGCTGTAAGCACCGAGCGTGTGCCCCTCTCGGCTATCCGCGACAACAACCTCAGCAAATTTGTCAAAGAAACCCCCGCAGGCACCGCTTCAATCATCAGCCGCGAAGCCGATTCGTACACAATCGCCAAAGTGCTTGAAACATCGACCGGCATCGACTCAATCAACATCTCGATGATTCAGGCCGCTCCCGAGGTAAACCTCGACAGCATCCTCAGCACAATCACTCCCTCGACCGCACTTGCAAGCTACTCCAACGGCTCTAACATCGCCGCACAGGACAGCGTATGGACATCGCTTGAAGCAAACGGCATCGACACCAAGCTCCGCAATACTCTTGCCAACGCAACTATCGGCAAAGCTTTCGTATATACCGACAGCATCCAGGGCAACGCCGTGAGCGCAATCTATCGCGTGAACAAGCGCAACAGCCCCAAAGACTTCTATGAAATCGCTCTTATCGAGTATACTGTCGACCCCTCGCAGCAAACCCTCACCGACCTCACCACAGCCCTCCGCACTTATGTGAGCAACAATTCGTCGGCCGACGAATTTGAAAAAAACGCCACCGATGCAGGCTACTCCCTGCTCTCCGACCAGATAAGCAACTCGTCGACCGGCATCGGCAATGCTCGCGAAAGCCGCCGCTTCGTAAAATGGGCCATGGACGCTAAAAAAGGTCAGGTTTCGCCCCTGCTTCAGGACGACCGTCAGTCGTATCTCCTCGCCGTGGCTGTAAAAGACATATACAAAGACTATCTGCCCTACACCAGCCCCGCCGTAAACACACGTCTCACCACTCTTGCACGCAATGCCAAGAAAGCCGAGAAGCTCGTTGCCGACTACGCCGGCAAAGCCAACGATATCGAAGGCTACAGCAAAATCATGGGTGCTGAAGTCGCAGAAGGCAACGTAAACATCACCACTCCTACCCTGCTCAACATCGGCATCGGCGAAAGCGCACTCCAGGGTGCTATTGCAGCCGCTCCCCAGGGCAAGCTTGTCGGCCCCCTGAAAGGCAACCGTGGTGTCATGGTTTTTGAAGTCAAGCAGATTGATACCGACAACCGCCCCTACAACGAGGCTGAGTACGGCAACCGCTTCAACTCCACATTCGGTCTTGCTCGCCGTCCCAACACTCTCGTTCTTCTCCTCGGCAGCGACAAAATCGACAACCGCTCGCTCAACTTCATCCAAGGCGTAGGCGAATAACACTCAAAAAAACGACAATACTCAAGGCCGCAGTTCCATATAGAGCTGCGGCCTTTTTTATCGGCAATACCGCAGCCGGGAGTTAACATCCGAGGCTCCGAATTTGTTAAGACTGATAAGACTGTAAAATTCCACAAATCGAGAGCGCCGATTTTGCCGCGTGACAGTTTTTTGCTAATTTTGTCCGATAAAGGCATTATAAGCCGCTTAACCATTATGAAAAATATAATCTACAGTATAATTTTTTTGGCCACGCTCGCAATAGGCGCACAGAAGACATCGGCAGCAACCGGCGACCTTTTTCCCTACCCCGTGCCGCCCGACTCGATGCAGATGTTTCAAAACCGTTGCGACTATATAGTGAGCCGCTTCTGGGACCGCTGTAATTTCGAACGCGCCATGAACGAGCCCGAAAAATTCAACACTGTCTTCGGCGACTGGATAAGCATCATTCCCCATGCGTCGGCCGACACGACACATGTTGCAGTCGATAAGCTGCTCAAGCGCTTCGAGAAAAAAGGCGACATAACGCTCAAACTGGCAAACATGGCCGAAAACTGGCTCTTCAGCGACACGGCACAATACAACTCGCCCGAGGTGTATCTGCCTTTCGCAAAAGCCGCCGCAAAACACAAAAAGATATCGAAAGTCGACCGGGCTCGCTACGAAAGCCATGTGCGAATACTCGAGAGCTCATCGGTCGGCTCTATCGTTCCGCCAATTGCCATAACAAAGAGCGACGGCTCGTCGGCTACTCTCGATGCCATTACGGGCAACTCTATCTTCCTCTTTTTCAATGACCCCGACTGCATGGACTGCTCCATGGCCCGTGTACGGTTCAACGCCGACCCCTCGACCCAGGAACTGGTGAAAAACGGTGAGCTCACCATAGTGAGCATATATCCCGGCGACACCGACGACGAGAGCTGGCCTAAGGCAATTGAGAACACGCCCGAAGGCTGGCAGTGCGTGGCTATGCCCGATGCGTACGACTACTTCGACATCCGCACCCTCCCCACCTTCTACTTCCTCAACAAAGACCACAAAGTGCTTCTTACCGGTATAAACGAGAATTATTTCCTCAACTCATTCCGCGGAGCAATACAGCTCAAGAAGACGCAGGCCGAAATAAAGAAACAACTGCGCGAAGCAGCCATCGAAGCTGCCCGTCAGCAGCAGGAACAAGCTACAGAAACCACAGAGTAAGCACAGCATGAGCACAAAGGCAGAAACTACAGCAGTTTTGATTTCGGGCGGTGTCGACAGCGCGGTCACCGTACACCGCCTGTACGAGCAGGGTGTGCCCATGCACTTGTTCTACATCCGCATAGGCATGGACACCGACGAAGGCGACTGCTCGGCCGAAGAGGATATAGAGATGTGCTCGCTCATAGCGCGTAAATACGGCCTGCCTTTCGACGTTGTATCGCTTCACCAGGAATATTGGGACAATGTGATGGAGTACGCTCTCCGCACAGTGCGAGCCGGCCTCACTCCGAATCCCGATATAATGTGCAACTCCATAATTAAATTCGGATACTTCGAGCAACGCTGGGGTCGCGAATACCGGCAGACAGCCACAGGCCACTACGCATCTACATACATCGATTCCGAAGGTGTGAAATGGCTCGCTACAGCTATCGACCCGGTCAAAGACCAGACCGACTTTCTGGCACGAATCAGCGGCGAGCAGCTCAGTCATATTATATTTCCGCTCGGCGACCTGCCCAAAGCCGAAGTGCGTCGCATTGCAGTAGAAGCGAAGCTCCCCAACGCATTCAGACGCGATTCGCAGGGCATATGCTTTCTCGGAAAAATCAACTACAACGACTTCATACGCCGACATCTCGGAGAAAAGCCCGGCCCGATTATCGAAATCGAGACCGGCCGCAAGCTCGGCGAGCACCGCGGCTACTGGTTCCACACCATAGGGCAGCGCAAAGGACTGGGGCTCAGCGGTGGCCCGTGGTTTGTTGTGCGCAAGAACGTTGACGACAACGTGCTCTATGTATCGCGCGGCTACGACACCGAAAAGCAATATGGCCGCACACTGCATCTGGCCGAGATGCACTTCATATCGCGTAACCCATGGGGCAACGAAGTGCTCGGCGACGAAGGTGTGGCCATACGGTTCAAAAACCGCCACACACCCGAATTCATGCCGGGCCGCATACGCCGCATGCCCGATGCCGAAGGCGAATATGTAATCGAGTCGGATGTAAAAGTGCAGGGCATAGCACCGGGCCAGTTTACTGCGGTCTACGACCCGTCGGCACATATATGTTACGGCTCCGGCATTATCACCGGACGCTCGGTAATTTCGTCAAATTTAAACCGATAGCCATATGAACGAAAGAATCAGCCTCTACGTGCTCGGACTCTCGTACAGTCAGCTGCAGTCGGGAGCCTACGCCCTCATTCTTGCCGAGAGCGAGGGCCCGCGCCGCATTCCGGTAGTCATCGGAGCTTCGGAGGCTCAGTCTATCGCCATATCGCTCGAGGGCATACGCACGCCGCGGCCCCTCACCCACGACCTCTTTGTGAGTTTCGCTCACGCTTTTGGCGTAAAGCTCTCGCAAGTGTTCATCTACCGCTTTGAGGACGGCATATTCTCAAGCGAACTCACTTTCACCGACGGAAACCGCACCGTCACTATCGACGCTCGCACGTCCGACGCCATAGCCATTGCCCTGCGTGCTCATGCACCGATTTACACTACTGCCGATATTATCGAGCGAACCGGGTTCATCATCGACAACGGAGAGTTCACCAAAAGCGGCGAACTCGACGAAGACTCTCTCGACGAAGATGCCGACGACAACAATCCGGCTTTCAACGACGACAACGACATAACATCCCGACGCTCGCAAAGGCCGCCATACAACGGCAATGAATCGCCTCGGCCAGAACAAATGAGCATCGAACAGCTCGAAACGACACTCTCCGAGCTTATCGACAACGAAGAATATGAAGAAGCCGAACGCGTAAGCAAAATTCTCGACAAGAAAAAGAAGCTTCGCGACGGCGACGACCAACTTACAGCCGACAACATCTAAAAAACCTTAAAACGCCATATTAAAAATGAAGAACTTAGCGCTCAAAGCCCGCCTTTCCGTACTCGGCTTCCTCGAATTTGCCGTATGGGGCTCCTATCTGACCTCTCTCGGCGCTTATCTCGCTCTCAACGGACTGGGCGAAAACATAGCATGGTTCTACGCCATACAAGGTGTAGTGTCTATTTTCATGCCTGCCCTGATCGGCATTGTGGCCGACCGCTGGATACAGGCTCAGAAAACACTAAGCATATGCCATTTCATAGCCGGTGCGTTCATGCTCGCAGCAGGCATCTACGGCCTCACAACGACTGAGCTTTCGGCAGGAATTCTATTCACCCTCTACACCGTGTCGGTGGCATTCTTCATGCCTACTATCGGACTGTCGAACTCTGTGGCATATTCAGCCCTCGACAGAGCCGGTCTCGACAGTGTGAAGCACTTTCCGCCGGTGCGTGTTTTCGGCACCATCGGCTTTATTTGCGCCATGCTCTTTGTCAACTTCACCGGCTATCAGAACACAGCCGCACAGCTTGTAACATCGGGCATCCTCAGTTTCGCCATGGCTCTTTACTCGCTCACCATGCCCAAGTGCCCGGTGAACAAAGGCGGCCGGAAATCGCTCGCCGACGCCCTCGGCCTCAAAGCCTTTGCTCTTTTCAAAAAGAAAGATATGGCCATATTCTTCATCTTCTCTATGCTCCTGGGTGTATCGCTGCAAATCACCAACAGTTTTGCCAACCCGTTCATTCAGAGTTTCGGAGCCGTGCCCGAATTTGGCCAGACATGGGGCGTGCACAATGCCAACGCCCTCATATCCATATCGCAGGTGAGCGAAACACTATGCATACTTCTCATTCCCTTCTTCCTCCGCCGCTACGGCATCAAGACCGTGATGCTCATGGCCATGTGCGCATGGATACTCCGCTTCGGATTCTTTGGTTTCGGCAATCCCGGCAGTGGAGTCGGACTGTTTATTCTCTCAATGATTGTCTACGGTGTGGCTTTTGATTTCTTCAATGTATCGGGCTCGCTTTATGTAGACAAACGCACTTCGAAAGACATACGCTCATCTGCCCAGGGTCTATTCATGATAATGACCAACGGCATCGGCGCGACTGTGGGCACACTGTGCGCGCAGGCCGTTATCAACCATAACGTGTACTCAAAGGCTCCCGGCCTCGACCAGATTGAGGGCTGGAGCACATCGTGGCTCATTTTCGCCGCTTATGCGGCTGTTGTGGCTATACTGTTCATATTCATTTTCCACGAGCACGACTCACACAAGACTTCCGCAAAAGAGATAAAAACCGCCGAAGACACCCCCGACAACGCAATCTGATATGATACGCTTCTACGCTCCCGACATCAATACGACAGGACTGCTTCCCGAAGGGGAAAGCGGCCATGCCGTGCGTGTGCTCCGTCACCGTCCGGGCGACGAAGTTGAAGCCGTCGACGGCAGCGGCACCCTTTACCGTTGCCGCCTGCTCGACAACAACCACCGCGGGGCCGCAGTAGAGATTGTAGAGCGTATACCGCTGCCTAAGGTGTGGAAGCCCTACATCACTGTGGCCGTGGCACCCACAAAGCACGCCGACCGCATGGAGTGGCTTGTCGAAAAGCTCGTCGAGATAGGCATCGACCGCTTTGTACCGTTGCGCTGCGAGCGCTCCGAACGCAAAGAACTCAAACACGACCGTATAGAAAAGATTGCCGTGTCGGCCATGAAACAGTCGCTCAAGGCCATACTGCCGCGCATCGACGACACCATGCCGCTGAAGCAATTCCTCGGCGAGTGCGCCGTATCGTCGAATCAGAAATTCGTGGGTTACTGCGATGCCGACACCCCTCGCCGGCTGTTGGCAAAAGCATACACCACCGGCTCCGATGTCACTCTGCTCATCGGCCCAGAAGGCGACTTTTCGCCCGCGGAAATCAAAGCATGCCTCGATGCCCGGTTCACGCCTGTTACCATGGGCGACAACCGTTTGCGCACCGAGACGGCAGCCCTCGTGGCCGCCGACACCATTCATATTGCAAACCAGATATTTTCTTAGGCTGTTATGGCAAATACACTTGCAGAACTCAACGCCGGAACCGGCTTCTTCCTGTTGGCAGGCCCCTGCGTAATCGAAGGCGAAGAAATGGCGTTCGCCACCGGACGGCGCATCAAAGAAATATGCACCCGGCTCGATATACCTTTCGCATTCAAAGGCAGCTACCGCAAAGCCAACCGCAGCCGCCTCGACTCGTTCAGCGGCATAGGCGACATTGAGGCCCTTAAAATTCTCAACGCCGTTGGCCGCGAACTCAATGTGCCGGTTGTCACCGACATTCACCTGCCGCAAGAAGCCGAAATGGCCGCCGACTTTGTCGACATACTCCAGATTCCGGCTTTTCTGTGCCGGCAGACCGATCTGCTGGTAGCAGCGGCACGTACCGGCAAATCGGTAAACGTAAAGAAAGGACAATTCCTCTCGCCCGAATCGATGCGCTTCGCGGCAGAAAAAATAAGGAGCTGCGGCAACGACGACATAGCCGTCACCGAGCGAGGCACCACCTTCGGCTATGGCGATCTCGTGGTCGATTTCCGCGGAGTGCCACGCATGCAGCAGTCCTGCCGGTGCCCCGTAATTGTAGACTGCACTCACTCGCTGCAGCAGCCGAACACCGCCGGAGGTGTCACTGGCGGATGTCCCGAACTCATCGAGACCATTGCACGTGCCGCCGTAGCTACAGGTGCCGACGGCCTATTCATGGAGACGCACCCCAACCCTGCCGTCGCAAAGAGCGACGGCGCTAATATGCTGCGCCTCGACCTGCTGGAACCGCTTCTCACACGCCTCGTGGCAATACGACGAACAATCGACACGTTCAACGAATAATATATTTCCATCAACGAATAAACCAATATGAAATTACGCATTATCGCATCTGCCCTGCTGTTTGCGGCCGCCTTCACCGGAGCCAAAGCGCAGTCCTCCATACAAAACCCCATGACACAGGCCGTGTTGGCCGTGTATGCCGAGGAACTGGCCGCCGACCCCTCTAACTACGGCATTTATCTTGCCAGGGCTGACGAATACTACCGACACAGCGAATACATCAAGGCTCTCGACGATGTAACCAAAGTGCTTCAGCTGGCTCCTGAGAAAGATGAAGACGTGCGTCTGCGCTCATACATTCTCCGTGCAGGCATCTACAACGAGACTCATCGCCCTCAGGAGGCTCTCAACGACCTTAAGGAAGCCATTAAGATAGCCCCCGATTCATATTCGGTCGTTTACCAGAAAGCGAATACCGACTACACTCTCGGCAACTTAGCCGACGCAAAAACCGGCTTCATAAAACTCGAACGCCTCAATGCCCGCACTGCCGAGCCTTATATCGGACAGGCTCGCATCGCCGTTAAAGAAAACAACCTCGGTCTTGCAAACGAACTGCTCGAAAAAGCCGTGGGTGTCGATCCAAGCAACGCCGAGATATACGTTCGCCGTGCATCCGTACGCAAACAGATGGGCGACCACAACGGTGCTGTGGGCGACTTCATTCTCGCACTCAGCTGCGACAGCAAAAACGAACGCGCAATAAACGCACTGCTCGAATACGGCAGCACAAATTATCCGGCCACAATGGCCGGCCTCACAAACGCCATTTCCACAGCCCCCGAAGTGGGCATGTACAGATACATCCGTGCCGTGGTAGCCCAGGCCCATTTCCACTATCTGGCTGCTATAAACGACTATCAGGAAATTCTCGATAAAAAAATATACAACTACTACGGCATCTACGCCTCTATTGCCGAGTGCAACTACTGTCTCGGCAACTACACCGAAGCCCTCGACAACGCCGACCGCGCACTGTCGATGATTACCGACAACGCATCGTATTACGTAGTGAAATCGCGCATTCTGCGCGCTCTCGGCCGTAACGACGATGCTATCAAGGTGGCTGCGCAGGCACTTGCCGTCGACCGACAGTCGAACGAAGCCCTCACCGAAATGGCGCTCGCATATGTGGGTACTGGCAACTACGAAGAAGCATCGAACCTCTTGGGAGAGGCTATGCTCAACGATGCCGAAAACGCCACATATCCCATGCTCCGCGCATGGATATATGAGAAATATCTAAACAAAGAGAAAAACGCACGCGCTCTCTACGAACAAGTATCGCAGATGGAAAACTTCTATCTCGACAATCCCCGTTCGCTCAAAGGATTTGCACTGCTCTTCCTCGGCGACAAAGAAGCCGGCGACCGCTGGATGAACAACATACTCCGCACCGTTGTCGACTTCGACGGCCTAATCCACTACTACGCCGCATGCTACTACTGCCAGAGCGGCGACTTAGACAAAGCAATGGAGTGTGCTCAGAAAGCTCTCACCCTCGGATACGCCAACTATCACAACTGGACCGAAAACAACGACGGACGCATAACCGTTGCGCCTCTCCGCGACGACCTCAAATTCCTCAACATGCTTCACCGTCACGACTCCATTTTTGGTAAAGAATAGTTAAATTATTGCCGAGAAAGTAACTTTTATGTTCGGAATGCGTCATATATACGTACTGAAGAATGATAAAAACAGCTTTTCAGCAAAATTGATTGATATATTGCCGGCACCGCAGCTGTGAAGCGACGGTCGCCGGCTCTTCTTTTAACTTAATACAATGGTCATAGCATCTCAACTCCGCAAAGAAAACATAGCGAGCTATCTGCTCTACATGTGGCAAATCGAAGACTTAATCCGTGCAAACGGCCTCGACATCGACAGCATTGACGACACTATCGTAAAAGGCTTCCCCGAAGAATCTCGCAAGCATATTCACGACTGGTACGAATCGCTCATCGACATGATGCGCCGCGAAGACGTGGCGGCAAAAGGACACCTGCAGATGAACCGCAACATAATCGGCGCACTCGCCGATCTGCACCGTCAGATAATGGCCGACCCCGACCCCGATTTCGACGAATACCGCCGCGAATTCTACAACACCCTGCCCTTCATCGTTGAGCTCCGTTCCAAATCGGGCGACGAGAAAGCCGGCGAGATAGAGACCTGCTTCAACGCCCTCTACGCTCAGCTGCTCCTGCGCCTGCAGCACAAAGAAATATCGGCCGAGACAGAGCTTGCCTTCAAGCAGATATCGCAGTTCATAGCCCTCCTCGCCCGTGACTTCGCCCGCGACGAGCGCGAAGAACTCTTCAAAAACAAAGACGGGGACAAGGATAATTAAGGCATATTAAGTATAATCATTTATGCAATAAAACTATACAATCCGCACAAATCAGTGTCGAATCGACACGGTTTGGCGGATTTTTCGTACTTTTGCAGTCTAAATCACACACAGCATGGAATACAACCACAAAGACATCGAAAGCCGCGTCCATAAATATTGGAAGGATAGCGACATATATCGTGTAGAAATCGACCATTCGCGTCCGAAATACTACGTGCTCGACATGTTTCCTTATCCCTCGGGAGCCGGACTGCATGTAGGTCATCCTCTGGGATATATAGCAAGCGATATTTTCTCGCGTTATAAACGTCTTAACGGCTTCAACGTACTCCATCCGATGGGATTCGACGCTTATGGCCTGCCGGCTGAGCAATATGCGATTCAGACCGGCCAGCACCCCGAAGTGACTACTCGCGTCAACGTGGAGCGCTACTGCAAACAGCTCGATAACATCGGTTTCTCTTTTGACTGGAACCGCTGCATACGCACATGCGACCCCGAATTCTACAAGTGGACTCAGTGGGCATTTCTCAAAATGTTCAACTCATATTACGACCGCAGCGCCGACCGTGCTAAACCTATCGAAGAGCTTGTAAAGCACTTCGAAGCCAACGGCACCGAAGGAGCCAACGCCACATGCTCGCACGACATGTCGTTTACCGCCGACGAGTGGAATGCCAAAGATAAGAAAGCAAAAAGCGACGTGCTTATGAACTATCGAATCGCTTATCTGGGCAATACAATGGTGAACTGGTGTCCCAAACTGGGCACGGTGCTCGCCAACGACGAGGTAAGCGAAGGTCTCTCCGTCCGTGGCGGATATCCTGTGGTGCAGAAAGAAATGTGGCAGTGGTGTCTGCGTGTGTCGGCATATGCCGAACGCCTCCTCAAGGGCCTGGATAAAATCGAGTGGTCGGAGTCTATCAAAGAAACACAGCGCAACTGGATTGGCCGCTCGGAAGGTGCCGAGATGCGTTTCAGCATTGACGGCCGCGACGACCTCGCGCTCGAAATATTCACCACCCGCGCCGACACAGTATTCGGTGTTACATTCATGGTGCTTGCACCCGAGAGCAAATACGTCGACGAAGTCACCACTCCTGAGCAGAAAGCTGCCGTCGACGAATACATCAAGGCCGTGAAGCTCCGCACAGAGCGCGAGCGCATGATTGACAAGAAAGTTACGGGTGTGTTCTCAGGCTCGTATGCCATAAACCCACTTTCGGGCAAAAAAGTGCCAGTATGGATTAGCGACTACGTGCTTGCCGGCTATGGTACCGGCGCCATTATGGCTGTTCCGGCGCACGACAGCCGCGACTATGCTTTCGCACGCCACTTCGGCCTGCCCATAATCCCTCTTATCGAGGGAGCCGATGTAAGCGAGGAGTCAATGGATGCCAAAGAAGGCATTATGTGCAACTCCGAAGGCCCGGGCCTCAACCTCAACGGCCTCACCGTGAAAGAAGCCATTGCCGCCGCAAAGAAATATATCGAACAGGCTGGCATTGGCCGTGTGAAGGTAAACTACCGTCTGCGCGATGCCATTTTCAGCCGCCAGCGCTACTGGGGCGAGCCCATTCCTATCTGCTATGTCGACGGCGTACCCGAGGCATACAACGAGCTGCCACTGCGTCTGCCCGAAATTGACAAATACCTTCCCACAGAGACAGGCGAGCCGCCGCTGGGACGCGCAGCCGACTGGAAAACTCCCGAAGGCTATCCGCTCGAACTCAACACCATGCCCGGTTTCGCCGGTTCGTCGGCCTACTATCTGCGGTATATGGACCCCCACAACGAGCACGCTCTCGTCTCAAAAGAAGCCGATGAATACTGGCGCTCTGTCGACCTCTATGTAGGCGGATCGGAGCACGCCACCGGACACCTCATCTACAGCCGTTTCTGGAACAAATTCCTCTACGACTACGGCGAAGTGGTTGACGACGAACCTTTCCGCAAACTCATCAACCAGGGCATGATTCAGGGCCGCACAAGCTTCGTTTACCGAATCAAAGACACCAACACATATGTAAGCGCCGGCCTCAAAGACCAGTACGACACCACCCCGATTCGTGTCGACATAAATCTGGTCGAAAATGACGTGCTCGACCTCGAAGGCTTCAAGGCATGGCGACCTGACTTCGCCGATGCCGAATTCGTGCTCGAAAACGGCAAATATATCTGCGGCTACGCTGTTGAGAAGATGTCGAAGTCTATGTTCAATGTTGTCAACCCCGACGACATGATTGAGCGCTACGGCGCCGACACACTCCGACTCTACGAGATGTTCCTCGGGCCCATCGAGCAGAGCAAGCCCTGGGATACACGCGGCATCGACGGTGTTTACCGCTTCGTGAAGAAATTCTGGAGTCTCTACTGGAAGGGAGACAACTGCCTGGTCGACAACTCGGAACCGACACGCGACAATCTGAAGAGCCTCCACAAACTCATAAAGAAAGTCACCGGCGACATCGAGGCATTCTCATACAACACCTCTGTTGCCGCGTTCATGATATGCATCAATGAACTCGCACAGCAGAAATGCCACTCGCGCCAGGTGCTCGAGCCGCTGCTTGTGGTACTCGCGCCATTCGCACCGCACATGGCCGAGGAGCTCTGGCACAACGCCATGAACAACGAAGGCAGCATCTGCGACGCACAGTGGCCCTCGTACAACGAAGAATATCTGCGCGAAGACTCGGTGACGATGGCAGTGTCGTTCAACGGAAAGGTGCGTTTCAACATCACCGTTCCGGCCGGCTTATCAAACGACTTAGTTCAGGAGACCGCCCTCAACGACCCAGCCGCCGCAAAATGGCTCGAAGGAGTGACAATCCGCAAGGTCATCGTAGTGCCCTCGAAGATTGTCAACATTGTCGTAGGCTGATACAATAAAGAATCGGCTGCGACGTTAATTCTTTGATGGAAAAGATAGTATTCGCAACAAACAACGCCCATAAGCTCGCCGAGCTCCGTCAGATGCTCGGCGGGCGTTTTCTGCTTTTATCACTCGACGACATCGGCTGTCATGACGACATTCCCGAGACGGGCTCTACCTTTGAAGAAAACGCACTTCAGAAAGCCCGCTGGGTGAAGGAGCGCTACAGCTACGACTGCTTTGCCGACGACTCGGGTCTCGAAGTATACGCCCTCGGCGGCGCTCCGGGCATAATGAGCGCCCGCTATGCCGGCACACACGGCGACAGCGACGCAAACAACGCGCGGCTGCTGCGCGAACTCGGCGACAACACCGACCGCAGGGCACGCTTCCGCTGCGTTATAGCCCTTCTTCAGGGCGACAGCGAGCCACAGTTTTTCAGCGGCAGTGTCGAAGGCGACATTCTCCACGAAGCAGCAGGCTGCGGAGGGTTCGGATACGACCCTCTGTTCCGTCCCTTGGGCTGGAGCTACACATTCGCAGAGGCCACTCCCGACGAAAAGAACGCCGTAAGCCACCGTGGCAAAGCCGTAGCAGCACTTGTCGAAGCGCTCTCCTCACACAATTAATCTCCTCTTCGATATGCACAGAAAGATTCTGCTTATCATACTCACTATTCTTGCAGCCGTAGCTCCGGGGACTTACGCCCTCGACAATCACGGCAGCTGGGCGCTTTATCCTACTGTCGCCGATTATTTCAGCGACGTAATAGAAACGCCCTCGAAAGTCTATCTCCTGTCGGGGTCCACTCTGATGCATCAAAGCACCGACGACAACGAATTTTATGTATACGGTTCCGACCGACTTTCGGAGAACACCGGCATACGATTCATTCGATACAACGCGCAGGGCAAGTATCTGCTCATAGTTTACGAAAACGGTAACATCGACCTCCTCTACGACGACGGCTCGGTATACAATATGCCCGAAGTAAAGAACGCCGTGCTCACCACCACTCGCGGAATCACCGACGCAGCGTTTCACGACAACAAAATTTACCTCTCCACCGACTTCGGTCTTGTAGTGTACGACGACAAAAAGCGTGAAGTTGTCGAGTCGGGAATCTACAACATCGCCATGCTCAATGTATTTGTAATGAGCGGCAACATAGTTCTGGTGACCAATCCCGACAACAACCACATGGAGTTCTGGGCTGCACCGCTCGAGGGACGGCATCATGATTTCGCGCGCTTCCGGAAAAACGGAGAATGCTGGACACACAGCGACATGTTTTCCGACATATACAAGATCAGCGAAAACACACTCCTCTACTGCTACATCAACGGCAATCTAAACGGCAGAGTGCTCGATTTCGAGACCGGTACATCGGCACCCCTAAACGGCCTTCCCTCCGTACAGCCCAAATTGCTCCGTGCAACCGACAGCGGCGCTATGTTCGTGTCGCAGAACGGCTCACTCTACTTTGTCCAAGGCTCCGCAGTATCGGCTCCGACAGCCGTTCCTGACGATTATAAGACTCTCTTCTCAAGCAAAGGCTCGGTATCGTCGGTATGGGTCAACACTGCCGACGGCACGCTCACACAGTACAACCTCGCCGGCGACGAACCCGTTCAGCTGCTCAACATAGTGCAGCCCGAAGGCTTTACCTGCATTGAGCCGGTCAACTTCCGCTGGACCCCCGACGGCACACGCCTGCTTATATCAAACCGCTCAGCAAACTACGACTATCAGATACCCGGCGACAACTGGAACACCCCCTTCTTCGCCGATGAAATACGAGACGGAAAAATCAGCGATGCAGCCGTCCACAATGCCGCCGAGGCTGAATCATGGGGAATAACATACTACAACTACGACCGAGCTTCGGGGCGCCTTACATCGTGCCTTGTAGCGCATCCCGACCCCGAAGACCCCGACATATATTATGTAGCCAACAACCGCTGGGGTCTCGGCGTGGTGAAAGACAACAGCCTCATAACAGCTTTCACGGCAAAAAACTCGCCGATGATTGCCACAAACCCCAATAATACAGGGCGCAATGCGCGTCTGATGGACGTGACGACCGACAACGAAGGCAACCTGTGGATAGCTAACGGATATGCCGAGTGCAGTCAGAACACATATGCAGTTCTCCCGGCAGAAAAACGCCGTGGTGACCTCAGCCAAATCCAGAAGAGCGACTGGGTGACAGTTCCCGCGTTTTTCAGCGGCGATGAAACCGTGGCACGCCAGTCGCAGATACTATTTTCCAAGAAATATCCCAACTACGCCATATTCAACCTCGGCAACCCAAACGAAGGCATTTACATCTGCAACAACAACGGCACTCCCCTCAATTTCGCCGACGACCGCCGCCTCAACTTCAAGCAGTGGAGCGATACCGAAGGCAACTCCCTCTCGCCATATCGCATTCTTTCTATGACCGAAGACCACGAAGGCAAAATATGGCTTGGATCCGACCAGGGCCTTTTTGTAATTGAAAACATCACAAAAGCATTCGAAGCCGACTTCCGCGTGCGCAGACCCATTGTGCCTCGAAACGACGGCACCATATACGGCGACTACCTCCTCGGCACAGAACTCATTTTCGGCATCGCAGTTGACCCGTCGAACCGAAAATGGATAGCCACCCGCACTTCGGGTGTATATCTGGTAAGCGCCGACGGAACCAAAATCATATCAAATTACACAACCGACAACTCGCCCCTGCCCTCAAATATCGTCGAAGGGGTGACATGCGACCCAAATTCCAACACAGTATATTTCGGCACACCCTACGGCATAGCCTCCTTCCTGAGCGATTCGGCACCGGCATCCGACGACTACTCCGATGTCTACGCCTATCCCAACCCCGTGCGCCCCGAATACACCGGCTGGATTACCGTAAAGGGACTCATGGACAATTCGCTTGTGAAAATCGCCGACATAGCCGGAAACGTATTCTTTCAGGGCCGCTCTGAAGGCGGCATGATATCGTGGGACGGCTGCGACGCAAGCGGGCGCAGAGTGCGCTCCGGTGTCTACCTCGTACTTGCCTCTCAGGGCGACGACAATGGCTCATCGGGTGTCGCTACAAAAATCATGGTTGTGAACTGATAGGTTGTCAGCTGCGTTTTTCATTAAAAAATTATGATTAATGAATAAAAGAACACTAAGCTACGCCGATGAGCGCGACAAGACTTACGGAATCACCGGCATGACAATCACCCTTGTGGTGTGCAATGCCGAAGATTATCTCTCCGAAATACACCTCGATAACCAACCCGGCGAATGCATGGTTATGGCACACCAATTCGGATTCAAAGGCAATCCCCGCATGTCGGCAAAGATAGTGTGGGAACAGACCCTAAACGATTTGCGTGTCACAACTTCTATGGCATTGGGCAACCTCATGTGCCGCAGATATATACTCGACCGGAAACCGCTGACCGACGACGAAGCATCGGAACTGCGCCGTGCCGTAGTCGACGAAGCATCGGAACACTGCGCTCTCGACAACGACGAAAGCGCCCGTCTGTTCGATGCATGCTACCACACCGTCGACCGCATTTTCAGGCATTCGGCCATAAGGCCCATCGCCGACTCTTTTGCCGAACAGCTTACCAACCGCCGCACTCTCTCCGCAAACGAAGCTATCGAAATCCTCGCACAGCTCGGCATACGCTGAGTTGCAGAAATTAATAATTACTTATTTTTTATTTTCTTATTTGAAATGTCAACCAACACAGTAGACAACAAACGGAAAGTAACCACCGCACGCCTGCTCGACATGAAGCAGCGCGGAGAGAAGATTGCCATGCTCACAGCCTACGACTACTCAATGGCCAAGCTCATCGACGAAGCTGGCATTGATGTCATTCTCGTAGGCGACTCAGCCTCGAATGTAATGGCAGGCAATATGACCACACTGCCCATGACCCTCGACCAGATGATATATCACGCCAAAAGCGTTGTAAAAGGCACCGAGCGCGCTCTTGTGGTGTGCGACATGCCCTTTGGCACTTATCAGGGCAACCCCATCGAGGCTCTCGCATCGGCTATCCGCATAATGAAGGAGAGCCACGCCGAAGCTGTGAAAATGGAAGGCGGCGCCGAAATTCGCGAGTCTATCGAGCGCATTCTGTCGGCCGGTATTCCTGTTATGGGACACCTCGGACTCACTCCGCAGTCTATCAACAAATTCGGCACTTATGCCGTGCGCGCCAAAGAAGAACGCGAAGCCGAAAAGCTCATTGCCGATGCCCGCATGCTCGAAGAAATCGGCTGCTTCGCCATTGTGCTCGAAAAGATTCCTGCTGCTCTTGCCGCACGAGTGTCCAAAGAAGTGTCAATACCCACCATCGGCATCGGTGCAGGCAATGGCACCGACGGACAGGTGCTTGTAATGCACGACATGCTCGGCATTAACAAAGGCTTCTCACCAAAATTCCTGCGCCGCTATGCCGATTTGTCGACTATAATCAACGAAGCCGTCGGCCATTATATCGACGACGTGAAGAGCTCCGACTTCCCTAACGAGAACGAACAATATTGACATGCGTTGATGCCGACGCATCATCATAAAACACAGGGAGGACGCGCCGGCGTCCTCCCTGTGTTTTATGATGATGTATACTGTTTCCCACTCGCTTATTCAACGAGCTCGCAGATGAGAGTAGCTGACGACGAATCGAGCACTCGCACCTTGACAAGTTCTCCCACTTTGGCGTTTCCGCGAGGAAACACAGCAGTCTTGTTCTGGCTTGTGCGGCCCACCATCTGCTCGTTGCTACGCTTCGCCACGCCTTCTACAAGAACTTCGAACACCTTGCCGCGATCGCGCATATTCGACGCCGCCGAAAGCTCGTTCTGCAGAGCAATCATGCGGTTTAGACGCTCTATCTTCACATCCTCCGGCACATTATCGGGCATCTGGCGCGAAGCGAGAGTGCCGGGGCGCTCGGAGTACTTGAACATGAACGACGAATCGAAGCCGACTGTGCGCATAAGATCAAGAGTCTGCTGGAAATCTTCTTCGGTTTCGTCATGAAAACCGGTAAAAAGGTCGCTGCTTATGCCGCACTCCGGAATTGCCCGGCGAATGGCAGCTATTCTGTCGAGATACCATTCACGGGTATACTTGCGGTTCATAGCGGCAAGCACCTTGTTGCTTCCGCTCTGCACCGGCAGATGTATGTGACGGCAGATGTTGGGGTGAGTGGCAATAGCGTCAATTATCTCGTCGCTCATATCCTTAGGATGCGAAGTGGTGAAACGCACACGCATAGAGGGCGCAGCCTCGGCTACAATTGCGAGCAGCGATGCGAAGTCGACCGACTTGTCGGCTCCTTCGGGCATGAAACTGTAGCTGTTTACATTCTGCCCGAGCAGAGTGACTTCCTTAAAGCCACGCGCACGCAAATCGGCAAGCTCGTTGAGAATGCTGTCTACTGGTCTCGAACGCTCGCGGCCACGTGTATAGGGCACAATGCAGTATGAGCAGAAATTATTGCACCCGCGCATAATGCTTATGTAGCCGCTCACGGTCTGGCCGGGCAGACGCACCGGCACCACATCACGATAAGTCTCGGTAGTGCTCAGTTCGACATTCACAGCCTCAAGGCCCTGCTCGGCGGCACCGAAGAGCGCAGGTAGGTCGAGATATGCATCCGGGCCGGCGACAAGGTCTACGCCGTGCTTCGACACCAGTTCATCGCGTACACGTTCGGCCATACAGCCTATCACGCCGATAATGAGCGCGCCCTTGCGCTTGCGGCGAATCGCGTTGAGAGCCTGCAGACGCGACACAATTTTTTGCTCGGCGTTATCGCGTATCGAGCAGGTATTGAGCAGAATGGCATCGGCGTTGTCGATATCGTCGGCAAGCGCATAACCGGCAGTCTCCATTATCGAGGCCACGACTTCGCTGTCGGCGACATTCATCTGGCAGCCGTAAGTTTCTATATAAAGTCTTTTAGAGGCGATTATATCAGATTGAGATGAGTTCATCTGGGAAATATTTGTTACATTGCGCAATAATGCGTATTTTTGTACAAAATTACAAAAATAAATGGATATCTCCGACTTCATAGTAGGAATAGGTGTCTTGCTGGTCATAATAGCATCGGAAGTAAGCGGCCGTAAAAAGAAAAAAGAAGTCCGCTCCACTCCGATGCAGAATCGTGCGCACGTAAGTCCGCCCGCATACCGGCCGCAGCCCAAGCCGCCGACACCAAAGAGCAAGCCGCCGACGCTGAAACGGCCCGCATGGCCGGCTGCTACACCAAGCGCAGCCAAGCCATTCCTTGCCGGAAATGAAGGAGCAAGAGTCACTTCTTCCGAAAAGACTCCCAAACACGAGTTTCCTAAAACTACCGTGGCCAAAGAACCGGCAGCCCTCAAACAGCTTACTCGCGACAACCTGCGCAACGCCGTGATTTGGAGCGAAATACTACGCCCGAAATTCTAAACAAAAAAATAAAACAATCATAAAAAACTGGTAAAAACCACTCTAAATTACCATGGCATATAATTATATCACGGCTGAAGAAGCAGCCGCAATGATTAACAATGGCGATACTATCGGCACATCGGGTTTTACCGCTCCCGGATCTCCCAAATTAATTACCGAAGCTCTTGCGGCCAAGGCTCTCAAAGAGCAGGAGGCCGGCCGTGAATTTAAAGTCAACCTCTTCTCCGGAGCATCGACCAGCGACCATGTCGACGGTGTCATGGCACGTGCAAACGCTTACAACATGCGCGCTCCCTACCAGAACGTGCCCGACCTGCGCAAGCGCATCAACGCCCACGACTGCCACTACTTCGACCGACATCTCTCAGAAATGGCTCAGGAAGTGCGCTACGGCACCTACGGCCCTATCGACGTGGCTATTATCGAAGCCGCCGACATCAACGAAAAAGGCGAGGTAATTCTCGGATGCGGCCTGGGCAATGTCACAGTATTTGCCTCTATGGCAAAGAAAATTTTTATCGAGCTCAACGACCGTCTGCCCAAGAGCCTCTTAGGCATGCACGACGTTTATATGCCTCTCGACCCTCCTTACCGTCGTGAAATTCCAATCTACGCACCTAACGACCGCATCGGCTCGCCCGTTCTCAAAATCGATCCCTCGAAGGTAATGGGCATTGTCCGCACAAGCTCATACGACTGCGTGAAGCCCTTCACCGCTCCCGACGCCACATCGGCACTCATCGGTAAAAACGTGGTAAACTTCCTCGTCGGCGAATACAAAGCCGGTCGTCTTCCCAAAGAATTCCTCCCCCTCCAGTCGGGCGTAGGCAATGTGGCAAATGCCGTGCTTTATGATTTGGGCGAAAGCAAAGACCTGCCTCCTTTCATGATGTACACCGAAGTGATTCAGGATGCAGTGCTCGAACTCCTCAAAAAAGGAAAATGCACCTTCGCATCGACATGCTCCATGACATTCTCCGATACTACCGAGCAGGAACTCTTCGCCGACCTCTCGTATTTCCACGACAAAATAATGATGCGTCCGGCCGAAATCTCCAACAACCCCGAGGTTATCCGCCGACTCGGCGTGATTGCCATGAACACAGCACTCGAAGCCGACATCTTCGGCAACGTAAACTCCACTCACGTGCTCGGACACCGCATGATGAACGGCATTGGCGGCTCCGGCGACTTCACACGCAACGCATACCTCTCTATCTTCTCCTGCCCCTCGGTGAGCAAGGGCGGCTTAATCAGCAATATCGTGCCCATGGTCGCTCACCCCGACCACAGCGAGCACTCTGTCGACGTTATCGTCACCGACCAAGGTATTGCCGACCTCCGCATGAAAGACCCAGTGCAGCGTGCTTACGAAATCATCAACAACTGCGCTCACCCCGACTACCGTCCGCTGCTGCTCGAATACCTCAAGAGCGGTGTACCCGGACAGACTCCGATAAACCTCAAATGCGCTTTCGCATTTCACAACGCTCTCAACGAAACCGGCGACATGCACAATGTCGACTACTCGAAGTACATGTAATTAACTCCGAACTCTATACTAAAGACCCGACGCCTGCCCGACGTCGGGCCTTTTTTCGTTTTCGCAACCGATTTACATAAATAATTTTGTAATTTTGTGCACAATACGACAAACACAGTAAAAATGCGACTTTCACATATCTTCCTCGTCACAGCGGCAATCGCTTTTGCAGGCTGTGCACACACTCACAGAGAACACGAACATGAGCACGAACACGAACATGCAGAGGCTCATGAGCATGAGCACGAAAACGGGCATGAGCATGCCGAGGGACACAATCACGACCACGAACACGGCGACGAGGGACACGCACACTCGGAGCATGAACACGAAGGCGAGCACAAAGACGCCCCGGGCGTGATTGTGATGCACAACGAAGCAGCCGCGCGATTTGGCGTACGCACAGAGGTGGCTCAGCCCGGCGACTTCAACGCCGTGGTGAAATGCGCCGGTCAAGTGGTGCGCTCCGGAGCCGACGATGCCGTAGCCTCCGCGCCGACAGCAGGCATTGTTCATTTTGCTGCCGGCATGAACCCCGGCTCGAAAGCGGCACGTGGCTCTGTGATTGCAGTCATCGACGCCAGCGGCATGAGTGGCGGCGATGCAAACGAAGCAGCCAAGGCACAGCTCGCTGCTGCCGAAGCCGAACTCGACCGCATTCAGGACCTCTATGACGACAGACTCGCCACGCAAGGCGAACTTCTTGCCGCCCAGGCAGCCGTAGCAAAGGCAAAAGCCGCCTACAGCCCCTCGGCAGGCAACGGACGCGTAACATCGCCTATCAACGGCACTGTTACGACACTGCTTGTAAAAGAAGGCAGCTACGTAAATGCCGGCGACCCCATTGCATCAATAGGCACGGGCGAAGGCTCGGTGCTCAGAGCCGACATTCCGCAGAGATACTATAGTCTCGCGCCCTCGTTCACCGACATGCGCGCCCAATTTGCCAACGCGCCCGTGTTCACAGTGAGCGAGCGCGGCGGGCACCGCCTCAGCGGAGCCCCGGCCGGAGAGACTGCTATCAGCGGCGCTTACATACCCGTCTATTTCACCGCCGCCGGCACCGGCATGGCAGCCGGCACACCATTTACGGCATATCTTATCGGAGTCACGCGACAGGGCGTTCTCACAGTACCAGTATCAGCTCTGTCGGAGCAGCAAGGCAATTTCTTTGTATATGAAAATTATGCTCCGGAGCACTATCGCAAACTGCCCGTAAAGACAGGCGCAAGCGACGGTATCCGCACCGAGATTGTTTCGGGTCTCGAACCGGGCACAACCTATGTGGCCGAGGGAGTCTCGGCAGTGCGCCTATCGGAAACATCCGGAATCATTCCGCAGGGACATACACATAACCACTAAAAAGAGGAGACCTGCCCGATGCTGAACAGAATAATACATACATCGCTCAACAACCGCCTCGCAGTGCTCATTATCACCGCACTGATTTTTGTGGCCGGATGCGCGACTCTCCTCCGCATGGACGTTGACATCTTCCCCGACCTCAACGCTCCTACAGTTGTGATAATGACCGAAGCCCCGGGGCTCGCGGCAGAGGAAGTGGAGCAAGTTGTCACATACCCCGTGGAGACTGCCGTAAACGGCGCCACAGGTGTGCGTCGCGTACGCTCGACATCGAACGCCGGCTTCTCGGTAGTGGCGGTAGAGTTCGACTGGGACACCGACATTTACCTTGCCCGTCAGATTGTGGCCGAACGTCTCGATGCGGCATCGGAAGATTTTCCCGACGGAGTGCAGAAGCCCGTCATGGGCCCGCAGTCTTCGATTTTGGGAGAGATGATGCTCATAGCCCTTACGTCGGAAAACGACAGCACATCGATGCTTGAACTGCGTCGCATTGCCGAGCGCACATTACGGCCGCGCATACTCGCACTCGGCGGCGTATCGCAAGTCTCGGTTATGGGCGGCGACGCTCCCGAATTTCAGGTAAAACTCAATCCGGCGCTGATGAACACCTACGGCATCACCGTGGGCGACGTGCTAGCAGCCACCGACGGCTTTAACTCAAATGCCGCCGGCGGTTCAATCTATGATTACGGAAACGAATACATTGTAAAAGCCAATATCAACACCGCCGACTGCGAGGCACTCGGACAGGCTGTGGTGCGCTCCGACGAACGCGGCACAATCACACTTGCCGATATCGCCGTAATAGAGCAGGCCGGACGCCTGCCGAGAATCGGTCTTGCATCGCTCCGCACCGAACCGGCCGTGATTCTCACCGTGACGAAACAGAACGGCACCGACACTCGCTCACTCACCGAAGCCATCGACCGCCAGCTCGAAACAATGGCACTGACCCTGCCCTCCGACGTGAAAATATCGACCGATATTTTCCGTCAGGACGACTTCATAGAGAGCTCGGTGAGCAATCTCGAGCGTTCGCTCATCGAGGGTGCGCTGTTTGTCATCATCATATTGTTCATCTTCCTGATGAACATCCGCACTACGGTTATTTCTGTAATAGCACTGCCGCTGTCTATCATAGTATCGATACTCATACTCAATGCACTGGGCTACACTGTCAATACTATGAGTCTCGGCGGCATCGCCATTGCCATAGGCTGTCTCGTCGACGATGCGATTGTCGACGTGGAAAATGTCTACAAGCGCCTGCGGCAAAACCGGCTTCTGCCTCCCGGCGAACGCAAGCCTGTTATCGATGTCGTATTTCACGCCTCGGCCGAGGTGCGTATGCCCATATTCAACTCCACACTTATCATCACTGCCGCATTCCTGCCCCTCTTCTTCCTCACCGGCATGGAGGGCCGCATGCTCAGACCGCTCGGCGTGGCTTTCATAGTATCGCTGCTGGCATCTACAATAGTGGCACTCACCCTAACACCTGTGCTCTGCAGCCTTATGCTCGGCAACGAACGCGAAAACGGCAAGTTGTCGCGCGAGCCACGTCTGGCCAAAGTTTTAGGAAAGGCATATTCACGCTCGCTCTCATGGATTATGGGGCACAGCCGCGGCATGCTCGCCGGCACTGCCCTGCTCTTCGTAGGCTCGTTAATCGTATACTTCACTCTGGGCTCGGGCTTCCTGCCCCGATTCAACGAGGGTTCGTTCACTATCAATGTGAGCGCGATGCCCGGCATATCGCTTGAAGAAAGCGACCGCATAGGCCGCGAAGCCGAACGCATAATAATGGAGACGCCCGAAATCCTAACCGTGGCTCGCAAAACCGGCCGCGCCGAACTCGACGAACACTCTCGCGGAGTGAACGGCTCGGAACTCGAAGCGCCCTACCGCCTCAAAGACCGCAGCCGCAGCGACGTCAGCGCCGAGCTGCGCAAACGCCTCGGCGAAATTCCAGGTGCTGTGATAGAAATCGGACAGCCTATTTCACACCGCATCGATGCCATGCTCTCGGGCTCGCAGTCGCAAATCGCCATAAAAGTCTTCGGCCCAGACCTTAACACGCTTTTCAGCCTCGGACGCAGCATCAAAGACATTGTGGCGAAAGTGCCCGGAGCTGTCGACGTAAACATCGAACAGCAGATTGAGCGTCCGCAGCTCATCATCACTCCGCGCCGCGAGATTCTGGCGCAGTATGGAGTCACGATGGGCGACTTCAGCCGCACTGTGGCAGCCACTCTCGGAGGCATGCGCGTAGGCGAGGTTTACGACAAAGGGTTTGCCTACGATATCACCGTGATTCTCGACGAAGACCACCGCGAAACCATTTCCGATGTAGGCATCGTGCCTGTGGCGACAAACCGAGGCCCCGTGACGCTCGAGACTCTCGCCGACATACGCATAGCATCGGGGCCCAACTCGGTGAGCCGCGAAGACGTGGAGCGCCGTCTCATTGTAAGCGCCAATGTCGAAGGCCGCGACCTCGGCGGCACTGTCGACGAAATACGGCGCGAAATAGAGAAGACGGTAACATTCCCCGAAAACTACTACGTTGTGTATGGCGGACAGTTCGAAAATCAGAAATCCGCCTCGCGGACCCTTGCGCTTACATCGATTGGCGCACTGCTCATCATTTTCATGCTGCTCTACGGAGAGTTCCGCAGCTTGTCGCAGTCGTTCATAATTCTCGTCAACATGCCACTGGCTCTTATCGGCGGTGTGTTAATGCTCGCCATAACCGGCGGCGAAGTCAACATACCGGCAATCATAGGCTTCATTTCGCTCATGGGCATAAGCACACGTAACGGCATGCTGCTGATGAACCGTTACAATGCTCTTGAAGAGCAAGGCGAAATCCTCGACGACCGCATACGCCATGGCTCTGCCGACAGACTGCTGCCCATTGTGATGACAGCGCTCACATCGGCGCTCGCCCTCATTCCGCTTGCTGTGAAAGCTGAGGCGCCCGGCAACGAAATTCAGGCACCGATGGCTCTCGTCATTCTCGGCGGCCTAATATCATCGACAATACTCAATATCTACATTGTGCCGATTCTTTACCGCCTTATACAACAGCGCAAGAAATAATTATCTCCCGTTTCTTGCAAACGAAAAAAAGCAGCGCTGAACTGACCGGCGCTGCTTTTTTCGTTTGGTTAAGATTGCTTATTCCTGAGGCTGTGCGAGTTTCACGGGGTCGCCGTAGCCGCTGCGCTTTGCAGGGTCGTAGACAGCCACACCCACCATAGAGTCGGCACAGCCGTAGTAGAGATACCACTTGCCATCGAGGTATACAAGACCTTCGATGAATACAGTGCCGTCGACATACTGGCCGCTCTTTTCGAAGTCGTCCATCGGGCGGAAGAAAGGTTTGTCGAGACGACCCTTTACCTCATAAGGATTGTCGAGGCTGAAAAGTATCTGACCTGCGGCATATGTCTTCTCGGGATAATCACGGTCGCCTTTGTCACCGCTCTTGTTCTTGCCATTATAGAAGAGCAGAATGCCCTTGTCGGTGATTACGGCAGGCGGGCCACACTCGGTGAGATCGCTGTCGAAGTAGCCGTCGCGGGTATCGATGAGGTGAATCAGATTCTTGTCGGCATCGACATACGGCTCCCAGTGCACGAGGTCGTCGCTGGTAGCTCCGCATACCCACGCTTCACCCCAGTACATGAGATATTTTTCCTGACCGTCGATATTCACTTTGGCAGCGCGCTGCACGCCATCTTTGACTTCTGTGACAATAGAACCCGATTTGCAGGCGAGGTCTTTATACTTGCCGTCGAGCGCATCAAGGAACGCCGGGCCGTGGTGTGTCCATGTCTGCAGGTCTTCGCTTGTGGCAATGCACAGACGTGGAGTCTGATTGTTCCAGCCGGTGTAAGTCATCACGTAGAACGGCCGGCCGTCTTTCTCGGCCACGACCACACGCGGGTCTTCGCAACCGCCTTTCCACTCATATGTGCGAGATACCTCCGCGGTGTCGGGGTACATTATCGGAGTGGCGCTGCGACTGTCGATATGAATTCCGTCGGCTGTCTCAGCCAAACCCAGACGCGATGTGCGGCCACCGATGCCTGCCGTGGGGTCGTCTTCGGCACGATAGATAATGTAAATCTTTCCATCTTTTACAACGGCTGCGGGGTTGAAAGTATCGGCAAATTCCCATTTTACTTCCTCGCCCTTCATAGGACAGGCGAATACGCTCTCCTGATTGGGAGTGATGAGCGGATTCACACCCTCGGGACGCTCAAAACCGCCGAAAGCCCAATCGGGCAACTCGTTGTCGGTTTTCGCCGCCGGCGTACACGCGCTCGCGCCCAACAGACAGACTGCTGCTGCAACATAAAGTGCTTTTATCATACTGATTTTGTTTTTTGTGTTTGAATAATACAGTTCGAAGCTTTTAGTTTTTTTGCAAAAATAACGATTCTCGACAAAAAAACACTGATATTTGCACGACAAATCATTACAATATTACGACAAAGCGCTTAAACAGTCGAACGAAACTTTACAAAATATCCATGCCGGCAGACTTGCATGCCTCAAGTTGCGATTCGGGCCAGATAGATGCCTGCACCTCGCCGATATGGGCTTTCTGAAGCATGAACATGCAGAGACGGCTCTGCCCAATGCCGCCACCGATTGAGGCAGGCATTTCGCCGGCAAGAAGCGCGCGGTGAAATGTGAGAGAGCTTCGCTCGGTGCAACCGCGCATATCCAGCTGGGCACGCAGCGACTCAGGACTTACGCGAATGCCCATCGACGAGAGTTCAAAAGGAGTCTCGAGAATATTATCCCATAAGATGATATCGCCGTTGAGTCCACGGTAGCCGTCGGCATTGGTCGTAATCCAGTCGTCGTAGTCGGGAGCGCGGCCGTCGTGAGGTTCGCCGTTGCTCAGAGGCGCACCGATGCCAATGAGGAATATGGCTCCGTATTGCTGAGCCGCAAGGGCTTCGCGTTCGCGTGGCGTCTTGTCGGGATATTGCCGGAGGAGTTCCTCGGTGTGAATGAACATTATTTTCTCGGGCAGCCGCGGAGTGATATGCGGAAATTGCCGGTAAATGTGCTGTTCAATGTCGCGCACAACTGCATAAATTGACTCCACTGTCGCCTTGAGATAGTCGAGCGTGCGGTCTTCCGGACGGATGCTTTTCTCCCAGTCCCATTGGTCGACATAAAGCGAATGGAGGTTGTCGAGGTCTTCGGAGGTGCGGATTGCGTTCATGTCGGTATACAGACCATAGCCCGGGGCTATGTCATAGGCGGCGAGCTTGGCACGCTTCCATTTGGCAAGCGAATGCACCACTTCTGCGCAGGCTCCGCCCATTGCTTCAATACCGAACGACACGGCATGTTCCACACCGTTGAGGTCGTCGTTCAGTCCTGTACCGGACAGTACGAACAGCGGTGCGGTGACACGGCGCAGATTGAGGGATTCGGACAGTTTAGCCTGAAAGCAGTCTTTAATATCCTTGATTGCTATTTCTGTGGTTTCCGGCAAAAGCTTCTGCTTATACTTCCGGGGAATGATTAGCGGCATAATGCTATGGTTTTTGTTATACCCCGGCAAAAGTAATATACAATTTTATATTTTACAACTTTATGGAAGCATTTTTAATCAAAATAAAGCAAAACGAAATAGAAATCCCCATTTCTGTATCAGCATGCAGAGCAAAGCCGCATTATGGTTGGCAACTACGCCCCATGTGCACTTCCCCCACATATGCATGACTGAACGTAATACCCCCGAAAAAACGGGACACCTTGTGAAAGGTGTCCCGCAGGCAAGCGCTTCAAGATGGACTCGAACCAACGACCCTCTGATTAACAGTCAGATGCTCTAACCGACTGAGCTATTGAAGCAATTGCAGATATGTGTGATAATGATAAGCGCTTCAAGATGGACTCGAACCAACGACCCTCTGATTAACAGTCAGATGCTCTAACCGACTGAGCTATTGAAGCGAAAATTGCAATTATAGCGCCCCTCCGGGCTTTTGCGATGCAAATTTACGATGTTTTTTTGTGCTATGCAAGATTTTGCGAGCTTTTTTTTGATTTTAACACTTAAACAATGAACTTTTTCGAAAAATAGAGGACGTCTCCCATAAGAGACGCCCTCTAAGATTATGATTCAGTTTATCAGGAATTACTTCCAACCGGGGTTCTGGCTATTAGCGAGAGCCGGGTTGCGCTGCATTTCGTCCAGAGGAATAGACCAAAGGAGAGCGAATTCGGGGATGGCTCCTGTTTTAACCTGACCGTCGGGTTTGTTGTAGATAGTAGCATTTGCAAGAGCTACCCAATTGAGTTTGCCGGAGTAGTCGCCGGCAGGCTGCGGATAGAGACGTGTGCGACGGATATCGTCCCAAATCTTGAATTCAACGGGGAATTCGTGGATACGTTCGGTGAGAATCGACTGGATGAGAGCGTCGCCGGAGGCTGTTTCATCAGCGAGACCGGCACGCTTGCGCACTTGGTTGAGGTAGCCACGCGCAGTGCCTTCAACACCTGCGCGAGCATAACCCTCGGCAGCGATGAGGAGCACCTCTGAGTAGCGCCAGTTGTTGATGTTGAGGTCGGAAGAGTGACCCTCCATAAGAGGAACCTCGTCGAACCAGTACCATGTACCGGTCTGGTCGAGTACATGCTTCACACCGGTAGCGTCGGTGTACTCGTTGAAGAAGAACTGTTTCTCGTGACCACGGATATCTTCGGGAGCATAACTCTTGAGGAGCATGTCGCAGGGCAGATACGGAGTGTAGAGCACGTCGCCCGAGGGGTGGAAAATAGTGTTGCCGTTGGCATCGGCCCACTGTGCGGCCGAGTTGGGCATCGAGAGGTTGTAGTACGAGCTACCGCTGTTGAAGCTTGTGTAGTTATATTCCTTGGCATAGATGACTTCTTTGGTGGTTTTTGAAGTCTTGATTACGTTGAAAGCGGAGTTTAGGTCGTCGCTTGAGCCACTTGCCTGCTCGAGGACGTGTTGACCGCTTGTAATCACCTGTTCGGCCATCTTGGCTGCTTTTTCGTAGTATTCTTTGCCACCGTTGATAGGGAAACCTGCGCGCTGCAGATAAACCTGAGCAAGAAGAGTCTGAACCATACCTTTGGTAACGCGGCTGCCATTGTCGTAGAATGCCTTGTCGGGAAGGTAGTTGCCGTTGATTACTTCGAGAAGTTCGTTCTCGATGTTGTCGTAAACGGTTGTCGAAGCAATGCGTTCAATAAACATGCCGTCGGTGTTGGTGTAAGGCTTGTCTACGTAAGGAACGTCGCCGAAGTTTACAACAAGTTCGGCGTAGTTGTAAGCACGGAAGAACTTGGCTTCACCGAGGTAGCGCTTGATAGTTGCCTCGTCGAGAACCGAAGTCATGTTGGGCACGTTGGCGATAACGAAGTTTGCACGTGAGATGCCTTTGTAGCATTCATGCCATATGTTGTATGCAACATCGTCGAAGTTCTGAGTGTTGAACGCGCAAGCCTCAATTGCATTAGTGATAGTGCGGTCTTTGCGCTTGTCGACAAATAGGCCTGATGTAAGACCTCCTACCATTGTTTGTTTAGGAGACCAGCCTGTGCCGAAGTTGGTGTTGTGGAGATAGGGAACACCACCGAAGTAGAGACCGTCTACTGCAGTCTGCGCATCATTGGCTGTTTCCCAGAAAGAAGCGGAAGTCTTTTTGTTCTCGGGATTTTCCTCCAGGAAGTCGTCGCACGACGAGAGAGAGAATCCTGCGAGGATTGCGAGGCCGATAAGAAATTTATATTTTTTCATGAGTTGATTCATTTAAGGATTGTATATCAGAAAGCCAGGTTGATACCGAATGTGAATGTTCGGGGACGAGGATAAGAGAAGAACTGACGGTTGGCACCCCACTTGTTGTCGCCGAGACGAGTCGAGTTGTCGGGGTCGTAACCCAGATAATCTTTCGCTGTGATGAGGAACACGTTGTTGCAGTTGAGGTAGAGACGGAGATTAGATATACCGGCATTGCGGAGAGACTTCGCAGTGAAGGTGTAGCCGAGCTGAATGAGGTTGCAACGCAGATAGTCGCCGCTGCATACCCAGTCACTGTCGGCCTGGTTGTTTGCGCCCTGACCGAAATTGTTCAGACGAAGTGCCTGCTCCTGACCGTTGGGATTGAGAGTCGGATGCCAAGCTTCCTGATAGATACGGTCGAGACCGTTGGTGAGGAAGCGAGCCACTGTTGAGTGGTAGTATTCCTGCATGATGTCGGCTCCGAGTGAGTACTGGAGGTCGAGTGTAAGGTCGAAGTTCTTGTATGTGAATGTATTGATGAACGAACCCATTACTTTGGGAAGACCGTTGCCAATAATCTGGCGGTCTTTGTAAGTAACCTTTTCACCGATAGTGCCGGGGATGTTCATTGTCTCGGCATCCCAGTTTTCGGGAATACCGTCGTAGATGCCTGCACGTTTGTAACCGTAGAAAGAAGAGAGGGGCTCGCCTTCACGGATAAGCATGTCATAGCCTACGAAGCCGTCGGTAGTAATCTGGCGTTTGCCCGATACGGGATCAACCGACGATGATTCGTCGAGTTTCTCAACACGGTTTTTGTTCCAACCGAAGTTAAGAGTCGATGTCCAGTTGAAGTCTGCGGTCTGAATGGGGTGACCTGTGATAAGCACGTCGATACCCTGGTTAGATACAGCGCCTACGTTGTCCATGATTGAAGAGTAACCGGTTGTTTCAGGAACGGGACGGTCGAGGAGAAGGTCGTTGGTATACTTGTAGTAGTACGACATGTCGAGGGTGAGTCGGCTGTTGAAGAAACCTACTTCATAACCGATATCGAACTGTGAAGTTTTCTCCCATTTGAGTTTGGAGTTTTCGAGGTTGTCGAGATAGGAGATGATGTTCTGAACACCACCAATGATAATATTGCCCTGGCTTACTGTAGCGAGCGAACGGAAAGTACCGATTTCAGAGTTACCGGTTACACCGAACGAGGAGTGTAACTTGAGGTGGTTTACAGTTGTAGAGTTCCAGAATTTTTCGTTGGAAGCAACCCAGCCCAGACCTACAGAGGGGAAGAATGCATACTTGTTGTTCTGACCGAACCTCGACGAACCATCGTAGCGGCCGGTGACAGTTGCGAGATAGCGGCTGTCGTAGTTGTAAGCGACACGGAGGAAGTATGAGTTCATGGTCCACTTGTCGTAGCCTGTGCCTACGCTCGGACGGTCGGTACCGTTACCGAGGTTGTAGATGCCATAGAAGTCATCGGTAAAATTCTGCTGGTTGGCGCTGAGCGAGTTATATTTGTAACCTTGCCAAGAAGCACCTGCCATAGCGTTGACGCGGTGTTTGCCGAAGTCATTGATATAGGTAAGATAAGTCTCTTCCTGCCAGTAGAACGAAGAGCTGCGGCTTGAAGAAGCGTAACCCATTGAGTTCTGGTTAATCATAGGACGGGGATAGCGCGGAGTGTAGCTGTCGCTACGGTACTGGTGGCTGTCAACACCGAACTGTGTCTTGAGGTCGAGGTTGGGAAGAATGTGGAATGTAAGAGCGGCGTTACCGAAAATCTGAGTGCGATAGTTCATAGCCTTTATACGCTCGAGTAGCTCGACGGGGTTGCCGACGCCTTCGGGAGCGAAGCTCTGAGTACCGGAGTTCGGGTCATTTTTGTCTATGAGGATAGGCGAAGTTTTAATTTCGTTGTTCTGAGCATAGTGACCGTCGAGCATGAGGGGTAGGAAGGGAAGCTGCTCAATCATCGTACGGAGGGCGCCCTGTCCGTAGGGGTTATCGGAAGTACGGTTGCCCCAGGTGTGGTTCACGAGGAGATTTATAGAAGTCGAGAGCCATTTTGTGGGTTTGTCGTCGTAAGCGAGTTTTGCATTTACACGCTTGAAGTACGAGTTCTTAAGTACACCCTGCTGGTCGGTGTAGTTGATGAAAGCACCTACAGAGTAGTCTTTGCCTGCGCGCTGGATGCTGAGCTGGTGGTTGTGCGAGATAGCAGTGCGCGAAACTTCGTCCTGCCAGTCGGTATCGTAGTAAGGATTGCCGTTGGAGTCGAAGAGGCGTTCGTCGGTGAAGATTTTCGACAGGTCGGTGTCGAAGTTTTTGTTCTGCCATGCATTGGCATTTTCAAGACCCTGCTTGAAAGCTGCCATCCACTCTGCTGAGTTCATCACGTCCATTTTGCGGGCCATGGAGCTAACGGATACAGAACCGTCGTACGACACTTTCACACCCTGGCCGGCATCGCCGCGCTTGGTTGTTACCATCACAACGCCGTTGGCACCGCGAGCACCGTAGATAGCGGTAGCCGAAGCGTCTTTGAGCACTTCGATAGACTCGATGTCGTTGGGGTTGACATAGTTGAAGTCGTTCATTGCAACACCGTCGACAATGTAGAGGGGGCTTGCCGAAGCATTGATTGTAGAGATACCGCGGATGATTACACGCATCTCACCGCCGGGCTGGCCAGTGTTGTTGAAGATGTTTACACCGGCAGCTTTGCCCTTGAGGCCTTCGAGGGCGTTGAAGCCCTGCTGCTTGATGATGTCGGAGCCTTTTGTCTGCGAGATAGAACCGGTAAGGTCTGATTTTTTCATCACACCGTAACCTACAACGACGAGTTCGTCGAGTTCAGAGGACGCAGATTCGAGCTGCACATCGATTTTGCCGTTTTTGGCAGAAGCAACGGGAACTTCCATGGGCTTACAGCCCAGATAAGTAAAAACTAAGGTGCCGTTTGCAGGCGCCTGAATGGTGTATTGGCCGTCGATGTTTGTGGCAGCGGCAGTTTTGGAATCTTTTACTTGAACTGAACCACCGATAATCGGCTCGCTCAGCTCATCAAGCACTGTGCCCGTTATTGTCACTGTGCTTTGGGCAAAAGCCTGCCCGGCAAACATAAGCGACAATACAAGCAATACTAAGATTACAGAAAATTTTTTCATGATAATAAGTATAGTGTATTATATTAAAGTGTTTTGCAGTTTAAGAAAAAAAGCTGCCAGTTTTTCAAAAATCGATAAGAGTATACTTCTCGATATTGGAATAAACTTATAATTCGGCAAGAAATAGTGCTAAGAGGCAGTATTGATTTCAGGTTTTTTAGTAAGTTTTGCTCTATTTGTTGTTGGCAGCAAATTTATGTAAAAATTTGTAATTAAAATTACCCCCCCCATAAAATTAACAATATTTAAGAATTAAGATGCAACAAAAAAATAAAGCCGGGCGTCGCCATGTGCGACACCCGGCAGTATGAGATGATGAAACAGGGGGCTTATTTAACGGCTGCCTTGATTGCAGCTTTGCGACGCGAGTCGGTGATGTATGCCACCGGACAAGCCACGTAGATTGTGGCGAATGTGCCGATAATCACACCGAAGAGCATTGCGAATGTGAAGCTGCGGATAGCATCGCCACCGAGGATGAAGATGCAGAGGAGCACAAGCAGGGTCGAAGCAGAAGTCATCACCGTACGGCTCAGAGTTGTGTTGATTGAGCGGTTGATTGTGGTGAAGAAGTCGTGCTTGGGATAAAGGGCAGTGTTTTCGCGAACACGGTCGAATACCACCACGGTATCGTTAATCTGATAACCGATAACTGTGAGGATTGCCGCTATAAAGCTCTGGTCGATTTCCATTGCGAAGGGTAGCACTCCATAGAAGAAGGAGTAGAAACCGATGATGAGGAATGCGGTGAATGCCACAGCAGCAAGAGCGCCGAGCGAGAATGCCACATTGCGGAAACGGAGCAGAATGTAGAGGAACATTGCGATGAGGGCGATAACCACAGCTATGTAAGCGTCGGTGCGCATATCGTCGGCAACAGAAGGACCTACTTTCTGCGAGCTGATTATACCCTGCGATGCGTCTGTGGTCGAGAATTCGGCTGCCGAGATGCCGTCGCGGAGATAGGGCTTGAGAACATTGAAGAGCTTATCGGTGATTTCACGCTCGGTGTCGGCGTTTTCGTCGTCAATCTTGTAGTTGGTCGACACACGCACCTGGTTGGAGCTTTCGATGGTGATTACCGAAGTAGATGCGCCGGGGAATTCGGCGGCAACAACCTTCTGGAGCTCGACTGTATTTACCGGACGCTCAAACTTGACGATATAGTTGCGGCCACCCGAGAAGTCGATACCCTGGTTGAGACCACGGACGAAGAGCGAGACAACCACAGCGGCAACGATGATGCCGACAACGGTGAAGCTGGTCTTGCGCTGCGAGAGAAAGTCGATGTTGGCGTTGATAAACATTTTGCGCGACAGCGATGTGGAGAATGTGAGATTGCCAAAAGCCTTGCTCTTGGAGAACCAGAGGAAGAAGAGGCGACTCAGGAACACTGCTGTGAAGAACGAGCAAATAAGACCGATGATAAGTGTTGTGGCGAAGCCCTTGATAGGACCGGTGCCGAAGAGGAGAAGGATTACACCTGTTATGATAGATGTGAGGTTGGAGTCAAAGATTGCCGAGAAAGCATTGCTGTAACCGTCGGCGAGCGCGTTGCGGACATTCTTGCCGGCGCGGAGCTCTTCTTTGGTACGCTCGAAGATAAGCACATTGGCATCGACTGCCATACCGAGCGAGAGCACAATACCTGCGATACCACTCATGGTGAGCACGGCCTGGAACGACGAGAGAATACCAATGGTGAAGAAGAGGTTGCAGATAAGGCAGATGTTGGCTATAATGCCGGGAACGAAGCCGTAGAAGGCAATCATGAAAATCATGAGGAGCACAAGTGCCACTACGAACGAAATGAAACCGGCTTCGATAGCCTGCTTACCGAGGGAGGGACCGACAACCATATCGGAGATGATGTGCACTTTGGCATCCATCTTACCCGATTTGAGCACGTTGGCGAGGTCTCGGGCTTCTTCGATAGTGAAGTCGCCAGTGATTGACGACTGTCCGCCTTCGATTTTATCGCTTACGTTGGGTGCGGAGTACACTTTGTCGTCGAGGACAATGGCTACCTGCTTGCCTACGTTCTGATCGGTGATGCGGGCCCAGCTGCGAGCGCCTTCAGCGTTCATACGCATCGACACTTCGTTGCCGCGCAGGGGGTCGTAGTTCGACGAGGCGTCGCTCACGGCCTTTCCGTCGAGAGCTGCCTTGCCGCCGTTGGCACGGAGAGCGTAGAGTGCATAGCCGTAGTTGTATTCCTTGCCGTTGTTGTCGGTGCGGACAGTGGGTTTCACAGCCCAGCGGAGACGGAGGTCGGAGGGAAGGAGGTTTTTGGCCTGGGGAGTTGCGAGCACAGCGTCAATGGCTTCCTGGGCCTTTGCATCGGCTGCATAGCCAACTGTGGCACCGTAAGCTGCACCCTGACCGAGCATTGCTGCCAAGGGAGCTGCATTTACTGTGGTATCGGCAAGGAGGCTGTTTACAAGAGTGTTGAACGAGTTTGCAAGCTCTTCGGCACGGTAAGTCTCATAGAATTCGAGATTTGCAGAGCGCTGAAGGAGGTCGCGCACACGTTCGTGGTCTTTAACACCGGGGAGCTCGAGCAGAATCTGGCCGTCTTTGCCCTGAAGCACCTGAATGTTGGGCGAAACTACACCGAACTGGTCGATACGGTTGCGAAGCACGTTTGTAGCAGAGTTGTCGACACGGTCTTTAACCTGGCTTTTAAGAGTAGTGCGCACGGCATCGTCCGACGAACCGGGAGTAACGACATCCTGGAATACGACAGAGAAGTCGGCCTGCGGCTTTGATTCGCGGTACAGTTCAATGAACGAGCTTACGAAGTCGTCGCTCTGGTGTGTTGACACCATTTTTTCGGCACCGGCGAGGGCTGCTTCAAACACAGAGTCGGTCTGTCCGGCTTTCATCGAGCGGAGCATATCGGGCATGTCCACCTGAAGAATCACGTTCATACCGCCTTTGAGGTCAAGGCCGAGGCCTACGCCCCATTTGCGTACGTCGTTGAGAGTGTAATAGCCCATGTACACTTTTTCCTCGCCAAGCGAGTCCATGTAGTGCTTGTAGGCGCGGTTGTAGGCTTCATCGTTGTTGCCGGACTCGGCTGTGGCGAACGAAGCTGCCTGACTCTCATACTTGTTGGAGATGAAAGTGAACGAGAGATAGAACAGACATACGAGCGCCAAGAAAACAGCGATAACACCGGCTACGATGCTGCCCAATTTTCCTTTGCTTTGCATGTAATAAATATGGTTAAATTATTAATAAATATTTCAAGTATTGATTTGGCTCGCAAATATAGCGAAAATTATCCACATAGACGGCAAAAAGAAGCCGTTTTTTGTTTACCACATCTCCGACACATGCCTCAGGTATCGCTTCCGGGGTCAGAAGAGATATGAAACACCTACCAGACCGTGCAAGGGACGCGACTCTACCTCGGGTGTCGACAGGCAGCGGTTGTTGAGCAGATTGCGGAGCGACACAAAGGCATTGAAGCGCTCCGAGAAGGCATAGTTGGCCGTAATGTCGAGCAGGCTGCTGCCGAGCATGTCGCCATTGTAACCCGACACTGTCTTATAGCTGCGGCGCGCACGCAGGCTGTAAGCCGCCTCGAACGAGAAACTCTTTATGGGGTATATTTTCAACGATGCGTCGAGTACCATATGTGCGCGGTCGGCCGACTCGAAGCTGCCTTTGGCAAAATAACGCGCCACGGCGTTGAGGCTCGCCATACGGCCTAAATCATAACCGATGTTGCCGCCGAAATACCAGCTATTGGCTCTGTCGTTGACAAAATTGATTCCGGGCACATTCACGAGGGCATAGACGGGCAGGTTTTTCACATATCCGTAGCCGGTAAAAGCGCCGATAGTGAAATTGTTGAGTATATGGGCATTGAATCCTATGCGGCTGCGCAATTTGGTGAACGAGCGTGTCGATACCGTGGCGCCGGGAGCGAACACACTCTGCTCATACTGCCATCGGAGGTCGTTGAATCGCTCGCCGCCGTCGGCTGTGATATAAGCGTCGAAAGCGCCCGAGGGAGCCCAGCATAGGTCGATATCGGGTGCGATGTGAAACACCTTTTCGGGCGTGTTGGTGCCGAAATTGAGAGTGGCACCTATTTTTATGTCGACATGCTTGCCGGCATAGCGCAGAGCCGGGTTCACGCTTATTATGCCCGAAGTGCCTGAAACATATTCATAAGAATTCGCGGCAGCCGAGTAGCCCGATGCATTGAGGAAATCGGCACCGATGCCGAGACCCAGCGTTGTGTTGCCGGCGGCTCCGATGCCAAAAGCCACATTTCCATTCACGGCAAAACGCTTGTCGGAGGGTCGTTCAAAATTCTGACTGATATCGCCGCTGAGGCCGAAATAGCTGTAGTCGACACCAAGAGAATAAGCTATGCTCCGTCCGCCCGACACAGCGGCGTGCGCTCCGAAGGCGTTGATATCATGTTTTTTGTCATATACATCAAAGAAAGGCGATTTGATACCTGCGTACATGTAGTCGACCGCCGCTGCAAGGGAGGCTCCGGCTGCAAATCGGTGTGTGACATCAGCCTGGGTGCGGAAGGTGTTGGAGTTGAGCGACGTATCATCGACCGGCCGTTTTGATTTATAAGAAAATCCGTCGTAGCTCAGAGCCGCGCCGGCCTGCGTGGCCTTTGTGTTTACAAATCTGTAGCCGAGGGCAGCCTCGGCATTGAAAGCCGGAAAATATCCGGCAAAGGCATATCCTCGATAGCCCGAGGGCGCATCGATGCCGGTATACAGCGGAGCTTTGAGATTGCCGGCCATAGGATTGAAAGCAGATGCACGGTTGTACATCGCCGGCTGCAGGCGAAAGTCGGCGGCCGGAAGCTGCGGAATGGACGGGAACACCGATTTAAGCGGCTCGGCATCGGGGAGCTCTGTCACCACGGTGCGGTCGACAGTGATTTCGGTAGTGAGGTCCTGGGCGGCGGCAGTCGCGACCGCACTCAGGCATGTTATTGCGATTAAAGAGCGGGTAAGCATGGTTTAGTTCTTTTTGTCGGCCAGACGTTGTTCAATCATCATAAAGATATCGGGCTCGCTACCCGGATAATTGTCGCGCAGAGCTTCAAGATACTCGCGAGCCTCAAGGTCTTTGCCGGTATCCGAGTAAATATCGCTGAGCAGAATGAATCCGCGGGCTACCCAGTAGCGGTGGGGAGAGCCCGACTGCACGAATTTCTTGGCCGCTTTAAGTGCTTTTGAGTTTTCGTTGATGCGGTGCAGGGCGTCGGCGGCCTCGAATGCACTCTTTGCGCCGAATATGTCGGCGGTATTGTCGGCCATTTCCTCCCACAGCTCTATGGCGGCATTTGTGTTACCGGCGGCGTCGAGAGCGGCAGCTTTTGTAAACTTGGCTTCCGACATTTCGCCTGGACCGGCCGACGATGCAATAATGGCATCGGCAGTCATGCCGGCAAGGTCATAGTTACCCATGTCGCGTGCCGTTCGCATCACACCCATACGCGCATCTGTGGCAGTGTTTGCATCGGAGGCCTTCTGCGTCAGAGTCTTATACAGCTGCAGAGCTCCGGGGAGGTCGCCAGCGGCATACGAAGCCTTTGCCGCGCTTATATATGCTTTCTCGGCGGCTTTGCTGTCGGGATAGCGCTCAATGATACGGGCTGCATATTCGGCAGCGGCGTTTTTGTCGTCTTTCTCACTCGCATATGCGAGCATGGCACCGAGAGCCTCGGCGGCACGCGGAGAGTTGGGATATGTATTTATGAATTCTTCGAGGCGGATGGTATTGCCACTCTGCTTGAAAGCCGCCATGGCCGAGCCGAATGTCAGCTCCTCTTCATCGCCTGCCGATACCTGCGGCGCGTTGTTTACCGACTTCATGAATTTAAGATACTCATCACCACGACCTTCGTCGGCACAGAGCGTCTTGAGAAGAGAAGATGCCTGAGCGGCTTCTTCCGAGGTCGGATATTGCTGAATCACCGCACGGTAGGCATCCTCGGCATCGCCGGTGCGTCCCATATCGAGCAAAGTCATGGCCATCTGAAGATAGCCGCGGCGGCCTTGGGCTGTTTTAGGATAACGCGAGATGAGAGTACGGTAAGTATCCACTGCGTCGGCATTACGGCCAAGGCTTATTTGCGCCTCGGTGATTTCGAGCAGAGCGTCGGGCATGAGAACCGACGAAGAAAAATCGCGCTCGAAATTGCGCAAGGCGCCAAGTTTGCCTTCATAATCGCGCATATAGCCCTTCATACGGGCTTCGTTGAGCGCAGCGTAGTCGCCGGCCGAGGGATTAGCGCTGTATGCCTTTGCAAAGTATACGGCAGCACCTGCGAAGTCGGCCTTAGCACCGGCAATATCGCCGAGACGGTTGAGGGCGTCGGCTCTCGCGGCGGCATCGCGCATCGACTCCGCAGCCTGGGTGAAATATGTCGCGGCACCAGAAGCATCGCCTCCTTTATATAATGAGTACGCGAGGCCATAGAGCGCCACCGGACGGTTGTTGTCGTTTTTACCGGCCGAACGCAGATATGAGCGATACTTGCCGGCAGCTTCACGGGGATTGCCCAACGCATAGAGTGTCTGCCCCTGCGCGAGTATGACTTCGTTGTCAAGACCGCTGTCGTGTCCGGAGAGCGAAGCGGCTTCGTCGAGATATGTCCCGGCTTGCGATGCATTACCTTCGCGCAATGCCTTCATGCCTAAGGTGTATAATACACGCTGCTTGGCACCGAGAATACCAGGCGACGGTGTCGAGATGGCATTGATGCGCTCCAGTGCGCGCTCATAGTCGTTGTCGGCCATATATCCCGAAGCCAGATAGGCCGCAACGCGGTCGGAATAGGGGCCGGAGGGATAAAGCTTAAGAAATTTTTCGAAAGTCTCTGCCGAAGACGAGAACGGCAGAGTGGCGCCGGCCAGACGAGCGGCGGCATAGTTGTAATATGCGGCTTCGCGCACTTCGGGGTCAAAGTCATCCTGCATGGCCTTGTCGAATGCAAGCAGAGCGGCATCGGTGTCGCCTTCCTCAAGCAGACACTGTCCGGCATAGAGATATGCCGACTGACGGAGCACGCCGTCGGCTCGTTCGGTGACAGGGCGCATATAGCCGAGAGCCTTTTCGTAGTCGCCCTTGTTGAATGAGTCGATGCCGAGAATATACAGAGCCGAGGGCAGAGGTTCGGCCACAAGTTTCACGTATTTCTGCAGATATTCGCACGCCTCGGAGTTGTCGTCCTGGCGATAGAGCGATTCGCCGGCGATGCGGTTAAGCTCGCCCACGGTCTCATTGTCAAGTCCGGGCGCACGCAACTCACGGCGTGCCGTGGCGAGAGCCTGCGCATAATTGCCCTGTGCAAAGTCGATTGCAGCAAGATACAGGCCGGCACGGTTGCCGGGAGCCTCATGCGTGTTCACGCTCTTGAAATTACGCAGTGCTTCGGCATAATCGCCTTTGTCGTAGGCTATTTTGCCGAGATAGAAATACGATGCGGAGCGTAAGGGCGCATACGAGGCCGACTGCATGAAAAGCGCGGCAGCACCGTTTTTGCCGGTTTCGAGAGCAGATACGCCCATGCGGTAGGCACGTTCAGCGGCATCGGCACTGTTGAGCCCCTTGCTGTCTATCGAAGAATAGAGATTATATGCACCGACGAAGTCGCCCAATGCAAAGAGACAGTCGGCGGCACCTTTCCGCGCTACTGTACGATACGTGCTGAATGGATATTGGCTACCGAATGCCGTGAATGCGTCGTATGCGCGTGCATAAAGGCCTGCGCCCCATAACCATCGCGCTTCGTCGAGAGCGACTTCCATACGGCTGTCGGACAACAGGGCGCTTCGGTCAACGAGTCTGAGTTGGTCAAGGGCTCCGGTATAATTTCCTTGTGTTGCCATCAGGCGCCCGGCAGTAAGCAATGCCTCGTTTCCCGTGTTGTCGGTCTGGGCAGAGGCTGTGAGCATTAAGGACGCGGCGGCGCCGGTAAGTATATGTCTTTTCATTTTATTTAGCGTTCACAAAGCACAAAGATACGCAACAGCAGCGATATATGACGAATCCGACGTGTTTATTTTTATTTTTGTGGCATTTTTTGTAACTTTGACGCTATATTCACGTCTATTTAAACAACAACATATAAGTAATCCAATCAACAATATGAAGAAATTCATTATCACATTGTGCGCATCGCTTGCCACAGCCGGAGCTATTGCCGCCGAAGCACCTCTGTGGCTGCGAAACACCGCGATTTCGCCCGACGGCGGTACAATCGCCTTTACTTATAAAGGCGACATCTACAGTGTCCCGACGGCCGGCGGACGCGCCGCTCGTCTTACCACCGACCGCGGTTATGACTCGTATCCGGTATGGAGCCCCGACGGCTCGAAAATAGCTTTTTTCAGCAACCGTATGGGCAGCAACGACATATATATTGTCAACGCCAAAGGCGGCACTCCTCGGCGAGTGACCACCCACAGCGGTTCGGAAGTGCCTTTGGCATGGCTCAACGACTCCACGGTTGTATATGCCGGCTCGGTGCTTCCCGATAAAAACGACCTCAATGCACCTTTCTCGGGGCAGACCTACAAGGTCAACATCAAGGAGGGTTCGCGTCCCGAGCTGTTCCTCTCGCTCGACATGCGCGCCATGTCGGTTGGCAGCGACGGTGCAATTCTTTTCGAGGATGTCAAAGGTTTCGAAAACCAGTTCCGCAAACATGAGAAATCATCGGGCACAACCGACATTCATCTGTATAAGAACGGCAAATTCGCCCGCATATCCGACTTCAACGGCACCGACCGCAACCCCGTTTGGCTCGGCAAAGACGGCAAAAGCTATGCCTACACCAGCGAGCGCGACGGAGCTCTCAACATCTACAAAGGCGAACTCGGCTCGAAAAATCTCACACAGATAACTGCGTACAAAGACGCACCCGTACGATCGCTTTCGGCCAGCGCCGACGGCAAGGTACTCGCCTACAGCTACGACGGCGAAATCTACACTATCACCGGCAACGGACAGCCCGTGCGTGTGGCAGTGGATATTGTCACCGATGATTTCGACGGCGACACCGTAGAAACTTTCATCACCTCGGGCGCCAACACTCTCGTGCCCTCGCCCAATGACGAGGAAGTGGCCTTCACCGTTCGCGGCGAAGTGTATGTGACAAACAACAAATATCCTACCACAAAGCGCATTACAAACACTTCGGGACAGGAACGTAACATAAGTTTCTCCGACGATGGACGCATGATGGTCTACGACTCGGAGCGCGACGGCCACTGGGCTCTCTACACCGCACGTATCAAAAACGACAAGGAGAAGACTTTTGCCTACGCAACCGACATAATTGAAGAACCCCTCTACTCTGCCCCGGGCCAGGCTCAGCAGCCCGAATTCAGTCCCGACGGCAAAAAAGTGGCCTTCCTCGAAGACCGCACCACTCTGCGCGTAATTGACGTCAAGTCGAAAGAGGTAAAGACCGTTCTCGACGGAAAATACAATTACTCCTACACCGACGGCGACGTTGAATTCACCTGGAGCCCCGACAGCAAATGGCTGCTTGCAAGCTACATAGGCATCGGTGGATGGAACAACTCCGACATCGCACTCGTGGCAGCCGACGGCTCGCAGGTAATCGATCTCACCGAGAGCGGCTACTCCGACGGCAACGCACGCTGGGCGCTCGACGGCAAGGCTATAACCTACACATCGGGCCGCTACGGCATGAAGAGCCACGGCAGCTGGGGCAACCAGTCGGACGTGCTCCTTATGATTCTCGACGGAGAGACATTTGACCGCTTCCACATGAACGAGGAAGACGCTTCTCTGGCCGAGAAAGAAGAAAAAGGATACGACGAAGACGACGAGAACGTTTCTGACAAAGACAAGGAAAAAGCCGACAAGAAAGCCGAAAAAGCTAAAGAGAAGAAAGAGAAGAAATTCAAATTCGACCTTGACAACCGCCGCTACCGCACCGAGCGCCTCACCGGCACTTCGGCATTCTTGCGCGACTACTATCTCTCGCCCAAAGGCGACAAGCTGTATTATATAGCAGTATCTACCGAAGGCGGCTGGAATCTCTATGAGCGCGACATGCGCAAAGGCAACACAAAAGTGCTGTCGGGTGGCATTTCGAGCGGCATAACTCCCGATAAGAAAGGCCAGAACATATATGTTTTCGCTCACGGAAACCTCGCAAAAGTAAACCTAAGCTCGGGCAGCGTCGAAACAATTGAATTCAATGCACCCTACGACCGCAAACCATCGCTTGAGAGAGAGTATATCTACGACCATGTTTGGCAGCAGGTAAAAGACAAGTTCTACGACAAGAATCTTCACGGCGTAGACTGGGAAGGCTACGGCAAGGCTTACCGTAAATTCTTGCCTTACATCAACAACAGTCTCGACTTCGGCATCATGCTGAGCGAGCTTTTGGGTGAGCTCAACGCCTCGCACACCGGCGCTTCGGGTCACCTTGGCGGCGGTGCCCTGCAGACTGCCACACTCTGTGCATTCTACGACCCCTCATATACCGGCAAGGGTCTCCGCATCGACAGCATCATGCCGCGCAGTCCGCTGTCGGCAGCCAAAGCAGATGTCAAGGCCGGCGATATTATTCTCGCTATCGACGGTGTTGAAATCGAACCCGGAAAAGACTATTATCCTCTGCTCGCCGGCAAAGCAGGCCGCAAGACTCGTATCACAGTGGAGCACAACGGCAAGCAGCGTACCGTTGAGGTACGTCCGGCATCCGCAGGCTTCGAGCGCGAGCTCCGCTACGCAATGTGGGTTGAGCGAAACGAAAAACTTGTCGACAGCCTCTCGAACGGACGCATCGGTTACGTTCACATCCGTGGCATGAACAACGAAAGCTTCCAGACCGTATACTCGCGTCTGCTCGGCAAATACCGCAACTGCGACGCTGTTGTCGTCGACACCCGTTTCAACGGTGGAGGCTGGCTCCACAACGATGTCGCCCTGCTGCTTAACGGCAAGGAATATGTGCGCTACTCACCCCGCGGACAGTATATCGGCTCCGACCCCTTCTCGCAGTGGACAAAACCGTCGGTAATGCTTGTAAATGAAGCAAACTACTCCGACGCTCACGGCACACCCTACACCTACAAGACTCTCGGCATTGGCAAGCTCGTCGGCGCCCCCGTGCCAGGCACAATGACGGCCGTATGGTGGGAAACTCAGATTGACCCATCGATTGTATTCGGCATTCCTCAGGTAACTTCGCTCGACCGAAATGGCGAACCGCTTGAAAACAAACAGCTTCAGCCCGATATCGAAGTATACAACACTCCGTCCGAAAAGGTTTCGGGCAATGACGTACAACTCAAAAAAGCTGTGGAAGAACTTCTGAAGTCTATCTAAACCTTCATTTCTCCGGCTTAAGCTGAAAGCCGCACAACACAGGACCCCGAACAGGAGGTAAATGCCGATTGCAGGTGTTTATCTCCTGTTCTCGTTCGGTAGGTCATTCTTACATATAGTGCCTTTTCACAGTAGCTTCCGATTTCTTTTTTCACTTGTCCGACACACAATTTTCGTTTATTTGTGTATATTTCACGGCTGACGAGCGCTTTTTTATTCTGTCGGTGCAGAAATGTCGCGATTTTTGAGTAAATTTGCACCTATGCCAAAGGGAAAAGTATATTTATTGCCGTCAAACCTTACGCCGGGCGGAAATCCCGCGGAGGTACTTCCTGCCCGGAATATTCAGCTTGTCAGCACGATAAAATATTTCGTCGTTGAGGAGTTGCGTACAGCACGCCGTTTCCTCAAAGCATGCGACCGAAGCATCGACATAGACTCGCTGCACTTCGATGTGCTCAACGAACACACCGCGCCCGAACAAGTGTCCATGATGCTCAAACCGGCGCTCGAAGGAAACGACATAGGCGTAATCAGCGAGGCCGGATGCCCGGCTGTCGCCGACCCTGGAGCCGACCTCGTTGCAGCAGCACAGGCAAACGGCGTGGAAGTTGTGCCACTGGTAGGCCCTTCGAGCATCATAATGTCGCTTATGGCATCGGGCTTCAATGGCCAGAGCTTCGCTTTTATCGGCTATCTGCCCATTGACGCAAAAAACCGTTCCGCCGCACTGAAACAAATGTCGCGTGACATAAGCGCAAGGCATCAGACTCAGATTTTTATTGAAACTCCATACCGCAACAACCGGCTGATTGCCGAACTGGCATCGTCGTTGCCTGCCAATCTTAAATTATGCGTGGCCTGTGACATCACCGGCCCCGAGGAGCAGATAATCACACGTCCGCTATCGTGGTGGCGAAATCATAATTACGATTACGCCAAGCGTCCGGCCATTTTCCTGTTATATTCCTGACTATGAGCCGCAGACGCCAGAAACGAAATCAGGAAGCATTCTGGAGCAGTCATCCGGGACTTTTCGACGTGGCAGCAGATAGCGACGGCGGCGAACTGCTGCCTATGAACGACAGCGCCCTCGACGCGCCCGAAAGAGTAAGCTTCATGTCGTTTGGCAGCGGCAGCAGCGGCAACTGTGCTTATATAGGCACGCCCTCGTGCGGACTGCTAATCGATGCCGGTGTCGACAACAACTATGTAATCGAGCAACTTAAGGCGAACAGCATTAATCCCGAAAATCTGGCAGGCATTCTTCTCACACACGACCACAGCGACCATGTGCGCTATGCCTACGCCATTCTCCGCCGCTACAAGCAGATGCGCCTGTTTGCTACTGCAAAGGCTTTCAATGGACTGCTTCGCCGACACAGCATATCGCGTCGCATCAAAGACTACCACACACCTATTTTCAAGGAATTTCCGTTCCAGGCCGGCATTTTCACGGTCACTGCCTTTGAAACGAGCCACGATGGCACCGACAACGCAGGCTTCTGCATTGAAGGTGGCGGCACTACTTTTGTTGTAGCCACCGATACCGGCACTATTACAGCCAGGGCCGATGCGTATATGCGGCGCACACCCAATCTGATGATTGAGAGCAATTACGATGCAGAGATGCTCCGCAACGGACGCTATCCCGTGCATCTTAAATCGCGCATCGCATCGACTACCGGACATCTTGACAATGCTGACACGGCGCGCTATCTTGCGGCGATTGCAAAACAGGCAGGACTGAAACACGTGTTTCTTTGCCACCTGAGCCAGGACAACAACACTCCCCAGATAGCCATATCAACTGTGCGCAGCGCTCTCGAATCGGCCGGAATAGGCGTCACCCACGAGAATGCCATAGCCGATAGCCGTATGCGTCTGTCGGTGCTCCCGCGCAGCGAGGCTACATCGCTTATTGTGCTCGACTGAGTCAGATTGTTTTCACAAGAAACGCATCGAAGTTATCTCTGTCTATCGCTCTGCTTCGCAAACGGTTGCGATAAGTGTAGATTGTATTGAGCGACAGATTGAGAACTCCAGATATACGTGAGGAGTCGGTTATGCCGAGCCTGATAAAGGCCGCGATGCGCAACTCGGGCGTAAAGCGGTCGCCCGACAGAAGTTTCACCTGCTTATCGGGCTGCAGCAGACTGTTGAGACGCTCGATAAAATCGGGAAAGGCCTTGAGAAATTCGCTGTCGAAAACCTCAAAGAACTTAGCCTGCAATCGGCTCTGGTATTTGCCGGTTTCGATTTCTTCAAAAAGTGTTTTCGATTGGCCTGCCTTTAATTTGCGCAACACAAAGAGATTGTATTCACGCAGTTGTTCGGAGGCAAGAAACATCAGTTCAATAAGGTTATTGTTTACCAGGCGGGCATTCTCTGCCGCAAGAGTGATGTCGTAGGCGGCGTCTTTGAGCTGTGCTTCTTTCTTACGGTTTATCTTGCGTTCGTAGATTATCACAATCACTGCTGCCACCAAAAGCAACAACAGCAGCACAGAGATAATAAGCTGTCTTATGAATCGCTCGTCGGAGTCTTTGAACTGCTCCTTCCACAAATTATTGCGGTCGTAGTGATTGAATACTCTCAGATACGACAGATCTTCGTTTGAGAGCGCAAGCATATAGCAATCGTCGGCAAGAGCCTTGTAGCCATTTCCTTTCAGTTCGTCGGCAAGGGCAACAAGTGCATCGGGACGCACGACGCCCCTTTCGAGCGTACGCTTCACGCGCTGCAGCAAAAAACGCATATACGCCTGATAATACTCCGGTTTGCCCTTGTAGTGCTCGGCTATGTGGAGCATCGCATTGTCGGCAAGCTCGTTGTATTCGCCAAGGCCCGGCAGGGCGTTGATAAAGTTTGGAGCCGCCATATTGGAGTCTTCGCCGAGCATATAGGCTATAGCATCAATATACTGCAGGATGCTCGATGTAGGCGGATAATAGACTCGGAGCGAATCAACCGCGCTGCGCGCCTTTGTAAGATAGGTGCGTTTCAGCGGCCCAGACGGATACTGTATATAAGATGTATAGTAAATCTGGCTGCCGGCAAGCCAGTGCATGCGCTTCATTTCATCATTGAACCCGGAGGTGTCGATTTTTTCAAACCAGTCGACCGGCTCTTTGATGACTCCCATGCCGGGGAGCAAAGATTGATATTTGTATTGAAATATCGCCATTGTATCGCTCAGCCCATGACGCCGGGCCTCAAGAAACGCAAGCCTGAAGTATTGGGCGGCCGTATCGAGATTGGTCGACAGATAGGTAACGGCGATTTCGTTGGCGCTTTCGATTCTGGCTCTGCCGCTTGTCTCCTGATAACGCTTCTTCAGTTCGACAAGATGCTTGTTTCGCGCTTCAATCTGCTCGTCGATGTTGTCTACGAGCATCGAAACTGTATCGGACAAGGCCCTATTTCCACGGTCGAGATGTGCCTCCGAACTTTGAACTCCGGCCAAAATTACAGCAAGAAATATGAGATAACGTAGTCTTTGCATAGTTTTTCTGTCGTAATTCGACGCTGCAAAGATACAACAAACATCAGTATGAACAAAATGCATTTATATTTTCGCGCACAATGTGGGGGGGGTATTTTGTTGATTACTAATTACTTAGCTTTATATACTGTTATACATATAACGAAATATAGTCATATTTTTATAAAAACATGACTTCAACGGCATTAACTTTGCACCAAGTTATAATGGCTAGTAAACAAACGAAAAGTTTTTTTACACAATTCTTTAAAACGACATTTTGATCGAAGTGAGAAGTTTTTCTCACAACCCATAAGGCCCCGCATCGTGAGATGAGGGGCCTTTTGGAATTTCAGACATCAGACGGCTTCTATTCAGTCTCCGGGCTCATCTTCTTTCGACTCTGAGTTGTTGACAAGGAGCGCAAGCAGACCCGGTCGGCTGAGCACCGACAGTTCTTTGTTTGTGTAGTCAATAAGACCTCGCTCTTTCATCGATTCGAGCGTACTCTCGAAGGTTGCCCTCTGCGAACCGAAAAGCGAGCACAAGTCGCGTTTGCGGCAGGTCAGTTTGATATCCTTGCCGCCCGACTGTGTCAGCGCAATTATCCAGTATGCAATGCGCTCGTCGATAGAGCCAGAGGTAAGCGACATGAGGCCGGTCATCGAAGTCTGCGCGCTCACCGAGAGGGTATTTAGAAAATTGAATAGAAAAACGTGGTCGCTGTTAAGGATATTTATATAGTCGTTTTTCGAAATTTTGAGAATACCGGTAGGCTCTATCGCTTCGGCAGTGCCCGGATACGCCGTCTTGCGGCCGAAAAGAAACTGCGGAGCAATAACAGCCGGGGCGGCCAGTGTCTGACTCACTGCGAAGCGGCCTGTAGAGTTTTCAATAGTTGTGCGTACCGCGCCCGAAATCACAAACGCGATATGAGTGCAGCTTTCGCCTTCACGCACCACGGGCTCGCCGGCGGGATATTTCAGAAAATGAAATTTGGCCTCTCCGACAACCTGCGCCAGCTTTTCGTGCGATACTCCGCGAAAGAGCGGCAGATTCATAAGAATCTCGAACATACTTGACATATATTATCCTTTCTTTGCCTGAAACGGGCTTATGCTTGATATTTTAACGCACCCTGCTCCTCATTTGTTCATTGTCGCCGATTCCTTCTTCATCTTGAAATACAGCTGAGCCGAGTTGATAGAATTCTGCCACAGCACATAGGCCGCAGGACCGACAGAGGCCATGGGGTTGAGCCAGGTGAGCGTAAGCCATATGGCAAGCACGGTGTTTTTCTGACCCAGACTCTGGGCTGCCGAAATGCGGTCGCCGTAGCGTGCACCTATTTTCCGGCCCACGACAAACTGAAGTATGCACAGCAGCGCCGACAGTAGCGCTATCGCAATCATGTCGGGCACTGCCTCGAGGGGCTCCGACAGTACAAACGACACAGACTTACCCACCACAAGCAGCAGCGACACAGCCCATATATAAAACGACGCGCCTTGACAGCGGCCGACGGCATCGTGGAGCGGACGTGCTATATAATATAATAGGAAGGAGGCAACAAGCGGGAGCAGTATCAGAGGTGCCACGTGCGACGCTATTGAGCTGAACTCATCAAGAAAGGTCTGCCCTGTGTCGGCTGCGCCTGCATAGACAAACAGGAAAGGAAGTGTTACAGCCACGGCCAAATTGCTGGCAATCGAATACACTGCGACTCTGGCGACCGAGCCGCCGAGCATGCCAGTGACCACGGGCGCGGCTGTGGCTGTGGGACAGAAAACACAGATAAACGCAGACTGCGCAAGCGACAGCCCGAGCGGACGAAGTGCGACAAACAATGCCAGCGCACCGACCAGCTGCACGCCAAGTAATTCCCACACCATGGCCGTCGGACGCAATTCCGAAGGCTTTATGCGGCAGAATGTGATAAAAAGCATAACAAATATAAGATAAGGCACCACACACTGCATGGCGTCGATTGACGAATGAAACAAGGCGCCGAAAAGCATGGCAAGCGGTAATATCCACGGCTTAAGGCGCTGACGAACATATGCGGCTTTCATCTGATTTGTATTTTGAGCTGCAAAATTACAAATTTTGGACGGCACCGATAGCTCATAACTAAAAAAAAATCGCTACCTTTGCACGCAATAAAAATCATATTCACATGAGCTCATTTATTGCAGACAGAGTAAGAATGGACGGGCTTACCTTCGACGACGTATTGCTGATTCCGGCATACTCCGAGGTTCTCCCGCGTGAAGTAAAGTTACAAACCCGCTTTTCCCGCAACATAACCTTGAATGTGCCTCTGGTATCGGCTGCCATGGATACCGTGACAGAGGCGCAGCTCGCTATCGCCATTGCACGTGAAGGCGGACTGGGCGTGATTCACAAAAACATGACTATTGCCGAGCAGGCTCGCCAGGTACACGCCGTAAAGCGCGCCGAAAACGGTATGATTTACGACCCCGTCACTATCCGCCGCGGCTCTACTGTGGCCGACGCTCTGAGCATGATGAGCGAATACCACATCGGCGGCATTCCCGTTGTTGACGAAGAAGGCAAACTCGTGGGCATTGTCACCAACCGCGACCTTCGTTTCGAGCGCGATTCAACACGCCTCATCGACGAGGTGATGACAAAAGAAAATCTCGTAACAACTTCCGCTGCCACTAATCTCGAAGAAGCAGCCGACATACTCCAGTCGCATAAAATCGAAAAACTTCCTGTTGTCGACAACAACGGCAAGCTTATCGGTCTTGTAACTTATAAAGATATAACCAAAGCCAAAGACAAACCTTATGCCTGCAAAGACAGCCGTGGCCGACTCCGCGTAGCTGCCGGCATAGGAGTCACAGCCGACTCGATGGAGCGCGCCGACGCTCTCGTTGCCGCCGGTGTCGACGCTATTGTCATCGACACGGCACACGGCCACTCAAAAGGCGTTGTGGGCACTCTCCGTGCCGTAAAGGCCAAATACCCTGAAATCGACGTGGTTGTTGGCAATATCGCTACCGGTGAAGCTGCCAAATATCTTGTCGAAAACGGTGCCGACGGTGTCAAGGTGGGCATAGGGCCGGGCTCTATCTGCACCACACGCGTAATTGCCGGTGTCGGCGTTCCCCAGCTTTCGGCGGTCTACGACGTGGCAAAAGCCCTCGAAGGCACCGGTGTGCCTCTGATTGCCGACGGCGGCATCCGCTACTCAGGCGACATTGTCAAGGCCCTCGCTGCCGGTGCTCACTCGGTGATGCTCGGCGGCATGCTTGCGGGAGTTGAGGAATCGCCTGGCGACACTATCATTTTCAATGGCCGTAAATACAAGTCGTACCGCGGCATGGGCTCACTCGAAGCTATGGAGAAAGGCTCGAAAGACCGTTACTTCCAGGGCAACGAGACCGATGTAAAGAAACTCGTTCCCGAAGGCATTGCCGCACGTGTACCCTTCAAAGGCAACCTCTACGAGGTAGTTTACCAGATGATTGGCGGCCTCCGTGCCGGCATGGGATACTGCGGAGCTCCCGACATCGAGACGCTTCACAAGGCACAGTTCACACGTATCACCAACGCCGGTGTGGCCGAAAGCCATCCGCACGATGTGGCCATCACTGCCGAAGCTCCCAATTATAGCGCGGGCGCACAATAATTTATAATCTCATCACGTTATATCCTTGTGTCTCATTAGCCGGGACGCAAGGATATTTTGTTTTATATCTCTTTTCAAGATACTACTGATGAAAAAATACATCTTCGCATGCGCTCTTGCTCTGGCATGCCTTCCGACTGTCGCTGCAGACGTAAAGCCCGACGCAGTGCTTATGACTGTTGACGGCCATGATGTCACTGTCGGAGAATTTAAATACCTCTACAACAAAAATGCCACACAGCAGCTTCAGAAGCAGTCTATCGACGAATATCTGCAGCTCTTTGTCAACTATAAGCTCAAGGTTGCCGATGCAGAACATGCCGGCATTCCGGAGCTTCCCGAAATACAACAGGAGTATCTCAAATACCGCAACGACCTCGCAGCACCATACATGCGCTCTCAGGCCGTTGAAGACAGTCTTGTCAACGAGGCATACGCGCACCGTGCCGAAGAGGTGACTGTGAGCCACATAATGTTTGAAAACAAACCCGGTTCGGAAGAGCGTGCCGATTCGGTGCTCCGCGAAATAAGCAAAGGCAGCATAAGCTACGAAGATGCCGCACGAAAATTCTCTATCGACAAATACTCGGCACAGAGAGGCGGCCTTATGGGTGTCGTGATACCCGACCGTTATCCCTGGGCTTTTGAAAAAGCTGCCTACGATGCAGCCGTGGGCGAAATCACACCGGTTGTAAACTCCGGCTTCGGCTACCACATCATTCGTGTCGAGTCGCGCCGTCCGGCTTCGGGCGAAGTGCTTGCATCGCATATATTGCGACTCACTCGCGGCAAAAACAACGAAGAAAAAGAGCGACAGCGTCAAATAATCGACTCGCTCTACAGTGTGCTCTCCAATAACAAGGCCGACTTCGCGGCACTGGCACGACAGTACTCCGAAGACCCCGGCTCGGCTCAGAAAGGCGGCTCCCTGTCGTGGTTTGGCCGCGGAATGATGGTGCAGCCCTTCGACAGCATTTCATTCGCGCTTGCCGACGGTGCGATTTCTAAGCCGTTCGAGACCAGCTTCGGCTACCATATCATCTGGCGACAGGCTCACCGCGGAGTGGCCCCCCTCGACAATGTGCGCAAAACCATTCTCCAGGCTATGGAGCGCGACGAGCGTGCAAATATGCCGGCAGAAGCTAAGCTCGCCGAGTATTTCAAGACATACAAGGCTTCACTTGATGAAGGTGGCCTAAAACGGGCTTTCGAAATAGCCGATGCTGCCGATGGTGTCGACTCTGCTTTCGTCGCAGCAAACACTTCCAGCAAAATTGTTGTAGCCCAATACGACGGCAAGAAAATCACTTTAGGCTCTGTGCTCGCATCACTGCCCGTTGCGGGCAACAAGCTTACTGCCGATGAATTCGCTCCGGCGCTCCGCAGTGCCACCGAGGCTTCACTAAAAGATGCCGTTCGCGAGCTCGCTATCGAAAATCTCGCTACTACAAACGCCGACTACAACAATCTGCTCAAGGAGTATCGCGACGGCAATATCCTCTATGAAATAGCCAACCGCAACGTGTGGGACCGCGCGGCAAAAGATACAGAAGGACTCGAAGCTTATTTCAAGGCGAACGCCAACAAATATGCATGGGACAAACCCCGCTTCAAGAGCACTATCATCTTTGCTACGAGCGACTCTGTGCTTAACGAGGCAATGGCCTTCGCTCCGGCAATTTCTACTCTCGACCCGACAGAATTCAACACGCAGATGCGCAAGAAGTTTGGCCGCGAAATCAAAATCGAGCGAGTGATTGCGGCCCGTGGAGAAAATGCCATTACCGACTACCTCGCTTTTGACGGTGAAAAACCCGAGGCTAAGACCAAATGGAAGCACTATGCAGCACTCGGCGGCCGGGTGGTCAATGCCCCCGAAGAAGCTGCCGACGTGAGAGGTGCTGTTGTCGCAGACTATCAGAACGAGCTTGAACGACTGTGGCTCGAAAGTCTGCACAAAAAATACAAAGTAAAAATCAACAAAAAAGTATTCAACAAGATAAAAGCTGCTGAAACCAAATGACGCGCTTTAAATTCTTGTCTGCCGCCTCGGCTGCGCTGCTCCTTGCAGCGTGCTCAGGCGGCAGTCCGTCGGAATTGCAGCCGGGCACTCTCGTGACTGTTGGGCCTCACTTCCTTACAAAAGCCGAAGTCGACTCACATATGCCTGCCGGGCTCAGCGCGGCCGACAGCACAGCTATGGCACGCGCCTATATCCGATCGTGGATTGATGCGAGACTCGTCACCGAAGTCGCATCAGACGAAGTCGACATGGCCAAAATCGACCGGCTTACCGAGGAGTATCGAGTAGAGCTAATCAAGGCGCAATATCGGCGCACGATGGCAATGCAGGCTTCCGACGGCATTTTCTCCGATGATTCGCTGAAAGCATTCTACCAAGCCCGGCAAAACGAATTCATACTCGAACGCCCCATGCTGCGCGGAATATATCTCAAAATACGCGACGACGTGCCAAATCTGTCTATTTTGCGGCGTCTTTATAAAAGCACGCGTCCCGAAGATATGGACCGTCTCGAAAAAGAGTCGCACACTGCCGTACACTACGATTATTTCCGCGAACGCTGGGTAAGTATCGACCAGATTGAAACAAAAATTCCGATTGACTTCACGCCTCAGGTCACATCGTCGCTGCAAGGAGGCAAACCACTCGATGTGCACTCCGGCGGCTTTGTATACCTCCTTTCTGTGAGCGAATATCTACCCGTCGGCTCAGTTATGCCCTTTGAAGCGGCAGAACCGCTGGTTCGCGAACGCCTTCTCACGACTCGCCGCATGGCATATGCCGCACGCCTCCGCAACGAGCTGTTCAACACCGCGCTCGACCGCGAAATTGTTAAATTCCCCTCAGGCTTCAATCCTCTCAAATAAGAATTGCGGCCCTACTTGACACGGCCGGATACAAAAAAGCCACGGAAACGACTTCCCGACTCCGGAATTTTTCGTATTTTCGCGTAATAAAACCAAATATCATTACGATATGTCGTGTCTACGTGCCATTCTTTGCATAATTTTTCCTCCCCTTGCCGTGCTCGACAAAGGCTGCGGCTCGATTGTGCTTGTATCTCTGCTCACATGCTGCGCATGGGTGCCGGGATGCCTCGGCGCCATTTTAATTTGCACACGTTCATAGACCAATCCTGCGACAACTAAGTATGAAGCGTATTATATATCTGCTGCTCACCCTTCTCCTCGCATACAATCTTTCGACCGCACAGACCGAAGTGCGATTCCACAATGAAAAGTCGGACACCACGAGGCTGACAACATTGCTCGACCGGGCCGCTAAAATGAAATTTAAAAGCCCCGAAGAGCGTGTGGCTTTCTTCGGCCGACAATTTATCGGAACACCCTACGGAGCTCATACACTTGAAGGCGAGCAGGAAATTCTCACCGTAAACCTCGACTCGCTCGACTGCACTACTTTTGTCGAAACAGCCATGGCCCTGGCTTACACCATTGTGGAGCAGCGCACATCATGGCGCGATTTTATATACAACCTGCGCAGACTCCGCTATCGCAACGGCGAGGTCGACGGCTATCCCTCGCGCCTCCATTATATTGCCGACTGGGTTGTCGACAATCAGCACAGAGGCAACTTCCACGATGCTACAAGAGAATTTCCGCGATACAACGAAACAAGCCGGACTATCGACTTCATGTCGACAAACCGCGACAAATATCCGGCTTTGGCTGATGATGATAATTACAAACGGATGCGACGTATCGAAGAAGGATACCGTCAGCACCGATTTCCATATATAAAGACTGTCGACTTGCAGAACAAAGCCATCAAAGCCGCATTTCACAACGGCGATGTGGTAGCGCTTGTATCTAACCTCAAAAACCTCGATGTAACTCACATGGGTATCGTTGTAAAAGACACTCCCGACGCCGAACCTTATCTCCTCCACGCTTCGTCGACCGACGGCAAAGTAGAAATATCGGCGCGTCCGCTCGGCGATTTCCTTAAAAAGAATCGACAGTGGCTGGGTGTGCGAGTATTCAGGCTTTACGAATAAATATCTTTAAAACCATGAAAAAAATTCTGCTGTTGTCTATAGCACTCACTGCCGCAGCATCGGTTTACGCAGCACCGCGTGAAGAAAAAAACATATCCTACTACAACGGAACCGACCCATACGCCATCGAACGCTGTAAACTCGACGTATCCGTACCCGACAACGCCACCGATACTCCTTTGGTAGTGTGGTTTCACGGCGGTGGGCTCACCGGCGGAGGAAAAGAGATTCCTAAGCGACTGCGCGACGCCGGCTACGTGGTCGTAGCGCCTAATTACAGACTCATTCCACGTGTGCCTGTCGACTCGTGCATCAACGACGCCGCACGCGCAGTGGCATGGGCATTTGACAATGCCGTCCGTCTCGGCAGCTCGCCTCGCAAAATATTCGTCGCCGGACATTCTGCCGGCGGCTATCTCACCGCCATGATTGGACTCGAAAAGAAGTGGCTCGCAAAATATGGCGTCGATGCAGACTCTATCGCCGCACTCGTACCCTATAGCGGACAGATGATTACACACTTCGCGCACCGCGATTTACAGCACATTCCGGCCCTTAAGGCAACCGTCGACCAATACGCACCTCTATACCACGTACGTCCCGACGCACCGCCCTTCATTCTCATCACCGGCGACCCCGAAAACGAACTGTACGGCCGCTACGAAGAAAACCTCTACATGTGGCGCATGATGAAACTCACCGGACATCCCTACACACGCATTTATCGTCTCGACGGATACGACCACGGAGCCATGGCCGAACCGGCCCACCACATTCTCCGCGACCAGATTAAGCGCATAGCCCCTACAAGATAGCATCGTTATTCCGGCCCACAGAGTCTCGATTGACCAATCATCACAGGTCAAGACTTTTAAATATTGCTGCAATAGAATTTATTGATTTAAAACGCAAGAATCACTAACATAATCGTTTGTGATTCTTGCGTTTAAAATATTTCAGACCACTTTCCATCCAGGCCCATTAAAAACAAGTAGCTGCGTAACAGCCGTCAATACAAAAAAGTTCAACAGATTTCCTTTCTTGAAGATTTTCTTTGCGTAAGACGAAAATTGCGACCTTTGCTGCGAGCTTAATGGATGATACATAAGGCAATACAAAGTCTAAGGTAAACTTCGGTTTCTCTTTTTATATTTTGTATTGCCGGTGTGTTATGTGCTGTCGGCTCCTGGGAGCGGTTTAGGCCGCACCCAGCTGGGGTATCCTCTGCCAGAAGGTGTGAGGAGAATGAGTAATTCCTAACTCGAAGTTTTGCTATTCGATTTGGAATCTTCACTATTGCGGGGCACCACATGGATAGGCACTATATTTTTATGGAGATTTAATGTGGAGTGAATCGGATTGAGAGTTAAACAGATTCTTTTAAGAGCATATAATCAAAACGATTCATTTTGATTTATAGAGAT